>ERZ1031746.3-NODE-3-length-202332-cov-21.517172_pt1 | contig 202332 bp, 154 predicted proteins | sample MGYA00518171_ERZ1031746 | MGnify/ENA primary metagenome ERZ1031746 (study PRJEB33719, sample SAMN04261238) | wastewater metagenome | biome: rural village; feature: human; material: feces | host: Homo sapiens | place: El Salvador | collected 2013-01-07 ...
AAGGGGCTTTGTGCGATAACTAAGGCTAAATAGAAAATGAGTGTGGGCCCTGCCGTTCGTTCGAACGGCAGGGCCCACTCTTTGTATGGAGGCCTTTTTACTGTTAGTCGAGGACGCCTCTGGACAGTTAGTTCAAATTCGTATTTTTTAGAGAGTAGGAGAAGATCGATTTGGACTCATTCGGCCTATTTTTGGCAATCTGAATCGATAAAGACGCTCTGTCAAGCTGGGAACAGCCCAATACTGGGTCCGCGCCGGCTTCCAAGCGGCAGTTTCGTGCCCAAGTCCACGGCCAAATTATACGTATCTGAACTAACTGCCCATCACTCTCCGCCAACCTTTGTATCCAAACCAAATCAGCCAACGTACGTCATGGCAACCCCCGGTAGGTCCCCGGGTGCCCCGCGGCGGGCTGGGTTATTTAGCTGAGCGACTTTGCGAAGCAGCCGGAACTCATTTATTTCAGCCAACGTACGTCATAGCAATCCCCGGTAGGTCGCAGGGCGCTTCGCGGGCGGGCCAGGCTTTATTTGAACGACTTTGCGAAGCAACCGGAGTGAAGATAAAGCCTGGCCCGCCCGCGAAGCGCCACAAAGACCGCAGGGACGGGAGCAGCTATACTACTCTCAGTAGTTAAGGGTCGCGGATCCGCCGCGTCGCCGCTCTCAACAGGAGGTCTTTGTTTATGGCAGATCAGAAGCCGGTTGTCGGGATCATCATGGGTTCCAAGTCCGATCTGGGCGTTATGGAAGGTTGCACCGCCGAGCTCGAGGCACTGGGCGTGCCCTACGAGCTCGTGATCGCGAGCGCGCACCGCACGCCGGCGAAGGTCCATGAGTGGGCCTCGACTGCTGCCGACCGCGGCATCAAGGTGATTATCGCCGCTGCCGGCAAGGCTGCTCACCTGGGCGGTGTCGTGGCCGCGTTTACGCCGCTGCCGGTTATTGGCGTGCCCATGAAGACGAGCGACCTGGGTGGTATGGACTCGCTGCTGTCGATGGTGCAGATGCCCTCCGGCGTGCCCGTGGCCTGCGTTGCCATCAACGGTGCCAAGAACGCTGCCATCTATGCCACACAGATTCTGGGTGCCTGTGACCCCGAGTACCGCAAGGTTATCGAGAAGATGAAGCAGGAGATGGCCGATGCCTAAGCGGCTTGCCATTCCGTTGTAATCATAGGGAGAGTCATGTCCGACTATCAGGGAAAACGTTTCTCGGCTTCTCAGATCCCCGATCCGGCCAAGTCGGGGTCGGCCCGCTCCATGCGGCAGGGTCGGGCATCTTCTCCTCAACAGGCTCGTGCGCCGCGTCCTGTAACGCCGGCGAAGCATTGCCGTCCGGATACACCTGCTGCATATCGCCCTTCGTCATACAGTGCGGCCAAGAAGTCACCTCGCTCTTCGGCGCATGCCGCACCATCGAGCCATACCGCGCCGCCACGCAAAAAGCGGTGCTCCGTCGTCCCCATTCTGCTCATCATCATCGGCATTGGCCTGATCGTTGCTGCGGCCGCCATCTTTATCAACGCGCAGATTGGCTACAAGCAGGCGAGCGAGTCGTATCAAAAAATCGAAAAGCAATATGTGAGCGACAAGGACGCCAGCGGCGTGCCGATCATTGACTTCAACGCGCTTGCCCAGACAAATCCCGAGGTTGTGGGTTGGATTTACGTGCCTGGCACCAACATCAACTACCCCGTGGTGCAGACCAACAACAACTCCAAGTACCTCAACACGCTGTTTGACGGTACGGCCAATGCGTCTGGTGCCATCTTTTTGGATAGCGACGATACCGCGCCGGGCATGGTGGATCAGCAGACCACGATCTACGGCCATCACATGAACGACGGCTCAATGTTCAACGTGATTTCGGACACGACCGATCAGGCGACATTCGACAGCATGGAATACGTGTACTACATCACGCGCGATGCGACGTATAAGTTGCGCCCGCTGGCGACCAAGGTGGTCGAGGACACGTATGCCAAGGCGCGCACGCCCAACTTTGAGGGCACTGACGGACTGAAGAATTACCTGTCTGAGATGCTCGACGGCGCCTCTGCCGTGGCGAGCGATGCCACCGACCGCGCTGCTTCGGCAACCAAGATCGTTACGCTTGTGACCTGCCGTTCGCTGTCGCTGAGCAACACGCGTGCCGTCATGGTGCTCACGCCGGTCGAAGAATAAGTTGTTCGAGAGCAGCTAATAATCCCGGCCCAAATTAGCTATTCGACGACGGTAAGGGAGAAATGATGCTCGAGAATGGCAAAACGATGCCTTCGATTGATGCCTGGCTGCGCGAGGCCAAGGCCGATGCTTCGGCGGCTGGCTGCGGCATGTACCTGACACACAACGGCGTTGTGCGCGCAACGCCAAAATCCGAGGCACGCGGCATCGAGACCGGTGGCGTGGCACCTGGACACAGGGTGGGCGGCATGGTGTTTGGCTTCGATGCCGAAAAGGTGCAGGCCGCTATCGAGGCCACGCGCGCGATGCCGGGTATCGGCTATGTGCGCGTGTGGCTGGCGAGCGGCGAGCTTGCCGTGGGCGACGACATCATGCTCGTGCTCATTGGAGGAGATATCCGCCCGCACGTGGTCGATGCACTGCAGGCGCTCGTCGGCACCATCAAGAACGAATGCGTAAGTGAGGTCGAGCGCGAGGCGTAGGGGCTTGCGTCGATAGAAGGCTCGTTTATAAAAATACCCGCTGGTACGTGTGATACCGGCGGGCATTTTGCGTTTTGGGCGCGGTGGGCGCTACACGCGCGTTGCATCCTTGGGGCTCATGGTCATGCTCTGGAAGCGGTTCTCCATGTACTCGTTATCGAAATACTTGCCGTAGAACTGCGCGACGGGAATATTCGGTTCCATGCCGTTGACGCGCTGGTACCAATAATCGAGCGACTGCAGCGTCATAACGCCATCGACCAGCATAATGATGGTGAAGAGGACGGTAGCCGAGTAGCGGCTCTTCCACGGAATCATGTTGATGAGCTTGAGCAGCCTCGGCAGCAGCAGCTTGATCCAGATAAGGCCACCAAGGCCCCACAGGCAGGCAAAGCCCGTGCAGGTGCGTCCGCCCGTAAGGACGGCGAGTGGGTCGGGCATGCCGAACAACTTCATGTGCGAGTAGCTCCACGAGACCACGCCAAATGAGGTCTGCATAAACCAGCCCACGAACACCTCAAAGCCCGCGCCGAGCACAGCGCTTACCAGGAAAATGATGATGGGGCTCTTTTTGTAGAAGCGGTTGAGCACCATGGTCATGAGTACGGCGCCAAAGCCATAGATGGGGCTGAAGGGGCCAAACAGCATGCCGGCGCGGTTCTGGTAGACGCCCGGGTCGTCGACCGTCATGTGCCAGATGTCCTCGGCGACCAGGCCGAGCACGCAGCAGACAAAGAATACCCAGAACAGGTTGAAGTAGTTGAGCTTGATGTAGCCTTCGCCGGTCTCATCGCGGCCGAGCATGCCCTCGGCGGCGGCGTCGCGATCGAGCATCTCCTGCAGGCGGCGCTGTAGCTCGCGCTCCTGACGAAGCGTGGGGTCAACGGTGGCCGAAAGCGCGACGAGGATGCCGAGCTGGATGGCGGGGCGCAGCAAGAACGGCCCGATACCCTGGAGCATCACGTCGACCAAAAGCTCGACGACGGTAAACGCGATAAGGATATAGGACAGACGGGCGGCATTGCGGCGCTGGTTCTTGATAAGGTCCAGGCCAAAGATGATCAGGATGACGGCACTTGCCGCAGAGAGCATGATGCCGGCGACGATGAGTCCAACCGCGAGCAGCATATTGTCGCCGAGCTTTTCGGCGGCGTTGCCGTTAATGAGCGCGGTGATGACCTGCCACATAAAGGCGGCGACCGACGGGAGCGTGCCCACGCCGGACAGGATGCACAGGACGGCGTACACCTTAATGATGAGCGGGATCTTCTTGACCTCCGTGGCGCTGGGGACGCTGGGGTCGAGTTCGTTTCGATTCATACAGAACCTTTCTCGCTTTGTTTCAGGTTATAAGGATACGCCGCCGACCTGCCAAAAGACGGGACGAACGTCCCAATTGCAACTTTGTAATCCCCAACGGTGGACGCGGCGGCCATCTGGGGGCGTGGGCGCTTGCACTAGACAGACCGATAAAATGTTTGGCCGCAAAACTGATTATAAGCTCGGTGGGCTTTTAAAAAGCGCTGCTCATGCGCGGGAGTGCCTGTCTTGCCGTGCGTATAATAGGGCGGGTAACGCCAAATAACGAGGCTCTGAGGGGATGCCATGTCTCAAGAAACCATCCGCGCGGCCGAGCGTGCCACGGGACAGGTGGCGACCATGTCGACGTATGATCCGGACTCCGACCAGCTGCATGAGGAATGCGGCGTTTTTGGTGTGTGGGCACCCGATCGCGATGTGGCTCGACTGACGTACTTTGGTCTGCGCGCACTGCAGCATCGCGGCCAGGAATCGGCGGGAATCGCCGTGGGCGATGGCGGCACGGTTATGGTTCGTAAAGATCTGGGACTGCTCGATCGCGTGTTCTCCAACGCCGACCTGTCGACGCTCTCCGGCCAGCTGGCCGTGGGCCACGTGCGCTATGGCACCGCCGGCGCCAAGAGCTGGGAAGCCTCGCAGCCGCATCTTTCTACCATCAATAGCGTCATCATCGCGCTTGCTCACAACGGCACTCTGGTTAATACCGACGAGCTGCGCCGTCAGCTGATCGAGCTGGGCGTACCGTTCCTCTCCAATTCGGATTCCGAGGTCGCGACCAAGCTTATCGGCTACTTTACCCAGCGTACGGGCCACCTGCGCGAGGGTATTCGCAAGACCATGGAGCTCGTGCGCGGCGGCTACGCCATGACGCTCATCAACGAGCAGGCGCTCTACGCTTTCCGCGACCCGCATGGCATTCGCCCGCTGGTGCTGGGCAGGCTCGTGGACGAGGGTCTGGATCAGGCCGACGCCGCTTCTGTTTCGCAGCTGCCCTCGCAAGACGGTGCCTCGACGGTCGACCCCGCCGTCCATGGCACGCGTGCCGGCGGCTGGGTCGTTGCCTCCGAGACCTGCGCGCTCGATATTGTGGGCGCCGAGTACGTGCGTGATGTTCGTCCCGGCGAGATTTTGCGCATCAGCGCCGAGGGCCTGGTATCCGAGCAGGGCGTGCCCGCAGCCGAAGAGTCCGCCAACTGCATCTTTGAGCAGGTCTACTTTGCCCGCCCCGATTCCATCATGAACGGTAAGAGCGTCTACGCCTGCCGTTATGACATGGGTCGTCAGCTGGCACACGAGGAGCCCGTCGATGCCGACCTGGTCATTGGCGTGCCCGACTCCGGCCTGCCGCCCGCGGAGGGCTATTCGCACGAGAGCGGCATTCCCTTTGGCGAGGGCCTCATCAAGAATCGCTATGTGGGCCGCACGTTTATCGAGCCCACGCAGGAGCTGCGCGCCATGGGCGTGCGTATGAAACTCAACCCGCTGCGCGACAACATCGAGGGCAAGCGCCTGGTCGTCATCGACGACTCCATCGTCCGCGGCACCACCATGGTGCAGCTCGTCAAGATGCTGCGCAACGCCGGCGCCAAGGAGATTCATATCCGCATCAACTCGCCCGAGGTCATCTGGCCGTGCTTCTATGGCATCGATACCGACGTGCAGTCGCAGCTTATCAGCGCCAACAAGACGGTCGACGAGATTTGCGAGTATATCGGCGCCGATTCGCTGGCCTTCCTTTCGGTCGAGGGCCTGCTTAAGGTCATGCCCAAGGGCGGTTACTGCGATGCGTGCTTTACCGGACGCTATCCCGTGGCGATTCCCGAGAGCTTTGGCCGCGACAAGTTCATGGAGGGCTTTAAGCCCCGCAACCTGGACAAGCCGCTGCACTTTGACGACGACGCCGTGGTCGAGAAATATGTCGATCGCAGCTGGGAAGAGGAGCACCGTGAGGCCTAAAATCTGCCATTTTGGGACAGGTTTATTTTGGCAGGTTTTATCTGCTGTTTTGTTGATATGACGGCGCGTGTTGTTATGACGCGCGCCGAAATGAACGCAACTATGAGTACCGTTTGGCGCCCGCGCGGCGCCACGGTAGTGGGAGAGGAAGGCTCAAATGAGCGACAGCAAGCATGTGACGTACGAGGACGCCGGCGTCGATACCGCCGAGGGCGGCCGCGCCGTCGACGCTATTAAGCAGATGGTCAAGGACACCAACCGTCCCGAGGTCATCGGCGGCATCGGTGGCTTTGGCGGTTTGTTCTCGGCCGCCGCGCTTAAGGATATGGAAGACCCGATCCTGATCAGCGGTACCGACGGCGTGGGCACCAAACTCGTGCTCGCCCAGATCATGGACCGTCACGAGACGGTGGGGCAGGACCTGGTTGCCATGTGCGTCAACGATATTTTGGCTTCGGGCGCCGAGCCGCTGTTCTTCCTGGACTACGTCGCCATCGGCCACATTGAGGCCGAGCACATGGCAAAGATCATCAAGGGCGTGGCCGACGGCTGCAAGCTCGCGGGCTGCGCGCTCGTGGGTGGCGAGATGGCCGAGCACCCCGGCGTTATGGCTCCCGCCGACTACGACCTCGCCGGCTTTACCGTGGGCGTTGTTGATCGTCCCAAGATGCTCGACCCCGCGAACGTTCGCCCTGGCGATGTGATCCTGGGCCTGCCTTCCACCGGCGTGCACTCCAACGGCTACTCGCTCGTGCGCAAGGTCATCGGTGTCGACGGCATCAAGCCGGGCACACCCGAGGCCGCCGCTAAGGCCGAGGAGCTAAGCCGTCCGCTCGAGCAGCTCGGCGGCGCATCGCTGGCCGACGCCCTGCTGGCCCCCACGCGCATCTACGTCAAGCCGATTCTGGAGCTGCTCCGCGGCGGCGCCAGCGTTCATGCCATTGCCCATATCACCGGTGGCGGCATCACCGAGAACCTCAACCGCGCACTTGCCGACGATGTCGATGCCGTGGTCACCCGCAACGGCGCCGAGATGGGCTGGGACGTTCCGCCCGTCATCACCTACGTGTCGCGTCAGGCCGAGCTCGCGCCCAACGAGGCATGCAAGACCTTCAACATGGGCGTTGGCCTGTGCCTGATCGTCGCCCCCGAGGACGAGGCCGCCGTGATCGCGGCCCTGGTCGCGCTGGGCGAGAAGCCGTTCCGCGTGGGCGAGTGCGTCGAGGGTTCCGGTAAGGTCGTGTACTCCGATGAGCGCTAACGAGCAGATGGCTGCTGCCGAGGGCCTGGGCTTTGTGCCCTACACCCGTCCGACCGGCACCGATACGGCCGAGCCGCTCAAGATCGGCGTGCTTATCAGCGGTTCGGGTACCAACCTGCAGGCGCTGATCGACCTGATCGCCGTCGGCAAGCTCAACGCCTCGATTGAGCTGGTGGTGTCGAGCCGCCCTTCGGCCAAGGGCTTGCAGCGCGCCGAGCGTGCGGGCATCCAGACACTGACCCTTTCCAAGGATGTCTATGCCGACCCCATCGCGGCTGACGAGATCATCGCGCATGAGCTGCTCGAGCGCGGCTGCGAGTACGTGGTGATGGCCGGTTACATGCGCATGGTGCACACGCCGCTGCTGGCGGCGTTCCCCAACCGCGTGGTCAATCTGCATCCGGCGCTGCTGCCGAGTTTTACCGGCGCGCATGCGATCGGCGATGCGTTTGCTCGCGGCGTCAAGGTGACCGGCGTGACCGTGCATTTTGCCAATGAGATCTACGACAACGGCCCCATCATCGCCCAGCGTGCGCTGGCTGTCGAGGAAGGCTGGGACGTCGACACGCTCGAGGAGCACATCCACGCGATCGAGCACGTGCTGTACCCCGAGGTCGTGCAGATGCTCGCCGACGGGCGCGTCCACGTGCTGGAGAGCGGCAAGGTCGCAGTTGATGCGGCGCGCTAGCGCGTGTAAACGGGCCACCTAGGTTTCTCTGAGGCGTAAACGACTATAAAGCCGATTGGGGCATATGGAATCACATGTGCCCCAATCGGCTTTTACTATCTCTTTGACTTCGGGCTCCTGATAACGTGACGGGTGGGACTTCGGAAAATGAGGGCGGTTGGCCGCGAGCATGATATGGATATCAGCGGCGATTTCTCCATCTCGGCAAAAAATGGCTTCAAGTTGAGCATCGGCTCGGACTTCGAGGGGGCGGACCTGTTCAGCGAAAATTCTTACACTGACACTCATGCCATGAGCCAGGATAACTAGCCGGTATAGGGTCACTTGAGTGGGTATGCGTCTGTCCAAGCGGTCCATTGGCTTGCTTAAGAAATGGTTAAACTACGTAGCGTACAGCACGTGAGTAACTTACGACTCAGTGAGACTAAAGGGAATCGGAGAAGAAAGCCCATGTTTTGCCCCAAATGCGGTAGCAAGATCAGTGACGATGCGCGGTACTGTACCGAATGCGGGCTGCCCTTGGAAGGACTCTCGGGTAAAACTGCGGCCGAGGAAGGGTCCGGCGCCGAGCCGCTGGCGCGAGAGTCCTCGTCCGCTGAAGTCATGTTGGAGTCTGCAAATACCAAAACGGACTCTGCGATAGGATCCGCGAATGCCGAGTCCACAGCGGAACCGAGACCCGAGCCGGTCTCGAAGACCGCGAGTAGCGGTCACTCCCAGATGTACAACTTCTTTATGCGACGCTGTCAGGTCGGTAACCGCCTGGTGCCGCAGTTTGCTATCATGATCGCCGCTTTCATCGCCGCGGCAGGCATCGCTTACGCTGCTTTCATGCTCTACAAGAACGTCATCGAGCCCAATCTCCAGCAGCAATCCGTGCAACAGGAGCAAGCGACCGAAAGGCCCAAGAAGGACGAGAGAGCGGCCGAAGAAGTTGTCTATACGCTGGAGGAAAAGTCATTGACGGTGTCTGCTCCGGTCGACCCTATGCTCAACCAGGGCGAGCGGGCTAACATGGAATGGTCCTATCCGCAACTTAAGAGCTCTGCCAAAGACGACGTCGCAGACAAAATTAACAAGGCGATTCTCGAGCCCCTTCAAATTGATGCGGAGCGAACGAATCGGGCATCAGATAATGAGCAATCAGATGCAGAGTTATATCCCGATGGCGAATTTCCCTGCATATCGAGAAACGTGACGGTTACGTACATGGATGTGAACTATTTCTGTATCCGTGACGAGCGCTATTCGACGGGATGGGGTCCGCATGGCGACACGGTTGTGACTGGTGTTATTTTTGATTTGCATACGGGTGACACTGTTAGTCCTCAGGACATGTTCGGCATTGATACCGAGGATCTTGCCAGTTCTATGAGTTCGGCAGTTTGGCCGTATCTTACGGAAATGGGCAAAAAGTATCCGTCTGATTACAACTCTATGCTCATGCGGAGCAATTCCTCAGACTATTCAATCAAGGGTTCAACATGCTTGTATGTGACATCCAAGGGACTGGTGTATCGCACCGAAGACTATGAGCTCGGTACTTTTGCGGACGGCAATTGCGAGATTTTGGTTGCGTCCTGGGATGATGAGTCTCAAGTGGGGTCCGAAGTAACCCCTGATGAGGTCAAGGACGGTACAACGGCGAAAGTCGATAAGGAGGACTAACATGTTCTGTCCCAACTGTGGATTTGAGCTTGATGGCGATTTGCGATACTGCACCGAGTGTGGCTATGCACTCGAAGATGCGAAGGCGGTGCTGAACTCTGCCAGCAACGAAGTGGCAGAAGAGCCTTCCGTTATCAATGAAGCTGCGGAAGAGATTTTCGCTAGTGGCGAAACGGAGAAGGAGTCTTCCGCCGGTGCCGAGGCGGGGGAGGAAAAGTCGCCCGTGGAGAGCGAGCCCGTTGCGGACGAAGAAGACGACCAGCCCAAAGACGACGTGTCGTCCGGTGCAACGCCTTCGATTCCTGCCGTGCGCGCCGACCGGCCAAAACCGAGCAATCCGGTCGCCAAGCCCGTCGCGGCGCCGGCCCCTGTTTCTGCGGTGAATGCATCCGCACGGAAAAAGGAGCCCAAGGCGCTCTATATCGTTGGTATCGTCGTTGGTGTGGCAGTCATTGCCATCTTTAGCTATCTGCTGTTCTTTAGCAAGTCCGGCGACGTTGCCCATTACGGCCAGGACAAAGCCATCGTGGTGATTCAAGAATCCAAGATCACCCCGACCGACGTAAAGGGCGAGAAGCTCAAGAAGTACTCGGTGACCCTGAACGGCGACAACGGCTACAGCACCAACGCTGAGGTTAAGGGTGACGAGGGCTTCACGGTAAGCCAGTTTCCTGATGTTAAACCGGGAAAATATACTCTTACCGTTAGGGACTCTAATTCCAAAGTCGAGTGGGCTATCCCCGTCGAAGTCGTTGATAACTCTAAATCCGCTGATGCCGTAAAAGAGGTTTCCCTCGAGGTGCCTAAGGTCAACGAGGCCGATACAAAGACAGACGAAGGCGACAAGAAGGATGGAGGCACCGCGGCGGACAATACCGCTGCGTATGCCGCTTACAAGCAAAAGTGCCAGGAATACCTAGCGTGCTATGGAGAGCCACAAATTGTTGAGGTGACTGATTCTGTCTATGCGATGCGAGGGCTTTGCCTTGTCGACCTCGTTGATTTTGATCAGGATGGCCAGCCTGAGCTCTTGACCGTTGTGAACGGTATGAGCGATGCCGAACTAAAGAGTGCCTGGAATGGAGATATAGAGGGACTTCAGAAGTCCTACACCGTGGAGGTTTGGTCGTCAGCTGATGGTGGCATCAAGAGGCTTTACAGTCAAAATTGGCTTGATAACAGCAACGGAGGAATGATGTTTCTTCCGCTGATTAAAGCGGATGACGACAGCATCCTCGTAAGCCAAAGAACATATGAGATGAGCAATGCTATTACGGCATTGCTTGCTGGAAGGCAGGTTTTGGCCGGGGACAATACTTCGGTATATGGCAAGAAAAGCGATGCTTTTTCGCTTGTAAGCAACTACGAGTCCTGGGGAGTTGCGCCGAGCGAGGGCAATGGCTACGAATACTATTGTGCGTCGGAGGGCAAGGAAATTTCCGAGACGGACTATAATGCCCTATATCAGCAATTTGGCTATGGGCACAATTACCGGACATATTATTTCCTTGATTTTTCAACCTCAGGTTACGGCACTATTTCGGGGGAATCCCACGTCGATCCCAATCAAGTTGCGGAAGTCACCAAAGATACGCTCAAAAAGGTGGGAATCGAATAAAAACTGAAAGGGGCTTGGAAAACTGTTTCCAAGCCCCTTTCTTATAGTAGTTGCTCGAGTCCAACAAGCCTCGCGCTGCTTGCTTGAGCCGCTCTATTTTGACACGCTTCGCTAAATCCACCCTTGCTAAACAAGTAATACTGTTTGATCGGCCGGCCCAGCAGCGCACTGCGCCGCTCGAGCGTTTCAAGAACGTCGGTATCTACGGGCTCGTTTCTCCATTTGCACTCGCCAACGATGAGCTCGCCATCGGCATCCTCTAATACAATGTCAATCTCTTCTTGGTGACGCGTTGCCGGGTTAGTGCCCCACCAAGAGCCGATTGCCTTGGGCAGTACATCCAGCTCGCCCTCAACGACCTGTCGTATCAACCACTGGCGGCATACCTCTTCAAATGTGGGGCCCACGAAGGTAGACAAATCGCGCTTGACGATACGCGCGGCAACAGCGGCTCCGAGCCCCTCTTCAATTGTTCCCGTGTACTGCGGAACAAATCGATACCAAAACCTGAACAGGTTATCGCAGATTCGATAGACCACCTGACGTTTTGTTGCTTTGGCAACGGGCGTGACGCGTTCAACGATTCGCAGATCAATCAATGCGTCGAGTAATCGCGCGACTTGTGGCGTTGCGAGTCGGGTGACATCGGCGATTTCCTTGGGACGTACACAGCCGTTAGCGATGGCGGCTATGACGCCATTGTAGATAGCCGGGCTTCGGACTTCCTGCAACAGATAGTTCTGGGGCTCGGCGTACAGAAACGCATCTTGGCGCAACAGAGCGTGCTCAAGGTTCCATTGCGTGGAGCGCGTGCTATCAAGCTGCGATAAATAGAGCGGCATGCCGCCGACAACGGAATACAGCTCGATAATTCTCTCGATGGGTGCATCGGGAAGCATTTGCGCTACATCGAAAACGACAAAGGGGTCGATGCGCAACTGCATGGTGCGGCGCCCATAGAGGGGACTTTGGTGTCCTAGCACCTGGTGTTCCATAAAACTCATGGACGATCCGCAGAGCACCAAGAACAGGTTGCTCTTGTCTTTGTGTCGGTCGATAAGCGTTTGCAGACACGACGACACGCCTGGGTCGCTCTCGGCGAGGTAAGGATACTCGTCAATGACCAGAATGACTTGCTCCGCTTTGGCGCGTTCAAAGACGGACTCGAGTGCAACCTGGATGGAAGGGAATGCTGCTCCTGCGGCACTATCACCAAGCATCTCTCGGCTGAGCAGCGCAAGGTTTTCGCTTGCAACGGTTTGCTGCCCGGTAAAGAAGATCACACTGGGCTTATCCTGCGTAAAAGCGCGAAGCAGGCTTGTTTTGCCCACGCGGCGCCTTCCGTAGACTACGGCAAACTGGAAGGAACCCTTTTGATAAGCGGTTTCTAGGGACTCAAGCTCACTCTGGCGTCCGACAAACATGGCATGCCTCGCTCATATGCGTGTTACTAACATATATAGTACTAACACGTATATGAGCAATTTTCCAGTCGGACGGAGAAGAAATGACAGGGCTTCTACTTAACGAGTCGCTTGAGCTTGGCGAAGTCCTGAATCTGCTTTTTGCGCTTGGCGTTGAGGAGGTTGTTGAGGTCGAGCTTCTCAATGGTGCAACGTTTGAGTAGCTCGGAGCTGTCAAAGCCGTTTGACTCAATGTCTTTATCCAGATCGTGCTTGAGCTTGGTCCATTTATTGAGCTGCGAGCGTACGTAGGCCGCGGGACGTTCTATCTCGTTGGCGATGTCGCGTACGCTGGCGCCCGTTCCAAATAACTCGCGTATCTTTGCCGTCTCCTTGCGCGTGCGCTCGTTTTTGGCATCGGTCTTGCATCGATCGCTGCAGTAGTGCCGTTTGACGCCTCGATGCCCGGCAAGTGAGTAGGCGCGTCCACACTGCTCGCAATAGCCAATTTTGACGGTGCTCAGCTTGCGCGAAAAATCAAACCAGAGCCACGAGAGATAGCTGTCAAAGGAAAGGAACCCTGTGGACTCGTTGCCCTGGAACACATCCACGTGCGCGCCCGAGAGATGCGAGATCACGAGCGCCTGCACCAAAGCGGTGAGCGCATCGCGGTCATCGTCGTCAAGTTCTTCGCGGCGCTCCTGGATATCTGCTTGAGGGTCGATTACATAGAAGCTCTCCTCGCTATTGTTGACCTTGAGTCGTGCTGAAATCTCCAAGCTGGAGTCTTCGTCCATGTAGAACATCGCCTGCAAAACACTGAAGTCATTGGCGGTGAGCTCGTGTTCAAAAGAGAGCACGTTGAGTGCAACGAGGGATTCTTCCTCGTCGATCATTAACATAAAGGCGTAGAAATATCCCGCATCGGATTCGATTTTGCGCACGATGGGCAGGCTTTTGAATGAGTTGGTATAATCTCCGCCCGCCCTCAGGATAGTGGTGTAGATCTTGAAGGATGACCCGTTTGCCGCGCAGGTTACCACTGATTTCTCGATTCTTTCCAATGCGGAGACCTTTGCGATGGTGCAGCTCCCGTTGAGGTATTCCTGGATGCGCATGGCAATAAGTGCTGCCATCGCGGCATTGGCCCAATCGCGTACGGATTCTATTGCGTGCTTGCCAAAAAGCGGCCCGGTCTGTTCGGCGTAGTCAAGTACGTTAAAGAGGCTTGCGCGGAAGGGCTGCTCTTTAACGGCGGTGGGTTCGATGCATGATGCCAGCCTGATCAGATCGGCATGGCGCTCGCTGTGTGCGGGCCCTTCGTTGCTTTTGCTGCCGGCCAGCTCGGTGGGCATGTAGAGTTCAAAGACAAGCTGGGCCTCGCCAACGGGCCTATTGGGTTCGTTCTCTATGAGGTTGACTTTCTTAAACGGAATCGAACCTTCAACGGTGCGTGTTTGGGAGAACTCAAACATTGTTACCCCTGTCTCTAGCTGCAGGTTTAATAGCGTAGCACGTTTAGGAAAATTACCCGGTCAAAATCTCTATATCGGATAAACGACAAATCGTATCTTGTGATCGCCAAGAAAAGGGGTAACGAGAAAGGACCCGATCATGCATTGCAAACAGTGTGGAGCAGAGATTAACGACGGCGCCAAGTTCTGCGGCGTGTGCGGAACGCCTACGGTCGCGGCTGCGGCCAGCACGGCGGGAGATGCGATTTACGTTGAGGCCCGGCCGATTAAGAGCCAGTCTGTCGAGGCTCAGTTTCAAGCGGCGGAGGATGCAGAGGCCGCTGCTTGCCTGCAAGATTCACTTCGCGAGTCCATCGGGTCCCTTACGCGAGCGTCGGTGATTTCGTTGCTCTATGTGCTCTTTTTCAATTACGTGCTGGGAGGGGGCTCGCTGGGGCTCGACTATATGATTCTGCTGGCGCTGCTTCTGATTGGTCCCTGGAAGGTGATTATCTCGCTGTACCGCAGCGGTGTAAGGCTTCCCTTTGTCTATGGTGGCGGCATTATCGGTATCACGATTATGCTAATCGAACTTGTGGTTCTCGTGGGCCTTCCTGTCGTTGTTCTGATGCTTTTTTACTGGTTGGGCAGCGTGATTCACGGAGCGGTTCCGGTTGTTCCCGAATTAGCCCCGATGACGATGGTGACACTTTGGCCTATCGTCTCGGTTGCCAACATCATCTTCAAGGCAATCAAGCTGCACATGGCTCGCGCCTAGCAAGTAGCCCGTCGCATGCCTTCCGCGTGGGGTCAGGCGAATTTGAAAGGTGAAAGAAAAGGTTTACAGTCGAGCAAATTGTCCTGGGCCTTTTCTGTTTGCAGGCTGTGGGCTATCGTTTCGATATGCTGAAGTTCTAGGGGGATATATGTACTGCGCAAGCTGCGGGGCAAAGATCAAAGACGGGGCGCGATACTGTTCCGCATGCGGAAAACCGTTGGATGTGGATGATGCGCCGGCGAATGCTCAGCAGCCGCTTCCTTCAGGTACACCAAAGGCGCCTGCTGATAGAAAAGCGACGAGCGATCCTGCTGCATCTCGCGCAGAGAGCGCTTCTCCGGCGCCCTCTGAGCATATGTCCTTTGCGGCCTTTATGATGCAGCGTCGGCAGATCGGCCGTTTTGCCGTGCCTACGTTTGTCACCATTCTTGCAGCAATCATCTTTACCGCTGGTGTCGCCTACGCACTGGTCAAAGCTTACGAGGCCTTTGTGCTGCCTCAGCTGCAGCAGCAGGAACAGCCGGCTGCAGTCGAGAATAAGTCGTCTAAAAAGAAGGTCGCGGCAGCTAACAAGAAAGCGCACGAGGCCTACGAGGGCGTGGTTGCGCGTTACGAGGACTTTGTGAGCTATTGCGAGCAGAAGGGAGCTGGTACTGCCAACTACGACGACTGGGCTCTGGGGCGCGGCGATGATTCTGGGCTGGGGCAGATAATCGTTTATGACAGCCAGAATGCTCCCGGCTTTTTAAACTACTACTATGCTTTCGATGATTTGAACGGTGACGGAATTGACGAGCTGCTTATTGGGTCTGTCGATGCGCAGAACGATATTTCGGCGATTGTAGGTGCCTACTGCTTTGTTGATGGAAAGGCCGTTTCGGTTATGCCTTCGTCAGAGATGGTAGAAGGCTCCAGCAATATGACGAATCGGTATGACGGTTTTATTGCTCAGGGTGAGAGCCAAGTCATTACTGCCTGCAAGGACGGCATCGTTAAATTTACTTGTAGTCAGGATTGTAACCAGGCAGATTTCTATATTTCGCTTACTGCAAAGGGTCCTGAGGTCGTAGACGCGGTGCAAATTCAAAATAAGGAATTCGATAGACAGAATGGCGCCTACTTGGTGAGGACCGTCGAGGATGGTGGCAAACCACAGGAGACGATGGTCCAGGGGCGTGAAGAAGCGTGCAAAATTCTTGACGAGATTGCCGGGGAGCATCCGGAGGCCGACATTGAAAAGCCGTCTGCAAGCAGCGATATGTGGAAGGCATTCAAAGGAGCGGAGCCTTCGGAGAGCTCTTTGAAGGACGGCTCTGGCACTGCAGACGATCGAACTGGCGCATCTCAAGCACCATCTGAAGCGGCATCCGATAGCGGCGACGATGGGGAGGCCGCTGCGGGCGACGATGGCGTGATCGCCGACATGGATGCGTTCATTGCAAACGCCAAGCGCGAGTTGATTGTGCCAGATGACGCCTCTATTACGTACAAGGTCGCTGATAGGCCAAGCTATTGGGAGGGGGCGGCAACGTACGTTTGGTATGTTGAGTTTTATAAAGACGGAAAGGTCGTAGCGTCTGCGGAATGCGGCTCTGAAGGGTATCCGTGCCGGTCGATTATGGCCTATCACGAGAGCTAGTAACTTTAGCCGAGGCATTTTGGCATTACGGCGTGCGCGGCTCCTATACCTTTCCCCTTGTTCCATCCGACGAGTTTAGTTACAGCTAAAACGGCCGTTACGAAGAGCTGACCGAGAGTCCGAAGACACTCGCCCGCGAAGCGGGTATGCCCCAAAAGGGTATCTGGGGTTCGAACCCTCCCGGTTCTTCGTCAGTTGACCAAAGGTGCGACATTATTACCGCTCGCCGGCGGGTGACTAAATGCGATGACTTGAGGGCTATAATTAACCGAGCTAAGTTGGGGGATAGATTGAGACGCACGGGCTTTCGATGCGCCTGTCGGCTCGGCATTTCGCAATTCATTAGACACGCGGAGCGCGTGGTTTGGGATTAACGAAAGGAATCAGCATGTCTCTGTTCCATAGCGATAACGAAAAGGAAGAAAAGCACAGCGGAATACTCGGTGCCTTTTCTGTCGACAATATCAAATGGGAGCCTGGCAACAACGAAGATGCCTCGCTTGTCTCATTCCGCTATCCCTACGAGGATTTTCCCAACGGGTCCTATCTTCAGGTTGCGCAATCGCAGATTGCCGTTTTTACCAACAATATGGGGGCGGGCAGTTCTACTGACGCTACGGGTGCCGGCGATTCTCAGGTAAGCGTGTTTGTCGGTCCGTGCAAGATCAAGCTCGACACGGGAGACAGCCGATTCGCCCCGTTCCGCAATGCCGCTCATTCGCTTACCGGCGGTAGCTCGGCGTTTCATTCCGTTGTGTACTTTATCAATACCAACTACATGAACGAGCTACGCTGGGGCACGACCGAGCCCATCATCGTTCAAGACCCTGAGGAAGACGTCAACGTTCACGTTCGCGCCTTCGGTTTGTTTGGCGTGCATATCGAGCAGAACGACTCGAGTCTGGTTCCCATTCAGGCGAGGAAGTTCCTTGTTAAGGTCGTGGGCACGCGAGATCGCTATACGCGAGAAGAACTTACCTCCTTTATGCGGGCAAAAATCCTTGAGTATGTTCCCGACTTGCTTGCTAAGGCGATTGTTGACCAAGGGGTTTCCGTTCTAAAAATCGCGACACATCTGAGCGATTTCTCGTCTCAGATGCAGGGAAGGCTCGTTAACTATTTCGATGAGTTTGGCCTCACGCTCGATAACTTCTCGTTCAATAGCATCAAACCCTTCGAAGACGATCTTGCCGCCATCAACGAGATGAAGATCCAACGTAAGCGGAGCATTCTCGAGGCGCAGGGTAACGCCGCCCAGATGGACATCGAGTCCGAGGCGCTTGCCAGGAAACGTGCGCGCGAAGGCTACGACTATCAGCAGGAGCGCGGTATGGACGTAATGCAGAGCGCTGCGGGCAATGAGGGAAGTGCCGCATCGGGCCTCATGGGAGCCGGCATGGGACTCGGCATGGGCGTTGGCATGGGCGGTGCATTTGGAGCTGGCTTTTCCAACTTGGCCAACCAGACCCTGGGCACTGTTGCCCCCATGGTCGGAACGACTCCCGCGGCCGCAAGTATGCAAAACGGTCCCGTGTGCCCCAGTTGCGGAAACGTTAATCCGATGGGTGCTAAGTTCTGCCCGGAATGCGGACAGAAGCTCGAGCAGGGCGTTGCGTGTTTGGCGTGCGGGCATCTTAACCCGGCCGGTGCCAAGTTCTGTCTTGAGTGCGGGAACCGGTTGGCCTCGCCAAAGTGTCCGAGCTGCGGAGCTGAGTTGCCCGAGGGGACCAAATTTTGCCCCGATTGCGGAACTAAGATCCAATAAGGAGAAACAAAGATGAACGGTTCTGTTAAACGTGTCATTTTGGGCGAGGCAATCGTCTTGGTGGCGTGGCTTGTAATCATGTTTGTCTGCAAAAACGCGCTGATGAATCCTATCGTCTTTGCTATGTCGCTTGGCTTTGGGGTTTTGGCTTTTGCGGTGGCTTCGATTTCGGCTACCATGTCCGATAGGCAGTCCACGGTCAAAAGCACGACCGAAATCCATTATTTGCCGGTCGCATCCAGCTGTGCCTACTTTGTCGTTGCCCTTCTGGCCAACACGTACTTTGTGTTTGCGGCATATGGGTGGGGCGGCAGTACGATTCCAGTTGTCGTAAACGTTGTCCTTCTTGCTGTGCTTGTCCTTGTGCAGATGGGGCTTGGCTCTTATGCCCGCCGGGTGGACCAAAGGGTTGCCGCCGTGGCCGAAAAAACGGTTCAAACGGTGCAGTTCGGATCATATGTTGGGCAGCTCCTTGCTATGGCGCAGGACGCTCAGGTCAAAGCCGAGCTCAAAGCACTCAAGGATGACATCTCCTTTAGTTCCAACATGTCACAGCCCCATGTTCAAGAGATCGAGCAACAGTTTTCCGTCGCGCTTGAGGCTGTCTCGAATTCCATGAGTGCCGACGAACAAGCAGGTGTTACGGTCGGACTTGTCCGTGATGCGCGCAAAATCTGGAAAAAGCGCAATGCGGCGCTGACCGCTGTCAAATAAGGGCTTGTGCTGCTTTTTGCCAGGGCGCTTTGATGGTTGAAGTGGGGGTAACTATTGGAAGTCAACGGAATAGCTTGCGAGGGCTGCGGCAGCACCGATGTCGAGTTTGACCCCGCAACGCGAAAGGTTCATTGCAACCAGTGCGGTCGCGAGATGTACTATTCACGGGCGCGTCTGGGGGCCACGGGTAAAATCGCGTTTGCCAAGGACAATGCCATCAAGTTCTTTAAAGCCGGCAACTTCCCGGAGGCTCGCAAATTTGCCGCGGACGTGCTTAATATGATGCAAGACAACGCAGCGGCGCAGTTTATGGTTGCGTACTGTGATGAGTTTTGTGAAGGTCTCTCGGGCTCGATGACGGCCTTCTTTAAAAGTGCCGAAGATGTCCCTCTCGAATACGACGAGGTGCGCGACTTGATCGACTTGTTTGAGTCGACGCTCTACAACATGCGTGATTTTGAGGTACAGATGGTATCGATCGTAGTCGCCAATATGCAGAGCATGGAGGACCGGCCTCGGCTTGAGGGCTTCATCGATGCGGTGTGCCCGTTCTGCATAGCGCGGTATGCTTCGGAAGACTTTATGACTGCGGAGCGGGAGGACTTCTATCAAGATATCGCCGCCAACTGCAACATTCCCAAAACGTGTCTCGCGTTGCTCAAGGGTATCAAAGAGAACCCCGGATCTCCCTATAAAACGGGTTCATTTGCGTTGCGGAGAAGGACTTTATACTTTCTCGAACACTATGTGGAGCCCGTCGGGCGCATCGTTAACTCGATGAAGGCAAGCCAATACAAGCAGAAGTTTCTTTCGGCCTATCAGCAGGTGTCCGAGCAATACCGAAGCATGGCCTCTCAATAAAGCAGATGGCGGGCGCTTGCTCGCTTAAAGCGATTGGATGATCTAAACAGTGCAAACTGAAAGGCGGTACAGATGAATGATCCAGGATTAGATACGGGTCATATCGAGCGCAGGATCGACGCTATCGGAACAAAAGTTGACCAGATGAGCATGAAGGTCGATAAGGTCGAATCGCAAATGGAGGAAGTGCGGAAGGACCTTAAAAAGCTCCGAAGGGACTTTCTTGAGATGATGATCGAGCAACGTCGCACCGCTGCTCTTGAGCAGGCTGCTACGGAGCTCGTGGGCGTCCGGCAGGAGATGGACAAGAAGTTCGGCAACTACTCGGTGGTCCGAAACACCATGGTTGGCATTCTCCAGGCAACCGATGCGGCTCTCGTGCGAAAGGCGACGATCTCGACGGTCTCCGAGGAGTTAATGATTTCGACCCCGGATTACTGGCTGGCACCTGTCTTGGTCGCTCTGGCGGCATGGATTAACAACAACCGAGATCTTGCGGAGCGCGCAATACGTGAGGCCGTCAAACGCGACAACGAACACACGTCGCTTGCGATGGCTCTGGTCTGTAGACGTAACAACCGCACCGCCACGTGCTACGAATGGCTCGCACGCTATTTCTCGACGCAAAACGCCGCCCGTATCGATGCCGATGCGATGGTCTACATCGATGCCTATATCAACGGCATCTTCGGCACCGATGAGAAGCACCTGTGCGATGACTATATGGCGGGTTGGATCGAGCAGATCAGAAATCAGAGACCTGAGTTTGAGAGTGAGCAGTCGAAGTCGTGGGCGGAGTATTTTACCAACTACGAGGAAGATATGAGTTCGAGATATCCGGCACTCAAGGTGGTGGTCAAGGAGTTTGACTACATCAATAAATATCTCGGAAAAGTCGAGGCGATCGAAAGTATCTCCAATGACTTCGCCGATCTCAAGGCTTCCGATGTTGACGAGAGGACGCTTGCCGAGCAGGTTGATAGGCATCTGATGGAGCTTGTTAACTCCGATGATTCCAAGGAGAGGAGTCTCCGCCGTCAGGAGGAGTATCTTCTTGCGGTCAAGGCGTTTGGCGGAGACGTGGAGCGCGCCCGAGAGCTCGTCAATCGTCGCCGCGACGAGAAGCGTCAACAGACGATGAACATCATCGACCAGATGACACGCTCGATGCGCGACCGGGGCTCGTCTGCGGATGTGCATAAGAAGAAGACTGCGATTCGTTTTTTGGGTCCTTACATCAACGGCGGTTTCAACCGGTATCGCAAGAGCGACATTCCCGAGTTTCCGCAGGCGATCACCCTTGACTTCGACGGCTGGACAAGCAAAGCAGTCTCCGGTGACGAGGGCAATGAGCTGCGCGGCGATTATGTTCGTTATGTCGGCGAAGAGAAGAAGAAGGAGCTCGCTGAGCTTGGCCTCAAGATCGCGAAAGGTAATAAGAGTCACAAGATAGCAGCCGTTGTCCTTGCTGTTTTGGGAGTATTTCTCTTTGCGTTTGTGAACCAGCTTATCGGTATTCTGCTTCTTGCGGGGGCTGGCTATTGCCTAGTAAAGATGAGTCTCTCGGGCAAGCAGCATACTGCGGAGGCGGATAAGATTGAGGCCAAATACTCCAAACGCATTCAGGAGGGCTGCTCCGAGATCGATCTGGCGCTTAACCAGTGGAAGAGCGCGAAGGAAGCGGCGGCCGAGCGCGGCGACCTGCTTAAACTCGATAGGGTGGCCTAGCCGGGAGGGTTTGCCTCGATAATCCATGAAGGGAGTGAAATAGATGGCTGATGAAGTAACTGATTTCGACCATGACGATGCTGCAATGCAGGACTTCGATGCGCTGAGCGAACTCGATAGTCTGTTTGAAGAAGACGAGCGGCTAAAGCAGGCTGAGAACAATGTTTTGACTCAAAATCTTTCGGGCTTTGCAAACTGCTTTCCCGATTGGGATTTACATCCGCCAGTAGCGTAGAAAAGCGCCTGAAGCACAGGCTGCGATTATTTGAAACATCGATGTTTCTGCGGGCTAGAAGCCATGGGGCTTTTGGCCCGCTGCCTTTTATATGCTGGCCAGCGGCATAGAATATCAACCGTATTCCAGGTTTATGGATGCCAGGCCGACTCGCTTCAGATTGGGCGCTACACCAACTTACTCGACACTACCACCGGAAGGACCAGAAGGGCCTCGTCCGTTCGTGGGCGGGGCCTTTTTGTGTGGCCTCACAGTTTTGCTATACTGCTAGCAAGTAGAGAGGAGCCGCTATGGGTACAGCAACGGTGCAGCTCAACACACGAATCGATCCCATGCTCAAGGCTGGTGGCGATGCAGTCCTAACTCGCAATGGGTTGGGGGCGAGCGATGCTATTCGTGCGCTTTGGGTCTATCTTGTCGAGCATCAAACGTTGCCGGGTTTTATGGTGGCGGATAAGCTCGAGGCGCCCCGTGCGGAGAGCCTGGCCGAGCAGGGGTGTGGCCTGGCTTTTTCTTCGTTGGGGCTGAGCGCGCCGGATTTTGCACCGGCCGAATCTTCGGCGGAAGACTGGGATGCCGTACGGGATGATATGTATGATGCGATGATTGCCGACATCGAGGCGAATTGCCGATGATTGAGGCAAAGCATCTCTTGGTAGATACGAACGTTTGGCTCGATTATTACCTGCAAGAGGGGGTGTTCGACGAAGCGAGAAGATTGGTTGAACTGGCCGAGGCGGGAAAGATCGACCTTCTGTATGCGCCAACGACGGCAAAGGATGTATTCTATATTTTGCCTCGGCGTCTAGCCCGGCGGAATGTGAATGGGATGAACGTGTCGTTTGCCTCGGCGTCATGGGCCTGCATTGAGCACATGATGCAGGTGGCAACCGCCTCTCCGCTTTCGATGGCAGAGTGCGAGATGGCGCGTATGCTTGGCAAGCGCATGCCGGATCTTGAAGATAGCCTCATCATCGCTTCGGGCGAGACAGCAGACGTTGACTACGTAGTCACGAGCGACCAGCGCATGCTGGAGGAGATGCCCGAAGTTTGCCTGACGCCTGCCCGCGCACTCGATATGATTGGGATCCTAAACTAACCTTGCCTGTCTCGTTTCGCTATCATATGGGGCATTGTGGACCTCATACAACTTTGGAGGACGGTATGGCGGATAACGCCGAGATGCTATTCTCGCCTGAGCTGGTGTTTTTTGATTGGGAGTGTGCGACGCCGGGTGAGGTGTTTGCGCGCCTCGAGGGTGAGCTTGCCCCGCGCGGCTACATTGCATCCGGTTGGCTCGATGCCGTCCGCACGCGCGAAGACGCCTATCCCACGGGCCTCGCCATGCCGGCGGCCAACATCGCCATTCCGCACACCGATCCGGGGTTTGTGGCTAAGCCCTATATCGCGGTGGTGAAGCCCGCATCGACCGTGACGTTCAGTGCTATGGCAGGCATGGGCTCCCCCGTGCCGGCGCAGGTCATCATCAATCTGGGCATTGCCGAGCCGGGCGGCCAGGTTGAGGCCCTGCAAGCGCTTATGAATATCTTTATGGATGCCGACGCCGCAGCCGATGTGCTCGGCCAGACCACGTGCCAAGGCATGGTCGATGCCATCCGCCGCCGCTTTTAGGGTCGGCACTTGGGGACTGTCCCAAACTGCCGGCAGAAAAGGAACGTCCCTAATTGCCGTCTGCCAGAGCGGTCCCCTTTGCACCAAAATGGTGCAGATTAACCTGTCCCCCATGCACCAGGTGTGCTGCGGGGGCTGCGTTGTGACACAATGGCGTTTGTTCGATTCGTGATGCGAAAGGCCAAACATGGCAAATAAGAAAAAGAACCCCGAGGCCGCACCGACGCCCGAGCAACAGGCTCGCGCCGCCTCCAGCTCTCGTCAGAAGCAGCGCAAGACCTATGTGTCCAAGACCGTCAAGATCGTCCTGGTGGTCATCGGCGTGCTGGCAATGCTGCTTTCCGTCTCGGCCATGGCGTGCTCCGGCCTGATGTCACAGACTGAAAGCGCCAGCTCGGGCTATAAGCTCACTGGTGGCGTGGCTGCTACCATCAATGGCACCAACCTCACCGAGGACACCGTGACCAAGCAGATCATGAGCATGCGCACGTCCCATGGCTACACCAAGGACAAGGACTGGGCGCAGTATCTGGTCAACAACGATCTCACGCCCAAAAAGTACCGCAAGCAGCTCATCGACTCCTACACGCAGCAGATTCTGCTTCAACAGGCGCAGAAGGAAAACGGCGTGGCCGTCTCGGACGAGGAGGTCGAGAAGGCCTGGAAGGACGCCTGCAAGAGGTCCGGTGGCGCCAAGGCCTTTAAGAAGACGCTTAAGACCTATGGCTACACCGAGGACACGTACAAGGACTCGCTCAAGGAGAGCCTGGCGCAGCAGAAACTCAAGGATGCAGTAGCGCCCACAAGCAAGCCCAAGGACAGCGAGATTGTCGATTACATCAACGAGAACCTGTCCAAATACAATGACGCCCGTCGCTCGTCGAATATTCTGATCAAGGTCGATTCTGGCGCATCTGACGAGGACAAGGCCGCCGCCAAGGCCAAGGCGCAGGAGTGCCTGGACAAGATTAACTCCGGCGAGCTGAGCTTTGAGGACGCTGTGAAGCAGTACTCCGACGATACCGGCTCCAAGGATAAGAAGGGCGATGTGGGCTGGGACAAGCTCACCACCTTCGTCGACAGCTACCAGAAGGCGCTCGAGGGGCTCAACAAGGGCGATGTAAGCGACGTCGTCGAGTCGACCTATGGTTACCACATCATCAAGTGCACCGACTACTTCCATGTCGATAGTCAAGTCGATGACATCAAGCAGGTACCCAAGGACATCAAGAAGTACGTCTCCAACGTGGTGAAGACGCAGGCAGAGAGCGCTGCGTACAGCGAGTGGCTGGAGCAGTACAAGAAGGACGCCGACATCACCGTTAACCCCATGCCCAAGGATGTGCCGTACAACGTCAGCATGAAGGGCGTCACCAAGAGTTCGGCCGACGAATCGTCGAAGACTGAGTAATCATGGGGCGGCGCTCGTGCGAGTGCCGCCCGCACTATTGAGGAGGATTTGCAGATGACCAACGAAGAGCTGCAGAAGGAAATGATTGCGGCCATGAAGGCTAAGGACAAGGTTCGCCTGTCCATCATTCGCCAGGTCAAGGCCGAGGTGAAGAATATCGAGGTCAACGAGCGCCGCGATGTGACCGAGGAAGACGTCAACAGTATGATCAAGCGTCTGATTAAGCAGACGAGCGAGACGCTGGAGATGTCCATCAAGGCCGGCACCGACCAAGAGCGTACCGACAATCTGACCGAGCAGGTCAAGATTCTGGAGAGCCTGCTGCCCGCGCAGGTTTCGGGCGAGGAACTCGAAGCCCTGATTGATCAGGTTATCGCCGAGCTGGGTGCTACGTCCAAGAAGCAGATGGGCCAGGTCATGGGTGCGCTCGGCAAGGCCACCGGAGGCAACTTTGACAAGCCTGCGGCGGCAAAGATCGTCGGCGCAAAGCTTGCGTAATTTGTTACGCGGTTTTACCAAACCGCGTAACGGCTCGACGCTGCAAGCCCGTACACGCGGCAATCTGACGTTCAATTTCAAAGGCGCGACCATAAGGTCTGCGCCCTTTCATTTCACGTCACCTTGCTCGCGTGTACGGGTTTTCGCTGACTTATGCTCAACAAGGGCGGTTGTATTATTTTCGGCGCTCATTTAAGCCTGTCCCCAATGAGCGTCCAATGAGTAGGCGGTGAATGCCAAGAACTGTCCCAACTGCCGGGGTTCTGATGACTAGTCATTTAAGAACGTCCCCAATGACTACCCAATCGCTAGTTTGAATAATAAGTATTGGATATTTTTTAGTCGAATGCTCGAATTTAGTGCTGCGTTATCGCATAAAAGGCGGCGTTTGTGTATCGCGATTGTAACATTCGGGTTTCCAAACTGGTCAAGCAGGGCGTTTTGAGGCCGGCTCGTTTATGCGAACGTTATTATGGGAAAACCAAAAGAGCTTACAGTGACTCGGGACGCACGAGTGCCCCGGTTTTAGGGCAGATTAGGAAGGAACTCGTTCATGTCCGACATGATTCAGATCAAAGGACTTAACAAATACTTCGGAGACCTGCACGTTCTGAAGGACATCGACCTTACCGTTAAGGCAGGCGAGAAGGTCGTCATCATCGGGCCGTCGGGCTCGGGCAAGTCGACCCTCATCCGCTGCGTTGACTATCTCGAGGAGCCCACTTCGGGCGAAGTCATCATCGACGGCACGCCGCTCACCAAGAAAAACCACCTGGAGATGGCTCGCAAATACAGCTCCATGGTGTTCCAGCAGTTCAACCTCTATCCCAATATGACGGTGCTTGGCAACCTGACGCTTGCTCCCATCAAGCTGCAAAAGAAGAGCAAAGAAGAGGCCACCAAGACGGCTATGGCCGCGCTCGAGCGTGTCGGCCTCGCCCAAAAGGCCGGCGAGTATCCGCAAAACCTCTCGGGTGGGCAGCAGCAGCGCGTGGCTATCGCCCGCGCCCTGTGCACCAAGCAGCCCATCATTCTCTTTGACGAGCCGACCTCCGCGCTCGACCCCGAGATGGTCCAGGAGGTGCTCGACGTTATGGTCGAGCTCGCGCAGGAGAACATCACCATGATCTGTGTCACGCACGAGATGGGATTTGCGCGCCAGGTGGCCGACCGCGTCGTGTTTATGGACGACGGCCAGATTCTGGAGGAGGGCACGCCCGATCACTTCTTCGAGAATCCGGAGAATCCGCGTTGCCGCGACTTCCTGTCCAAGATTCTCCACTAACGACTAGCTCGTTTATTTGTTTTTGATTTCGTGTGCGGCTTGCCGCATCGAGATATGCCGAATGGGTTCGGCGGCACGGCGGCTGCGTCGCCTTGCAATGCGTATCACGTGGAAGGGGTACCAATAATGGATATGTCTCGTCGTCAGTTTTTGCAGGTAGCCGGTATGGGCATCCTTAGCGTTGCCAGCATGGGCACGCTCGCCGGCTGCGGTTCGAGCAGCGATGGCAAGTCCGGTTCCGCCAGTGGCAGCAGCGACTCCAAGCTTGCCGCCATCAAGGACCGCGGTAAGCTCAAGTGTGGTGTCAAGAAGGACGTTATCGGCTACGGTTATCTCGATACCAAGACCAAGAAGTATGAGGGCCTCGAGATCGACCTGTGCTATCAGATCGCCGCTGCCGTCCTGGGTGTCTCGTATGACGAGGCCGTCGAGAAGGGGCTCTGCGAGTTCACCGACGTCACGCCCAAGACCCGTGGCCCGTTGATCGACAACGACCAGCTCGACATCATCGCCGCCACCTACACCATCACCGATGAGCGCAAGAAGAGCTGGGACTTCTCGACTCCGTACCGCACCGATCACGTCGGTATTCTGATCAAGAAGAAATCCGGCATGACCAAGATGGCCGACCTCGACGGCAAGATTATCGGCGTTTCCCAGGGTTCCACCACCAAGGACCTGGTGCTCCAGATGCTCAAGGACCAGAATGTCGACGCCACGCCCGAGTTCAAGGAGTTCCCGGACTACCCGTCCATCAAGAGCGCCCTGGACGCCGGCAACATCGATGCCTTCGCCATGGACCGCTCAACTCTCAAGGGCTACACCACGGACGACTGCGAGCTCCTGCAGCCCGATGTTGAGTTTGGCGCCCAGGACTACGGCGTGGCCACCAAGAAGGGCAGCGACCTGTCCAAGACCGTCGACGACACCGTCAAGAAGCTCAAAAAGGACGGCTGGCTCGACAAGGAATACACCAAGTGGGACCTGCTCTAACGTAAGCTCTTTGCCATCGTGACCAGCGCGATGGGCGCTTGCGATGGCCGTATATCGCCCGGATGCCCGTGCGTCCGGGCGATTTGTTAGGAAAGATAGGAAGGAACGCTCGTCATGCTCGATGGACTCCTCGATCCCATGCGATGGCAGATGACCTTTAGCGAGATGCATAGCTTTTGGGATGGCTTTTTCGTCACGCTGCAGGTCGTGGTTGCTGGCTTGGCGCTCTCGCTGATTCTGGGCACGCTGCTGGGTGTGTTTTCTACCACGCGCTCCCGCGTGCTGCGCGCGATTAGCCGCGTGTACGTTGAGTTCTACCAGAACACGCCACTGCCCGTTCAGGTGTTCTTTATGTACATGGCGGGCCCCCAGCTGCTCCAGGCCATTACGGGGGCGGACAGCCCCGTTCGCATCTCCTCGTTTGCGCTCGGCTTTTTAGGCGTCGGCCTGTATCACGCTGCCTATGTGTCCGAGGTTATCCGTACGGGTATCGAGGCGGTACCGCGCGGTCAGATGGAAGCGGCGCTTTCGCAGGGCTTTAGTCGCGTGCAAGCGTATCGCTACATTATTCTGCCGCAGACGTTTAAGGTCATCCTGCCTCCGCTGTGCAATCAGGCACTCAACCTGGTTAAGAACACGTCGGTGCTTGCGCTTATCGCCGGTGGCGACCTCATGTACAACGCCGATGGTTTTGTCTCGACCTATGGCTACCTGCAGGGTTATATCATGGCATGCGCGATGTACTTTATCATCTGCTTCCCGCTGGCGCTGCTCGTCCAATGGCTCGAGCGTCGCTCTAAGCTCCGTCCCCGCGCCAAGGTGATCCCCGGCGTGACCGATGTTGCCGCAAAGGAGGCGTAAGCGATGCAGATTTTCAATGCCGACAACCTGAGCTTTATCATGCTCGGCTTTGCAAAGACGCTCGAGATTTCGTTCTTTGCCATCATCTTCTCCATCATCCTGGGCACCGTGCTCGCGATGATCAAGCAGTACTGCAGGGGCAAGCTGCGCCCGTTTTCGATTTTGGTGAGTGCCTATATCGAGCTGTTCCGCTGCACGCCTAACCTGCTGTGGATCCTGTTTATCTACTTCACCGTCAAGGGCGACGACGTGGTGATTTCGGTCTTGGCCTTTACGGTCTTTACCTCGGCGGTTATGGCCGAGATTATCCGCGGCGGCTTTAACTCGATTCCCAAGAGCCAGTTTGAGGCGGCGCAGAGCCAAGGCTTTGGCTTCTTTGCGACGATGCGCATGATTATCTTGCCGCAGACGTTCAAGACCATCATCCCCGCGCTCTTTAGCCAGTGCACGACGGTGATTAAGGACTCCTCGTATCTTGCGGGCATCAACGTTGCCGAGTTTATGTACTCCACCAAGGTCGTTATGGCGCAGACCTCGGAGCTTTCCCAGGTGCTTGCCCTGTACGGCTTTACCTTCGCGATGTACTTTATCCTCAACTTTGGCATCTCGCTGCTGGTCCGAGCCTATCAGCGCCGCATCGTGGCCGCATAGTTCTGCTTCCCCAAGCACGGCACCCTGCCCCTCAATCGTCGCTTGCGGGGCAATCTGCCGCACTTGGGAAACCAGGACGGTCGTAAGTGACAAAATGGGATTTAGGAATCGCCTATTTCCCGTTTGTTAGAAAGGAATCGCGATGAGCGATCTGGAGAACAAGAAGAGCCCTGTGGTCATTACCATCGCGCGCGACTTTGGCGCCGAGGGCCACGAGATTGGCCGTATCCTTGCAAACGAACTAGGAATTCCGCTGTATGACAACGAGCTGCTGGTGCGCGCGTCGCTGCGCGCGGGCGAGTCGCTCGATAAGATGGCCGCCTATGACGAGCGCCTGGCCGTGGAGAATATGGCGTTTCTACCCGACCGCTACGACGCGCGCTCGTACTCGGACAAGTTGTTCCAAAAGATGAGCCAGGTGATTTTGGACTTAGGCGAGACCGAGAGCTGCATTATCGAAGGCCGCCTGTCCGATTATCTGCTTCGCAATAACTCCAACCACATTGCCGTGTTGGTGACCGCTCCCTTTGAGGACCGCGTCGAGATTGTGCGCAAGAAGCGCGGCCTCAACAAAAAGAAGGGCGCCAAGCTGGTCAAACAGCAGCAGAAGGCGCGCGAGGCGTTCTATAAGCGCTACAGCGCCGGAAAGTGGAAGATGACGAGCGGCAAAGACATCGTCGTCAACCGTGCCAAGCTTGGACGCGAGGGCTGTAAAGACGTCATCGCCGCTGCCTACCGCTACAAAGTCGCCCAGCTCGAAGGCTAGCCGATCAAAACCACCACAAAGGGACAGGTGCCTTTGTGGTGGTTTTGGTTTTAGGCCGAGGGGAAGGCTTTGGCGGCAGTGCCTATCCTCGGCTTTTGCAAAATCTCAATCTGTAACACCTGACCGTCCAAAACGGCCCTAGATGTTACAGATTTAGATGAACCGAATGGCCGCCAATCTAATGTCTCGATCTGTAACACCAGGCGAGGAATTTGGTCTCTAACTGTTACAGATTGAGACAAAACGACCGACCAGATCCCAGACCGCCACAAAGGTGCCTGTCCCCTTTATGGTGGTCGAGCGGCCGGTATAGAAAAAGTCCCCGCCGGGCGTGTGCTCGACGGGGACTTTGCTGTTTGGTGGCTAGCACTGCAGGTGATTATTCGCCCAGCAGGCTCTTGGTGATGGAGGCAGCGGCCTTCTTGCCGGCGCCCATCGCCAGAATGACCGTAGCGGCACCGGTGACGATGTCGCCGCCGGCCCAGATGCGGGGATCGGTGGTCTGGCCGGTCTCCTCGTCAGCGACGATGTAGCCCCACTTGTTAAGCTCCATCTTGCCGCCGATCTTGGCAGCGAAGGGGTTGGCATTGGTGCCGATAGCCGAGATCGCGACGTCGCAGGGGATCTCCTCGATGGCGCCCTCGATGGGCATCGGGCGACGGCGGCCGGACTCGTCGGGCTCGCCGAGCTCCATCTTCTGGACCTTGACGGCGCACACGGAGCCGTCCTCGCCAGCGACAAACTCGAGCGGGGAAACGAGCGGCAGGACCTCGACGCCCTCGGCCTTGGCATGGTGCAGCTCGGCGCGACGGCAGGGCATCTCGTCCTCGGTACGGCGGTAGGCGATGATGGCGTGCTCGGCGCCCAGACGCTTGGCGGTACGGACGGCATCCATAGCCACGTTGCCGCCGCCAAAGACGACGACGTTCTTGCCGTGCTTGGTGGGGGTGTCGTACTCGGGGAACTTGTTGGCCTTCATCAGGTTCACGCGGGTGAGGTACTCGTTGGCGAAGAAGACGTTGGGCAGGTTCTCGCCGGGGACATTGAGGAACTTGGGCAGGCCAGCGCCGGTCGCCACGTAGATGGCGTCGAAGCCCTGCTCGAACAGCTCCTCGGCCGTGGCCATGTTGCCCACGACGGAGTTGTACTCAAACTTGACGCCCATGTCCTCCAGGCCGTCGATCTCGCGCTTGACGACCGCCTTGGGCAGACGGAACTCGGGGATGCCGTAGACCAGCACGCCGCCGCCGGTGAAGAAAGCCTCGAAGACGGTGACGTCAAAACCGTTACGGGCGAGCTCGCCGGCGCAGGTGATGCCGGACGGGCCGGAGCCGACGACGGCGACCTTCTTGCCGTTCTTGGGGGCCATCTTGGGCGTAGAGGCGAGCTCGGGGCGGTCACCCAGGAAGCGCTCGAGCTGGCCGATGGCCACGGGCTCGGACTTCTTGCCACGGATGCACCTGCCCTCGCACTGGTTCTCCTGCGGGCAGACGCGGCCGCAGATGGCGGGAAGCATGGAGTCCTCGCGGATGGTATCGAGAGCGCCGCCGAAGTCCTTCGCGCGGATCTGCTCGATAAAGCGGGGGATGTTGATGTTGACGGGGCAGCCCTCAACACAGAACGGCTTCTTGCAGTTGAGGCAGCGCTCAGCCTCGGCCAGCGCCATCTCCTCGGTGAAGCCCTTGTCGACGGGGCGGAAGTCGCAGGCGCGCTCGGCAGCCGGCTCCTCATTATCGGGGGTGCGGGGCGACTTCATATCGGCAACGAAACGACCGTTAACTAGTGGCATGCGCAGCTCTTTTCCTCATAGGCCTTGAGGGACTCGCCCTCTTCGGAACGGTAAGCGGCCTGGCGGGCACGAAGGTCATCCCAGTCGACCAGGGTGGCATCGAAGTCGGGGCCGTCGACGCAAGCGAACTTGGTCACGCCGCCCACCTCGACGCGGCAGCAGCCGCACATACCGGTGCCGTCAACCATGATGGGGTTGAGCGACGCGGTGATGGGGGTGTCGTACTTCTGAGCGGTGAGAGTCGAGAACTTCATCATCGGAACGGGGCCGACGCAGAAGACCTGGCTCACGGCCTTGTCCTGCAGCAGGCGCTCCAGCGGAGCGGTGACAACGCCCTGCTCGCCGTAGGAGCCGTCGTCGGTGGTGATATGGATGTGGTCCTCGTCGAGGAGCTCGCGGAACTGGTCCTCCATGAGCAGGAGGTCCTTGGTGCGGGCGCCCATGATGGCGTGGACCTCATGACCGGTCTCGACCAGGTGCTTGGCGACCGGGAAGGCAATCGCCAGGCCGACGCCGCCGCCAATGACGGCGCAGGGGCCCTCGGCCATCTCGGTGGGAGCGCCCAACGGGCCCACGACGTCACGCAACGACTCGCCGGCCTCGTAGGTGGAAAGCATCTCGGTGGTCTTGCCGATTACCATGAAGATGAACTCGACCCAGCCCTCGTCACCGTTCCAGCCGGCCAGGGTAAACGGGACGCGCTCGCCCGTCTCGTTGGCGCGAACCATGAGGAACTGTCCAGCGTGCGCATGTTTGGCGATAGCGGGCGCCTCGATGCGGAACTTGAACACCTTCTCCGAGAACTGCGTCTTCTCCAGGATCTTATACATAGAACCCCTCTCTTGTTAGGGCCGCCGAACCGTGCCTCCACGGAAATGGACGGTAGCCCGAATAAAACCGTACGCGCACAGGCGCTGTGCAGACATACGGTGCAAATTATACCCTCATGGACATGCTGTTTACGTGTATCTTCGACCGTTGGGAAAAGTGACTTACCAAAAAGGGACAGGTTTATTTTGGTCGGTTTTATCAGGCAAAACGACAAAGGGGGCCGGCCTCGGGTTGTGATGAGGCCGGCCCCTTTGGGGCGCTATGTGTGTATGGCGGCACAGGGTTTATTGCGATGCGGCCGCTGCGGCGTTTCCGCACATAAAACCTGCCAAAATAAACCTGTCCCTAAATGGTAGGTTTTAGTGCTTGCCGTTGGCGGAGGCGGCACCGTTGACATGGTCGCGGGCATAGACCACGCCGTGCACGATGGCGAGACCCGCGGCGTCGGCCGCGCGGACGCAGGTGTCATGGAAATCCTCAGCCTCGCGGGCGCGCAGCTGTTTAAGCACGTAGTCGGCGACGGCCATCTTGCCGGGAGGGTTGCCGATGCCGGTGCGGATACGGCTGAAGTCGCGGCTGCCCATCTTGTCGATAATGGAACGCAGGCCGTTGTGGCCAGCATGGCCGCCGCCCACCTTAACACGTACGTCGCCGGCGGGAATATCGAGCTCGTCGTGGATTACGAGCAGCTCCTCGCCCTTGATCTTGTACTCGCGGCAGAGCTTGGAGATGGGACCGCCCGAGGTATTCATGTACGACTGCGGCTTGACCAGCACAATCTGGCGTTTGCCGCCCTCTTCCTCGGGGTCGTTGATGTTGATGAGCGCGATCTCGGCACCGGCCTGGTTTTTCCAGTACGTGACGCCGGCCTGACGGGCTAACTCGTCGATTGCCTTAAAGCCGGCGTTGTGGCGGGTCTCGGCATACTCCTCGCCCGGGTTGCCAAGCCCGGCAACCATGCGAATCTTGAGCGGCTGTGCAGCTGCCATGTGCTTCCTTTCGTCGATTTGTCGTCTGCTATGGTGAGCGACCCCGTTACAACTGTCAAATGGAGGGCGATCGAGGCTGTTTGGTGGCGTTTGGGCGGCCGCCAGAAGCCCAGGTGGGCAGTTTGTTCAGATACGTATAAAACACGAGCTATCGAAGCGCTCGATTCGATGTCGTAGTGCTGGTCGGTCGCTCCAACTGGTCGGTATAGTGCTGTTTTGAAGCTGTTTTATTATCGAACAGGGCGAATTGCATAGAGTTGACGGCAAAACGGCTCGATCTGATATGTCCATTTATACGTATCTGAACCAACTGTCCGCCCTTGCTCGGCAGTAAGTGTGCAATCCGGTTTTTAGACCGGCGCGAGGCCGATTCCAGCCCGCAGGGCGTTGAGCCAAGCGGCTTGACGCTTGCGATAACCCTTGATGCGATAGCGGAATCGAGCCCCCGCAAGTCGATGCATCGTCTGGGCGAAGGCTTCGAGTGCAACAAGGTCCTTCATTTGGTCACGATTGATAACCAGGACGTGGATACCCATGGCCTTGAGGCCGTTGTTGCGATTTCCGTCGTGAATGCGAGCGTTTTGAAGCTCATGTCCAATTCCATTGTATTCGTTGTCCACTCCGGCGGCAGGACAATATAAGTCGCAGATTGCATAGGGGATGCCCGAGGACATGTTGACCGCAAGGGTGTCGAAGTCGATTCGATAGTTGAGTAGCAGGCCTCCCATGGGCAGGCTGCAACATCCGAAACCGCCAAAGCGCATGGGCGCGCCTAGGACGGCAAACATTAAGGATTCCGCTGGGGATGCGGATCCGGTGCGGGCGAGTTTAACGGCCGTGCGAAACGAGGCATAGGAGCTGCTTTTGGCGAACCGTGCGATTGCCTCGAGATCTTCGATGGTTGTAGCAGGTTCGCATTTGTAGTGTGCCTGTTCGTAACGGGTTTCGGCTTGTCCTTCGGGTGCCGGTTGGCTGCCCTGACAATCAAGGTCGCCCATCGCTTCGAAGCCGTCGGCCTTGGGCCACGTATCGTCATAGGCGATGGGGTAGGTTGCCTCGGGCGGAAGGGAGTAGGTTCCGAGCAGCTCCATAAGGAGCATCAAGGTTTTGGCGACCGACTCATTTTTGGAACAAAGCATGGCCGTCATGGCGGGAGACGTAGCGTAGATGTCGGCTTCGATGCGCATGATTGCACTTTTGGGAAGCGCGGCGGAGAGAATGTGCTGGCGGAGTCGCTTGTCGGGACGCCTGTTGTCTTCGTTTGAAATGAGAAGATCAAGCGGTTCGGAATCGTCTTCATTCCAGGCGTCGAGGATCGAAAGCGCGCTAAAGTCTACCGCGTCATTATTGGGAATGCAGCCGGCTAGAGCTTGCGCCTGCTGTCCGCCGTCGATGGAGTCCCAAGGAAGGGCAGAGTATGCCCGTCGTGCGCGGCGAATTGCGCGGAGGGCGGAGAAATGTGAAATCACGGTGGTCATAGTTACAAGGTACTAAGCCGCTGGCGAAACGCGACTGCCATGCCGTTCTTTTCGCTCAGCGGGGTGCTGCGCGCCATGAACGGTCGGGTGTTAGGAAAACGGGGATATTACTGAGGGCTTGCGAGAAAGTGAGTCCCGCTGCTAATGTCAGCGATGGACGTTGGACAGTTGGTTCAGATACGTATAAAGCAGTGTTTTGCTTGGGTATTTTCAGGGGCTTTTGAGGGCGAATGAAAGGCAAAGTGTGACGACTGCGCTCGAAAGCGTCGGGTTCGAGCTGTTTAGAGTATCCGTCGGCCATCTTCAGATGCCCTAAGAGGCTCATTAGGTTCTTAAATAAATACATATCTGAACTAACTGTCCAGGGCGGGTTGGCGAGGAATAGAAAAAGGGTCGGAAGCGAGCTTCCGGCCCCTTTAAAAACACCAAAGATGATGCGATGCACGCTGGATTACAGCGCGAAGTCGCCGCCGACGAGCGTGGAGACGGGCTCCTCGTGGTAAACGGCGGAGATGGCCTGAGCGAACTCCTCGGCGACCGAGATGGTCTTGATCTTGCCGCCGACCTCGACGGGAATGGCGTCGGTGACGAGGCACTCGACGATCGGGGCGTCGTTCAGACGCTCGATGGCCGGACCGGAGAAGATGCCGTGGGTGGCGCAGACGTAGATGTCGCCAGCGCCCATAGCCTTGAGCTCCTTGACGTTGGCGCACAGGGTGCCTGCGGTGTCGATCATGTCGTCGTTGATGATGCAGGTCTTGCCCTCGATATCACCGATGATACCCATGACCTCGGCGGCGTTGTGGCGCGGACGGCCCTTGTGGGCGATAGCGAGGCTGCAGCCGAGCATGTCGGACAGCTTCTTGGCGGCCTTGGCGCGACCCACGTCGGGGGAGACGACAACCAGGTTGTCGGTGTCGAAGTGCATGTTGTTGTAGTACTGGCCAAACAGCGGCAGTGCGGACAGGTGGTTAACCGGGATATCGAAGAAGCCCTGGATCTGACCCTGGTGCAGGTCGAGGGTGATGATGCGGTTGACACCGGCGCGCTCGAGCAGGTTGGCGACGAGGCGGGCAGTGATGGGCTCGCGCGGGCCGGCCTTGCGGTCCTGGCGGGCATAGCCGTAGTGGGTGATAACGGCGGTGATGGAGCGGGCGGATGCACGCTTGGCAGCGTCGGTGGCGATGAGCAGCTCCATGAGCATGTCGTTGACGTTGCCGCCGGCCACGGACTGAATCAGGAAGACGTCGGCGCCGCGGACGGTCTCGTCGTAGCGGGCGTAAATCTCACCGTTGGCGAACTGCTTTAGCGTAAGGCCCGAAAGCTCGACCCCAAGGTACTCAGCAATCTTCTGAGCGAGGGGACGGTTGGAGGAACCGGAATACACGCGGATGGACTTGCGCATATTCTCCGACTTCTCGGGATCATTAATCGGCATTACCCTTCTCCTTTATATATCGAATGCCATATAGATGCCTTGTTGCATTGTAACCGCGCGGCGGGGTTTATCAGGTCTTGATAATGTCTTTACCGTCAACGGACACGAACCGACCACTCATCCGGTCGCGCAGGTCACAATAGAAAAAGGAGCCGTCCCCATAGGAACAGCTCCTTAGATGCGTGGTAAAACGTTATACCTCGTCGTCCTCGTGCAGGCGGCGGCGATAATCGGCGGCCCAGCCCTCAATGTTTACCTGACGGGCGCGGCCCAGACCGAGTGCGTCGGCCGGGACCGGCTCGGTGATGACGGAGCCGGCGGCCACGAGTGCGCCGTCGCCGATCTGGGCGGGTGCGACCATCATGGTGTCGGAGCCAATGAAGGCGTCCTTGCCGATGACGGTCTTGTGCTTGTGGACGCCGTCGTAGTTGCAGGTGATGGAGCCCGCGCCCACGTTGACGCCGGAACCCATGGTGGTGTCGCCGATGTAGGACAGGTGGGGCACCTTGGAGCCCTCGCCGATCGTGGACTTCTTGATTTCCACGTGCGTGCCGGCCTTGGATCCGTCGAGCATGTGGGTACCCGGGCGCAGGTAGGCGCGCGGGCCGCAGTCGACGCCGTTCTCGATGACGGCCTCGATGGCGATGGTCTCATCGATGATGCAGCCGCTGCCGACGGTGGTGTCGGTGAGACGGCTGTTGGGGCCGAGCTGGCACTCCTCGCCCACGGTGACATGGCCGATCAGATGCGTCTGCGGCCACACGACGGTGTCTCGGCCGATGACGGCATCGGGGCCGATCCAGGCCTGCGTGGGGTCGATAAACGTGACGCCTTCGGCCATCCAGTGCTCGTTGATGCGGTCGCGCGCGATGGCGGTGAGCTGCGCGAGCTGGATGCGGCTGTTGACGCCCAGGCCGTCGCGGTAGTCGTCGCAGTGGAAGATGGAGACCGACTGGCCGTGACCCTTGAGGATTTCGAGCATGTCGGGCAGGTAGTACTCGGACTGCGCGTTGTCGTTGCCGATCTCGTTGATGTGGGCGGCAAGCTGCGCGCCGTCAAAGGCGTAGCAGCCGGCGTTGCACTCCAGCAGCGTGGCGGCCTGCTCGGGCGTGCAGTCCTTCTGCTCGATGATGCGCTCGATCTGACCATCGGCGCCCAGCTTGATGCGGCCGTAGCCAAAAGGATCGGGCGGGGTCATGGTCATGACGGTGCAGGCGAGCTCGCCGGTGGCGACGGTCTGCGCGAACTTGGCGACGGTGTCGGCGGTGATGAGCGGTAGGTCGCCGTTGAGCACGACGACGGGGCCTTGCGTGATGCCGCAGGCCTCGAGCGCGACCTTGACGGCGTGGCCGGTGCCCAGGCGCTCGGTCTGCTCGACGCACTCGACCTTGGTGGCGCTGTTGGCGTAGGCACCATCGATGAGGGCGCGCATCTCGTCGGCGTGGCTGCCGATGACGACCACGACGCGGCTGCAGCCGGCCTTGATGGTGGCGTCGACGATCCACTGGACCATGGGCTTTCCCAGGATCTTGTGCGAAACCTTGCAGTGGTTCGACTTCATGCGGGTGCCCTCGCCGGCGGCGAGGATAATTGCGGTTGCGTCCATGTGATCTCCTGTTACGTTATAGAGACGTGTGTTTGGAAACGATACACGGCGCAATATGATACCGCAGGCATATGATGAGCGCGTAACGATTGATGCGCGACGGCCGATGCCGCTGCCGCCGGCGTGGTATTTGCGCTGGTTGTGTATGGCGGCGCCGCCGCGGCGTTTGCGTTTGAGCGAGGGATGGGGTGCCCGTGGATATCATGCGAGGGAGATTGGGCGCCGAGCCCGTCGCGGCATTTTCGATGTCGCATCCGGCGGTGCCGGCACTCTACATGGTGCTGACGCTAGGGCTCACCATGTTCTCGATGCAACCGGTGTTGATCGCGCTGTCGCTTGCGGGCGGGTTGGCGTATGGGTTTGCGACGCGCGGCACCGCGCGCACGTTGGGTACGCTTCGCTGGCAGCTGCCGGTGATTTTGATCATCGCGGTGCTCAATCCGCTGTTTAGCGCCTCGGGCTCGACGGAGCTGTTTCGTATTGGCATGCGTGCGGTGTATCTAGAGAGCATGATGTACGGCCTGTGCATGGGTGGGCTGTTTGTGGCGAGCGTGCTGTGGTTTGAGGCCGCGGCGTCGATGCTTGGCTACGACAAGGTGCTTGCGCTTTTGGGCAATGCCATACCGGTGATTGCGCTCATGATCTCGATGTGCATGAGGCTTATCCCGCAGTTTTTACGCCGCGGCCGCACGGTGCTGGCGGTGCAGGACGCGATCGATGTACCGGGGCGTGCGCCCACCGATCCCGTGCGATCGCGCCTGCGGGCGTCGAGCGTGTTGATGGGCTGGGGCATGGAAGATTCGCTGGAGCGCGCGGACGCCATGCGCTCGCGCGGGTGGGGCGCCGCGACTCGTCGCACGACGTACGCGCGGTATCGGCTGGCGTGCGGCGACGCTGCCGCGCTGGTTGGACTTGCGGTGTTTGGTGTGGCCGCGGCGGCAGTGGCATGGACCGCGACGGCGCAGTATTCGTTTTACCCGCAGCTTTCGGTGCCCGCGCCGTGGCTGGGCTATGTCGTGTATGCTGCCTGGATGGTGCTGCCCTGCGTGTTGCATGCAATCGATGAGAAGAGGTTTGGCTGATGGCTCGGTTGGACGGGAGCATGATGGCGGGCGCGGTGTACGGTCCGGATATGCCAGCGATTGAGGTGCGGAGCCTGAGCTTTGCCTACCCCGGGGCTGATGCTGCGGTGCTCGAGGGGCTCGACTGGTCTGTTCCCCAAGGTGCATTTGCGCTGCTTGTTGGCGGTACCGGATCGGGTAAGTCGACGCTGCTGTCGCTACTCAAGCCCGAGATTGCTCCGGCGGGCGAGCGCACTGGCGATGCGCGCGTGCTGGGCGAGAACGTTGCCGACATGGACGTGCGCGCGTCTGCGGAGCGCGTGGGCTACGTGTTCCAGGATCCCGAGAACCAGATTGTGTGCGAGACCGTGTGGCACGAGATGGCGTTTGGCCTAGAGAATCTGGGTGTGTCGTGCGACGAGATGCGCCGCCGTGTTGCTGAGACCAGCTATTTCTTTGGTCTGGAGGACTGGCTGCATCGCGATACCGATACGCTTTCGGGTGGCCGCAAGCAGCTGCTGTCGCTTGCCGCCGTTCTGGCGCTGCGTTCGCGTGTGCTGCTACTCGACGAGCCCACGTCTCAGCTCGATCCCATTGCCGAGAAGAATTTTCTGCACGCGCTGTTTCGTGTGAACCGTGAGCTGGGCTGCACGGTTGTTGTGGCTACGCATCAACCGCGGCCGATGCTCGAGTATGCGACGTGTGCGTACCGGATTGAGGGCGGTCGCGTGAGAGATGTGGCTGACCTGGCGAGCTTGGGTAGTCGCGAGGGACTTTTGGCTTTGGACTTTTGCCGGCCCGCGCAGGGGGCGGGAACGAGTGCGGCGGCAGCTATTCGCGAGGGCTGGTTTCGCTACGATCGCACGGGCGGTTGGGTGCTGCGTGGGCTCGATGTGACGTTTTCAGCCGGCGCGGTGCATATGGTCGTGGGCGGAAACGGCTGCGGCAAGTCGACGATGCTCTCGGTGCTGGCCAAGACGGCTAAGCTGCAGCGTGGCCGCATGGTGCGTGGGACGGCTTCGGCGGCGCTGCTGCCACAGAATCCCAAGGCATTGCTGGTTGCCGAGACGGTGCGCGACGAGCTGATGGAATGGGCTTCGGCCTGCGGATACGGAGAGGCCGCAGCACAGGAGCAGACAGCGCGCCTGGGCCTGGTGGGCTTGGAGGCGCGTCACCCGTACGATCTTTCGGGCGGTCAGCGTCAGCTGCTTGCGTTGGCAAAGCTGCTGTTGATTGGTCCGGAGCTGCTGCTGCTTGATGAGCCCACCAAGGGCCTTGATCTGGCAAGTCGCTGCATTATCGCCCGAGCCCTGCGCGAGCATGCGCAGGCCGGCGGCACTGTCGTCATTGCCACGCACGACTTAGACTTTGCCGAGCAAGTGTCCGACGACGTCGCCATGATGTTCGACGGCGAGATCGCCTGCATGGAGCCTCCGGCAGATTTCTTTGCCGACAACGTGTTCTACAGGGCGTGATGGGATGACGGATCATCGCGCCGCGCGCCTACTCACAAAAATGGAGATTCCGCTGCTCCTGGCGGTGCCGGCAGTGATGACTACGGCGTTGCTGGCGGGCATTGAGCAGGCGGCGCTTGCCATGCTGGTTGTAGTGGCGCTGGTGCTTGCGCTGTTCTTTGCGGGCTACGAGGCGTCGCGACCGGGCCTGCGCCAGATCATGCCCACGTTGGTGCTGGCGGCGCTGGCCGCGGCGGGGCGCATCTTGTTCGGCCCCATTCCCGATTTTAAGCCCGTGAGCGCCATCGCCATTATCGCGGGGGCCACGTTGGGTCGACGCAACGGCTTCATGGTCGGTGCGCTGGCGGCGCTGACCAGCAATTTCTTTTTTGGACAGGGCATGTGGACGCCATGGCAGATGTACGCCTGGGGCCTGGTTGGCTATATCGGTGGCGCGCTGGCGCATGCGGGTGCGTTCGACCGTGCGGATGGAACCGTGCGCATGCCGGCGCTGATAGCGTACGGCTTTGCCTCGGGCTTGCTGTATGGCGTTGTGATCAACGCCTACGACGTCATCGGTTTTGTGCAGCCGCTCACCTGGGCAGGAGCTGTAGCGCGTCTTGCTACGGCGGTACCGTTCGATATCACGCACGGACTCGCGACCTGCGTGTTTTTGGCCGCGCTCTACAAATCTTGGTGCCGACGGATTGATCGCGTCGTTGTGAAATACGGACTATAGGGCACCCGCGTCTTTCGCAAACTTGCGGTGGAATAGTTCTCGTTTTTGGCTATTTGAGGACCAAACGGGAGCTATTTCACCGCAACTTATAGGGGGAGAGGAGTCACATGATCTGTTTTACTCTGTCCCCCAGGAATTACTTGGGGCTAGAGCTCCAGGGCGAGGGTGACGGGGCAGTGGTCGCTGCCGAAGATGTCGCCGCGGATGCCGGTGTCGCGTACGTTGCCGGCGATCGCGTCGCTTACCAGGAAGTAGTCGATGCGCCAGCCTGCGTTGTTCTTGCGGGCATTAAAGCGGTAGCTCCACCAGCTGTAGACGCCCTCGACGTCCGGATTGGCCGCGCGCCAGGTGTCGGTAAAACCGGCGTCGAGCAGCTCGGTAAACTTGCCGCGCTCCTCGTCCGAAAAGCCTGCGTTGCCGCGGTTGGACTTGGGGTTCTTAAGGTCGATCTCCTCGTGAGCCACGTTAAAGTCGCCGCAGGTTACGACGGGCTTGCCGGTTTCGCGCTCAAGCGCGTTCAAAAAGCCGCGATAGGCATCGTCCCAAGCCATGCGTACATCGATGCGCGCGAGCTCGTTTTGGGCGTTGGGCGTATAGACGTCGACAAACCAGAACTTGTCGAACTCGAGCGCGCAGACGCGGCCCTCGGTTGCGGCTTGGGCGACGAGCTCGGCCGCCTCGCCCTCGCCGGCGTAGGGCAGCAGTGCATCGGCGCGCAGCACGCGCAGCGGTTCCTTGCGGCTAAAGACCGCGGTGCCCGAGTAGCCCTTGCGCTGGGCGTAGCTCCAGGTTTGGTGATAGCCGGGCAGATCGATATCGACCTGGCCCTCCTGCAGCTTGGTCTCTTGCAGCGCCAGGATATCGACATTGAGCTCCTGTGCGATCTGGATAAAGCTCGGGTCTTTTTTGAGCACGGCGCGCAGGCCGTTGACGTTCCACGAGGCGAACGTGTAAGTCTGAGACATGGTGTCCTTTCGACGGGGTTGGCAGGCTTAAGATTAGCGCAACAGGGGCGGGGCGGAGTCCGCGAGCGATAGCGCGATCGCCGCCGTCCCGGAGACACGGACGGAGGACATATATGACGCAGGCAATATCGGACCCCAAACAGGCCTCCGCCGCGCTGGCGGAACTGTTCGAAACCCATAGCCACGTGGTCTTCTTTGGCGGCGCGGGCGTTTCCACGGCAAGCGGCATTCCCGATTTCCGCAGCGTGGACGGTCTGTATCACCAGCGGTTTTCCTATCCGCCCGAGACTATGCTCTCGCACAGCTTCTACGAGGCGCATCCGGCGGAGTTTTTCGACTTCTACCGGACCAAGATGATCGCGCTGGGCGCCAAGCCCAACCACTGCCACGCCAAGCTGGCGGAGCTGGAGCGCGCCGGCAAGCTTGCCGCCGTGGTGACGCAAAATATCGACGGCCTGCATCAGATGGCAGGCTCGCAGCGTGTGTTTGAGCTGCATGGCTCGGTCCATCGCAACATTTGCCAGTCGTGCGGCGCGGTCTATGGCGCCGAATGGATTTGCGCGCGCGAGCACGAGGACGCCGCGGGCGTGCCCGTGTGCCCCGCGTGCGGCGGTTACGTCAAGCCCGATGTGGTGCTCTACGAAGAACCGCTCGATGAGCGTGTGCTTACCGGCGCCGTTGCTGCTATCGCTGCATCCGATGCCCTCATTGTGGGCGGGACCTCGCTCGTGGTGTATCCTGCGGCGGGTCTTACGCGATACTTTACCGGCGATACGCTGGCCATATGCAATCTTGCTCCCACCGATCAGGATGCAAATGCCGACCTGCTGATTTCTTGCGACATCGCTGCCGCGTTTGCGTTCTAGCCCGCGTGCGCGGATACAATAGAAAGAATAATTGCAAAGCGACCCCGCCGCCTGCGCCCGTACGTGCCGGCGCGGGCATTTTAGGAGGATGTTCATGGCGAACGACAGCAAGACATGGCGGTGCGGAAAGTACGAGCTCAGCTTTGACCGTCCGCGCATCATGGGCGTCCTCAACGTGACGCCCGATTCGTTTAGCGACGGCGGGGAGCATTTCGACCCGGATGCCGCCATCGAGTACGGCCTGGCGATGCTCGATGCCGGCGCCGACATCATCGACGTGGGCGGCGAGTCAACGGGTCCCGGCTTTACCCCGGTCAACCCCGACGAGGAGGCGCGTCGCGTGCTGCCCGTCGTGCGCGCGTTGGCCAAAGAGGGCGCCATCGTCTCGATCGACACACGTCACGTGGCGGTTGCCAAGGCGGCCGTGCGCTGCGGCGCCTCGATTGTCAACGACGTGACGGGCTTCACCGATCCCAAGATGGTTGAGTTCGTTAAGACGAGCACCTGCGGCGTCATCGTAGTGCACGCCGGCGAGGTCGCCGCACCCGCGCGCACGCACGCGACGGTGCAGCTCGATACCTCGGCTGCGGCATTTGTTGCCGAGAAGGCACGCGAAGCGGCTGCTGAGGCCGCGCGCGAGGCCGAGAAGCCAGCCCGTCACCGTCGCGGCAAGTTATTGGGCGAGCCCAAGGTTGAGGCCAAACTTCCGGGCGGTGTGGTACAGCCCTCGCTGCCGCTTGGCGAATCGGAGCCCGCTCCCGAGTCCGAGCCAGAGACGCCGGCTGCCGAGCAGGCTGCCCCTGCCGCCGCTGCGCCCGAGACCGTGCCCGCAGCTACCGAAGCCGCACCAGAGCCCAGCGACCACCTGGCCGCCATGATGCGCCGCAGCGCCCGCCGCGAGGAGGCTTATGTGCCCACCTCGCAGCTCCGCCGCTTTACCCTGCCCGATTCGGCGCCCATCATGCGCCGCGTCATGGGCTTTCTGTCCGATCAGGCCCGCGCGCTCATCCACGCCGGCGTGTCGCGCGACCGCATCTGCATTGATCCCGGCCCGGGCTTTGGCAAGACGGCCAACGAAGTCATCGTCATCCAGCGCGAGACCGCCAAGATGGCGTCGCTGGGCTATCCGCTCATGTGCGCCGTGTCGCGCAAGCGCTTTGTGGGCGCCGTCTCGGGCGTGACCGAGGCCGCCGAGCGCGATGCCGCCACCTTTGGCGTGTGCCTGGGCGCTATCCAGGCCGGTGCCAACATCGTGCGCGTGCACGATGTCACCGGCTTTGCGCAGTTCCTGAACGGCTACTGGGCTGTTGCCAAGCCGCAGCCGCGTCGCGCGTTTGTGGCCGTGGGCTCCAACCTGGGGCATCGTTGCGACAACATCCGCGCCGCGCGCGACATGATCGCCGAGATTCCGCTCACCTGTGTGTCCAACTGCTCGCGCATCTACGAGAGCGAGCCGGCCTACGAGACGCGCCAGGACGCGTTTGCCAACGCTGTCATCGAGATCAAGACCGAGCTGGCGCCGCTGGTGCTGCTCGACGAGCTTATGAAGATCGAGGCCGATCTGGGGCGCGACCGATCCAAGAAGGCCAAGGTCAACGGCCCACGCACCATCGATCTGGACCTGCTGTGGATGGATGGCGAGACCCACAGCGGCAAAAAGCTGCGCCTGCCGCATCCGCTCATCGGCGAGCGAGACTTTGTGCTGGTGCCGCTCGAGGACCTGATGCACGACCCGGCGCGGTTCTTCCGCTACAACGGTGTCGAGGTCAAGGAGCCCGAGGATCGCGTGGGCCATATCGTGGGCGAATTGGGGCGTATGTAGATGATCGAGATGAATGCTGTTGCCGCCGCCACCGAGCTCGACGCGGCGCGTGATGCGGGCCGCGAGGGCATGTCCGCGGGCTGGTGCGCGTGGAGCGCGGGCGATGCATCGCTGAACTTTTCGCTGGTCGTGCGCCCCGATGTGAACATGCACGCCTTCCACGGACTGCCGTTTGTGGCCGCAATGGGTGTGATGGACGCGCTCGCGGGCACGGCCGCAACGCCGGGTCTGGGGCTTGCTGGCAAAGTGGGCATCCAGTGGCCGAGTGACATCGTGTGCGGCGCGCCTGCGTTTGAGACGTCGCTCGCGCGCGTCGCCGTCAACGGCGGTGCCGGTGCCGCGGGCATGTTTGCAGCGGTGACGGTGGATGTTGAGCGTGCGGCGCTGGGCGAGCTCGGCGTGGATATGGCCGACGAGGTGCTGGTCGAGGCACTGGCCGCGGCGGTGCTCGCTCGCGTTGACACCTGGGCGGTTGCCGCCAACACACCACAGGGCGCTGCCGGCCCGCTGGCCCCGGTGCTGGGTGAGTACTTTGACATGGTGCCACTGCTGGGTCGTCAGGTCGCGGCGGTGACACCCAACGGTTTGCCGCTTGCGGTCGGTGTGTTTGCGGGCCTGGATATCTGGGGCCGCGCGACCATCAAGACCGATGCCGGCGAGCAGGAGTTTCCGCCCGAGGCTGTGCGGATTCGCGGCATGTAGCGCAGGGCGTTCGCGCCCAAAGATAGCGATGACAACAGAAGCTCTCCTCAGATTGCACCGGGGAGGGCTTTTGCGTGACTGCGGGGCGACATCCCGGTCCTATTCCTCAAAAACGAAAATTATTCGATTTTGAGGAATAGGATTAAGCCAGCTCGGTCTTTTGCGGGGTATATTCGTTACAGAGCCTATTCCTCAAAACTGAAAATTTTTGTTTTTGAGGAATAGCGATAAAAGACCGCGAGGAGGCCGCCAATGAAACTCATCAATAGAGCATCGTATATTGACACATTGACGAGCCTTATTGGCGTGCCGGACATCAAGGTCATAACGGGCATTCGCCGTAGCGGTAAGTCAAAATTGCTCGAGGCTCTCCGCGATTACGTGGAGGCAAATCTGTCCAATCCGAATGTCATCCATATCAATTACAACCTTGACGAGTTCGAGGGCCTGCTCGAATATCATGCCCTGCTCGCCTATGTAAAAGAGCATCGAGTGTCCGGCAAGCAAAACTTCCTGCTTATCGATGAGGTTCAGATGTGCGACGGTTTTGAACGCGCGATCAACAGCCTCCATGCATCCGAGCAGTACGACATTTTCATTACCGGATCGAACGCCTTTTTGCTGTCGAGCGACCTGTCGACGCTCTTTACGGGGCGTACGTTCGAGATCGAGGTTTTTCCATTCTCGTTTGAGGAGTATCGCTTCTATAGTGACGAGGGCGAGGTCGATCGCGACTTCGATGAGTACGCGAGAACCGGCGGTATGTCTGGCTCTTACCCTTATCCACTGCAGGAGCAGCGCTATCAATATCTCTCCAGCGTCTTTAAGACGCTCATTGTGAGAGATATCGTGCAGCGGCATAACGTGAGAAACGAATCGGCGCTGCTGCGCATTGCCGATTACATGATGGACAACGTCTCCAACATAACGTCGGCACGCAACATTACGGATGTTTTGAACGTGGATGGGCTAAAGATAACGAACAAGACGGTCGGTGCGTACATGGGGTACCTGTGCGATGCGTTTACCTTCTATAAAGTTCGTCGATATGACATTCGCGGCAAGAAATACCTTAAGAGCGGCGAGAAGTATTACCTGGCAGACCACGCGTTCAAATACGCACTGCTCGGTACACGCGATATGGACTGGGGTCGCGTGTACGAGAACATGGTGGCCATCGAGCTGCTGCGCCGCGGATATGAGGTATACGTCGGTGTGCTCTATAAAAAGGAAATAGACTTTGTGGCAATCAAGCGAAGCGAGAAGCTCTACATTCAGGTGAGCGACGACATCAGCTCGGATAAGACATTTGAACGCGAGATTTCACCACTGCTGAGCATTGGCGACGCGTACCCCAAGATGATTCTCGCCCGCACGCATCACGAGACAACGGATCGCGATGGGGTGCAGGTCGTGGACTTGGCGAGATGGTTGTGCAGCGAGGCATAGCAGAAAGGCCTATTCCTCAAAACTAAATAATTTTCGATTTTGAGGAATAGGGCCGATACGTTGCCTGGTTCGCCGCTCGCGCTCGTGCTCGACTTAAGCCCTCGCCCTATCCCAGTTCCTGCATGCGGCGGTAGATTTCGCAGATGCCCTTGATGGTGAGCTGGCCGTCGACCACGTCGAAGGCATCGGTCGAACCGGCGACAATGCTGGCGAGGCCGCCCGTGGCGATAACGGTGGCGTCCTCGCGCCCCAGCTCGCGCTTCATGCGCACGACCAGGCCCTCGGCCATGGCGCCGGCGCCCAACACGGCGCCGACCTTGATGCACTCCTCGGTATCGCGGCCGATGACGTGCTCGGGCGCCTCGAGCGGCACGCTGGCGAGTTTGGCGGCACGGGCGGCAAGCGCGTCCATGGAGATGCGGATGCCCGGTGCGATCGCTCCGCCAATGTAATAGCCGTCCTCGTCGATGACATCGATATTGGTTGCGGTGCCAAAGTCCACCACGATCGCCGGCGCGCCGTAGAAGGTCTCAGCCGCGACGGCGTTGGCGATGCGGTCGGCACCCACGGCCTGGGGGCGTGCCGCCCGTAGCTTGGTCACGGCCGCCGTCTGCGGGCCAATGACGATGGCGTCCGCGGCGATGCGGTCGGCCACGGCGCGCCACTCGCGCGAGAGCTGCGGCACCACGCCGGCAAAGGCGATCGCGTCGACCGCGCCGAGCGAGAGGTCGTACATCTTAAAGAAACCCATCAGGCGCACGTGGATCTCGTCGGCGGTATAGGAGCGGTCGGTGGGCATACGCCACGACTGCACCAGCTCGTCTCCGTCAAACAGGCCCATGGCCGTCTGCGTGTTTCCCATATCGATAGCGAGCAGCATGTCTACTCCCGGTGTTGGCATAAAAGGACGCGCACCATTGTATACGCGCCGTCGACGGCGCTCGGCTGTGATCCGTTGACGGTGATACTGGCTGAGGGGTTTTAAATATGAAGGAATTATGCTCTACGAGATTTTCCTTGCCGTTTACCGAACTCCCGCTTAATATTCTTTCTTGCGCACATGAGGCGCCCAGACATTGCGGGGTGGAGCAGTCTGGTAGCTCGCCGGGCTCATAACCCGGAGGTCGTAGGTTCAAATCCTGCCCCCGCGACCAAGAACTTGCAGCTCGTCGGCCTAGCCGGCGAGCTTTTTTGTTATCTGACGACCATGTTTTCGGCACGGTTTTCAACCTCTCAAACAAAATCTCGATCTGTAACGCGTAGACCCGATTTGGACGGTTAGATGTTACAGATCGAGATTTTCCGGCAGCCGGCCCCCGTTTGTCTAAATCTGTAACACGAGGGACGGATTTTGCCGAGTAGCTGTTACAGGTTGAGATTTTGTTGTTGCTCTCCTTTATGAGTGAATCTTGACTCTTTTTATTATGTGAGGCGGACGGGCTATCGATAATCACGGGCCGGATGGATTGACTTGTCGATTGATAGACTCCAATTGGAAGGAGCTGCGACGACCCTTAACGATCCTTAACTAGAAACAGTGACGTCTTAAAAACAATAAAGGGGGCCGCTATGTAGGGGCCGTCTATACGATGCCTTTGACTTACACTTCTTTATGGAGCCATGTAAGGAGGCGGCAATGCAACAACCCATCGCGACAAACGATGTGATTCTATTTTCCACCCTCAGGGAGAATCAGTACTTCGATCGAAAGAGCGCCCGCAAGGATGACAAGGAGATTGCGAAGCATATTAGTGCATTCGCCAACTCGGCGGGAGGCAAGCTCGTTATTGGTATCGAGGATAATGGTGAGGTAACGGGCTTCAAGCGTAACGGCGCGCGCGACATTGAGAAATTCGAGCGCGCTGCGCTCACGACTTGTACGCCAACCCCTATTGTCCGCAAAGACCGAATCCCCGTGGTCAATTCTTCGGGCGAGGAGGACTTCGTTCTCGTTTTGGACATCGATGCCTCGACCAACCACTCTGTTGCTCGCGTGAGCGACGGCGAGGTTTTCTTGCGGCAGGACGACAAGAGCGTGAGGCTCAGCCGCGAACAGGTATTTGCCCTCGAGTACGATAAGGGGCAGAGAATCTTCGAGGACGAGCTTGTTGAGGATTCCTCCCTAGATGACGTGGACCATGAAGTGCTTGATCGCTACAAAGGGATTCTTGGAACCGAAGTTTCCGACGAGCAGGTCCTTAGAAGTCGTCGTTTTATGCGTGACGGAAAGCTGACCGTTGCTGGAGCCCTGCTATTCGCGCTGGATCCGTCCGCGATGATGCCACAGGCGCGAGTCCGTGTCCTGCGCTACGACGGCGTCAAAATGGAGACGGGCGAGCGTCTCAACATCACGAAAGAACGAAGCTTCTGTGGGCCGCTGCCTAAGGTGATCCAAGACGCCTACGAACTCATCTCGAGCATGCTCCGCGAATTTCAGTTCCTGGGGCCCGACGGGAAATTCCAGACCGTGCCTGAGTATCCTGAGTTCGCCTGGTTCGAGGGCTTGGTCAACGCGGTGACACATCGCGACTACTCGTTCCGCGGCGACTACATCCGGGTCTCGATGTTCGACGACCGTTTGGAAATCATCAGTCCAGGCGCGCTTCCCAATATCGTGACGCTCGACAACATGAGGACCACTCGTTACTCGCGCAACCCACGCATCGCGCGCACGCTGGTTGAATTTGGTTGGGTTCGGGAGCTAAACGAGGGCGTCAAGCGCATTTATACCGAGATGCAAAACTCTCTGCTCAATGATCCGGTCTACACGGAACCTGATGGGGCAAGGGTTCAGCTAACGCTTGAGAACAATATCGTTGCCAGAACCGTAAGGAGAAGCGAGGCTCTCGAGGACAAGGTATCACCGGAGGTGATCGCCTCATTGGGGGAGTATGAGCTCGCCGCCGTCAGGTTGGCCTTTGCGAACGGAAGGGTGACAGCAAGGGAGCTTGCAGCGCACATCGGGAGAAATCGCCGCACAGCAAGCCGGGTGCTTGGTAAGTTAATTGAGGAAGACGGGCTGCTCGAATGGCACGGCTCATCCCATAACGACCCAAAACAGTTCTACACGATAAGGTAAGGTGGTCGATCTATTTCGCACCTCTGTCGCAGTAATGTCGCACCTCTGTCGCAGTAATGTCGCACCTCTGTCGCAGTGGCTTCGATGACGCGTGGATATAGTCCCTCGGCAAATCTCAAACAAAATCTCAATCTGTAACGGGTGGGGGTCAAAAGCGGGCCTAGATGTTACGGATTGAGATTGTTGAGGATGGGCTGAGGGGAATGTCTCGATCTGTAACAGGTGGAGGCCAAAAGTGGGCCTAACTGTTACAGATTGAGACAAGCCGACGGGCCACCCCACCCCATCTACCTGCCGCTACTTGCTATCCGCGGATTTTCGTTGTGCCGCTGTGCTCCCATGCCATATCCTCTAGACAACTACGCGGCACCATCGCCGCCGCGCCTACAAGAGAGGAATATCCATGACCGCACCTGCATCCAAGCTGCTCCAGCCTATTACGGTTGGCCCCCTTGAGCTCAAGAACCGCATTATGTTCCCGCCGCTGACCACCGGCTACGAGGAGCGCGACGGTTCCATCGGCGAACGCAGCCTGGCTTTTTACGAGCGCCTGGCCCGTGGCGGTGTGAGCTACATCGTCATCGGCGACGTCGCTCCCGTTATGACCGCGAGCCCCACGCCCAAGCTGGCGACCGACGCCCAGATCCCCACGTTTAAGGCGCTGGCCGACGTCGTCCACAAACACGGGGCCAAGGTTGCGCTGCAGCTGTTCCACCCCGAGTACGACGTGCCCGGGGTCGGCCGCATGGTCATGGGTTCCATGGCTGCCGCCAAGGCCGCGCAGGAGGCCAAGGCCGCCGGCGACGAGGAGACCTTTGCCGCCAAGATGGCCGAGTCCAACGAGATCCGCAAGCAGGCATACGCCAAGCTGCACCACGACATGCAGCACTTTGTGAACGAGGCGAGCGTAGAGCAGCTCACCCAGATCAAGGAGGCCATCGCCGCCTCGGCCGCCCGCGCGCAGCAGGCCGGCATCGACGCCATCGAGGTCCACGGCGACCGCCTGGTGGGTTCGCTGTGCTCGGCCATCCTCAACCGGCGCACCGACGAGTACGGCGGCTCGTTCGAGAACCGCGTTCGCTGCGCGCTGGAGGTCGTCGCCGCCATTAAGGAGGCCGCGCCGCAGTTGATGGTGGAGTACAAGCTCCCCGTGATTATGAAGAACCCCGACGGCACGCCGCGCGGCAAGGGTGGCCTGCAGCCCGACGAGGCCTGCGAGTTTGCCAAGCTGCTCGAGGGCGCGGGCATCGACATGATCCAGGTCGCGCAGGCCAACCACACCGGCAACATGGGCGACACCATTCCGCCCATGGGCGCCATGCCCTACAACTGGACGCTGCCCGTGGCCGAGCGCGTCAAGGCCCTGGTCTCCGTGCCGGTGGCAACCGTCGGCCGTGTTGTCTCGGTCGAGGCCGGCGAGAAGATTCTGGAAGACGGCGCGGCCGACATCATCGCCTATGGCCGCTCGCTCATGTGCGACCCCGACATTGCGCTGAAGGCCGCCACGGGTGAGCCCATCCGCGAGTGCCTCAACTGCAACAAGGGCTGCGTCGACGCGATTCAAAACCGCAAGTACATCTCGTGCGTGCTCAATGCCGAGAACGGCGACGAGGCGACCATCGCCATCAAGCCGGGCGAGGGCGACAAGAAGATTGCCGTCGTGGGCGGCGGCATTGCCGGTCTGGAGGCCGCGCGCGTGGCGGCCAAGCGCGGCTACGACGTGACTGTCTACGAGGCGAGCGACCATCTGGGTGGCCAGATTGTGCTGGCGGCTGCGCCTCCGCGCAAGGACGAGATCATGCGCTCGGTCGAGTACTACGAGAAGATTCTGCCTGGCCTGGGCGTGAAGGTCGAGCTCAACCATGCCGCTACCACTGAGGATCTCAACGCCGCCGACGCTGCGATTGTGGCCGTGGGTGCGCACGACGTGGTCATCCCCGTTCCGGGTGCCGACTCGGAGAAGGTCGTCTCGAGCTGGGATGTGCTGGCCGGCAAGGTGGAGCTTGCGGGTCGTGTCGCCGTCATCGGTGGCGGCCTGGTGGGCACCGAGACTGCCGAGTACCTGCTGCAGCACGGCTGCGAGGTGGCGATTGTGGAGATGCTCGACAGGATTGCCGCGGGCGAGTCCGAGACCATTCTGCCGCTGATTATGAGCGATTTTGCAGAGCACAACGTGGAGCAGCACGTGAAGACCCGCCTGACCGCCATTACCGACGAGGGCGTGGAGGCCATTCGCACCACCGAGGACGGCGCCGAGGAGCCGGTGAAGATCGCCTGCGATTACGTGGTGATGGCCGTGGGCTCCAAGGCCAACACGTTTGACCTGGACGGCGTGACAGTGCCCGTGACCTGCGTGGGCGACTGCTCGGGCGAGCGTACCGCCGACATTGCGAGCGCCATTCGCACGGCATATCACGCGGCCAACAAGCTGTAGCTAACATCGCGGCGGGGCGGGGCGGTAGCACGGATCCGCCTCGCCCGGCTGCGTCCCCGCGCATATAGACCGTCGACCGGGGTGGGACTTGCAAGAACAGCAGGCCCCACCCCGGTTTTTGTGCGAGGGGCCAGACTGGCTTAAACGCGCCCTTAACCTCATCTTCGCCTCAAATGAGGCGAAGATGAGGTTAAGATGAGGCAAGCAAACAACTGGGCAAATGCTGAAATGTCGCCAGCGTTGACCTCAAAATGAGGTTAAGATGAGGCAAAGTTTGAATGGATGTGCGAACAATGCGCGAACGTTTGAGTGGGCGGGGAGTGCCGTATCGGTGCTCCCCGCCTTTTTGCTAATAAGAGCGCCCCTGGCTCCCTTGCATCAAGGGTTTGACTTTTAAGACATCATTAAGGCTTGCGTTATGGAGCGAACCGCAGGTCAATGCTATTCTTTTACCTTATCGTACGGTGTTGTATTCTGCCTGAATTCTCTACCTGCGAGCAATGGATTGAGCACGACCGAGCCGAAAGGATGGCACGCCCGCAAGCAGGGCAAACGTAAGCAATGAGTGGCATGGACCGACATAGCGAGCCCCAGCAGCACAAGACGGCGGCCGAGTACCGCCAAGCTGCCGACGAGCATGTGCGGACCCTCAAGGATTTCTGGAAGGATTTCCTGGTGAGCGGTCTGTTTGTGCTGGCCGCCATCGTTGCCATCTTTGCGTGCCTGGCCTGGTTTGCCGCGAACAATCGGGTGAGCGCCACGGGGAGCACGATCGGGGCGAAGGCGGATCGGTACACCCTAACTGCCGCGGGCGAGGGCAAACCTGACGCGCACGTGGGCTATTACGAGCGCACGGCCGAGGAAAAGCATACTATCGCCGGCCTGGATACGGCCGATGGCATGACGGTGACGCTCGGCTCCAACCTGAACAACGAGACCGCAGGCTCTCTGTACCCGGGTGCTCGCGGCAAGATTACGTTTACGGTGACGCCGCACACGGATAACCTCGGCGATATCACGATCAACCTGTCCCGCATACTTAAGGCCAAGGGCAATATCTATGAGGAAGCTGATGGCAATCTGTCGGATGATGCGAGTGCGCTGCTCAGCCTGGTAAAAGGCCACTTGCTGTTCTTTACGAGCTGCAAGAACGGCTATTACTCGGACCGCGTGGTTGATAGCAAGATCGAGATTCACAAGAGCGAATTTTGCGAAAACGGCGATGTGACCAAGCCGACGAACAAGTCCGTCACTATCAATCTGTACTGGGTATGGCCGGAGTACTTTCAGAACTTCGTCCTTACGGGCAACACGAATTACTACAAGAATCTGTTTGCGGCGGAGACAACTGACTACAGCACTCTGCAGGCAGATATGAACGCGCATAAAGCGAACTACTTTTACGGCACGGTAAGTAGTGGGGGAGTCGCCAACGCCCCCGCCGTTTCGTCTAACATGTCCTTCGGCGACACCGCCATCTGCTCGGCGCTGTACAACAATGCTGACGAGCAGATCGGCAATAAGGTCGAATGCATCCAACTTAGAATGAGCGCTCAGGAGGGCATGAGCTCATGAACACCATGCAAGCGCGCCTCGGCGATGCCCGCAATTGGATAGAAAACCACCGCGCACAGGCCCTTGCGGTCCTGATATTGCTGGCGGCAATCGTTCTTATCATCGGCTTGTCGCTCTCGTGGTTTGTGGGCAGCAAAAGTCTGTCCACGGTGGGCAAGATCCAAACGCCCGCGCAGCTGAAGATCATGGGTCCCAACCAGACGAGCATCGAGCCCATCGAGATTTCGTATGACGAGTCGCGCGGTGATGTGAAAAACTCTTACGGTACCGTGACCGTTCGTCGCGCGTTTTGTGTGCAGAGCGACAATCCCGACGATCCCGCTGCCGGCGGTCAAGCGTTTGAGCTGCAGGTTGCCAACACAACGAATATCACGGGGCTGACAATCAACGTCTACCGAGTAACGGTCAACGATCCGAGCAATACGAGCGGCACCGTGGTCGGTCTCGATGGGCTCAATCAACCGTATTCGTGGAGCACGACGGGGGATCCGATTTCGTTCACCTTTATCAATAGCGCGGATGAGACAAACAGCTTAGCTAAAAAGCTTTCCGACAGTGACCCAACGTACGGCACGTATAAGAGCGTTCAGAAAAACGCGCGCCCGCTCTATCGGTATTACAAGTTCGCAAAGAGAGAGCTCGACGGTTACAGCGATAAGAACAAAACGGCCAACGCCGCCACGAACTTCATCATCGAGTGCACGTGGAATCCGGGCGTTGTGACCGTAAACGGAAAGACAGTCTCCAACGTTAAAGAAACCGACATGGTCTACCTAATTGCTCGCGGCACGAGCGGCAACCAATAAGTAGGAAGGGAGGGGCGCCAGATGCGAAAAGACGCGAATGAGCAAAATGAAATCGCGAGGTCTGTTGGCAAGCACTTTGCGCAGGTAGATGATTCTAAGACAGAGCCTTGCTGCGCGGAGTCGGCGACCCCTACTTCTAAAGCGCGCAAGCGCCTATGGGCGGTTGCGGTGCTGCTATGCGCCGTCGCGATTGTGGCGGGCACCTACCTTACCTACACGGCCTTTTTGGCGGGCGACTTCCTTAAGTCGGTCGCCGTTTCGGGCACGTCACAGGCGCTGTTCGCCTCGGACATGCTTACGGGCTACACGAGCGAGAACCTAAATGACGGGGACATTGCCGTCCGAAGCGTCATCGCCGACACGAGTGGGGAAAACCGCTCCTTTACCTTTCGCATTTACAACCATCTGCTGGGCGACAAGAACAAGGTCAACGACAAGGACGTTAACGCGACGCTGAGCGTAACGGCGAAGGACGTGGAAGGCACCTGGAGAGTCAACGGTACGCCCGCGTTGCCGAATGACGGCACGGTTAGTCTTTCCTTCCCCGCCAACAAAGCGACGATGTATACCTACACGGTTACGTTTGCAAAGAAGAATCTAAACAAGGCGTCCTTCCTTGTTAAAGTCGCGGTCGATAGCGTCAATAGCCCCGGCACCAACCTAAAACTACTCGCGGCCAATATCGCGCCGGCCGAACGTGCAAAGGTGATGGCTTCGGGCGTTTCGGGCGAGTGGGTCAATAAGAACTCGGATATCGGCACTTTTGACGCCTACAACTATCGCGTGACGGTTACAGGCGCTACGACCAAGGTGAAGCTCACATGGGGGGACAGGGTCGAGCTCGATCCGTTCTTCGAGCAGAACCACAAGAACGGTAAAGGGCAGGCGACCGTCAACGGCAACTCGGTCACATACGATGCGTCCCCCGGTTCGGAAATCATCACCTTTTACCAGAAGGGCGGTTCGAAGCCAACCAGCTGGGATGGTATTGACGTTTCGTGTTCGGCCGCGAAGAACTAGCCGAAACGTTCCGCAAGCATAGATTTTGAGACCCCGCACGGGTCATGAGATAGAACGAGGTAGGATCAGATGAGAACGGCAAAGCGCATAACAACCGCATGCCTGACTGCAATCATGATTTTCCAGGCGCTCGCGCCTTCCACGGAGGTGTTCGCGCAAGAGCTCGACGCCGTTATGGAGGCGTCCGTCTCCGCCGCGCGTGCCGCGGGCAACACCACGCGCTCTGTGCAGGATGCCGTGGCCACCGCGCTGCAAGATGCCGACCAGGCTACATCTGATGACACCGCGGCGACCCCGGGCGCCGATACGGGCACTACCGAGGACGGCAACGGCTCAACCAACGCCGGCGAGTCGCAGGATTCCACGACCGATGGAGCCGGCGGTGGCGCTGCCTCAACGGAAGGCGACGCATCCCAAGACGATGCAACTGCCGATGACGGTACCACCGACGAAGAGCAGACGAATGACGCGGACGCAGATGCCGCTGCACAGGCAAACACCACGTATGAGTACAGCACGGTTGATAAGCTGAAAGACGCTATTGGTGATGCCAATGTTACTGTCGAAGGCGATAAGGTAACCAAAGTCACCATTGGGACCAGCGAGGATCTGATTAAGCTCTCCAACGCCGATCCCACCATTTACCAGGATGCGGCTCTCACGAAGGGCGGCGCGACGGGATCGGGTCTCAATCTATGCAACACGGTGACGGCCGCGGACGGTAAGCCCCTTTCCTTCTTGGGCCTTGGTGCCCCGAACACGCCTTTTAAGGGGAGCTTTGACTTGGGGACCTCTCCTATCGTTTTAAATAGGCCCCTGTTCAATAATGTTGAGCTGTCCGCGGATATGACGCTTGCGCTCACTTGGGAGGGCACGACCAGCGATCCCGTTGTTGCGACGACGATTACCGGCGGGGACCATAAGCTGGCAGTTGACATCACTGCGGCCACCTTGACTTCACCGCTTTTGGGTTCGGCGTCGGGAGGACTCGTGCTCGGCGTGAACTATGCGGCGAAAGGCAACGAAACCCTCGCCATTAATATCCAATCTAAAACCGATAACGCTGGCCTGCTTGTGAATACTCTTGCAGATGCTGCATCTCTTTCCGTTGAGAAGCTAACGCTTCCGGGCACTTACAGTGGGGACCCGACTATCCAGACGACCAAGGACGGTGCAAGCGCCGGTGGCCTCGTCGGCGTCTGTGGCAATGGCGCGACCGTTGCCATTAACAACAGCATTGACCTTTCTGGCTTTAGCGTCAAAGGCAAGACTGCCAGCGGTGGTCTTATCGGTAAGGCAGCCAACCTCACGCTCACCATTGCTGATGACGCAACAATTAAACCGGCGCGCGGCGTTGGTGATGAGGGCAGCGCTTGTTCTGGCGGCGTCATCGGCGACGTGAGCTTTGCGCAGGGGTTTATCGTTAAGCCCAATATGTTCGACTTGGGCGATGGCGTGACGCTTGGTGCGTCTCAGCGCGCCGGCGCTCTTTTTGGCATGGCGGATATTTCTACTGGCGACATCGTGGTGCAAGGCGGGGCGTACAAGAGCAAACTCGCCTCAGGAAAAGGTGGCGGTGTTAGCGGCAGCTACGGCGGTCTTGTCGGCAAGGTGTTCGCGACGGCAAAAGGTGACGATGAGTCGCTACGCGCTCTTGTTGTTGAAAAGGATGCGGATAAGAAAACGTGCTCAATTGCGTTTGACCTTGCGAGCGAGCTGTCCGACGCAGGCGGCGTTGTTGGCTATGTTGGCGATAGTGCGAATCCCAACTCGCAGCCTGTTGCTGTCGTGCTTAACGGCGTGACGGTTGCGTGCAAGGGAGATGCTTCGGCGCGAACGGATACCGGAAAGTTCGGTGGCGCCGTGGGTGTTGTCGACACGCGCAACGCGCTCGACGTGCGTGACTTTACGCTTACGAGTGATAAGGCCATTGGTGGTGCAGTAAAGAATCGTGCAGCTGGCATTGCGGGTTCCGCCTGGAATGCCGTAATCAAATTTAGCGGCATCACGGATCTATCGGGCGCAAGTTTTGCCGAGAACGCCACGACGGGTCAGCTCGTATACGAGAACAACAACGCGCTGATCTTTGCTGTCGGCAATGGCTCTAACGGCAACATGACCGACGAAGGTGCTACGGGCTGGACCTTCAGGCGTAGCGGCAAGGCCTCAAAGACGGATGACATCGCGACCTACGGCGAGGTTATTCGCCTGGGCGATAGTTTTATTACGCTTGATCCCAGCACTCACAAGCTGACCTTGCCGGCATCGTTGGCGCAGACCAACGGTGCCTACGCCCTAACCACAGCTGAGGATTTCGCCAAGCTTGCGATTACTTGGCAAACCAACGGCTACTACTCGATGGTTAACGGCGTTACCGAAAATAATCTGAATGGCCTACAGTCCTCGACCATTACGGTGAACGACACTATTGATCTCACGGGCACGGGCCTGACGGGTTTCACGCAGGATCGTGCAGACGGCTCGCAAGTTTTCTCGGGAACGTTGAACGGTGGCGGCACAATCAACCTTGCCGTCGGCGAGGCGTACGGCAAGCGTGGTGAAGACGTGCTCGACGACAATAACACGAGCAACGGCAACGGCAAAATCTACCGCCACGGCCGTCTGGGCTTGTTCGCGGCCGTTAACGGTGCAACCATCTCCAACGTCACCATCGCTGGCTCAATGAAGTTCGATAACGGCGTGGGCATTGATGCCGGATCGCTTGCGGGTACCGTTGCGGGTGGTCTGACGCTGTCTGGTGCAACGTGCAAGACGAATATCGCGTGCGATGATACGTTGGCTAATGATGTGAACGTTGGTGGAATTGCAGGCAGCGTGTCGGCAGCTTCCACGGTTACGCTTCAGGGTAACAGCAAGGCCCAAGCGACCATCACTGCGGCTAGAACGCTTAACGGCAATATGCGCGTTGGCGGCGCCGTCGGCTATGTGAGCGACTATGCCTCGACATTCAATGTTGCGGGCCTCGAAGTCGGCGGCGAAATCAAAACCGGCGATTGCGCCGGCGGCAAGATCGCCCAGGTCGGCGGTCTTATCGGCTGCATCGCACAGAGTACCTACAATGCAGGGGAAATAGTCGGCTCAGCTGATAAGTACGTGAACATTTCGGGCCTTTCGTTCAGCTCGTTCAAGATGAACGTCGGTAGGAACGGTGATGCGCTCAAGGGCACCGGTGGCCTTTTGGGCTACAGCTGGGGCAAAACTACCGTTACCATTGGCAATACTGCCGTGAACAACAGCGACAGCACCTATGCCCTCAAAACTTCTAACGACACGACTGTAACTGCAAACGACTCTACCGAGGTCGGCGGCCTCGTATACGCAGCCAGTGGTCACTGGATTATCAATAACTACGCCATCGACCTCTCGGGCACAACCATTAATGCAGACGCCGCCCAGACGCTCGGCGTTCTGGTTTGTCGTGGCTGCAAGGTGGATAATAAGACGACATATGGCGTCGAGAACTACATAGGTCTGTACTTGGAGGACAGGGCTTATTGGGAGACCGCCTATAGGGTGCCCAGCGGCGAGGGGTCCATCGTTGCGCCGGGTGTAACGTCTTTCGATGAATGGGTTGGCAGCGGTGTAAAACCAAACAAAGGCAGCAAACTCATGGACGCCGACTGGAACACGGTCGTTTCGCTGCACACGCAGAATGACAAGCTGGACATGGACGGCGATGCCACACATGACAACAGCTACCGGAACCGCTCGACTTTCGGCCAAAGTCACAAAACGAACGGCAATACCCGCTACTTCTACAACCTCGACAGAGCCTATGATAAGTGTGAAGGCGGCTTTAGCGGCGGCCAAATCAATACAGCGGGCAAGCTGCTCTTATGGTCTGCTTTCTGCTATGCTCCCGCCGGTATTCGTCCGACAATCGTTCCCGATGGTACGACAGGGCTTGATGGTTCCATAACCATAACCGGCACAATCGATTTGGCCGGCTACAGCTACTATCCTACTCAACCGATCGGAAACGTGACGGTTAATAATGCGGCCATCACCTTCTATTACTCCAAGATCAAGGCCGAGCAGAATGGCAACAAGCTAAACTCTGATGCCACCCAGCACGAGAACATGCACTGCGGTCTATTTCGAACGGTGGCAAACGGCGATCTCACGGTAAATAGTGTCACTTTGGGTGGTACTGTTGGGCCCGTTATCAATGACGGAAAGAGCTCTGATGACGCTATTGGCGCGGACGGAAGCTCATCGGGCGCACTCGTGTGCCGCTACGTGTATGGGTCCATCGGTAGTAAGGGCACCACGATTAGAAAGATCTCAATCGACGGTCTTACGCTCAACAATCTGATTGTCGACGGCGCCAACAGCGCCACGGACGCTAACGCCTATATGCCTCTGCTCATCAACGAGATGCAGAAGTACGTGAGCCTGAACGCGAAGAACATCAAGACTCCTGGGTACACGAGTGGCACCAAGGCGGCTACGTCGCTATTCGGAAAGCTTGGTGTAGGCAGTGAGGCCGATCAGGTGACGGCAAAGTTTGAGCGAATCAGCTTGCCCAGCCAAAATGGCAATACGATTTTCACCCATGCGAGCCTGCTGGAGAGCTTTGGCTACAAAAGTACGGGCACGGGCTCTGCGGATTACACCTTTACTAAGGCCGATGCCAATGCCGGAATGGTGACGTACGGAAGCGAAATCGATGCAAAGGGTAAGGAATACTCCGGCAAGCAGCTTTGGTATTACGACGAAGCGACGTATGACACCCCTAATGGCTTGGTGAAGGCTGGGGATAAGACGGCGAATGTCGATGCCCCCGTGTTTGGTGACTTCCTTCCTTATGTTTATAAGGGAAAAGCCGACGAGCCTGGCGTTCAGTACCACGAAATTAGGGTCAACCAGCGCATTCCAAAGCTGGTAACGGGATGTGGTACCTACGGCGATCCTTATTCCGTCACAAACGCGGCGGAGATGAATGCCATTGCCAACTACATTAATAACATGACGGCGCTTGATGGCTGGGAGGTCACCATTGTCGCCGACCAGGGTAGGCTCTGCACTCGCCGCAGCAGCGATCACTCGACCAACAATGAGGTTACGTACGTCTACAAGCAGGCGAACGGTACCGATAATAAATGGGAGAAGAAGACCGGAGACGCGTCGACCGATTCCACATCGACGCTGAGCGACGAAACCATGCACCGCTATATGCAGAGCGCGTATTACAGCATCGAGCCTGCTGAGGGCAATACGATTACTCTCGACGGTGCATCGTTTGGCGGTTTTGGAAATAGGGCCAACCCGTTTAGGGGCGTCATCGTTGGTAACCTTGGCAGTGATCATAAAAGCGCAACCATCAAGATAGAGAATAACAAGGGTTCGCTTCGCGGCCTTATTCCCTATAGCTACGGCAGCGTTGTGCGCAGCCTCAGCATCAACTATGTGAACGCGCAGGCGACTATTACGTATTCTGCCAAGGATTCCGACGGCGTTCCAACGGCGTTTTTTGGTGGCGTTATCGGCTGCATCCTTGGCGGCGACAACATTATCGATGGTGCGGTCGTGAATGGGACAACGGCCGATAACCCCACAACCGGCTTTACGGTTGCCGGTGGCGGAACTAAGCCGCATCTTGTTCCCATCGGCGGGTACGTTGGTGCCATCGCGGGCGGCGGTGTGATCTTCCGCCATATGTTGGGGACATCTTGGCGCGCTGGAACCAGCAACAAATCGCAGGGTCTTGGAACGGGTAACTTCCGGCTGTACGACAACCCTTACGTTGGTCGTGTCATCGACGGCTATGCCTTTAGCGAGGGCTGCGCTGTTGATAACGGAGACGCTAATTACAAGATCAACGAGCTCAACGTGAACGACACCGGCTGCGTAACCACAGTCGATACGTATAAGAAATACAGCTGGAATGTCAGTCGGCAAAACAACAATGCTCCGCAAACCACAGTCAAAGATTCACAGGGTCTGCTCGTGCTGTCTGCCATCATCAATAGCGGTGCGGGCGCTGGTGCTGCTCACACCGATGTGGCGGAAGGCGGCAAAGGCACGTATCGCGGGTCGCATGCATATGAGGGCAGTAGCGTCCATGGTGATATTCCCTCAACGGGATACAAGTTCGGAAATGAGCGGTATGGTAAGGTTCGCAACGCGAGCTACACTGCGGTTGGAAAGCCTGCCGATGTTGCGGCGGGCGATTTTGAGATCTCGATCAATGACGATCTTAAGGCGCCGGGTAACCAGGCATACCAAGGCGCATTAGACGGCCGAGACGGAGAAGATGTTAATTCGCCCTATTTGGTGAAGAAATATGCAACCGATTGGCGCACGGGCTGTGTGTGCGCGATGGGCGTTTGCGGCATGGATCTGAAGTTTGAGCAGGGCGTGACCTATGACATGAGGGATTATGGCTCGGGTTTCTTGGGTCTTTCGGGCCGCTATTACTCAAATGCATGTGCGACCGACAAAAAGGTCAATGATAAAGATTTCATTACTCCTGGTATCGCCACTGTCAGCGGCAACGGCGCAACAATCAAAGTGTCGAACAACACGCGCGAATACGTGGATGACGACTACTGTGTGGCGGGCGTAGGCGGCCTGTTCAGCACTATCAAGTTCTACTCGAGTGCATTCAATAAGGGAAGCATCGAAGCAAATGGCAACGCAAACGTAAGCAATCTCAACTTCAACGACTGCAATATTTCGCTTGCCTATGTATCTTTGAGTGGGAAAGAGCAATCCAAGTCGACGAGCAATACAAAAAGCGGTTGGGTGGGGGCTGGCTGCCTTGCGGGCTCAACTGCAAACCAGGGAGGTTCTGGCGGGGTCACCTATGGCGTGTTCAAAAAAGTGGTCATTTCTAGCAGTACCGTCGCCGGGGGTTGCATGGCCGGTGGCCTCATCGGAAGTGCCGGCCTTATGGCGCGCAGTACCGATGGCGCCAACGGTTCGATTGTGAATTACGGAGGAACATCCTCTCCAGTGCAGCTTTATGACTGCTCATACAGTGGAATCGCTGTTAGCGCACGTTCAAATGCTGGTGGATTTGTAGGATATATCAATTCGGGCACCTGCGGCATGTGGGTGTCAAAAGACAAAACCGTTGCCGATAGTTCGACTATTTACGTTGTTGAGAAGGCAGGCGATTCGCAGGATACGGGCAGCACTGCTGGAGGCATCTTCGGCCTTACGGGAGGTGCTCTAGTTGTGAATACCGGGCAGGGCGAAAATGCGAGCCAGGTGGCAACGATCAAAGACGTGTCCCTTGTTGTTAACCACAAGGCGCTTGGCGTGGGCGGAATTGCGGGACGCACGGTAACCTATGCTTCTAATATTAATCGCGTTAAGGTGACATCAACCAATCAGGCCTCGGAAGAAGCGCCCACTTACTTTGGCTCTTTGCACGCGGCGGAAAATACTGTCAATTCGTATGCCACAAGCACGGGAGGCATTATTGGATCGACAGGAAATAACGTGACACTTAATTCCTGTACGGTTGAAAAGATTCGCATGGGCGTAACCGAGCATGCTGGTGGCCTTGTGGGGGCAACATCAAATGGAAGCACGCTGAGTGTCAACAATATCACTGTCGATGGCGTGCAATTTGATGGCGCTCGTTGTGGCGGCATCCTTGGAAACTGCCAAGGTCAGGGTGCAACCAATGTTATCGTTACGAATACGACCGTGCGGAACTGCTCGTTCGGAACGCTTAATTCAACGTGGAACCATAGTGATGGAAACCTGAGAAATCATTCTGGTGGTATTGTCGGTGCCGCTTCCGGCACAATTAAGATTGCTAACGTTCTAATTCGCGAAAACGATTTTAAGCAGCCGGGCGGTCAGGGCTTCTTGTTGGGCGATACCGCGCAGTATGCGGCTGACTTCAAAGGTCTCTACGCCGCGGGCGTCGATATCATACTTAAGGATCGGTCTGACAATTCTGCGGCTCAAAAACCGATTAAGTATTTCAATGATAGCGCCGTCGCCGACGTAAACGAGAAGTCGTATATCGCGTTTGGTGACTATAATGACACGCTTACTAATGACACGCATACTGAGTCGGAAACGAGCAAAACGCTGTACGGCGCTGATGCGGCCGACAGCACGACTGCAGCTGTTTCGCCCTACGTGACTACGAGTCCGGTGAGCACGCTGGCGGTGCGTGCCTCCGACAACGACGCAACCGATCGTTATCTGTTCGGTGACGGTGTGAACGTTTCTGGTGCATCGACTATCCAGGACGAAGCGGGGAAGAATGTCACCGGCCGCTACGCCTACAACAATATCGGTGGCATCGACAAAGACGGCGCCTATCAAAATACCTCGAGCTACTTGGCCTCAAGTGCCGGTAAGTTCAATGCAAACAATGACACGGATGCTACAAAGTCGAATGCCAACCCCGACGTCCTTGTTCTTTCGGGCAACGACTCGGATACCGTTAAGGACTATCTCAACATTGTTACCAACGGTGGTTATTCGGATGCGCTGCGCCTGAACGCAGGAGGATCGCACGTTTCGGCAACGGTCGACGTGTTCCAGCTCAAGAACGGTGTCTTTGTAAAGCAAACCAATGTTGCCGACCAGGCGCTCGACGTTAAGGGCAGCGGCTCTTCTTTGTCGATCGGCGCTAACTCCAACTGGGATAACGGCAAGGGCCGCTTCAACCTGCTCACCGTCACCTTTACCGAGGCCGGCCAGAGCTACAGGGTCATGGTGCCCATCATCGTCAAGCGCGTGCTCGAGATCAACTTTACGGCAACGTATTCCGAGGGCTCGAACTTCAACAGCGCCGACTACAGCACCAAGTACGACAAGCACGTGCTCATTAGCAGCGGCGAGACTATGACGGGCTATCTTACCTGGACATACAACAAGGCGTATGCCCTGGAGACGGAGTATGGCTGGAATACGCACCTGGCAAGCGGCGGCGACATGAGGCCGCTTAACAAGCGCATTGAGTTCGGCGGAAAAAAGGGGGCGCTGCCTGCGGGCGCGCAGCTGACGCTCGTGGATACGGCGCACAATAACAAGGAATATCACTACACGGTGCCCGAGGGAGGATCCTGCGCATCGGTTGCGCTGACGGACTTTGAGGACTCCAGCGGAAATCACTATACGGAGCAATGGCTCAGCGAGACCACGGGCGCGACGGCAACAGAAGCGGACGACGGCACGTGGGTTAAGCTGACTAATAAGGAGAAGGGCGAGAAGACCGAAGCCGAACTAGCCGGTATTGCTGGCGCGAAGATCGGCAACGACTACTACCGCGTAAAGACCGATACGGATAAGAAACCGTTCTACAGCTTGACGGTTCCCAAGAAGAAGGCCGGCGAGCAGCCCAAGAGTGAGAGCTTCTATCTTGTTGTTCGCACGCCAAAGGGCTCGGCCAGCGTCAACGGATATACCGGCACATCGGTTAAGACAAGCGTGAACACGCATCTTAACTACACGCTTCGTAATAAAGATGAGACGAAAGACTCGCACGAGAACACCGCCTCGACGTATAGCGTTGCCACGAACTTCCAGCATAATTTGGTGGACAACAAATCGGGCACCAACCAGATGGCCGTGAGAGGAACGACCTATCGGCTGGATATGGATGTGGACGACACCGTCACGTTTGGCGAGCAGGAATATACGACTACCGATGCGCTGTACTACCAGCTGGATTCTTCGCTCGTGAACTACCAGGGCAGCAGCGCCGCGGGCGCGCATGGCTACCCGACTGGAACCCAGGGCACGTATTCGTTCTACGTGATGGTGGGGAACAACTACTACACGTGGGATGGTTCTAAGTGGACTGATGCCGGCATGACGGAAACGCCGGCGATTGCTGCCAAAGACTGGTCTGCAACGGGCGGCGACATGTCGCTTGTGCTTGCCGATGCTAACGGTAATGCCATCGATCTCTCCGGCATTCGCGAGATCGCCAAGAGTCATGGCAGCAAGTTCACCATCACCATGAATGCGACTCTAACCATGACGGAGCCCGCGTGCCAGGCTGGTATTATCGCTTCGCAGAATAGCGGCAAAGATAAGTACACAAAGCCAAACTACCGTGCGTACCTCTCTACGCATGCTGACACGCTCAGCACCAGTAGCAACTCGGCATACAATGATGGTCGCGCTGGATACTACCGCATGGATGTGGGCTCATCGACTATTGCGCTCGAGGCTTCAAAGAAGTCGCAGCTGGGCATCAACATCGATGACCTCAAGTCCGCCGACGGCGAGATCGCTCTGGTGGGGACGTATGATTTCTCCAAGCTCGCGGGCGCCGAGGCCATGATCTCCAACGCCAGCACGGTGAAGTACACGCTGAGCTTGGAGAAACGCCAGAATGATGGCAGGTATGCTGCGGTCGATAACATCTCAAGCTACATTACGGTGCTCGGTAGCGACAAGTTGGCTAACGGCTCTTTGAGCGCCGATGGCAAGAACTACGTATTTACTGATAGCAAGGGGACTGGCGGCGCGTTCGCCACGCGCGACGGCAATAGCCTTGCCTTTAAGCATGCCTTCCGCGTTAAGGTGAACACCGATGTTGAGAAGGCTGGGCAGACCTATGCAAACTACCGCTTGGTGCTTACGGCACGCATGACCGGCAACGGTGTCGACGACAAGCCGGCCAACGTCAGCAACCTCGATGGCTATGCGAACTCCGACTACGTAACGTATACGCTAGCGCGCATCAATACGGAGGGCATTCAGCACGGCTTCGGGACCAACTAGCTATGCAAGGGGCGGCAACCACCCGGTTGCCGCCCCCCTTCTTGCTCGTGCGGACTCGCTGACGACCTCTCTGGACAGTTAGTTCAAATACGTATAAATCCAGACCCCGGTAGACGCTTCTGACGCACGTTTTGAAGCAATAAGCAGCCCAAAACTACGATTTGGTGGCCGAATGGACTCGATTTACATGCGAATGATCGCCGGCGGGTTCTCTCAGGGGGCCGGGGTGCAGCTTCGGCGCCGTCAAAAAATACGTATCTGAACTAACTGTCCATCCGCCGTCGGAGGAAGGTGCCACCGCTTCTCACTAGCTTTCCAGCTTTCCGCTTAACTTGCCACCTAAGGTGGAAAGCTGGAAAGTTAAGTGGAAAGCTGACGCGTTAGATAAAGGTAGGGAGGGGTTAATAATTACTCCCCTCACACTAAACGACCAAAAAGGTATCAATTTGTTCGGTTGTCCGTTGCCACCTAGCTACGCGCTAACTACCTGCGTAAATAAAAGATAAAGATATTCCGCACAAACGCGCTGCATGCCCAGATAGCGAAATTGCGATTTTCAATTAACTGCTACGCGCAAACGGCAAAATGCTACTATCTGACATGCACGTGAGAAAACAGGTAAACGTTTAGGGCTAAGAAGTGGCAGGTATGTCAGAAGCAACAAGGACTCGTACGCATGCGCCGGAAGTTAGGCAGCGCGCCGTCGAGGTCCTCCAAGAGGGGGTCGGTCATCGTGCCCTCGCCGCGGAGCTCGGCATTCCCCAGGCCACGGCTCGTCAGTGGGCTCGCGCATATGCCGTGGGCGGTGCCGACGCCGTGCTCAACGCGGGCTCACATCACCGCACGTATTCGTACGACGTCAAGCTCGCCGTGGTAAAGGATCGTCTGGAAAACGGCCTGACGGTTCGCGAGGCCATGATCAAGCACAAGATTCCCAGCGAGTCTTCGGTCAAGGCTTGGTGTCGTCAGTATCGCGATGGTGGCTCCGACGCGCTTATCGATAAGCCGCGCGGTCGCAAGCCGCGCGTTAAGCAGGCAGAGTAGCAAGAGGGTGCGTCCACGGGGCGCATTTTTCTTGCCGCACCAACTTTTTGGACCGCCGTGAGCCTATCGGGACATCCCCCAACGTGGTTAATAAACCGCGCTCAGTGGCCCGCGCGCTCGTCGCTGCGATAGGGGGAGCGTCGCCTCTCTACTCCAGAGCGGACGTGCCCCTACCCCGTACGCCTAAAACGCCCCAGTTGACCGAAAACCCGCCGCCGCCACTCCTCAGCTGAGCTATAACGTTAAACAATTGCAGCGTTTTGCATGGGGAAGTGATGGTATGACATTGCTGTATTTCCTTACCCTGTTTCCGCTGGTACCGGCGCTGGGCATGCTGCTCGCGCGCGGTGACCGCGCCCGCGATGCGGTGGGGCTCATAGGCGCCGGCATCATTATGGCGGTGACGGTTGTAGTCACCGTCATGTTTTTAGGCACGGGTCCGCAGAGCCTTGAGGTGGCACCGGGCACCTCGCACGTGCTCTCGATCATCAGCTCCGCCATCGACGTGATCCTGTGCGCCGTCATCCTGTACAACGCGCGCAAATTTAAGAGCACGCTCGCCACGGTGCCCGGCGTGGTGCAGCTGGTGGGCTCGGTTGCCTTTGCGGCCATGACGTTGCCCGCGGCCGAGGTCGTCACCGCCACCCCGCTCTACCTGGACTACATGAGTGTGATCATGGTGCTTGCCGTCGGCATCGTCGGCAGCCTGATCTGCGTGTATGCCATGGGCTACATGAAGGACTTCCAGGCCCACAACGAGCACGAGGCCGCGCTGCGCGGGCAGACCGTGCCCGACCGACGCCCGCAGTTCCTGGCGCTCATGTTCCTGTTCCTCTCGGCCATGTTCGTCATCGTGACGAGCGATAACCTGGAGTGGCTATTCTGCGGTTGGGAAATCACCACCGTGTGCTCGTTCCTCATGATTGGCTACACGCGCACGCCCGAAGCCATCAAAAACGCCTTTAACCAGATCATCCTCAACATGCTGGGCGGCATCGCGTTTTTGGCCGGACTCATGTACCTGCACGTTAGCGGCATGCCGCTGACCATCTCGGGCATGATCGAGCTTTCCGGCGCTGGTACCGCGCAGTCCGCGCTGCTGGTGATGCCGGTCGTCCTGCTGTCGCTCGCCGCACTCACCAAGGCCGCACAGATGCCGTTCCACACTTGGCTGTTGGGTGCCATGGTTGCCCCCACGCCCACGAGCGCCCTGCTGCACTCGTCAACCATGGTCAAAGCCGGCGTGTTCCTGATGGTCAAGCTCAGTCCGCTCTATGCCATCTATCCCGTGACTGGCTTTATGGTCACGAGTGTGGGTGCCATCACGTTTTTGCTCGCTGCCCTCATGGCCATCTCGCAGAGCAACGCCAAACGCGTGCTCGCGTACTCCACCATTTCCAACTTGGGCCTCATCAGCGCCTGCTTGGGCGTTGGCGCGCCCGAGCATCATATCGGCAGCCGCAATATCGAGGACATGGACGGCATGTTCAGCCGCATGCCGCACCTGACGCGCCTGATGATGCTGGGCATCATGGGCATGTTTGTGGCGCCGTTTGGCATGCTCGTGTCCAAGTGGGGCGCCCTGGTGGCGTTTGCGCAGACCGGCAACGTGCTCATGATCATGGTGCTTGCCTTTGGCTCGGCCGCGACGTTTTACTTCTGGGGCAAGTGGCTCGCCAAGCTTTCGGGCGTCGACCCCACGGCTCAAAACGTTGAGGTCAATGTCCATAAGACCGAATGGATGGCGCACAACACCATCGCTGCGTTGCTGGTGTTGTGCTGAGTGGCCTTCCCGCTCATCTCGAGCGGCCTTTTGTCGCCTTACTTGGCCATGGTGTTTGGCCGTGGGCCGCACGTTTTTGGCAAGGACGCCATGTATCTGATGGTGGTTATCGTGGCGTTTGCCTTGCTAGCGCCGCTTGCGGGCAGCCTGATCGACGGCGTTGACCGCAATCTTTCAGCCTGTATGCAGGGCCGCGTGGGCCCACGCCTGCTGCAGCCCTTCTACGACGTTGTCAAGCTGCTGAGCAAGGCCCCCGCCAGCGTAAACACCATGGACGATACCTACATGGCGTGCGCGCTCATCTTTACCGTCGTGGGCGGCGGCATCTTTGTGTCGGGCTCCAACACGCTGCTGTGCGCTTTTATGGTGACGCTCGCCGCGATCTTTGTGGTGCTGGCGTCCGCCTCGACGCAAAGCCCGTTTGCCCAGGTCGGCGCCGACCGTGAGTTGCTGCAGGTTATGAGTTACGAGCCCGCCGTTCTGCTGATAAGAACCTGGACCGCTTCCGCGCGCGCCCGCCGACGTCGCAGAACCTGGCGGGTCTGACGCATGCGCCGCAGGGTGCGCTCATTGCCAACGTGCCCATGATTATCCTGACCATCGACCCCTGCATTAGCTGCGCGGAAAGGTAGGCGCGGCATGAGTTTGCTTACATTTGCCAAGACGGCCTTGGGTTCTATGGTCAAGCCGCCGGTCACGGTGTGCTATCCACAGGAGAAGCTGACGGCGCCCAAGCGCTTGCGCGGGCACATCGTCAACGACATGGACGTGTGCATCTGCTGCGGCATGTGCGCGCGTCGCTGCCCGGCGGGCGCACTCGCGGTCGATCGCAAGGGCGGAACGTGGTCGATTGACCCGTATGCCTGCGTGGTGTGCGGCGAGTGCATCGAAAGCTGCCTCAAACACTGCCTGGGCATGGACACCGCCCGCACCCCAGTTGCGGCGAACAGGACTCTCACGGTAGAAACCAAGCCGGAGTAGCACTGGGATGGGGCCGGTGGGGCAAAATTGCCCCACCGGCCCCGCGCGTGAACGCGCGGTTGGACCGCCGCGAACAAAACTATGCCGGTTTACTACGATGAATTTGACATTCCCGACCATGACTGTATTTTTCTAAATATTACAAGTGTTCTACCTGCGGTTTTGCAAGCGCGCAATTTGAAGTGGTCGAAGGTGGGCGATTCGTCGTAGTAATCCGGCATAGTTTTGAAATGGCATTAAATCGGTAGCAGCCATTTTGCTATGCCGGGGTGGTCGGTCGCTGGGTACTTACCCTCGCAGGTAGGCGATGGCGATCTGCGTGCGGTTGCGCAAGCCCATTTTGGCAAGGATCGAGCTGATGTGGTTGCGCACGGTGCCTTCGCCCATATAGGCGGTGGAAGCGATCTCCTTGTTGTCGAGGCCACGGGCGATGAGCTCGGCGACTTCGAACTCGCGGTCGGTCAGGCTGGCAAGGGCGGCGGGTCGGCGGGTCGTGCCGGCCTCAACATCCGTTCCATCAAAATCAATATCCTCGATCGCCTTACCCTCGAGCACGCGTTTGCCGTCCATGACCTGCGTCAACGCTGGCGGAATGGCGGCGACATCGGTTTTGATCAGATAGCCGCGGGCACCCAGTTTGAGCGCCGACACAATGTACTCGTCATCCGAGAATGTCGTCAGAAACACCACGCGCGCCGCAGGGTCGCGCTCAAGGATTTCGCGTGCCGCCGAAAGGCCGTCGCGCCCCGGCATCTGAATGTCGAGCAGTGCGATATCGGGTGCGTGCTCGGCATAGAGCGAAACCGCGTCGTTGCCGTTGGCGCCGGTACCCACCACCTCGATCTGCGGCCGGGCGCCCAGGATAATCTTGAGCGAATCGACCACCAAGCGGTCGTCGTCGACAACGATGAGCCTCATCGGTCCTCATCTCCTTGCTGTTTGGGAACGGTGGCAAACACACGCCAGCCGCCGGCGCCGGCACGCGGGCCGGCGGTGAAGGTGCCGCCAAGCGCCTCGATGCGCTCGCGCATGGAGGCGAGCCCCATGCCCTCCGTGGCGCCGTGGCCGCTTGCTTGGGCCCCGCCCGCGCCATCGTCGGTAACGATGAGCTGGTAAAACGACGGATGCTCCATGCATCGTACGGTGACAGCATGGGCGCAAGCGTGGCGCATGGTGTTGGAGAGCGCCTCGCGCAGGACCGCCGCAAAGCAGTTCGCGACGTTTGCGGGCGCGTGTTCGGTCATAACTTCAAGCTCAATCTGCGGGCCGCCGTCCGAACGTGCGCCTTCAACAATGCGTTCGAGCTGCACGGAAAGGTCGACGGCGTTGTCGTTGAGCGCGTGGACGCTGGTGCGCACAAGCTGGAGCGCCTCGTCAACCGTGTGCTTGACGTCGGCAAAATCGGCGGCGACGCCGGGCTCGTCGGCGTGGACCACGCGCAGGGCTTCGGTTTGCAGTGAGGCGCGCGTGAGCTGGTGCCCGACGTTATCGTGGATCTCGCGCGCGATGCGGGCGCGTTCGGCGAGTGTCGCGAGCTCGACTTCGTAGTCCTGGCGGCCGGCAAGATCGCGGTTGCGTGCCTCCAGCGCCAGAGCACGTTCCTGCAACTCGTCACGGGTGCGGCGCATGCGCTTCTGCTCGCGTTCCAACTGGGCGGTGCGTAGCGATAGCAAGGTGGCGGCAGCCGAAAGGATGGCAGTCAGCAGGAGCGTTCGGGCGGTGAGCGCGTCGGTGCGAAGGTTCGCGACGAGCGCAAAGGCAAAGACGGAACAAACGCCCAGCGCGACCCAAACGCGCTTACGGCGCACCCGCCGCGCGATGTCATAGAGGGCGAGAGGCGCAAACGGCACAAACGGCGGCACGAAGACGGCCACGATGATGTAAGCGTAGCTCACGGCCTCGCTCGCACGGCGGGCGCGGTTTCCCTGTGCGACCTCGGCCAGCGAGGTGGCAATAACGCCCAGGCAAAACGCCGCGACCAGGCGAGCGTTCACAGCAAGGCCCACGGCGGCCGCAATGCAGCACGCCAGCACGATCGATTTGTCGAAAAGCCTGTTCATACGGGTATTGTACGCGAAGCCGCGCGTGGTGGAGGGGCCACCTGCGCAACCGTGACATTCCTCCCGCGCGGCAAAGCGGGGGCGCCGGCAGGCCGCACGACCAAGACCCCCACACTCGTGACAAAGCTCACTGGTGCGCGCCGCCCGCTCCTGCGATGATGCAGCCGTACCAGACCACGACCGACAGAAGGGCTGCCTCATGACAGACATCGTCCACGTCGAAAACCTCGTCAAGCGCTATGACGATCTTATCGCGCTCGACCACTTTAACCTGAGCATTGCTCCCGGCGAGATCTTTGGCCTGCTGGGCCCCAACGGCTCGGGCAAGACCACGTCCATCAACTGCATTTTGCAGCTGCTCGCCTACGACAAAGGCACCATCGAGCTGTTCGGCGAGCCCATGACGCTCGCCCGCTACGACCTCAAGCGCCGCATCGGCGTGGTGCCGCAGCAGGTGGCGGTGTTCAACGAGCTCACCGTGCGCGAGAACATCGACTATTTCTGCAGCCTTTACGTCAGCGACCGCAAGCGCCGCCGCGCGCTGGTGGACGAAGCCATCGACTTTGTCGGACTGGGCGACTTTGCCAAGTTTCGCCCCGGCAAGCTCTCGGGCGGCCTGGCGCGCCGGCTCAACATTGCCTGCGGTATCGCGCACAAGCCCGAGCTCATCTTTTTTGACGAGCCCACGGTGGCGGTCGACCCCCAGAGCCGCAACGCTATCCTGGGGGGCATCTGCCGCCTGCGCGACGAGGGCGCCACGGTGGTGTATACCAGCCATTACATGGAGGAAGTCGAGCAGATTTGCAGCCGCATCATGATCATGGACGGCGGGCGCGTGCTGGCGCAGGGCACCAACGACGAGCTCAAGCGCATGATTCAGATGGGCGAGCGCGTGACCGTCGAGGTCGGCGCCGTCGAGCCCGCCACGGTCGAGCGACTGCGCGCCCTCGAGCACGTGCTTTCGGTTGAGCTGTCCGACGGCGAGCTCGTCTGCACCTGCGAAGCGAGCCCGCACAACTTGGTCGATATCCTGGACACGTTGCGCGCCGCCGACGTGGCGCTCGGTCGCGTGTGGAGCGAGCCGCCGACCCTCAACGACGTGTTTCTCGAGATCACCGGCCGCGAGCTGCGCGACTAGGGGGCAGTCATGTTCAACACCATTATCATTACGGTCAAGACGCTGCTGCGTCGGCCGAGTACATGGATCTGGAGCGCGGTCTTTCCCATCGCGCTTTCCACGATGTTTATGTTTATGTTTGTGAACCTCAGCTCCGACGGTAAGATCGACCCGGTGCCGGTTGCCGTCGTGGCGGACGAGGCCTGGGACGCTTCGACCTTTAAGGACGTTGCGACGTCGCTTGCCAAGGAAGGTGGCGACCAGCTGCTCGATGTGAGCGAGTACAAAGGCTTGGCAGCCGCGCGCAAAGCACTCAAGGCCGGCGAGGTCGCGGGCATCTATACGGTCGACGCTGCGGGCGCACCCAGGCTCACGTTGCTTTCGAGTTATGACAGCTCGCGTGCGACGTCGGTGCTCGCCGACCGCAGCATTCTGGAGACGGTGGCAAGCTCGTATACGCAAAATGCCGAGCTCATGCGCCAGATTGCCCAGGACAACCCGGCGGCGCTTACCGATCCGGAGGCGGTTGCGCGCGCCCTATCGCTCGAAGGGGGCACCCGTCGCGTGAGCCTTACGCGCACCACGCCCGACGCTACGACCATCTACTATTTCGCGCTCTTTGGCCTGGTCGCGATAATGTCTGCCGAGTTTGCCGCTTTGAGCGTCGTCGATTTGCAGCCCAATCTGTCCGGTCTCGGCACGCGTCGCTGCGTGGGCGGCCTTTCCAAGACGGCGTCGCTGGCTGGCATCTTTGTCGGCTCGTGGCTGGTCTCCTTTGCCTCGATGGCGGTCGCAATCGGCTACGTGCGCCTGGTGGTCGGTGTCGGCTTTGGCGGGCGCGAGGGGCTGTGCCTGGTAGGCGGCGCTGTGTCCGCGCTAGCCGCCACGGGCTTGGGGCTCTTTGTGGGCACGCTTCCCGTTAAGGGCGGCAAGGCGTCCAAGTCCGGCATCCTCACGGGCTTTGCCACCACGTGCGCCCTGTTCGCCGGCCTCTACGGCGTGCCGGCGATGGGACTTGCCGACGACGTCGCCCGCGCCTGCCCGGCCGAGTGCTGGCTCAATCCTGTCAAGCTCATCTGCGACATGTTCAACCGTCTGTATTTCTTTGAGGATCTGGGACCCTTTGCCGTTCGCGCCGGCGCGCTGGTCCTCATGGCCCTGGTGTTTGTCACCGCCGCATCGCTAATCTTTGGAAGGAGCCGCTATGAGCACCTTTAAGACTGCGCTTCGCATGGCGCTCGCGCACCCGCTCTACCTGCTCATCTATACGGTGTTTATTTCACTGTTGGGTGTGTTTCTCGCGGCATCGGTGGGCTCGAACTCGTCGCAGCTCACCGAGTACAAGCCCTACGATGCCAACGTGATTGTGGTCGACCGCGACGACAGCGATCTTTCGCGTGCGCTTACCAAGCATTTGGACTCACGCTTCGACCTGGTCAAGGGCGTCGGCGATGACACCTACGACCTTGCGGACGCGCTGTCCAAGAGCAACGGCGCCAAGGGCCACGCCGATTGCGTGTTCTTTATCCCGGAGGGGTTTGAGGACGACCTGATCGCGGCCGCCCGTGCGGGGAAGACCCTGCCCAAGCTCGACGTGACCTACGGCTCCGGCACCATGGCGGCGGCGCTTTCGTCTGCCGAGGCCTCGCGGTGGATCTCGCTCGCGGGCGCCGCGGCGGCGCTTGAGCCCGCTGCCTCCAACGGTGGCGTTGCCAAGGCGGCCGAGCATGCGGCCGCCAAGCGCGCCGAGGTCGGGATTGAGCGGGTCAAGGTCGACTCGACTGCCGCCGCCACGCTCGAGACGTATTTCAACTTTGGTGCGTACGCGATTATCTCGTCGGTCATCGTGTCGGTGGGGCTGGTGCTTTCGGGCATGAACAAGCCCGAGCGCGTGCGTCGTATGGATGCCGGCCCAATCTCCGAGCGCCAGCGTTCGCTTGCCGTGTTCGCGGCCGCCGCCGTGCTCACCGTCTGTATTTGGCTTGTGTCGAGCATGATGGGCGTCGTGGGCTTTGCCGGCGCGGTCGCCGAGGTAGGCGTGGGTCGCGTGTGCCTGGCGCTGGCGGCGACGTTTGCCCTGGCGTGCACGCCGCTGGCCGTTGGCTTTGCCCTTTCGAGCCTGGGTGCGCGCGAAGAGCTGCTCAACGGTGTGGGCAACCTGCTTGGCTTGCTCATGACGTTTTTGGGCGGCGCCTGGATGCCGCTTTCGATGATGGGTTCGGCCGTGAAGACCGTGGCGCACTTTGTGCCGACATATTGGGTGAACGACGTGATCAACAAGGCGCTTGCCTCGGATTTGACGTCTGCCGTGCTGGGCGACATCGCCTGCGACCTGGGCATCACGGTGCTCTTTGCCGCCGCCGTCACTGCCGCAGGCCTGGCACTTGCCCACAACAAATCCCGCGCCTAACCGCCTAGTCATTGGGGACGTTCTTAAACGACTAGTCGTCAGGGACAGTCTTTGCCGATTCGCCGGTCTGCCGGCCGGGCTGGCAAGGACTGTCCCAATATGCCGGCCTTTGGGGACGTTCCTTTCCTGCCGGCAGTTAGGGACTGTCCCCAGCTGCCGGGTGGCGAAAGAGTGTCCCCAACAGCTAGTCGTTTAAGAACGTCCCCAACGACTAGTCTTGAAACAAGTCCCCGCTCTCGCCCAAAAATAGTTGACCTTGGTTTACTATTACCTCATAAAAGTATCAGCAGGCTAACAATGGTGGGTAGAATGGCGACAAAGCAAGCCTATGTCCAGGTCAAAGGGCTCACGAAACACTACGGCGACGGCGATGCGCGCCTGACGGTACTCGATGGCATCGACACATCCATCAATCGCGGCGAGATCTGCGTCATGCTGGGGCCCTCGGGCTCGGGCAAGTCGACCTTCCTCAACCTCATTAGCGGCCTGGAGGATGCCGACGCCGGCTCTATTCTGGTGGACGGCTGCGACCTTACCGTGCTCAAGGCCGGAGACCTGGGCGAATATCGACGCCGCGAACTGGGCTTTGTCTTCCAGTTCTACAACCTGGTGCCCGATCTCACCATCAAGGAGAACATCGAGGTCACGGCGCACCTGTCCAAAAACCCGCTCAATGTCGACGACCTGCTACGCTCGCTGGGTCTCTACGAGCACCGCAACAAGTTCCCGCGCCAGGTCTCGGGCGGTCAGCAGCAGCGTTGCGCCATCGGTCGTGCGCTCGTCAAAAATCCGGGCTTGCTGCTGTGCGACGAGCCCACGGGCGCGCTCGACTACAAGACGTCCAAGGAAATCTTGCAGCTCATGGAGGATGTCAATCACGAGTACGGCTGCACCATCATCATCGTCACGCACAATGCCGCCATCGCTCGCATGGCCAACCGCGTGCTGCGCCTGCGCGACGGCCGCATCGTCGAGGACGAGCTCAACAAGTCGCCCGTCGCTGCCGCCGAGCTCGATTGGTAGGCGGCGCCATGACACCCCTCGCAAAACGTCTCCCGCGCGAGCTGCGCCGCAATATCGGCAAGTACCTGGGCATCTTTTTGCTTATGTGCGGAAGCATCGCTCTCACCTCGGGCTTTTTGCTCGCAGCGCATTCCATCGGCTGCCTTATCGACGACATGCGCGACGAGTACACGATTGAGGACGGCCGCGTGACTACCTCCTTCGAGGCCACCGACGAGCAGCTCAAGGCTGCCGAAGACGCGGCGGGGGACGTCGGTGGTGTCACACTCTACAAGAATTTCTCCATCGACGCCCTCATCAAAAAGGCCACCGGCGACGATGGTACCAAGCGCACGCTGCGCACCTATACGCACCGCACCAAGGTCGATATCGCGTCCTACTGTGAGGGCAAGGAACCCAAGGCGGACGACGAGGTGGCCATCGACCGCGTTTTTGCCACCAACAACGACCTCGCCGTGGGCGATAAGGTCGAGCTCGAGGGGCGCACCTACACCATCTGCGGCATCATGACACAGCCCGATAGCCAAGCGCTGTTCCTCAACAATTCTGACTTTACGGTGAACACCATTACGTATGGCGTCGCTGAGGTCACCGACGCCGGTTTTGCCGCGCTCGAGGATGCCGGCGGCGCGCCCGCCTATACGTACTCCTTTACCTTTAACGACCGTGACCTCTCCACCGCGGACCGTGCCGATACCGAACAGGATATGGTCGAGGCGCTGACAGATGCCGATGCACGCGTTGACGATCTTATCGATGCCGATTCCAACCAGGGCATTGGCTATGCGCGCGACGACGTGGACGGCGACTCTATGATGTGGATGACGCTGCTCGACATTATCATCGTGATCATGGCGTTCGTCTTTGTGGTCCTTACCGACGCCACCATCGAGGAGGAGAGCGCCATCATCGGCACGCTGCTCGCCAGCGGCTATCGTCGACGCGAGATCGTGCTGCACTACCTTGCGCTTCCCGCTATCGTGGGCGTGGTCGCGGCGCTTTTGGGCACTGCGCTCGGCGTTGTGTTCTTTACCGAGCCCATGCGCAGCCTCTATTACGGTTCGTATAGCCTGCCGCCCTTCCAGGTGTACTGGAGCTGGGAGATCTTTGTGAAGTGTGCCGTGGTTCCCGCCGCCGCGCTCATCCTCATCACGCTGGTGGGCCTGCTTCGCAAGATGGGCAAGACGCCGTTGCAGTTCCTTCGTCACGAGGCGAGCGGCAAATCGGGCACTAAGCGCGGCTTGCAGCTGCCGGAGCGCATGGGTTTTGTTTCCCGCTTCCGCCTGCGTATCTTCCTGCGCAACCTGGGCAACTTCGCCACGCTCTTCGTGGGCATTGCGTTTGCGTCGCTGCTGCTGCTCTTTGGCCTGGCGATTCTGCCCACGATGACGCACTATGCGGACAACCTCGAGACAGGCCTGGTCGCCGAGCACCAGTACACGCTCAAGGCGCCGCTGGAGCTCGAGGGTACTGCCGAGGAGCGCGAGCAGTGGTCGGCACTCGAACGCTTGCAGTCGGTTGACGGCGCGCTGCTTTCCGCCGCTCAGGATGCCGATGACGAGCTTGATGACGTGGCCGATGCCGCACGGGCAGCAGCCGATGCCGCGACCGCATCTCCGTCTGCCGAGAGCCTGGCCGCAGCGCAGGATGCGCTTTATGCGCGCCTCGATGACCTTGCCGATGCCCTCGGCTGCAACCGCGACGAGGCTATCGGCCTGATCGACAAGGCCTCTAAGATCGACACTGACAACGATGATATCCATCCGGTCAATACGACCGACAACGGCGCGGGCGCAATCGCACAGGCCGAGAAATACGCTGTTTACCAGCTGCAATACGACCGCGGCGATGGTAATGGGCAGGAGACGATTTCCGTCTACGGCATCTCGCCCAACTCGCGCTATTGGAAAGACCTCAACGTCGGCGATGGGCGCGTTGTCTTTGGCGGTGGCTTGCTCGACAAGTTTGGCTGGAGCGAGGGGCAGAAGGTCACGCTCGGCGACAAGTACGAGGGCAAGGACTATTCGCTGGAGTACACGGGCAAGGACGCCACTTGGGGCTCCAAGTCGGACATGAATATCTATATGAGCATCGATGACTTTAACGAACTATTCGGCAACGATGCCGCGTACTTCAATGGCTATGCGAGCGACGAGAAGCTCGACCTCGATGCGCGCTACTTTGCCGGCGACACCACGCCCGACGACATGCGTGCCGTGGGCGATCAGTTCATCGGCATGATGAGCAAAATGATCGGCATGATGGTCGGGCTCGCGGTGTTTATCTTCCTGCTGTTTATGTACCTGCTGACCAAGGCTGTGATCGACCACAGCGCCCGGTCGATTAGCTACATGAAGGTCTTTGGCTATCGCGATAGCGAAATCTCGCATCTGTACATCCGCTCGATCACGCTGTGCGTGGCGGCGTCGCTCGTGCTAAGCCTGCCATTGATCATCGGCTCGCTCACCGCCATCTTCCGCTCCATGCTGCTCGCCTATAGCGGCAATATCGAGATCTACGTGCCAGCTTGGTCCATGGCCGTATGCGTGGGCATTGGTTTTGCGACCTACCTGATCGTGGCACTGCTGCACATGCGCTCCATCAAGCGCGTGAGCCTGGCCGAAGCTCTCAAAGTCCAAGAGTAGTCATCGGGGACGTTCTTAAACGACTAGCCATTGGGGACGGTCTTTGTCGGATCGTCGGCTCGCCAGTCGGGCTGGCAAGGACTGTCCCAAACTGCCGGCAGAAAGGGAACGTCCCCAACTGCCGGGTGGCGAAAGAGCGTCTCTAGCGGTATTCATTTAAGTCTGTCCCCAATGAGTAGTTTCAGTCATTTAAGTGCGTCCCCAATGAGCGCCTAACGACTCAGTGTTGCGCTTGACTTTGACCCTACTTCAACGGGTACCATCCCCTTATGTCTGTAACGCCATATAGACCGAGGGGATAAATCTATGACCGCAACTGCACCCGCGGCGCCCGCCAAGGTGTACTTCACCAACCTGCGCACGCATGCTCGCGAGAGCCAGCTCGACAAGCTCAAGCGCCTCATCCGTCGCGCCGGTATTGAGCAGATCGACTTTGAGAACAAGTTCGTCGCTATCAAGATTCACTTTGGCGAGCTGGGCAACCTGAGCTTTTTGCGCCCCAACTATGCCCGCGCCGTAGCGGATGTTGTCAAGGAGCTGGGCGGCAAGCCCTTCCTCACCGACTGCAACACGCTTTATGTCGGCAGCCGCAAAAACGCGCTCGAGCATATCGACACCGCCTACCAGAACGGCTTTACCCCGTATGCCACGGGTTGCCAGATCATCATCGCCGACGGACTCAAGGGCACCGACGAGGCGCTCGTTCCGGTCGAGGGCGGCGAGTACGTGCACGAGGCAAAGATCGGTCAGGCGCTCATGGATGCCGATATCGTGATTAGCCTCACCCACTTTAAGGGCCATGAGCAGGCCGGTTTTGGCGGCGCCATGAAGAACCTGGGCATGGGAGGCGGCAGCCGTGCCGGCAAGATGGAGCAGCATGCCGCCGGCAAGCCGAACGTCGCGACCGAGCACTGTGTTGGCTGCCGTGCCTGCGAAAAGATCTGCGCGCACAACGCTATCTCGTTCGACGACACCCGCGAGCGCGAACTTGCCAGCGGCGCTACTCGCACGGTGCACGTGGCTGCCATCGACCACGATCGCTGCGTGGGCTGTGGCCGCTGCATCGGCGTGTGCAACCAGGACGCCATCAAGCCCGGCTATGACGCTGCGGCCGACGTGCTCAACTACAAGATCGCCGAGTATACGAAGGCCGTTGTCGACGGCCGCCCCAGCTTCCATATTTCGCTTGCCATGGATATCAGCCCCAACTGCGATTGCCATCCCGAAAACGACACGCCTATCGTCAACGATATCGGCATGTTCGCGAGCTTCGACCCGGTCGCCATCGACCAGGCCTGCGCCGATGCCGTCATGGCATCCGAGCCGCTGCCCAACACCGAGCTCACCGATAGCGCGGCCAAGATGGAGCATAACCACGAGCATCTGGAGGGCGAGCAGGCGCGCGACCCCTTCTGCATCACGCATCCCGACACCGACTGGCGCGCGTGCATCGCGCATGCCGAGAAGATCGGCCTGGGCACGAGCAAGTACGAGCTCATCGAGGTCAAATAGCGCCTAGCTATTGGATAAAACAAGCGCCTCTGTTGCGTAAGTCGAGCAAAAGCCGCCCGCGAGCACAGTGCCCACGGGCGGCCTTTCGGAAGTGCGGTGAAAAATCGAATACCGCCGACCGCAAACCGACTTTTGGCAACAAAACCCCTGATAAATTGTTGGTAAAACTGTGGTCTGGTCGGGCTTCGCGCGATTTTCCCCGCACTTCCGAAAATGGGGGGTCAGATAGACCAGTAAACCGTACTATTCGCCTAAAAATTCTTGTCGAGGAAGTCGTCGACCGTGTTCCAGTAGAGCTCGGGGTCAACTTGCGCACTCTTGGCGTGGGTGGCGCCATGAATGGTGAGCTTTTGCTTGACCTTGCTGGCGCACGCGTCGTAGTTTTGGTCGAGCATGTCGTACGGCACAAAGGTGTCCTGGTCGCCGTGGATAAACAGTATGGGAACCGTCGCGTGTTTGAGTTGCTCCACACTGCTTGCCTTATGAAAGTCGTAGCCTGCGCGCACGTTGCACACCAAGTTTGCTACATCGAGCAAGGGAAAGCTGGGCAGGCCGAACACGTCCTTGAGCTGCAGAGAAAACTCGTCCCAAACACTCGTATAACCGCAGTCCTCGATAATGCATTTCACGTTTGCGGGCAGAGATTCCCCCGCGACGTTCATGGCGGTTGCCGCACCCATCGACTCGCCAAAGACCAGGATGCGCGCCTCGGGGTCAGCCTGAACGATTCGCTCGATCCATGCGATGACATCGAGGCGCTCGGGCCAGCCCATGCCGATATAGTCGCCGCCGGAACGCTCGTGGGCGCGGGCGGCGGGTGCGAGTACGTTCATGCCGCGGTCGTGGAATCGTTTGACGTATCGGGCCATACCGATGGGCTCGTTGGTATATCCATGCAGGCAGACGGCGTAGTCGTGCGTGCTCTCCGACGCGGCAAAATACCAGGCGGCAAGCTCGGTCCCGTCGTTCGCGGTGAGGCTGCTGCTCTCGCGGTTTTCTTTAAACCACGCCCGCGCCTCGGTCTCCTCGGCGTCCATCTGCTCGCCTTTTTCGGCGTCTTTGCCATCCTGCATCATCTTCATGGTGTACGGCGCTTGGGGGTTCAGGGCAAAGTCAAACAAGAAGTTGCCGGCAAACCCCAGCAGCGCGACAACGAGCACCATCGCAACGACGCCGGCTATCTTGAGCTTTCGATGGGAACGTGCGTTTTGAGACATAAGTAGCTTTCCTATTAGATGTTAATACGTCAACAATTAAACGAAGCGCATTATGGACGTTCGCCGTTGATGCGTCAACAAGCAAAGAATGGGTAAACAAAGGGTCACGTAAGGTGCAAATTTCGCACGTATCCAGACGCTTTGATATAGTGTTGAGAACCATTTACGTTGGAGGATGTAACCGGCATGTCCGATTCGAGCGACAGTTCCAAGCCGCGACCTAAGGCCGCGGCCGTTCCGCAGTACACGGTGGGCGAGGAGATTATGAACTCCGTCACCCATGGTGTCGGATGCCTGCTGGGTATTGCAGGCCTCGTGCTTCTGATCGTATTCGCTGCCCTGCGCGGCGGAGGCCCGGCCCACATGGCTGCGGCGATCGTCTACGGCGTCAGTATCATCCTCGAATACTTGGCCTCCACGCTTTACCACGCGATTCAGCCCGCGGGTGCCAAGCGCGTGTTTCGTATCATCGACCACAGCTGCATCTACCTGCTCATAGCCGGCAGCTATACGCCATTTTGCCTTATCACGCTGGCGAACGACGGCGGGGCCATACTGTTCTTTGCCGTGTGGGCCATGGCCATCATCGGCATAGCACTCGAGTGCTTTTTGCGCGAGCGTCAGCCACACTGGGTAAGCGGCTTGGTCTACCTGCTGATGGGTTGGCTTGTCGTCTTTAAGCTGCCCGAACTTGTGGCGCTGCTCAACCCCGTGGCACTTGCCCTGCTCGCCGTCGGCGGTGTGTGCTACACCGCGGGCGTGCCGTTCTATATCGCCAAAAACGTGCGCTATCTACACAGCGTGTTTCACCTGTGGGTACTCGCCGGCAGCATCTTCCAGTTCATGGCGGTGATTCTCTTCGTAATCTAGCGACCACGCCTGCGCGCCCGCGTCCTTGTTTGGGCGCCGGTGCAATTGCCGTATCCGCCGTCAACGTTTTAATCCGACATCCCGAATCTTGGAGGTTCGAGAAACTCCCGATGGACATAACCATCTCCCTTATCACCACCCTCGTTTTGACCCTCATCAACGGCTACTTCTCTATGTCAGAGATGGCGCTCACCACGGCCAAGCGCGCCGTGCTGGAGCACGAGGCCGAGGAAGGCGACAAGCGCGCCGAGCGTGCCATTAAGCTGGCTGCCGACTCCGACCAGCTGCTCGCCACCATCCAGGTCGCCATCACGCTCGTGGGCTTCGCCTCGTCCGCCGTCGCCTCGACGAGTCTGTCCGACCCACTCGCCACGTGGCTCATGAGCTTTGGCATCGCGCCGCTCTCCGCCATCGCGCGCGGCCTGGCGCCGGTCATCATCACCGTCGCGGTCGCCTTCGTGTCCATCGTGATCGGCGAGCTCGTCCCCAAGCGCATCGGCCTGGCCAATGCCGAGGGCGTGTCCAAGCAGGTCGTGGGCCCGCTTTCCGTGTTCCAGAAGATTGCTCGCCCGCTCGTGTGGCTGACCGGCGCCTGCTCCGATGGCCTGGCCCGCATCCTGCGCATCAAGAGCGCCGACGACCGCCAAAACGTCTCGGAGGAAGAGATCAAGTACATGGTCTCGGAGCAGGACGACCTGCTCGACGAGGAAAAGCGCATGATCCACGAGATCTTCGACCTAGGCGACACCGTTGCCCGCGAGGTCATGGTGCCGCGCGTGGACACCACCATGTGCGAGGACGACGAGACGGTCGCCGACGTGCTGTCCACCATGCGCCAGACCGGCTTTAGCCGCATCCCCGTCTATCACGAGGATCCCGACAACGTCGCGGGCATCGCGCACATCAAGGACCTGATTCAGCCCGCGCTCGACGGTAAGGGCGACCAGCCCATCGCCGATTACCTGCGCGACGCCACCTTTGTGCCCGACACCAAGGACATCCTGCCGCTGCTGTCCGAGATGCAGACTTCGCACGACCAGATCGTAGTGGTCGTGGACGAGTACGGCGGCACGGCTGGCATCATCACTATCGAGGACATCGTCGAGGAGATCGTCGGCGAGATCGAGGATGAATTCGACCCCGACAACAAGTATCTCACGCGCCTTTCGCGCCGCGAGTGGCTCGTTGATGGGCGTTTTTCGTGCGATGACGCGATTGAGCTTGGTTGGCCGCTCGAGGAAAGCGATGATTATGAGACCATCGCCGGCTGGATTTTGGAGCTTTGCGACTCGGTGCCCGACATCGGAGAGGTGTTTGAGGTTGCAGGGTACAAGTTCAAGGTGCAGTCGATGCGTGGCCAGCGCATCTCGCTCATCCGCGTGATCGCTCCGGCCGAAACCGATAAGAAGGATTCCGAGTCTTCGGCAGAGAAGCCGGCGACGTCGGGTGCGGGCTCTGTGGATCCGCACGATGGCGACGAGTAGGGCAAGGAAGAGTAGGGGAGAGTTATGGCAGGCCTGTTCAACATCCTTAAGGTCACCGTCAGCGAGGACAAGATTTGCGCGCACGTGCTGGTGAACCCCGGCATGCCGCTCATGACCTCGGAGGATATCGAGGCCACGGCGCGCGTGTACTACCTGGTGCCCGCGATTGCCAAGCATCTGTGCCTGGGCGATTCGGGTCGCGAGTTCCAGGACTGCATGGGCCAGACCGAGCTTTGCCACCTGCTGGAGCACGTGACGGTCGAGCTCATGAACGAGACCGGTCTTGCCGGCAGCATCTCGTGCGGTCGCACGCGCGTGAGCGAGCATGACGAGCGTGTCTTTGAGGTCGAGCTTTCGTGTCCCGATGACGCGTTGGCCATTGGCGCGCTGTCGTCGGCGACCTTTATGATGGACTGGGCGTACCTGCACGCCGACCAGCCGGCTCCCGATGTGGAAGGCACGGTCGCGGGCCTGCGCAACCTGGTGCTGGGCATGCGCGCCGAGGCTGAGGGCAAGGACCCGCACGAGGCCGTTGCCGCCGCGAACGGCGAGGACGTGGCCGAGGATGCGTCCGAGGGCGACGTTCCTGCCGACGCCGACACTGAGCCCGTTGCCGAGGCGCCTGCTGAGCCCGAGTCTGCGGAGCCCCAAGGCGTCCCGAGCTTTGACGACGAGCCGCAGATGCCAATCGATACCGAGGGTGCGGTCGCCGAGAACCACGAGGCCCCCGCGGCCGTCTTTGGTGGTGCGGCAACGGCTCCGTCCGGCTCGGCGCACGAGGGCAACCTGCCGCTCGTTGATGGCGCTGGCGAAGACCCGGCCGCCACGGTGACCATGCCGGCCATGCCGCAGGAATAGGTTCGCTCGCTTATCACCATTGTGTTCCTGCGCTTTTACCGTACGCAGATGAGCGCGACGGCAAGTGCTGCGCTGCGGGTATAATGGACAGCATTCAAACGGTGGGCATCGAGGTGCCCGCAGGAGAGGAATGATCATGGGAAAGACTTTCAGCTTTGTCTCCGGTGCGCTCTTTGGTGCTGCCGCCGGCGCTATCATCGGCGTTGCTCTGGCCCCGCGCTCGGGTGCCGAGACCCGCGCCATGGCCGCCGATATCGCCAACGATGCCTGGGACAACATGCGTGACACCTACGAGCACGGTGCCGAGGAGGCCCGCGCCGCGGTTAACGACTTTGGTCCGATGGTCGATGCCAAGACCGATGACCTGCGCGCCAAGGTTGACCTGGCCCGCGAGCGCATGGACCAGCTTCGCGAGCAGCTCAACAACGCCATCTCGGGCGGCAACGTGACGCCCGCCGCCGACGTCGTGGTCGAGAACGTCACTGAGGCCGATACCGAGGCCACGGAGCCCTCGACCGAGGCATAATGCGCGCAGGGGATTTTGTCGGCGTCAAGGTTTATCGTAAGCCTGCCGAAGACAAGCGCACCAAAAAGGACGGCACGCCGCGCAGCCCTAAAAAGCTCGGCAAGATTCACTTTCCCGTCTTTACCCCGGGCGGCACGCGCGTGGTGGGCTTTATGGTCCGCCAGTCCGATATCGCGGGTATGATCGAGCGCCCCGACCGCTTTGTGGCGCTCGATGCCATCGGCGTCTATGAGGGTGCTGTCGCGGTCGACGACGTCAAGGGCACTTACGATGCCGCCGCGGCCAAGCGCCTCGATATCAACCTGGACGATTGCATCATCTGGGTTGGTATGGATGTGCGCACGGAATCGGGCGATGTCGTGGGCTACTGCTCGGACGTTGAGTTCAAGCCGCGCTCGGGTATTGTGCAGATGTTCTACGTGACCGCCGGTGCCGCTTCGAGCGTGCTGGTGGGCGACACGCAGGTGCCGCCGACGATGCTGCGCGGCTACGAGAACGGCGCGATGATTGTCTCGGACGAGGTCAAGGCACTCGGGTATTCGGGCGGCGTGGCCGCCAGGGCTGCCGAGGCCGGTGTCGTGGTGGGCGATAAGGTCAAGAAGGGTGCCAAGGTGCTCGATGACAAGGGATCGGTTGCCGTGGACAAGGGCAGCCGCGCACTGGGCAAGCAGCTCGGCAAGACGCGCGGTATGTTCAAGGCCTTTAAGGACGAATATCAAAAGGCGAGCGGGAGCTCGTCAAAAGCTAGCAAATAGCGACGTACCAAATGATGGGAGGCGAGCCGGAGACATGTTGCTCCGGCTCGCTGTGCTTATGGGGGAGCGCACATGCGCCAAAACGGATCTAACTTAAACGGGCGCTCGGGTGCGCGTCCGACGGCGCGCCGCGACCTGGGGCAGCTGCCCAGCGGTCAGCGTCAACGTCGCCGTAAGCCCGGCGCGATGTACCTCAACCATAGCCGTGGGTTTAGCGATCGCAGTGCGCGTATCGGCAACGGGCGCTCGCCGCGCCGACCGTCCCACCTGCCCTATGCGCTCATCGCCGTGGGTTGCGCGCTCGTGCTGTTTATCGCTGCCGTCGTGGGCTACGTCAACCGCAGCGTGGACGTGGAACTCAACGGGCAAAAGACCGCGGTGCGCGTGGGCTCTACGTTGCAGAATCTTATCGACGATCAAAGCCTGACCGAAACGTACGATGCCGGCGATCTGCTGGCCGTCGACGACAGCGTGCTCAAGCGCCATGGCGGCGAAAAGCTGTCGGTGAAGGTCGACGGCAAGCGCGTGAAGCAAGGCAAATGGGATAGTCGCGAGCTTACGGGTGGCGAGAAGGTGACGGTTAAGGACGGCCGCAACGCGTACGAAAAGCACGAGGTCCAGGCCAAGACTGTCGAGCCAAAGCTTAAGGTCGAGGGCACGGGTGCCATTGAGTACGTCAAAACCTGGGGTGTTCGGGGCCGCTCTGAGGTATGGGTCGGCGAGCAGTCGGGCAAGACGCAGGACCGCGGCGAGGTCGTGCCCGCCACCGACTGCGTAGTCGAGTGCGCAAGCGTGGCGCCCAAGGGCAACGAAAAGTACGTGGCCCTGACATTTGACGAGGGCCCGAGCGGTGCGACCAAGCAGATCTTGCAGGTGCTCAAGGAAAAGGGCGTCACGGCGACATTCTTCCTTTCGGGCGATGCCGCGGAAGCCTCGCCCGCTACTGCCAAAGCGATTGTCGATGCCGGGTGCGAGATCGGCTCCAACAGCTACAGCGATGATTCGCTCAAGGGCGAGGATCGCGAGACGGTACGCAAGCAGATCGCGAAGGGCACCGAGGCGATTAAGTCGGCGACCGGCGTCGAGACGATGTTGCTGCGTGCTCCCTACGCCGCGTTCGACGAGCAAAACTGGATCGACTCGATGGACCTGGTGTCCGCCGTGGTTTCGTGGAATATCGATTCGGGCGACTGGCTACTCAACGGCGCCGACGAGCAAGTATCGACCGTGCTCGACTCGGTGACGCCGGGCAATATTGTGCTGCTCACCGACAGCGATGAGTCCGCCGAGCAGATGCTCGAGGCGCTGCCGCAGATTATCGATGGCCTTGTCGCCGACGGCTACAAGATCGTGACGCTCAGCGACCTGGTCAAGACGGACACGGCATTGAGCAAAAAGCTCACCTCGCTCACCAAGGTTTCCATGCCCAAAAACGCCGTGTTCCCCCAACTCCCCAAGGACGACGACACCACAGAGTAGTCATCGGGGACGTGCGTAAACGACTGGTCGTTTGGGACGGTCTTAATCGCTTTGTCCCACCGTGCTCATCCGGCTCTATGTCACGGATACGTCAGCGTTTGGTATGCCTGCAGTGTGCAGCGCATAAATTCGGTGCCGCAGCGCGATGCTGATGATATAGTTACTGCGGTTAATGAGGGTCAAGAGAAAGGTTGCAGGTGAAATCCAAACCTCGACCATACAGTCGATGACCCCATGCAGGTGCTTTCTGCGCGTGCACGGGGTGTGAGCGCCGAGCGGTGTGCCGCCTGCGCATGCGTATACATATCTAAAAGTCCACGGATGGTGTGTCGACATGGTCGCGCGGTCCGTAGGAATAATGATGGGGAGCACCATTGAATTATCTGAGTGAGATGCTCAAACTGCCGGTCTTGGATGTCGACGGCGAAAAGCTCGGCGTGGTTAACGATTTTGGCATTGCAACCGGCGAAGTTTTTCCGCACGTGACGTCGCTCGCGTTCCGTGGTCCCGGCAAGACGCCGTTTATGATCAGCTGGCGCAAATGGGTCGACCGTATCGACGAGACGGGCGTGTACCTCAATACGTCTGCCACCAACATTCGCTTTTCATATCTGCAACCGACCGAGCTGTTGCTGGCGCGCGATGTTCTCAATAAGCAGATCGTCGATACACAGGGCATGAAGGTCGTGCGCGTCAACGACATCAAGTTCTCCATGTCGGGCGAAAATCAGCTGCGCCTGCTGGGTGCCGAGGTCGGCGCCCGCGGTCTGCTGCGTGCAATCAGCCCCGCGCTCGAGCACGTCGTCGAGAGCTTTATGAAGCACCTGGGCAAGCCGCTTAGCGAGGACATTATCGCCTGGTCTTACATGGACCTGCTCGATCGCTCGACTAAGAACATCCAGCTCTCGGTGTCGCACAAGACGCTTGGCGAGCTGCATCCTGCCGACATCGCTGACATCATCGAGCAGCTCGACCCGCGCCTGCGCGCGCAGGTGTTCGCGCAGCTCGATACGGCACAGGCCGCCGAGGCCATTTCGGAGTTCGATGACGACGAGCTCATGACCGAGATGCTCGAGGGCCTGTCCGACACGGATGCATCGTCGATGCTGGCCATGATGGACCCGGACGACGCTGCCGACCTGATCGACGAGCTCGATTATGAGAAGGCCGAGAAGCTCCTGCGCCTGATGGGCGTCAAGGAGGAGAAGGCGATTCGTAATCTGCTGGGCTACGAGGACAACACCGCCGGCCGCATCATGACCTCGGAGTTTGTCTCGCTGCCCGCCTCGGCGACGGTCGGCGATGCCATCGAGGCGATTCGCAAACTCGACGAGGACTTTGAGAGTGTCTATTACGTCTATACCGAGGATCCGAGCGGCATGCTGACGGGCGTGCTCTCGCTGCGCACGCTGATCGTGGCCGACCGCGACGCCACGCTGGGCCAGCTCGCCTATCGCGATCTGGTTTACGTGTCGCCCGACGAGGACCAGGAAGACGTGACGGACGAGATGACCAAGTACGACCTGGTTGCCATCCCTGTCTGCGACGAGAACCGTCATATCCTGGGTATCGTAACCTTCGACGATGCCATGGACGTTATCGCCGAGGAGCATCAGGAGGACCTGCAGATCGCCGGTGTCGGATCGGGCGATAGCGCGTCGGATGATTCGACGAACGTGCTCAGCTGGTTCGTACATCGTCAGTACTGGGTCGTCGTGTGGGGCATCGCCTCATGCCTTATGGCGACGGTGCTGGGGACGGCGCTGGGCTCCGCGCATCTGGCGGTGTTCCCCATGTGCGCCATGCCGCTCGTGCTGCTGGCTGCCTCGCGCATGGTATCGTTCGTCAAGAACTACTTCCTCGAGTACGACGGTCACGACGACGAGCCCAAACCGTATCTGGGGTTCTTCTTCCAGAGCACGGGTATGGGCCTGATCCTTTCGCTTGTTACTTACCTGTGCGCGCAGCTGGTGCGCACCGCCGCGTTCCCCGATGGCCCGATGTTTGAGGAGCAGCTCTTTACCGGCTGCTTTAACATTGCCGCCATCATCTGCCTGGTGGGCAACATGAGCGCCGTGATTTACCTGATGGTGCTGTTCTGGCGCGATGAGCACGACCTTAATACGTCGGGTACTGCCATGAACGTCATCGCCGTCATGATCTCGTGTGTGGCGTACTGCATCTCTGCGGTGCTGCTCACCATATCGGTCATGGGATAGGTGGTCGCGTGCAAAACACGAACCAAAAGCCGAGTACCAAACAAAAGCTGACCATCGCCGCCATCTTTGGCGCCATGGGTCCCGGTCTGCTGGCGGCGCTTTCGGGTAACGACGCCGGCGGTATCGCCACGTATTCCAGCGCGGGCGCCAGCTATGGCTATAAGATGCTCTGGATGCTTCCCGTCATGACCGTGCTACTTATCGTGACGCAGGAGACCGCGGCGCGTTGCGGATGCGTCACGGGTAAGGGCCTGGCGTCGCTCATTCGCGAGCGCTTTGGCGTGCGCAAGAGCGTGCTAGCCATGGCGGCGCTGTTGATCGCCAACACGGCGGTGACCATCTCGGAGTTCGCGGGTATCGCGAGCGGCCTTGCCCTGTTTGGCGTTCCGGCGAGCATCTCGGTGCCGCTCGTGGCGCTGCTGGTGTGGATGCTTACCATGTCGGGCAGTTTCCAGCGCATCGAGAAGATTTTGCTGCTGGTAAGCTGCGTGTTCGTGACCTATATCGTCGCCGCGTTTATGGCCGGCCCCAACTGGGGCGAGGTCGCGGTCGACTTGGTCGTCCCCAATATTCAGAACGATCCCAGCTACGTGTCGCTCGTGGTCGCAACGATCGGTACCACCATCGCGCCGTGGATGATCTTCTTGGCTCAGAACAACGTGGTCGATAAAAATGCGGGCGAGGACGACATCGTGCTGCAGCGCATTGATACCGTGAGCGGCTCGATCGCTGCTGATATCATTGCGGGCTTCATTATCATCACGACCGGTACGGTGCTGTTCCCGGCGGGTATTCAGATTAGCGATGCCGCCGATGCCGCCCGCGCGCTGGAGCCCATCGCGGGCCAGTGGTCCACGGTATTGTTTGCCTCGGGTCTGGTCGCAGCGAGTTTTTTGGCTGCCTGCGTGCTGCCGGGCGTTACGTCGAGTGCCATCTGCGAGGCTTTTGGTTGGGAGCGCGGCGCCGATCGCAGCTGGGACGAGGCCCCGGTTTACCGCGGCATCATTACGGCCATCATCGGTATCTCTGCCGTGTTGGTGCTTATGCCCGGCGTCGATCTGTTCCAGATTATGATGACCTCGCAGGTCATCAACGGCGTGCTACTGCCCGTGGTCTTGGTATTCCAGGTGGTTATCGCGGCGGATCGCCATATTATGGGCTCCAACCGCAACGGCCGCGTATGGAACGTGCTCACGTGGGCGACTATCGGCGTGATTACGGTGCTGACGGTCGTCATGTTTATGCTGCAAGCGATGGGCTACGGCGCTTAACGCCCGCTTTTGCTTCCGAACAGGCCGCAGCAATGGGCTGCGGCCTGTTTTTGCCTGCTATAGGGTGTTAGTTATATGGAAGTGGACAAAAAATGCCAAATATGAGTACTGTTGCTAAGTGAATAGCATTTACACCCAAGAAGATAATGAACATAACAAATAATATGTTCATTAAAACTGACTCCAATACGCCTTAAACCAGTCAGGTTGGCTGCTTTAGGGGGTTATACGGTTCGCTCTGACGTCATTTTGGGTTGTTTTTGCTGCTACTAAAATGGTAACAGTACTCATATTTGCCCTTTTTTGCCCATAGACCTTTGAGGTTGCGGCGAAAAGGGCTTGTTTTGATTGGTTGGGGCAGGCGCGAGGCGCGGAAACGATGTCTGGAGCGGCGGAGCGGCTTGGAATTCATCCATAGAGGTCGTCATTGACTGCGCCAGGAGTGCTTCCAGGTGCCGGTACAAAAGGAACGTCCCTAACTGCCGCAGGGGGCGTCGGCCGCGGCCGACGCCCCCTGCGGGTGCAAGCAGATTTGACTGCGCGTTACTTATCGGTACCCAGCTTGTGCGGCTTGAAGGCGAGCGCGTTGACGAGTGCGTCGGTGGCAGACTTGACTGCTGCCGGCTGCGGGTCGTTGACGTGGTCCTCGGGGTGCACGGGCAGGTCCTTCTTGACCGCGTCGTGGATCAAGTTGAGATACTCCGTCACGCCGGTGGTCGATAGATGCGTGCCATCGCCGTCGAACAGGTCATTTCGGTTAGCGCTGTATCCGTACCAGTCGACAACGCGCACGTTCTTGTAGCGCGTGGCAGCGTTGGCAATGGCCTGGTTGGTCGAACCAACCCACGGCTGCGGGCTGCGCGTGTTTACAAACACCACGATGCGCTTGTCTCCGGCATGGGACATGATGGCATCGATCTGGTCGTCGGTCACCAAGCCGTTGGTGCCCAGGGCAAAGACCACGATTTTGCCGGCAAGGTTCTGCTGGATATAGCCCTCAAATGTCGCACGGCCCGCATCGAATTGGCGGCCCTTTTCGGCATCGATATGACTGTGCGGGAACACGCCATCAAAGGAATCCACGGCGCGCAGCGATACGGAGTCGCCGATCATCAGCAGGTCGTAGGAGCCGTCCGCGAAGCCGTCGTTGTCCTTGTCAGTGTCGTCTGCCGCTTGCTGGTCCTTAGGCGTGGCGTTTTTGGCTTCTTTGTTGAGGACTTCGGCACCTTCGCCGCTGAGTGCAGACGTCTCGGGCACAAAGATCAAACCGCCCAGTGCAACGACCAGTACGACAGCGCAGGCGGCGCAAACGGGAATATGCGCGCGCACCCAATTGGCAGGCGTGGTGGTGCCATTGCGGAACTCGGAGACGGTGCGTCCGAAGACGCCCTTCCTAAACGGCGTCTCGATAAAGCGGTAGGAGCACTCGGCCACGGCGACCACCAGCAGTACCTGCAAAATGTACTGCCACCAGGGCGTATCGTTGATGTTGGCGACCGGGTTCATGAGCAACAACAGCGGATAGTGCCACAGGTAGATGCTGTAGGAGCGCTTGCCAACCCATACGAGCGGCTCGGCGGATAGCGCGCGGGCCACCATTCCCTGGGGCTGCACGCAGGCCGCGATGACCATGAGCGTAAGGATGGAGCACAGCAGCGTGCCTCCGCGATACTGGAATGCCGTGTAGCCGTTGGTGAGCGCGACCATGGCGGCAAGGCCAACCAGGCCCACGACGCCCAACACATCGATGGATGCGGGTGAGGACCAAAAGCGTACGAGCGCGCTCGGCTGGGCTGGGGCAGTCTCGGCTGCGTTGTCGGCCTTCGTACCCTGTTTGTTCTCGGCATTCTTTCCGTGCCTGGCGGCGCCAACCAGGCGGTCGAGCCCCAGACGATGCGCGAGGCGCACGGGCGCCAGGTCGCGATCGGGGATAAAGGCCATCCAGGCGCCCAGTAGCAGTGAGAACACGCGGGTGTCGGTGCCGTAGTACACGCGGCTGGGGTCGGCGGCAGGGTTGTAGAGCACCATCATGGCGATGGCGGAAACCGCAGCCAAGCCCAGAACCACGCGGCGCGTGCTGGGCTTGCTCATGTGCATGGATACCATGGCAAGCAGCAGCGGCGGCCAAACCAGGTAGAACTGCTCCTCGATGGCGAGCGACCAAAAGTGCGTGAGCGGCGAGGGGTCGCCCAAGGCGTTGAAGTACGAGACGTCCTGCGCGATCTGCCACCAGTTGTTGAAGAACAGCAGCGACGGCAGGATGTCGGGACGCATCTTGGTGAGCATCACGTGGTTAAAGATCGTGCACAGCGCGCAGGTAACCACCACGACGGTCACTACGGCGGGGAACAGACGGCGGATGCGGCGAATCCAGAAGCTCTTGAGGTCGATGCGCCCGGTCTTGGCGACTTCGTTGAGCAGCAGGCGCGTGATTAGATAGCCCGAAAGCACAAAGAAGATCGTGACGCCGAGCAGGCCGCCCTGAGCCCACGTAAGATTGAGGTGATAGAGCACCACCGCGACAACGGCGAGCGTGCGCAGGCCGTCGAGGGCGGGAATGTAACGAGATTTGGGACGAGTGGGCGTCTGGTCCGCGGCGGCGGCGCTGGCGTGGTCCGCTTTGTTGGCGGGTGCTCGATGGGGGCTCGGGGTGCGTCGCGGGTCGCCTGCGCGGCGTTCAGTGCGCGGGCGTTCGTGCGGCGCCTGGTTATCGGGCGCGCGGCGCGGGCCGCGTGAGCTCGATTGCGGGAATTGTTCCATAAAACATCATCCAATGACGAGAAAAATCAGCACGTATTCATTGTAGCTGCCCGCTCCTGTGAATGCTTGCTGCTGGCGCAACCTCAAGCGCGCGTTCACATCAAAGTGAACTAAAGTTATAGAGTGCGAAAGCATACGATTGACGGCCGACGGTGGGCATAAAGCCCGCAGATGAGGAGGTTTCCATGGCAGATCGCGGCATCGTTGCGGTGTTCGGCAGCATGAACATGGACCTTTCGGTGGCGTGTGAGCGCATGCCGCGTGCGGGCGAGACCGTCGGCGGTAGCGGTTTTATCACCAACGCCGGCGGCAAGGGTGCCAACCAGGCTGTGGCCGCCGCGCGCATGGGTGCGCGCACGTGCATGATCGGCGCCGTCGGGCGCGATGCATTTGGCGATGCACTGGTGGCGGGACTCCAAGATGCCGGCGTGGGCGTTGAGTTTGTGGCGCGTCGCGACGACGTGGAGACTGGCACCGCGACTATCATTCGCTGCGAGAACGACAACCGCATCGTGTTGTCGCCGGGCGCCAACCATGCGCTTTCGGGCGAGGACGTGGCCTGCGCGCTGCGCTATCTGGTGGCTGACGAGCTTGACGCCGATATCTGCGACCTCGCCCCGGCTGCCGGCGGCGTCTTTATCGCCCAGGGCGAATGCGACCTGATGGCAACGGCTGCGGCGCTCTCTTGCGCCCACGGGTTGGGGTTCTATACGGTCTTTAATCCGGCGCCCGCCTGCGACCTGCCGGCGGGAGCGTGGCCTGCGGTCGACTTGGTTTGTCCCAACGAGACCGAGTGCCAGGTGCTGACGGGCATCTTGCCCACGGGTGACGCGAGCTGCGTGGCCGCGCTTAAGGCCTTGCTCGCTAAGGGTGTCGGTGCCGCGGTTATCACACTGGGCGGATCCGGATCGGTTACGCTCGGCGATGATGGAGGGCTGCTACGCATGCCGGCGCTCTCTAGCGAGGTGGTCGACACGACGGCCGCCGGCGATACGTTTATCGGCGCACTTGCGGCGGCTCGGCTGCAGGGCTTGCCCCTTTTTGAGTGCATGGTCGCAGGCGCTCGCGCCTCGGCAGTGACGGTATCGCGCCTGGGTGCTCAGCAATCGATTCCCACGCGCGCCGAAGTTGAGCGTAAGTTTGGTTTAGACGGTTTAGACGGAGAAGCGGAGTAGAACAATGGCAACCAAGAAGCTGATCCTTGATCTGGATATGGGCGTAGACGATGCGATGGCGCTCGCCTATGCCATCGCGAGCCCTGAGGTGGAGCTCGTGGGCATTACCACGTGCTTTGGCAACGTGCGCGTAGACCAGTCGGCGCATAACTGCCTGGCCGTGCTCGACCTGCTGGGTCGCCCCGAGGTGCCGGTGTACCTGGGCGCCGACCGACCCATCAAGGCGACCGAGCCCTATACGCCGCCGGCGTCCACCACGCTCATCCATGGTAAAAACGGCATTGGCGGCGCGAGCGTGCCTGCATCGCCGTATGAGCCGGTTGGGGCGACGTCGGCCGATGGCAATGCGGCGGTCGATTATCTGATCGATGCCGCACGCACCTATGGCCCCGATTTGGTCTACGTGGCGACCGGCCCGCTCTCAAACTTGGCGCTTGCTCTTGAGCGCGATGCGGCGGCGATGATGTCTATCGGCCGCGTGGTTGTGATGGGCGGCGCCCTTACCGTGCCCGGCAACGTGAGCGCGGGCGCCGAGGCCAACATGGCAAGCGACCCCGAGGCCGCCGATGCCGTGCTGCGCTCGGGCCGCAAGCTCACCATGGTGGGGTTGGATGTGACGCACCGTGTGGTGCTGACGCGCCGCGATATCGCCGGCTGGACGGGTTCGGGCACCATGGCGGGCTGCGCGTTTGCAGGCATGGTCGAGCACTACATTGGCTCATACGAGATGAACGCGCCTTATCTTGGCGGCTGTGCGCTGCACGATCCGCTAGCCGTTGCCGTGGCGATCGACCCCACGCTCGTGGGCGCACTCGGCTGTAACCTGCGCGTTGACCTGCTCGGCGAGTATCGTGGCCGCACCATCTGCGACGAGCGCCGCGTGGCCGACCCGGACAAGAGCGCCCTTGTGGCGCTAACCGTGGACGCCCCGCGCTTCCTCGCGGAGTTCAAGGCACGCATGGCTCACGTCTTGGGCTAAGTGCTTCCGACACCCCGTCTCAAGTAGCTAATTTGGGACGGGGCTTTTTAGCTACCTTGGGGGCTAAAAAAGATAAATTGCATCGTTCCAAATGAGTGCATAATTGCGTAATATATAGAATTAGCTGCTATAAACAGACTAAACACCGTTTACAGCCTTAAAGCGACCGTTAACCAAATACTTGGCCTTGTCTGGAATTGTCTGTGTTTGCATGGACGGGATGGTCTGCCGATATTGACGTATCGGCGCAGAAGCGGAGGCAGCATGAAAGAGTATTTTGGCATCGACGTGGGCGGCACGGCAGTTAAGTGGGCCGTGCTGGGCGAGGATTTTTCCATCCGCGAGCGCGGCAGCCTGCCGACCGATTTTGCTACGGCAGACGAAGCGGTCGAGGCCCTGACCGGTCTTATCGAGCCGTATCGCGATCGCGTGTCCGCCGTGGGCGTGAGTGCACCCGGCGGCATCTATGAGGATGACGCGGACGGCACCATCCATCGCGGCGGCGCGCTTACCTACATGGACGGCTGTCCGCTGGGAAAGTTGCTGCGCGAGCGGTTTGACATGCCGGTGGCGGTCAACAACGACGGAAAATGCTGCGCGCTCGGCGAGTACGCAGCGGGCGCCCTTCGCGGATGCCGCACTGGCGTCGTGCTCGCTATCGGCACCGGCATCGGCGGCGGCATCGTTATCGATGGCCGCGTGCTCCGCGGTGCACATGGCTTTGCGGGCGAGTTTAGCTTTCTGCGCAACGATGTGACACAGCCGGCATCGGGGGACAGAATGTTTTCGAGCACAGGCGGCTGGCGTGCGCTGCGCGATCTCGTCGTGGCCGAGAAGGACTTACCTGCCGATGGCACGGTGGACGGGCGCCGCGTTTTTGAGTGGGTTGAGGCTGGCGATGAGGCGGCGAAGCGCGCGCTTGACCGCTATGCGCGCACGTTCAACGCCATGCTCGTAAACCTACAGGCGGTGCTCGATCCCGAGGTGTTTGTGATTGCGGGCGGCATTTCGTGCCACCCCGAACTTATCGACGCGCTTCGCGACCAGATGCCCGCGGCGCTTGAGGGCTATGAGGGCATTCTCGCCGGCATCCCTGTACCGCAGGTCAAGGCGGCAGAGCTTGGCAACGACGCCAACCTATACGGCGCCGTGCAGGAAGCCATGCGCCTTTGCGAATAAAGCGATCAATTTGGGACGGGCTATTATTTTAGCTACCGAGTAAATGCGCCCGTTGGGGGAATAGTTGTGCCGCTTCGCTTGACAACAGGCTAAACTAGCTAATAAACATTTACTATTCTGTTTAGATTGAATTTGCGGTCGTTTAGTTGCCGAGCCACGGGGCGGTCAAGCCGCGATGCTCGGCCGCGACCGATGCTAGGGGGGAACGATGGCCAAAGCAAGTGTCCGCGAGATCAGCCGAATCACCGGCTTCTCGCCCGCGACCGTATCGAACGCGCTCAATCGCAAGCGCAGCGTGAGCGAGGAGACCGCCAAGGTCATTCTCGAGTGCGCGCAATCGCTCGGCTACCAGCAGTCGACGCAACTCGAGAGCATCCAGTTTGTGCTCGCGCGCAAGACGGGCGCCATCCTTGATGAGAGTACCTTCCATCCTGCGGTTATCGAGGGCGTGGAGCGTCAGGCGCGTCGTCACGGCATGAGTACGAGCTTTGTTTCGCTCGATTTTAGCGACTTGAACGCCGTGCGCCCGCAGGTCGAGAGCCTTATCGCCGACCCGGCTGCCGCCATCGTGCTGATGGGCACCGAGCTGGGTGAGGAAGACTACGCTTTGTTCGCCAACGCCGCCGCCCACCTGATCGTGCTCGATGGCTGGAGCGATCGCCAGTACTTTGATGCTGTAGTCATTGCCAACACCGATTCGGTGCTGCGTGCCGTGGATTACCTTATCGAGAAGGGCCACAAGCAAATCGGCTACCTGGCAGGCGACCTTCGCATCCGCAATTTTAAGGACCGCGAGCGCGGCTATCGCCAAGCGCTTGAAGATGCAGGCCTTGAGGCCAATCCGACATGGCGCGTCACGCTGGGCACCACGCTCGAGGGCGCTTATCGCGACATGGGCGCATGGCTCGATACCGTTTCGCATGATGAACTGCCGACGGCTTTCTTTGCCGAGAACGACGTCCTCGCCGTGGGTGCTATGCGTGCGTTGAGCGAGCATGGCATTCGCGTGCCCGAAGATGTCTCCATGATTGGCTTCGACGATCTTTCCGTGGGCGCCTTCTCCAACCCGCCGCTCACCACGGTGCATGTCCCCAAGCACGAGGTGGGCGAGATCGCGGTGCGCCGTCTGGTGGGCAACATCCGCAATCCCAAGAGCTATACCTGCAAAACGGCCGTGTCGACCTATTTTGTCGAGCGCCAGAGCGTGCGCGAGCTTTAGGCCGAGCGGCGCTTGATCAGCGACGCCCCCAGCTCGATCTTGAGCGGGTGGTGTTCGGCCTCGTCGATAATCTCGACGAGGCGCCGTGCGGCGATGGCGCCCATATACTCCGAAGGAACATTGAGCGTGGTCAGTTGTGGCTGCACGTAGGTTCCGCCGGCGTTGTTGTCGAAGCCGACGATGCGTACGTCATCGGGCACGCGATAACCACGCTCGATAAAGGCCTTCATGGCCCCAATAGCTATATCGTCAAAGACAGCGACGTAGTTTTGGGCGAGGGGTTCGCCCGAATCAATAATGTCGAGCATGCCGGCGTATGCCTCGTCTGGAGCGACGGCGAGCTCGTGGACGGTGCCGCACTTTTCCGAGCCCGATAGCTGACCGATGGCGTGCTCGTAGGCGAAGCGTCGTTCGGTGAAGTTGCCCACGGTAACGGGCGTCGTTAACAGCCCGGGGACAGATCCATACTTCGAATGCAGGTACTGCACGGCTAGCATCATGCTGGCGGCGTTGTCGATCTTGACCGTATCGACCCCAGCGCTCATGCATGAGTCCAACAGCAGCAGGGGACAGTCCAGCGATGCAAACGGCATAAAATCCGACTCGAACATCTCAGTTGCAAGGATGATGACACCATCGTATTGCGCTTCGGCGATGTCGGCGATCTGTTGCTGAGTGTTTTCGAACGGCGAGTAGTTCACCAGCGAAAACGAGAATCCCGCGTGTCTAAGGGTGCCCTCGACTCCGGCGAGCATATCGGCGAAGAAGGGGGTCGTAAAGATGCGGCGCCGGTTAAAGGCAACTAAGGCAACGGTTCCGCTCTTTTGGCGCTCGAACTTAATCTTGCTAAAGTCGTAACCTAGAGCTTCGGCGGTGTTGATTACCAACTGCCGGGTCTTTTCGCTTACGCCGCGTCGGTTGTTAAGCGCGAGGGAGACGGCCGCTGCCGAAATTCCCAGCTGGTCAGCGATCTGTTTTGCAGTAACGGCCATGGTGTTTCCTAACGTTTGTGAACTTACCATGAGCTTAACACCAGGCTGTTTATTAAGCTAAATAATTAGTAACTCAACTTAAGAATCAATAGAAGTTAAGTAGCGTCCCCAGTAGAGTCTGTCTCAGCAAACGCAACAGCAAGGGGGACGAGATGATCAGCGGTATTTTTGAAATGCCCATTACGGATGAGAGCTATCCGTTTTCGAGCGCCGAGCGCTACTGTCATCTGAGTGCAAAGGATTACGTCGAGCGCGAGTATCGCGTTGACGGTACCGCCAACGTGTATCGCACCGCCGACGAAGACGGCGGCGTGGAGGTCATGACTGCCGACGCCCCTTATTCCAATCGGATCGTTGTTCGTGCTCCGAAAAATCCGGCGCAAGCGAGTGGCAATGTGGTCGTGGAGATCATCAATCCCACATCGTTTATGGAAATCGAGCGCATGTGGATTCTGGGTCACGGCGAGTTTGTGCGCTCTGGCGATATCTATGTGGGCATTACCAGCAAGCCCAATACCATCGCCAAGCTCAAGGAATTCAATCCCGATCGCTATGCCTTCATGAGCTGGGCAAACCCAACTCCCGAGCGGCCCTTTGACTTTGATCCGGAACAGCTCGAACGCGACGGCGCGCTTCCCGACATGGACATCTCCTACGAGACTGGCCTGTTTTGGGATATGCTGACCGATCTTGCGTGGCTCTTGCGCGGAGACTCCGACCTTAACCCGATCCGCGACTATCCTCGCCAGGCAATTTGCCTTACAGGATGGTCTCAGTCCGGCGCCTATCTGTTCCGCTACCTTAACAGTTTTGCCTATCGCGAGGAGGTGCGCCGTGACGGCCGCGTGTTTGACGGATACCTGTCTGGCGGCGGCATCCATTCGATGTGCATTCCCGTCAACCAGTATGAATGCTGCCGGGAATACGCACACCATCTACTGCGTGTGGAGCACGTCGAGGAGCCGTTTATCGCCCTTCAGACCGAAAGCGAGAACGGTCGCTTTGAGAGTTGGCGCACGCTTATGCCCGATAGCGACGATCCCGATTTTAAGTACCGGCTGTACGAGGTGACGGGTGCTTCCCACGATACGCAGTGGAGTTACGTCGACTATTACCAAGACGACGAGGATCTCAAGCGTATCGACCATCTGCCGGTGTATGTCGGTAAGCATGCCGAGGCAAACGCCTATCCGTCGCAGTATCTGTTCCATGCTGCATTCCGCAATCTGTTCCGCTGGGTCCGTACGGGTGCGGCTCCGGCAACCTGTCCACGCATTGAGCTGGACGCGAGCGGCGAGAACGTAAAGGATGCCCTGGGAAATACCAAGGGCGGACTTCGCACCTGCCTGCTCGAGCATCCGTTTGCCCGCTACTCCAACACGAGCTTGGTGGAGCCGGGGCAGGGCACGGTCGATAAGACGAGCGATAAGGACGGGCTGTTTGGCCACATGGAGTCGTTCTCGGCATCGATGCTCAAAGAGCTGTACGGGTCGCTCGAAAACTATCGCGCTCTATGTGAGCGCGATACGGCGATCGAGGTGTCACAAGGCTTTATTTGTGCCGAAGATGCCCAGGCGATCGTTGACTTTGCCATGGCATCCGCCCGTGAGCGAGGACTGAACTAGCAAGACTAAGACCAGAGAGGGGTCTGCAATGGATATGACGTTGAATCAAGATGCCGTTGCCGAGATTTGGCGACCGGTTGTTCTGACGTTTGAGAGCGCCTGTTCGTTCGATAACCCGTTTTTGGATGTTGAGATTTGGGCGGAGTTCACCGGCTCGAGTGGCAGGGTAATTCGCCGTGAGGCCTACTGGGATGGTGGGCGTACCTACTGCGTGTCGTTTGCCCCGACCGAGCTGGGTGCCTGGAACTATGTTATCGAGGCTCCCGAGCAGACCGGTCTTAATGGCTGCACGGGCCGCGTCGAGGCCGTGCCGTACGCGGGCGACCTCGATCTGTATCGCCACGGTTTTATCCGCGTTGCAGACGATTCGCGCATGTTTGCCTATTCAGATGGTACGCCGTTCTTTTGGCTGGGCGATACCCATTGGGAGTTTGCCTACCGTGAGAGCTGGGATGCGTCGAACCACCCCGGCATGACGAGCCAATTTCGCGGTATGGTCGACCTACGTGCCGAGCAGGGCTTTACCGTCTATCAGACCAACCTGCGCTCTGACATGGGCGCAGGAGATCGCTATTGGATTGACGGTGGCATGGCCAAGGGCGTGGAAGATGTGCCTAATGTGGCCTTCTACCAGCGGGAGCTCGACCGCCGCATGGCCTATATTGCCGATGCGGGCTTAGTGAACGCACTTGGGCAAGCGTGGGCGTTTGCCATTCTCGGCGAGCATGCCGTGGAACACCAAAAGCACCTCGCCCGCTACCTGGTGGCGCGCTACGGTGCATATCCGATGGTGTGGACGCTTGCCGGCGAGGTTGCCGGATACCGCAAAGAAGGTCGAGCCGCCATGCTTGACGGCTGGCGTGAGGTCGCCTTGGAGATTGAGGCACGCGACGGCTATGGTCATCTGGCGACGGCGCACTATACCAACGAGCGCCCCTTTGCCGATTACTACCAGGATGAACCCTGGATGGACTTTACGCTCAACCAGGCCGGTCACGGCGATTACCTCATCAAGGCAAGCGACTACTTTGACTATCTGGCAGCTCATGACGACAAGCCCTTCGTTGAGGGCGAGGCGCTCTACGAGTTTTGCTCGACGCTCGAGGAGATGGGTACGCGCCTGTGCACCGCAGACATGCTGCGCCGCGTGGCGTATATCTGCATGCAGGCCGGCGGCGCCGGCTATACCTACGGAGCCCAGGGAATCTGGGACAACGTGTGGGAAAGCCCTGAGGAGCTCGACCCCTTTATGGCAATCTTCAACCGCTTTGGCATTACTTGGGCCCAGGCGGTAGACGGAGAAGGTGCGGTCCAGATGGGCTACATGCGTTCCTTCTACGAAGACAATCACTTCTGGGAGCTCGCTCCCTACGAAACGACCGATGCGGGCAACCTGTTTGCCAACAAGGCTCCGCTGGCAACCGCCAACCAGGACCTTTCGCGCATCGTCGCGTACTTTGGCGATACCGTGCGCCAAAAGCTTGCTATCGAGGGTGTGCCGACGGGCGCTGCCTATGCAAGCCGATGGTTTAACCCTCGCACGGGCGCATACCGTGACGGCGAGGACGCCCTTGCCGTCACGGACAGCATTACCCTGCCTGACAAACCCGGGGTTGGGGATTGGCTCCTCGTCCTCGAGCTCAAGGCGTAACCATATTTCCATTGGTCATAGGCGGGAAAGAGTCGGCCGCAATTTCCCGTTTGACAGCTAGATGATTCGTTTAGAGAGGATCAGTGAACACAAATGAGCGTTCTCGATTCGATGCAGGGCTTCCTCGAGAAGCACGTGGGCCCCATTGCCCACAAAGTGAGTAGCTTTAACGTCGTAAAGGGCCTTATGTCCGGCATGATGGCGACCATGCCCGTTACGCTGGGCGTGGCGCTGCTCTCCATTATCAACGGGCTGCCGATCCCGCCGCTGCAGGCGTTCCTTGCCAGCACCGGCATGTCGGCGACGATTACCGACGTACTGGTCGTTACCATGAACCTCGGCGCCATCTACATGTGCGCCTCGGTCTCGTACTCCTACGGCAAGGTGCTCGGGAACAAAGGCCTTACGTCGACGGTTGCGGCTATTGGCGTTTTGCTCCTGCTGATTCCTCTTGGCCATGCCGAGGACGGCTCGACGTTTATCGTGACCCGTTATCTGGGCAGCTCGGGTCTGTTCGTTGCGCTGCTCGTGGCGTTGATCGTGCCGAAGGCGCTTAACTTCCTTATGAAGCATATCGCCATCCCCATGCCCGATTCCGTCCCTCAGTTCGTTAACGATTCGCTATCCCCGATGTTCTGCGCCATCGTCATCTTCACCACGGCTGCTCTGGTTAAGTGGGGCATGGGCATGACGAGCTTCGGCGATGTCTTTAACCTCATCAACAGCACCATTGCCACTCCCGTTATGTTCCTGGGCTCCAGCCCCTGGGCCGTTGTCATTTACTTTACGCTGTGCAACCTGCTGTTCTTCTTTGGTATCCACCCCAGCGTCCTGATGGGCGTGTACATGCCGGTTATCCAGGCCTGCGCTCTTGCCAACACCGAGGCATTCGTTGCCGGCCAGCCACTGCCGTACCTGTCGTTCATCATCATGTTCTCTGTCGGTTCTGTTGACGCCCTTGGCATGGAGCTTGCGCTGCTCACGGCCAAGTCCGAGCGCTACAAGGCCCTCTCCAAGATTGCCCTGGTGCCCGCACTCTTCAACATCTCCGAGCCCATCATCTTCGGTACGCCCATTGCCATGAACCCTTATATGTTCATCCCCTACATCCTGCTCAAGCCCGTGGCCTGCATTGCTGCCGCCGTCGGCCTGATGCTCGGTCTGGGCAATGCATTTAACCCGACCGTTTCCATGCCGTTTGTCGTGCCGCTGCCCATCAGCAACTTCTTTACGGGCGGCATTGGCCTGGTCGCAATCGTCCTCGCCGCAATCCTGCTGGTCGGACTGCTGTTTATCCCGTTCGTCAAGATGGCCGATAAGGAGGCGCTGGCCGAGGAAGCTGCTGCAAAGGCTTCTGCCGAGTCGGTCATTGTCCACAAGTTCGAAGGTTCGGCCGATCGCGTTGATCGCCGAAACATATAAGTCCCTGTGAGGGGTTACAGGAAAGGAACTGCAATGAAAAACATCGTTCTTATGTGCGCTGGCGGCATGTCCACGAGCATCATCATGAAGAACATCAAGAAGGCCGCCGACGCCGAGGGCCTGGAGTGCGAGGTGTCCGCTCACGCCGTCAACGAGGCTGCCACCATTGGCCGCAATGCCGACTGCATTCTGCTTGGGCCGCAGGTTGGCTATGCCAAGGATGAAGTTTGCGCCGCATGCCCCGGGGTTCCGGTCGGCGTAATTCCCATGACCACCTACGGCATGATGGACGGCGCCAAGGCTCTGGCTCAGGCCAAGGAACTGATGGGGCTGTAAGTATGACGGCAGAAGAGATTCAGCTTCAGAGTTTTCAGATCATTGCAGGCGTCGGTTGCGCGCGCAGCTGCTATATCGATGCGATTCATCTAGCTCGTGACGGCAAGTTCGAAGAGGCCGAGGCAAAGATCGCGGAAGGCCAGCAGCACTATGCCGAGGGCCACGCTGCTCACGGTGGCCTTGTCCAGCAGACTGCCGCCGGCGAGGACCTGAGCATCGATCTTTTGGTCGTCCATGCCGAGGATCAGCTGATGAGCGCCGAGGGCTTTGGCATCCTTGCCAAGGAGTTCGTGGACGTCTATCGCAAGATGGGCGCGTAGCCACGGACTTTGCCGCCAGGTTATCACCGTGGGCGGTGTACTCGCGGTAACAGGGCGGTGTCGATTCGTTTACATACATGCGCGGATAGAGAGGGTCCTTCGGGGCCCTCTTTTTGTTCCCCTTGTATGTTCAGGTTGTTTACATACCGTTTATGCTGTTTTTTCTACCGTTTACGGGTATTTCGCGCTACACTTCTAAACAAGAGAGTAAAACATTTAGTAAACAGAACAAAACGAAACACGCGTCTGTTTACTGAACATGTAACTAGGGGAGGACGTACATGGATAAGATCAAGCTCGGTTTTGTGCCCACGCGCCGCAGTATCTTTAGCGCGCCGGACGCGCTTAAGTATCGCGGCCTGACGGCTGATCGCCTGCGCGAGATCGGTGTCGACATCGTGGACATCGACGACATTAACGACGAAGGCCTGCTGTTTGACGACAGCCATATCGAGCCTATCGTCAAGAAGTTCCGCGCCGAGGGCGTCGACGGCATCATGCTGTGCCACGCCAACTTTGGTACCGAGTACGTTTGCGCCCGCCTTGCCCGCGAGCTCGGTCTGCCTGTGCTGTTGTGGGGCCCGCGCGACGAGCGCCCCGAGCCCGACGGCACCCGCCTGCGCGACAGCCAGTGCGGCCTGTTCGCGACCGGCAAGGTCCTGCGCCGCTTCCAGGTCCCCTTCACCTACATGACCAACTGCCGTCTGACCGACCCCGAGTTCGAGCGCGGCGTCTGGGACTTCCTGGCCGTGTGCAACGTCGTTAAGACCTTCAAGCACACCCGCATCCTGCAGATGGCCACCCGTCCGTTCGACTTCTGGTCTACCATGTGCAACGAGGGCGAGCTGCTCGAGAAATTCAACATCCAGCTTTCGCCCATCCCCATGACCGAACTTGTCCAGGCTGTGCGCGACGCTCAGGCAGACGAGCAGGCCATGGCCGACATGCTCGCCCACATCGCCGACAGCTTTGAGATCTGCATCCCCGAGGACAAGGTCCCCGCGGTCGCCGGCCTCGCCATTGCCATGAAGCGCCTGGTCGAGAAGTACGGCTGCAACGCCGGCGCCATCCAGTGCTGGAATGCCCTGCAGGACGAGCTGGGCATTATGCCCTGCGCCGCCAACGCCATCCTCAACGAGATGGGTATCCCGGTCGTCTGCGAGACCGACATCCACGGCGCCATCACCGCGCTCATGGTCGAGGCTGCCGACCTGGGCCGTCACCGCGGCATGTTCGCCGACTGGACCGTCCGCCATCCCGACAACGAGAACGGCGAGCTGCTGCAGCACTGCGGCCCTTGGCCCTGCAGCTGCGCGGCCGTCAAGCCCAAGCTCACCTATCCGCTGGCCTTCGATCACCCCGGCGCGCTGACGGCCGAGGCCAAGCACGGCGACCTCACCCTTGCCCGCTTTGACGGCGACAACGGCGAGTACTCGCTGCTGCTGGGCAATGCCCGCGGCATCGACGGCCCGGCCGGTATGGGCACCTACCTGTGGGTCGAGGTCGAGAACCTCAAGCGCCTCGAGGCAAAGATCGTCGAGGGCCCCTACATCCACCACTGCGTGGCCATCCACGCCAACGTGGTGCCGGTGCTCTACGAGGCATGCAAGTACATCGGCATCCAGCCCGACCTGTACGACCCCATCGAAGAAGACGTCAAAGCCTACCTGCGAGGAGAGTAGAAATGGCAACTATCGAAGAGCTTGAGTCCCTGCGCTGGGACCTCCGCCGCGATTGCGTCGATATCATCATGGCTGGCGCCGGCGGCCATATTGGCGGCGACATGTCGGTGATCGACGCCCTCATGACCCTCTATGCCAACCACCTTAACATTTCGCCCGAGACCGTCGACGATCCCAACCGCGACCGCTTCGTGCTCTCCAAGGGCCACGCCATGGAGGCCTACTACGCGGTGCTGTGCCACGAGGGCTATCTGGACCTCGACGACGTCAAGGCCCGTTTCTCCAAGTTCGGCAGCCCCTACATCGGCCACCCCAACAACAAGCTCAAGGGCATCGAGATGAACTCCGGTTCGCTCGGCCACGGCCTGCCCGTGGCGGTGGGCATGGCACTTGCCGGCAAGATGGACGGTCGCGACTACCGCGTCTACACCATCATGGGCGACGGCGAGCTTGCCGAGGGCTCGGTCTGGGAAGGCGCCATGAGCGGCGGCAACTACCAGCTCGATAACCTGTGCGCGCTCGTGGACCGCAACCGCCTGCAGATCAGCGGCAGCACCGAGGACGTCATGAAGCAGGATTCGCAGGAGGAGCGCTGGGCCGCCTTCGGCTGGAACGTGCTCTCCATTCCGGGCAACGACGTCCAGGCCATCGACGCTGCGCTGACGCTTGCGGCCGAGACCAGCGGAAAGCCCACGGTCATCATCCTCAACACGGTGAAGGGCTATGGCTCGCCCGTTATGGAGGACAAGGCCGCCTGGCATCATCACCTGCCCAACGATGAGGAATATGCCCAGATCATCGCCGATTTCGCTGCCCATAAGGAGGCCATCAATGGCTAACAAGATCGCCAACCGCAAGGTTATCTGCGACACGCTGCTCGAGGCCGCGAAGACCGATAAGGACATCGTCGTCCTGTGCTCCGACTCCCGCGGCTCCGCATCGCTCACGCCGTTCTTCGATCAGTACCCCCAGCAGTCCGTCGAGGTCGGCATCGCCGAGCAGGACCTGGTGAGTATCGCCGCCGGCATGGCTTCGTGCGGCAAGAAGGCCTGGGCCGCCTCGCCAGCGTCCTTTGTGACCACGCGCTCGTATGAGCAGTGCAAGGTCGACGTCTCGTACTCCAACACCAACGTCAAGCTCATCGGTATCTCGGGCGGCGTGTCCTATGGTGCCCTGGGCATGAGCCACCACTCTGCGCAGGATATCGCCGCTATGAGCGCGATTCCCAACATGCGCGTATATCTGCCGAGTGACCGCTTCCAGACCGCTGAGCTCGTGCGCGCCCTGGTAGCCGACAACAAGCCGGCCTACATCCGCGTGGGGCGCAACCCGGTCGAGGACGTGTATACCGAGGACGAGTGTCCGTTCCAGATGGATCGCGCCACCTGGGTGCGTCGCGGCACCGATGTGACGCTCGTCGCCACCGGTGAGATGGTCCGCCATGCCGTGGACGCTGCCGACCTGCTGGCCGAGCAGGGCATCTCGGCGACGGTGCTCGACATGTATTGCGTCAAGCCGCTTGACGCCGAGGCCGTGATCGAGGCCGCCGGTGCCACGCGCGCCGTCGTGACCGTCGAGGAACACAGCCCCTTCGGCGGCCTGGGCTCTATGGTCGCGCAGGTGGTGGGCGAGCATTGCCCGCGTCCGGTCAAGTGCCCCTCCCTGCCCGACGCGCCGGTCATCACCGGCACGAGCCCCGAGGTCTTTGCGCACTACGGCCTGACGGGCGAGGGAATCGCAAAGACGGTCGCCGAGTTCCTGCCCGCAGAGTAATTGGTGCATCGGGAACAGGTTTGCGCCAATCCTTTTTGGTTGAATTTTGAGCAGGCCGGCTGCGCTCTCATGAGCCGGTCGGCCGCTCGCTCCTTGTCCGTCGGTTGTAGTTTTTGAATCGACGGGGGAGACAGGAGAGTACATGAGCAAATACATCATCGGAATCGATCAATCCACGCAGGGCACCAAGGCGCTGCTGGTGGACGAGGGCGGCCATTTGATTCATCGTGCCGATCGCCCACATCGCCAGATTGTTAACGAGGCTGGCTGGGTGAGCCATGATCCAGCCGAGATCGCCGCCAACGTGCTGGCCGTGGCGCGCGCCGTGGTGGAGGAGACCGGGGTCGATCCGGCCGACGTTGCCGGCATCGGCATCTCCAACCAGCGCGAGACTACTGTTGCCTGGAGGCGCACGACGGGCGAGCCACTGTGCGACGCCGTGGTGTGGCAGTGCGCCCGCGCCCGTGAGCTGTGCGACGAGCTGGCCGCGCGCGAGGGCGTGGCCGAGCTGGTGCGCGACACGACGGGCCTGGTACTCTCGCCCTACTATCCGGCGGGCAAGATGGCTTGGATTCTCGCGAACGTTCCCACGGCTGCCGAGGCCGCGGCGGCAGGTGAGCTGTGTCTGGGCACCATCGATGCCTGGGTGGTCTGGACGCTCACGGGCGGCGCGGAGTTCCGCTGCGACTGGTCCAATGCCAGCCGCACGCAGCTCTTCGACCTGCGCCGTGGCTGCTGGAGCGAGCCGGTGTGCGAGGCATTTGGCGTCGATTCGGCTTGCCTGCCGCAGGTGACCGATTCCGATGGCCTGTTCGGCATGACGGACCTGGGCGGCTTTTTGCCGGCGCCCGTGCCCATTCACGGCGTGCTCGGCGACAGCCATGCCGCCTTGTTTGCCCAGGGCTGCCATAGCCGCGGCATGGCCAAGGCGACCTATGGCACCGGCAGCTCGGTCATGATGAACGTCGGCGACGAGTTCGTTGCCAGCTCGCACGGGCTTTCGAGCTCGCTTGCGTGGCGTATGGACGGTGTGACCGAGTATGTGCTCGAGGGCAACGTGAGCTACGCCGGCGCCGTCAAGACGTGGCTGCGCGACGACCTGGAGCTCATCAACAATCCCGAGGAAGTCACCGACCTGTGCTATGCCGCCAATCCGGCGAGCCGCGTTTACTTTGTGCCGGCGTTTACCGGCTTGGGCGCGCCGCACTGGGCGAGTGACGCCGAGGGCTGCGTTTTTGGCATGACACGCACCACGGGCCGCGCGGAGTTCGTAAAGGCCGCCGATGAGTCGATTGCCTATCAGATCTTCGACGTCATCGATGCGATGGTCGAGGATTCGGGCGCGGCGCTGGCCGAGCTTCGTGTTGACGGCGGTCCCACGCGCGACGCGTACCTGATGCAGTTTGAGAGCGACTTGGTTGGCTCGCCCATCCGCATCGCGAGCAACGACGAGATGAGCGGTCTGGGCGCGGCCTGGGCCTGCGGCATTGCGCTGGGCATGTACACGCGCGATGTCGTCGACGTCTATGGGGCCCGCGGCATCGTGGAGCCTGCCATGCCCGCCGGCGAGCGCGCCAAAAAGATCGCTGGCTGGCGCCATGCCGTAGCCGCCACCATCTCGTACACTGCCTAGAATGATTTTTCTGGGACGGGGATTAAATAATCATTCGGTCCCCGCCCCGGGCAGCTCATTTGGGACGGGGCTTTTTTGACTGGTATGATTGGTGCGACCATTCGAACCAGCTAGAAGAGCCCCGTCCCAAATTGACTACCGAGAGGATCTGCCATGGAGCGCATCGCGAGTTTTTCCGTTGACCATCTGCTGCTTGAGCCCGGCGTGTACGTGAGCCGCATCGACCGCGATCCGGCGACCGGCGCTGCCGTCACCACCTTTGACCTGCGCCTGACCACGCCAAATAAGGAGCCGGTCATGAACACGGCCGAGTGCCACACCATCGAGCACCTGGGTGCCACGTTCCTTCGCAATCATGCCGAGTGGTCGAGCCGCATTGTCTACTTTGGCCCCATGGGCTGCCGCACGGGCTTTTACCTGGTTGTCTTTGGTGAGCTGACGAGCGAGGAGATTCTGCCGCTCGTGCGTGAGCTGTTCGAGTTTGTCGCTGGCTTTAAGGGCGATGTCCCCGGAGCCGCTCCCGAGGAGTGCGGCAACTACCTGGACCAGAACCTCCCCATGGCAAACTGGCTCGCGCGCCGTTACCTCGACCGCGACCTGGCTGATATCGACGAGAAGCACCTGCACTATCAGCAGGCATAGGGCCGCCCTCTGCCTCCAAACCGTTCACACGGAGATATCGACCGTTTAACTGTTTAGAAGTGTTTATTCGAGGTCATTAGCACTAGCTCGCTTAAACTAGTTCTCAGAGTGATATTCAGGCAAGGCTCCTGAAGCAGCATCTGTTGACATTGATTGTCGGGTTCTGCTTCGGGAGCCTTGTTCTGTTTAGGGGGGGGCACATGGAAATTGTTAAACGAATTAATACCAGCGCTGTCCTCTGCGTCGATGGAAATGGCAGACAGTTGGTTGCATTCGGCCGTGGTCTGGGGTTTAAGAATGTCGGAGATGAGGCCCCTCTTTCGGAGATTCAACGAACGTTTTATAACGTTAGCTCTCGCTACATCGCTCTCGTTGACGAGGTCCCCGACGAGCTTCTCGAGCTTACCTCGGATGTTATTGATATGTCGACAGGTTTGCTGCCTTATGAGGTGAGCCCTAATTTGCCGTTTATCCTTGCGGACCATATCGCGTATGCGGTTAAGCGCAAAGAGCAAAATATCGTTGTCCGCATGCCTTTATCGTTTGATGTCCGCCAACAATATCCCGTCGAATTTAAAATCGGCGAGTATGCACTTAGGATAATCAGGAAACGTCTTAACGTTAGGCTTCCAACTCATGAGGCAGTTGGAATTGCCATGGCGTTTATCAATAACATGGCCGATTCGGACTCATGCGAAGTAGTTAAAGAGTTTAGCGCGGATATCTACGATCGTGTTCTGGAGGAGTCAACCGTTGCTGTTGAAAATCGGCTTGGCATTCAAGTTGATCGGGAAGGTTTCGATTACGCAAGGTTCGCAACCCATCTTCAGTACTTATTCAATAGGTTGAACTCTGGCGAAAGCATCGTGAGCGACAACCGCAAGATGTACCTCTCGCTCAAAAAAGAATATCCGGTGGCATCAATGTGCGCCGATGATATTGCTTCTGTTCTCAGCCGACTGACGGGGCGGGAACTTATAGACGAAGAAAGACTCTACCTCATGATGCACATCAATCGAATTGCATCGAAAACAAGGTAATTAGTTGGCAAAGGCGCGCGCTTTGCTGATGGTTACATATAAAACTCAACATGGGAGAAATGGTATTTATGGCAGATACAACCAAGCTCGCTGCCGAGATTCTCGAGATGGTGGGCGGCGCAGACAACGTTACATTTGTAGCTCACTGCATGACTCGTTTAAGGTTCAACCTTAAGGACGAAAGCATCGTAGACGATGCAAAAGTCAAGGCGATTGATGGCGTGATCGACATTCGCCATTCCGCGGGGCAATATCAGGTGATTGTGGGACCTAAGGTCGATAAGGTCTATGAAATCGTTGCCAAGGAAACCGGGATTGATGCCGGAGATTCCGAGGCAAGCGAAGGAGAGACTAAGGGCTTTCTGGGAAAGCTAATGAAGTTCATCAGCGGCATCATGATGCCCGTTCTTCCTGCCTTGATCGCATGCGGAATGATAAACGCCATCCTTAGTATTCTGACGACGGCGGGTGCTGTTTCCGCCGAGAGCGGAATATACACTCTGCTGTACGGCATGGGAAATGCCTGCATGTATTTCCTGCCCGTTCTTGTCGGATCATCTGCTGCTCAGTTCTTTGGAGCCGATCGATATATCGGTGCGGTACTCGGCGCAATCCTGGTTTATCCGACTTTCGTTGCTGCGGCCGGCGCGGGCGATGCGCTGGATTTGCTCGGCATGAAGTTCACAATGGTGAGCTATTCCTCCACGGTGTTTCCTGCTATCGTGGCGGCTTGGTTCGCATCCGTTCTTAATAAGTGGCTGCGGGCGGTTCTTTCCGATGTTGTGGCATTTGCGCTCGTCCCGTTCCTGACGGTTGCTGTTGCCGCCCCCGTCTCGCTCCTTGTGATCGGCCCCGTAATTCAGCAGGCGAGCTCTTTGCTTGCGGCTGCAGTGCTGGCGGTCTATCAGTTCAGCCCCGTCCTTTGCGGCGTTATTCTCGGGCCGATATTCGGTCTCGTTATGATTCCCCTTGGGCTCCATTGGGCCCTGATCGTGCTTTCCATCAACAATATTATGACCGTCGGCTCCGATCCTATCCTTGGACTTCTCTGCTGCAGCATGGGTGTTGTCGGCGCTTGTTTGGCGTTTGCCCTCCGCTCGAAGGACCCGAGTGAAAAGAGTCTTGGGTTCAGCTGTGCCATTACGGGCTTTTTCGGGATTACGGAACCGGCGCTGTACGGCATCATCTTGGAGCACAAGAAGATCATTATCGCTTCCATGGTCGCCGGAGCAATCAGTGCTGTTATTCCGGCGATTTTCAACACCTGTACGTTCGTTATGACGTCGAGCGGCATTTTTAGCTTTCCCGGTTATATGGATCCTTCTGGTGATATGAGCAGCCTCATCGGCGCAATTCTTTGCAATGTCGTCGGTTTAATTCTTAACTTCGTTCTCGTTTACATCCTTTATCGCCCTGATGAAGAGGCAGTAGTGGAGTAGACAATTATTCGGGATGTAAGCTGCCGAAAACCCCGCGGCAGATTGCATGTGGTGGGCTTGCCGTTGATTCACGCGAGCCCATCCTCATTTTTGGAGTGACTAGCTATGACAATTACTGCCGATATGACGTTTGGCGAAATCGCGCTCCTTCCTGAGTTCGCTGGCTTTGGCGAGCACCTTATGCTTTGCCGGCCTTCAACTTGGGAGCGCATGTGGAATAAACCCATTGTGTCTCATATGAATTCTGAGGCTAATCCATATGAAACTGCTCGTGTTTTGCGTGGATTGAATCGAATTGTCGAGCTCGTGGATGACGGGAGGCAGGTTGCCTACGATATTTGGGATGAAGCCGACTGCATCCGTGATCCGACTCGGCGCAATACGAAACTGTTCTTCTTTCCCGGGAGACCTAGGTCTCCCTTTATCATTGCGGTTTCGGGCGGAGGTTATCAGAGCGTTTGTCATCAAGTGGAAGGCTTTCCCGTTGCCCCCGAGCTCAACGATGCGGGCTATAACGTGTTCGTGCTGTCATACAGGGTGAGGGTCGAGCCTTTGATGCCGCGCCCAATCGACGATTTAAATCGAGCCGTCCGTTTTGTCCTGGAGAATTCAGCGAAATTTAATGTCGCAAAAAGTTATGCAGTTATCGGCTTTTCTGCTGGTGCGCATTTAACTGCCGAGTGGGGGACGGACAACAAGGGATTTGCGTCCTACGGATGCGAGGCGCCAAAAGCCTTGGCCCTGTGTTATGCACCGATTGATCTTCATGGCTTTGAGAACGCATCAGACAATAGATTTCTTGATTCGGTGTGCGGCGGGGCTGGTCACGACTCGCTCGATGATTTCTGTATTAATCAGCATGTGTGGGAGCAGTATCCTCCGACATATCTTTGGCAATGCGCTGACGATGATATTGTATCGCCCGACAATTATGAAAAGATGGTCGATGCTCTGGATGCAGCTGGAGTACACCATGAGGGAGTCATGTATTCAGAAGGGGGGCACGCATTGATGAAGCCCCATGCGCCGGAGACCGACTACTGGTGTATGAGCGTTATTGAGTTTCTTAAAGAGTATCTCGACTAGGAAGCTGCATGTCGCTTTTTGAGCGGGTGATTTCGTTATGCAATGTTTTCGGTATTGATCGTGGTCGTGGATGAACGATGTTCTAGAATGTTCATACTGTCACATAAACGAACAGGAGCGAACATGCATATCTACTCTGTCTCTGATCCCGAGTTCAAGTCATATGGCAACGTTTGGGATAACGTTCCGTCCGAGCTTACGTCGCCCGTGCTCGAGGCGCTTGCCTCCACACCCATCCCCGAGGGCAGCAAATACGTGGCGAGCGCGCCGGAGTTCGAGGGCGTCAAGGATGCCGACAAGCTTGGCTTTCTCATGTTTGGTGGCCGCCCGTTCCAGCTGGGCTGGTGCAACGGCCACAACACGCAGCTCAACTGCCTGGAGTATCACCGCGCCAGCGAATTTAACCTGGGCGCCCGCGACTTTATCCTGCTTGTGGCGCATCGCTGGGAGATCGAGGACGGCAAGCTCGATACCGCGCGCGTCAAGGCGTTCTGCGTGCCGGCGGGTACGGTTGTCGAGGTCTTCAACACCACGCTCCACTACACGCCGTGCATGGTCGACGACGGTGGCTTCCAGGTGATGGTCGCGCTGCCCGCTGGCACCAATGGTCCGCGCCCCGAGGCTGCAGCCGACATGCCTGCCGCCGGTGACAGCTACTGCTACTGGAAGGCTGACAAGTGGGTCCTCTGCCACGCCGACAGCCCCAAGGCAGCCGAAGGCGGCTACGTGGGCCTCGTCGGCAAGAACCTCGACATCACCTGCGACTAACTGCATTAACTTGCGGTGGAATACTTCCTGTTTAGGCACCGCGGGCCGCAAAACAGGAAGTATTTCACCGCAACTGCCCAAGCCACCACAAAGGTGCCTGTCTCCTTCGTGGTGGTTGCCTAGAGCTGGCTGCTCAGGTAATCAGCCATATATGGGACGGCGAAGCGCACGTAACCGCGGCGCGCCTGTTCGATAACGCCGGCGTCGATGAGGCGCCGGCGATACTTTTGCGCATAGTCGGGTGTGACTGACATGCGCTTCGCAACATCAGAAATGCGAGACACGGCGTCTTCGTCATCAGTCATTGCGGAGAGAAACGCGACGTCTTGGTCCGATAACGCGGCGAGCGTCGTTTCGCAGACATCGTTTTCGAAATCGACCTTCGACGCTTCGATGGCTCCGTCGATTTGCTCGCGCGCTGCACGTTCTCCAGCCTTGCAGCGATTGGCGATGTTATAGCCGATGAGCTGCAGCATATAGGGTGAGCCTTGGGTCGCGCGAGCGGCACAGAGGCGAAGATGGCTTGGAATATCAAGGCAGAGCTCTTCGAAAGCCCGCTGGTAATAGGCGTCGACATCTCCGACCGAAAGCGGTTCGAGCGTGACCTTGCGAGCGCGGTTGAGAAACGTCAGCACGCGGTCATTGAGTGTTGCGCAGACGGCTCCCGGAAGGCCCGCCATGACGAGTGCGACGTTGAGTCGTTCGCCGACGAGCTCTTGATAGGCGGTGACGAGTTGTCTGATTTCGGGTGAATTGGCCTGGAGCTCATCGATGAGGATGAGGATGCCATGTCCTTGCTCGGTCAGTTTGCGCGCCAGCTGTGTGAGCTTGAACTGAAAGCTCTTGGTCTCCTGCACGTCTCGTGTGAACTCGAGGCCTGCCGAGAACCCAAAAACACTTAGACTGCCGCTCGTGAGTTTGGGAATGCGGCGTTTGTTGACGTAAGGCTCGCCCGCTTCCTGGATTTTCTCAACAATGCGCTCGAGCATATCCTCGGAGGCCACGGTAGGCGTGGCGACAACGAAGCTGAGCTTGCGTGCGCGATCGGCAAGTTCCCACAGAAGAACTGTCTTGCCGCTGCCTCGCTGACCAAGCATGAGCATGGCTCGGTCGCGATTGCCCGGCTCCTGCTCAAGGCCGGATATGAATGTCGAAATTACCGTTTCGCGCCCGACTAGATAAGAGGGGCGATTTCCAAATGAGGGGGAGAAGATGGGTTCAGTCATAAGTCTCCTTTCCTTTTTTTCCTATTTTTTCCTTTTTTTCCTATTCAGTCAAATGAGTTGTTGAGCGAAGGCGGTCACGTAGGCTTCACCGGCAAAACCTCGACATCACCTGCGACTAGAATCTTCTGTCTCGATCTGTAACATCTAGCGGGCTAAATCGTCTCTACCTGTTACAGATTTAGACAAACCGCAGGGGCCCGCCCGAAAATCTCGACCTGTAACACCAGGCCCGGTTTTGGCTGCCTAACTGTTACAGATCGAGACAAACCGTGCCCAATCCGCCGCAAAGGTGCCTGTCCCCTTTGTGGTGGTTTGGGCGGGCAGGTATCAAAAAGTGTCAGACGGGGGCAGCTGCCGAGCGCCTGCGCGCGAAAAGAAGTGTCGGCCTGCGCCGCTGCCGTTGAGCGGCGCGCTGTTTGCGGGGATACTGAAGCTACGACAAACAGCGTGTGAAAGGATCGATGTATGGCTTTCCGTAAAGACTTTCTGTGGGGCGGCGCAACGGCTGCCAACCAGTGCGAGGGCGCCTACAACGTGGATGGCCGCGGCCTGGCCAACGTGGACGTGGCGCCGCATGGCCCCGAGCGCTATGCGGTGGTCTCCGGCCAGCGCAAGATGCTCGACTTCGAGGACGGCTATTACTATCCCGCGCAGACCGGCATCGATTTCTACCACCACTACAAGGAGGACATCGCTCTCTTTGCCGAGATGGGCTTTAAGACCTTCCGCATGAGCCTGGCGTGGACTCGAATCTTCCCCAACGGTGACGAGGCCGAGCCCAACGAGGCCGGCCTGGCATTTTACGAGGACGTGTTCCGCGAGTGTCAGGCACACGGTATCGAGCCGCTCGTGACCATTACGCACTTCGACTGCCCGATCCATCTCATCAAGGAGTACGGCGGCTGGCGCAACCGCAAGCTCATCGACTTCTACAAGAACCTCGCGACCACGATCTTCACCCGCTACAAGGGCCTGGTAAAGTACTGGCTTACCTTCAACGAGATCAATATGATCTTGCACCTGCCGTTTATGGGTGCCGGTCTGGTCTTTGAGGAGGGCGAGAACAAGGAGGCCGTCGAGTACCTGGCCGCCCACAACGAGCTCGTCGCCAGCGCTTGGGCAACCAAGATCGCTCACGAAATCGACCCTGAGGTCAAGATCGGTTGCATGCTTGCCGCAGGTAGCTACTACCCCTACAGCTGCCGTCCGGGCGATGTGCGCCAGGCGCAGATTGACAACCAGAGCAACTATTTCTTCGTCGACGTTCAGAGCCGCGGCTACTACCCGGCCTATGCCGTCAAGAAGCTCGAGCGTTTGGGCATCGATGTGGGCATGACGGATGAGGACCGCGAGATCCTGGCCGCCAACACCGTCGACTTCATCAGCTTTAGCTATTACAGCACCCGTTGCTCCGCCGGTGCCGATAACCCCGATGTCGAGCGCACCCAGGGCAACGCCTTCGCCGGCGCCAAGAACCCCTACCTGCAGGAGAGCCAGTGGGGCTGGGCCATCGATCCGCTGGGCTTCCGCATCACCCTCAACGACCTGTACGACCGTTATCAGAAGCCGCTGTTTGTGGTCGAGAACGGTCTGGGCGCCAAGGACGTTGTCGAGGAAGACGGCTCCATCAACGACGACTACCGTATCGACTACCTGCGCCAGCATATCGCCGCGATGCGCGATGCGGTGACCGAGGACGGCGTTGACCTGCTGGGCTACACCACCTGGGGCCCGATCGACCTGGTGTCTGCCGGCACGGGCGAGATGTCCAAGCGCTACGGCTTTATCTATGTCGACCGCGATGATGCGGGCAACGGCACCCTCAAGCGTTCCAAAAAGAAGAGCTTTGACTGGTACAAGAAGGTCATCGCCACCAACGGCGAAGACCTGGCCTTAGGGCACTGAGGCGCTCAGCCTTGGGGCTCCAACCCTCCTCGCGTACCTAAAGTACGCTTCGTCGGGCTTGTCGCTCCCAATCTCGAGCACCTCAGGACCTTAGGAGGCGGACCTGACCGCCGTGTTTCGGATGTCCTGCTTTATAACGTCCTAACCAAGACACCCGGCGAGCAGTTAATGCCCGCCGGGTGTTTCGTTAAAAGAAGTGAAAGAAAGCAAAAGAAGTTGAAACTTGCAATTGCACTACGGCGCGAGAACATCCAGCGGAACAATTTGGACGCCGCGGTCAGTGACATAGGCTTGTGAGCCAAATCCAATGATTGCGACTTTCGAAACTGGCGGGTTGTTTCCGGCAGCGACCATACGCTTCTCGACAGCAACGAGACTGTCAGACGCCTCTTCGATTTGAGCAGAGCTGAGTTTAACTTCGATCGGAATCCACGTTCCACCGGGAGCCGCAATGACTGCATCGACCTCTAGATCGCGAGAATCGTGATAGTGATAGAGACCCATTCCATTTGCTTGCGCATAAACCCACAAATCATGAAGGGCCAACGATTCAAAAAGCAGTCCAAGCGTCTTGAAGTCCAGCAGTAATGTCTCCGGAGTCGCCCCGAGCGCAGCGGCCGCTAGTGACGGGTCAGCGAGATGATGCTTCTTCGATTCTCTTAGGTGCACTGGAGATCTCATTGCAGGGTTCCATGCGGGAATATCGCGAACGAAATTAACCCGAGCGAGAAGAGATATGTATGATGACGCCGTTTGTCTCGACACCTCTCCACCAAGATCGGCTACGAGCGTTTTGAGTGTCGCCAAAGTGGATTCATTGCGCGCAAGCGATTCAATGACAGCTTTGACCTTTTCAGGGTCGCGGCGAGAGCCGTCGACACGGGACAAATCTTCTTCGGCAACTATGTCGATGTATCGTTTGGCCATCGCGGACGCAGCCCGCGCATCGTGTCCGACCGCCGCAGGCCATCCACCACGAACAACGCACTCGGCAATCGAGGCAGAATCCAGCGACCCAAAAGCGCCATTGAACTTTTTGCCAGAAATAATGCCCGATAGCTTAACTGCACCGCTGGATTTCCCAAGTTCGAAAAGCGTCATGGTATCCATGCGCAGTTTGGCGAACCTTCCAGCGCCACTGTGCATCGGACGTTTGTCGTCTCGCGGTGTTGCCGACCCCGTAAATATGAACTGGCCAGGCTCACCGCCACGGTTGTCACATTCAAACCGTGCCGCGTCCCAAAGTTTCGGAACCTCCTGCCACTCGTCAATTAGACGTGGCACCTCGCCGGAAACGGCAAGAGCTGGGTCAGTCTTGGCGCGTAAGCGATTCTCGAAGTTGCGGGACGGGTCCATGAGAAGGAGCCTGGACGCCGCACGGGTCTCGGCTGTGGTCGTCTTCCCGCACCATTTCGGTCCTTCGATGAGAACGGCACCGAATATGCCCAGCAGCTGGTCGAGCTCATTTTCGATAATTCTAGTGTAGTACTTCTTTGGCATTATTATCACCATTGTTTACCAGTGCGTTTAACCGAATTTACAGTTATTATTTAACCAAACTTGAACTCTTTGATTAACCATATTTACGCATTTCAATTAACGAAACAGACTAAACATCTACTGTCTGAGTTGGCACTTGGGGACGTACTTAAATGAGTGGCAGTTGGGGACACTCCTTGCCGAATGCGGCGGCTGTCGAATGTGGACGCCGTCCTTGCTATGCCACGGTCACGGCGACCTGGGCGTAGCGGGTGCAGGGGCGCTCGGCGCGCGTCTGGACGGTGAGGGTGAGCACGAAGCGGTCGCCGGGTCGTGCGTCGGCGGGCACGATGAAAGCGGCGTCCATCGCGCATTCATGCCACAGCGACAGATCCTGGACGCCTGCATAGCTCGACGGGTCCACGGCGACATCCCAATGCGCATCGAAGCCCCTGCCGTCGGGGTCGACGATGGTCGCTGAAAGGGCGACACGCTCACCGGCTGTAGCACTGCGGTCGGTCGTAACCTCGACAATATGTGCTGGATGTGAGCAGATGGCCGGATCATGGGCGCACCATTGTGCGCGGGCGGCAAAGTCCTCTTGATACGCTCGCAGGTAGGGATTGAGGTTGCTGCTCGCGGGTGAACTCAAGGCGGCAAGGCCGGCGGGCGCGTCCGAATCGGGATGCCCGTCCGAGAACATGCGGCCGAGCAGCGTGTCGAAGCCGCGGTCATCGATACCGCGCAGGCCAAACGGCAGCAACGGAATATAGGTCATGCTGTCGCCTTCGGCCATAAAGTCGCCGCGCTCAAACTGCATCGCGGGCATGCCTTCTAGACCCCAATCCAGACGGGCATGCTTGCCAAACTGAAAGCGCTCGGGCTCGTTTTTGTAGACCTTGCCGTCGCCATAGAGCATATAGTGCGCCATGAGAGGGCCGTTGCCCTGCGTGAGATTCTGCTCGGGCCAAGGAGCCTTAAACAGTGGCAGCGTATCGGGCTGAGCTGTCTTGGCGTCGACATAGCCGCCATACATATAGGGCACGCGCCAAAAGATGAGCTCGGGAAAGAGTTCGCACCCATAGTCGAGCCATGAGTTGTCCTGCCCAATGCCATCGGCAACGCCCATCACGCGCACTTTCTGATAGACCCGCTGCTGCACGGCAGGCCATTCGGGCGTGGCACGATAACGTTCGGCAATACTCATGAGGGCACGAACGATCGTATTCATACCACCCCAGCTGAGCAGCCACAGCGTGCGGGGGTCGTCATCCATGATGGCATCGGCGATGACGCGCGAACCGGGCGTCTCCTCGCGCACATCACCCTCAAAAGCAACATTTCCCACAAACGTACGCTCGATCATCTGCGCGGGCGTGGGAAACGGCGGCTCGTCGGCAGCGTCCGCATTCGCCTGCAACTGCGGCCAGGCCTGGGCATATTCATTGCTCCAGAGACTCTCAATCCAATGCTCGGGAAACGGACGATACTCACGAAGCTCGCCGGCCAGCGGATCGGGTTCATGAGGCACAACAGCCCACTCGTAAGAGAGACGCCCCTTAGTCCGCCAATGCGGATTCACCTCGCCCAGCGCATGCACGCCATCGCCAAGAAAGTGATACTGCGAAGCCGTGTACACCACAGCCTCAACATCAAGCAGATTAAGATACAGAGCCAAATGAACAAGCGAGTTCATATCGTCGACTTCCATATCGGTAGTAACAATCACCCGAGTCAACTTCTGGGACATAGGAACAGCTCCAACCACAATCATTTCAGCCAGTTGCGCGCAAGGCAAGACGGGACCCACGCCCCCCATCGCCACCGACCCGGCGTGCTGCCGGAAGCGGCCGACCAGCGTTTCGAACAACGTTAACTTAGGGACTCTGACCTTTAGTTTTGTAAACATTCCGCAGCGCGAGCCCCACTTATCCGATGCTCCGAAGGAGCAGGATGAGCGGGGCTCATGCGCGAGGACGTTTACAAAACTAAAGGTCAGAGCCCCCGATGGGATGGTTACCTCGAAACCCTGGCCGACCACTCCCAGCAGCCCACCGGCTCGCCGTCGATGAGTACGTTGCCCCCGTCGAAGTCTTGATAACACAGGTCGTTGAATTGGTGGATCCACACGCCATGGTTGAACGTCTTTTTGGCCGAGCCGTCGGCTTCGCGATACACGCCGGTCAGGTCTTCGACATGGCTAAAGTAGGTGAGGTGCACGTTGGCGCCGGCATCGCGCAGACGCGCCGTGAGCGGCAGCACGGTCTGTTGCGGCGGCACGAGCTCGTCGCCCTTGGAGTGCGTAAACCACAGCGGCGTCTTGGCGAGCGCGGCTACGTCCTCGTCCGTGGCGTTGTACCACGGGGCGCAGCAGGGAAGGCCCGCGGCGAAGAAATCGGGGTAGTCGGCGCACAGGCGCAGGGTCATAAAGCCGCCGTTGGAAAGGCCGGCGACCACGATGCGGTCGGTGTCGATGCGGTCGGCATGCTCGGCGACAAACTCGTCGATAAGCGCTTTGAGCACGGGGGAGTAGATGCTCTGGTTGGAGTGACCAAGCTGCTCGACGCCGTTGTCCATCCAAAACGTGGGCGACTGCGGCACGAGCACCCAGGCAAAGCCGCCAAAGTAGCGCTGAATCTGCGCCTGGCTAATGGCCGTCACGCGATTGCCGATATAGGCACGCGTGGCGCCTTCGCCTTGCGTGGTGCCCTTGCCCTCGCCGGCGCCGTGCAGATACACCACGAGCGGCGCCTTTTGGGGCACGGCCGTGGCCTCGGGCGCAAAGGGGTTGAAGCATGCCGAGTCCTCGGCCTTAAAGCTGGGCTCAAAGAAGCCGTATTCGAGCGCGATGCCGTCGACGGCGGTCTTTTGCGTGGCGTTGCTCCAGCCTTTGAGCGCGGGGCAGATATCGCCACGGCAGGTGTCGAAGACCAGACCGCAGGTGGGATCGTCGCCGTCGTTGCCGGGAAGAGCCGCGAGCTGCGTGATGTGCAACTGGTCATCGAGCATGCGCGAGCCCATGACGCCGCCTTCGATCTTTTTGGTCAGGCGCTGCTCGGCGACCTCGAGCGCCACATGGGTGCCCACGGCGAGCTTACGTCCGTTCTCGTCGCACGGATATGCGGCGAGAATGTCGATGTAACCCACGGAGGGCGCGGCATGGTCGGCGCCGCGTTCCTTGCGCATCAGAACATCGCCCGAGCGCTCGTGACGCTCTACATATATATGGAAGGTGTTCGCGTCGATGTCGTTGGCGCGCACGGTGCAGGGCAGGTCGAGTACGACCTTGCTGATCCAGGGGCCAAAGTCGCCCAAGGTGGTGACGGTTGCGTAGGTACACAATTTGAGTTCCATGAGCTGCCTCCTCTGCGCCGCGAGTGGTAAACATCAGCGGCAATACAACTTAAACATGTTTAGTTTAATGCAGAGCTACAGAACAGGCAGATGAACTCGGTAAACGGTCAAAATGAACACTCAACAAATTACTAAACATTCGTTTATCACCATTTAGCAGGGCTTTTGTTGATGGGTCAACAAAGAATAGAGGTGTTTACCAAATTAAAAGACCACGTAAATAGGCATTTAGCAGCAGAGCGTCAAATAGACAATCCCTTACCGTTCAAGTACGTTCACCCCCGATTTCCTACCGTTCACCGGACTACAGACGGCAAAATTGCCACAAATTAGACGTTCCGTGTAAACTAAAGCCAGTAAACGTTCAGTAAACACATTGTTTACGACAGCGTATCCAAGGGTCCGGCAACCGTAAGGGGTTATAGTCGCCGGGCCAAAGGCGTGCCTACGCCCAAACGAGTAGGCACACGATGATATGGGGAGGGGTCCCATGGCAGTAGATAACAAGCAGATTGCCACCGATGTCCTCGAGCTCGTGGGCGGTGCGGAGAATGTTTCCGTTGCCACCAACTGCATGACGCGCCTGCGTCTGACGCTCAAGGATAACAGCAAGGCCGACGTGGAGAAGATCAAGAAGGTCAAGGGTGTTCTGGGTTGCCAGTTTGCCGGCAGCCAGCTCCAGGTCATCATTGGCCAGAACGTGCCCAAGGTGCTCGCCGAGTTCGTCGCCATGTCCGGCGTCAAGCAGGGCGAGGCCGTCAACGAGAACCTCGACGCTCCCAAGGAGAAGTTCGAGCTCAAGAACCTGCCCAACATCATCCTCGACTATCTGTCGGGCTCCATGACCCAGCTCATCCCGCTGCTCATGGCCGGCGGTCTGTTCCGTACCATCGCGGCCGTCCTCGGCCCCACCATGCTCGGTGTGCTCTCGGCCGACGACCCGACCTATACGTTCCTCTACACCACGCTGTACGAGGCCACGTTCACCTTTATCCCCATCTACCTGGGTTATGCCGCGGCTAAGAAGCTCGGCGCCAGCCCCGTGCTCGGCATGCTGCTCGGTGGCGCCCTCATGGCTCCGTCCGTTGTGACGGCTGCCACGCAGGAGGGTGGCGGCATCATCTCCGTCTACGGCATCCAGATCGCTGCTGCCAACTATCAGCAGTCCGTCCTGCCGATCATCCTTTCGGTGCCTGTCCTCTACTTCGTCGAGAAGTTCTTTAAGAAGGTCATGCCCGACGTGCTCTCCACGGTCTTCACGCCGTTTTGCACCATGATCGTTACCATCCCCATCGCCTTCATCGTCCTCGCCCCCATCGGCAACGAGATCGGTACGCTGATCGCTAACGCGCTCTTCGGCCTTGCTGATCTTGGCGGCATCGGTATTCTGATCGTCATGGCCGTCCTCGGCGCCTTCTGGCAGCTCTTCGTGGTCTGCGGCATGCACATGCCCGTCATCCTGCTCGCCCAGGTTCAGATCATCGCTGCCGGTTACGATCCCTTCGTCTTCGTTTCCACCAACTGCGCTATGGCCGCTGTCTGGGGCTGCGCCTTCGGTGCCTTCCTCAAGATGAAGAACCCCGACGAGAAGTCTCTCGCCATCGGTTACGTCATCTCCGCCATCGCCGGCGGCGTCACCGAGCCCGCGCTCTTCGGCATCCTCATGCGCTTCCGTCGCACCATGTTTGGCATGTTCATCGGCGGTGCTATCGGCGCTGTGTTCTCCGGCCTCATGGGGGTTACCTACTACCTCGCAGGCGGTGCCTCCAACTTCCTGGTCTTCACCAACTACCTGCAGGGTGGCCAGATGAACACCGTCTGGGCTATCGTTGGTATGGCAATCTCCTTTGTCATCGCCGCTGCCGTCGTCTTTGTCTCCGGCTTCTCCAAGGAGGAGCTCGCCGAGATGGAGGCCTAAGGCCAAACCGTTCGGTCGCATAAGACCTCACCTACACGACAGGGCCCCGTCAGGCGTAAGCCCGGCGGGGCCCTTCTTGCAAGGTAGACTGATGGAGGCGGGTGAGATTCGCCCGCGAGGGTTTGCCAAGCGCCGGGGGCTTTCGCGCGGGGTTATCGCGAAAGCCCCCGGCGGTTCGCAAATCCTTTATCAAACGAAAGGACATGCAGATGAGTTTGGGAAAGCTGACCGTCAACGGTCGCCAGGACGGCTTTTTGTGCGAGGGCAAACCGTTCTTCTGGTTTGCCGATACGTGCTGGAGCGCGTTTACGAGCATTGCCGAGGCCGATTGGGACTACTATCTGACCCGTCGCGCCGAGCAGGGCATGAACGTGCTGCAGATCAACACGCTGCCGCAGTGGGATCGCTGCTGCCCCGATCTGGGCATTTGGCCCTATGCCAGCGAGGACGGCGTTCATTTTGATTGGTCCCGTCCCAACCAGGCGTACTGGGACCGCGCTGCTGCCATGTGCCGCGCTGCCGTCGAGCACGGCATTCGTCCGGCACTCGTACTTATGTGGTGCAACTACGTGCCCGGTACCTGGGGTGCCAAGATTGCCGAGCGTTGCGGTGCCGAGGTTATGCCGCGCGAGGAGGTCCGCGCCCACGTTGCCCGCGTCGTCGAGAACCTGGGCGAGTTCGACCCTGTCTACGTGGTGGCGGGCGATACCGACTTTACCAGCGACGAGGCGATCGCCTATTACGAGGATGCCCTCGACGAAGTTGTCAAGCGCGCGCCCGAGGCGTTGCGCACCATGCATATCAACCGCGGCAACCGCACCATTCCGTTGCAGTACCTGGACCGCCTGGACTTCTACATGTTCCAGCCCGGCCACAACTACGAGGGCCAGCCCGAGGCTTGGCACTTGCCGCAGGACTTTATCGCCAACTATCCCAAAAAGCCGATGGTCAACTCGGAGCCCTGCTACGAGCAGATGGGTGCGTCGCGCAACGTCTACTGGCGCTTCACCGCGCAGGATTGCCGCGCGAGCGTATGGTCGAGCATTCTTGCCGGCGCCAGTGCCGGCGTGACCTACGGCGTGCACGGCGTTTGGAACTGGCAGACGTCGCGCAGCCAGGGTTCGGTCCTGGGCGAGGGCTTTGATATGCCGTTCCGCTGGCAAGAGTGCCTGCAGTTTGCGGGCGTGTGGGACTTTGGCGCGATCGAGCATGTGCTTGCCGGCCTGGGTGCCACAGCTGCCGACGACGCGCTTGCCGTGGTTCCGGCGCAGGAGCTCCTCGATGACGCGCGCGAGGCCATCCGTGTGGCGCGCGTTGGCGATCGTGTCGTCACGTACCTGCCGCGCACCACGGCGCTCAAGTTTAAGCTCGACGGCGCGCGCGGCTGGACGGCGACGGTCCTCGACATGGAGGACAAGCGCATCGCCAGACTGCCCGTCCGCGATAACGGTGACGGCACCGTGCGCGTGGCCCAGCATCCCTTTGAGCACGACGCGCTGGTGATCCTGACTCCCGAGCGCTAGCGTCCGTCTCGTCCGCTACCCGGGCTTCGCTCGGTTGCCAAACAACCCAGTCTCTTACTAAGTTGCGGTGGAATAGTCCCTAAATCAAAGTCGCGGGACTTTAAACAGGAACTATTTCACCGCAACTGCTGAGGGGATAGGCTGCCGATGTCGACAGCGGTGTCGACATCGGCAGTGGCAACGGCAGCTGGCAGGGTGTTTTCCGCCTGCTTGCTACAGCAGCTCGCCGTGGCGGGCGATGTAGCGGCGCTTTGCCAGCTGGGTGAGCGCGATGTAGGCGGTGACGATGCCGATGAGCAGCGCGAAGAAGCTCGCCGGCAGCGTCATGAGGCCGAGCGCATCGGCGATGGGGCTTGCCGGTAGCCAAGTGACGAGCGCCAGGCCCAGTACGGTGAGGGTGCACAGGGCGGGCGCGGCGTGGTCGCGCAGGCTCGGCAGATGCGGGGAGCGCAGCATGTGGACCACGAGTGTCTGTGACCACATGGACTCGACAAACCAGCCGCTCTGGAAGATTGCGGCGAAGGTCGTCATACCCGCGACGTCGCCCGCGGCGGCAAGCTCGGACCAGCTTGCGCCCACGGCGGCGGGGCATACCACAAAGAAGAGTGCGGCGAAGGTCACGATGTCAAACAGCGAGCTCACGGGGCCCAGCTCGAGCATAAAGCCCTTAATGGACGCAGCGTCCCAGGCGCGCGGACGGGCGGTCCAGGCGTCATCGACGGTGTCCCACGGCAGCGCGATGCATACGATCTCGTAGACCAGCGACAGCAACACCAGCTGCAGGGCGCTCATGGGCAAAAACGGCAAGAACAGGCTCGCGACGGTCACGGACAGCACGTTGCCAAAGTTGGAGCTCACCGTGGTCTTGAGGTATTTGAGCAGGTTGCCGTAGGTGCGACGGCCTTCGATGATGCCGCGCTCGAGCACGCCCAGATCCTTCTGAAGCAAGATGATATCGGCGGATTCCTTGGCGATGTCGACGGCCGAATCGACCGAGATGCCGCAATCGCTCGCGCGCATGGCGGCGGCGTCGTTGATGCCATCGCCCATAAAGCCCACGGTGTGGCCGAGCAACTCGCGCATGACGCGCACCAGGCGCGCCTTCTGCAGCGGCGAGAGCTTGGCGAACAGATGGGTTTTCTCGGTGCGCTCGGCAAGCTCGGCGTCATCGAGCGCATCGATCTCGGAGCCCAGCAAGACATTGCTCGCGTCGATACCGATCTGCTCGCAGACGGTGGCGGCGACGCGATCGTTGTCGCCGGTCAGGACCTTGACCGCCACGCCCTTGGCCTCGAGGGTGGCGACGGCGCCCGCGGCACTCGCCTTGGGTGGATCGAGGAAGGCCAAAAAGCCCATCAACACCATGTCGCATTCGTCGGCAATGCCAAACTCGCCCACGCAGCGCGGATTGGTTTTCTGCGCCACGGCAATCACGCGCAGGCCCTCGGCATTGAGCCCAGCGACCTGCTGGCGAATCTGGGCGAGCTTATCTTCGGTGAGCGGCTGGGCGATGCCATCGACCTCGACAAAGGAGCAGATCTTGAGCATTTCCTCGGCAGCTCCCTTGGTGACCATCTGGGTTTTGCCTTGGGCATCGACGACAACTACGCTCAGGCGACGGCGCGAGAAATCGAAGGGAACCTCGTCGACCTTGGTATAGCGGTCGCGCAGGCTCTGGCCCAGCATGGAATCGGGCACGACGGTCGAGGGCGTCACGTCGGCACGGTCGATAACGGCCAGGTCGATAAGGTTTTTGAGGCCGGTCTGGAAGAAGCTGTTTAAAAACGCATGGCGCAGCACGCGTGCGTCCTCGTTGCCGTCGGTGTTGAGGTAGCGCTCGAGCACGATGCGGTCTTCGGTGAGGGTACCGGTCTTGTCGCAGCACAGGACGTCCATCGCGCCGAGGTTTTGAATCGCCGGCAGCTCCTTGACGATAACCTGACGACGGGCGAGGTCCTTGGCGCCCTGCGACAGGCTCGTGGTCACGATGACGGGAAGCATCTGCGGCGTGATGCCCACGGCCACGCTCGTGGCGAACAGCAACGCGTCGATGACGTCGCCCTTGGTGGCGGCGTTGATGGCAAAGACGGCCGGAGCCATAACGAGCATGAGACGTACGAGCAACATGGAGACGCTCGAGACACCGCGGTCAAACGCACTCTTTTCGCCGCGCCCGTTGAGCATCTTGGCGATGCCGCCCAGGTAGGTGTCCGAGCCGGTGGCAACGACAAGCGCCATGGCGGTGCCGTTTTGCACGGAGGTGCCGGTAAAGACGATGTTCTTGCAGGCAGAGAGTGGCAGTGCGGAGCTGTCGGCACCCTCGGCGACGGTGATGACAGCGGTCTTTTCGACGGCCTCGCTCTCGCCGGTGAGTGCGGACTCGATCACAAACAGGTCGCGCGCGGTGGTGATGCGGGCATCTGCCGGCACCATATCGCCGGCAGAGAGGCGGATCATATCGCCGGGGACGAGCTCGTCGAAGGGGATCTCGATGCACTTACCGTCGCGCAGGGCGGTGCAAGTGTTGGAGACCAGGTCCTTGAGGGCCTCGGCAGCATTGCCGCTGCGGGCTTCCTGGATAAACTTCATGCCGCCCGATACCAGCAGCATGATGCCGATGACGATGACCGTGGAGGGGTCGCGCTGCGGCTCGGGCACGGAGAGCACGTCGATGTAGAGCGAGACCAGCGCGAGCGCGGCGAGGATGCCGGCGAAGGGATCGATGAACGCGTCAGCGATGCGGCGGGCGAGTGTCTTGGTCAGTGCCTCGATGGTGTTGGGGCCGGAGGCGTCCAGGCGCTCGGTTGCCTGCTCGGCGGTGAGGCCGTTTGCCGTGGCGTCAAGCAGTACGAGAGCGTCCTCGGCGCTATGGGTGGCGGCGAATATGGTGTTCTTGGACAGGCCGGTGTGAGCGGCAGGGCGCGCCGTGCGGCGGCGCTTGGAGATGGCTTCGAGAACCGTGGCGGTTTTGAGCATCAGCATAGGGTCCTCCTTGTTGAAGGGAGTTAGCGTACGTGTCGTATTTGCTTCAAAAAACCTAGATGTCGCTCACGTCAAGCTCTTGAGCCCACAAAGGGTGCCTCGCGCCTTTGTGGTGGTTTTGGCGATCTGCCGGTGGCGTTTATGCGTGTGCGGAGTCCTCGCGGCGTGCCGAGGGCGACATGCAGGTTTTTCGACTATGACTGCCTTCCATGGCACACCTCCTTAAGGCCGGGCGCGGCGCGCTTTGGGTATCTCGTACCCGTTACAATCCGCCCGTATTCTTGATGAGGGGGTTTGCCGTGTCAACCCCAATGTTTGGAAAACCATTGCCCCTGACAAAGCCTTTACAGAATGCCGAGGCCCCAAAGCGCGCCCGCATCGACGCTTCGCCTGCGCTAAACTGGAAGGCACGTACGCGATTACGAGAGGAGCCCGCATGGAGGCTTACAAGCAAGAGTTCATCAAGTTTATGGTCGAGTCCGACGTCCTTAAGTTCGGCAGCTTTACGCTCAAGAGCGGCCGTCAGTCCCCGTTCTTTATGAACGCCGGTGCTTACGTGACGGGCTACCAGCTCAAGAAGCTGGGCGAGTATTACGCCCAGGCCATCCACGATAACTTTGGCGACGACTTTGACGTGCTGTTTGGGCCGGCCTACAAGGGCATTCCCCTGGCCGTCGTGACCGCGATTGCCTACCACGAGCTGTACGGCAAGGAGGTCAAGTACTGCTGCGACCGCAAGGAGGCCAAGGACCACGGTGCCGATAAGGGCAACCTGCTGGGTTATGAGCCCAAGGACGGCGACCGCGTGGTCATGGTCGAGGATGTCACCACCAGCGGCAAGTCCATCGACGAGACCTATCCCAAGGTAAAGGCTGCTGCCGATGTCGAGATCAAGGGCCTCATCGTGTCCCTCAACCGCATGGAAGTCGGCAAGGGTGGCGTGACCACCGCGCAGAAGGAGATCGAGGCCAAGTACGGGTTCCCCGTCGCGAGTATCGTCTCCATGGCCGAGGTCGTCGAGACCCTCTACAACCACGAGATCGACGGCAAAGTCGTCATCGATAACGAGCTCAAGGCCGCCATCGACGCCTACTACGAGCAGTATGGAGCTCGTTAGTTACGGCGTTTTACCAAACGCCGTAACTGCTCGACGCTGCAAGCCCGCCAGAGCGGCAATCTGCCTTTCAACTTCGGCGGCATGACCAGAAGGTCAATGCCGCCTCGTTTCAAGGCACCTTGCTCGCTCTGGCGGGCTTTCGCTGCCGTTGCCAAGACATCGGCGTTGCTGGGCCGGCACTTGGGGACGTTCCTTTTCTGCCGGGGTGGTCATTGGGGACGTTCTTAAATGACTACTCAGGATGAGCGTCCAAAAATCCGTGCTCGTTCGATTGGCGCATGTCTACGCAGCGTAGGTTGTCGAGCCTGGCCTTCAAATGGATACTGACTGTCGAACCGGTTCACTCCATTTCTTCAATTTGATTGGACAGCCCATGAACCAGACACGGCAAACCAATGCTTCCCATACTTTTTTGGCAGCGCATGCCATCAAGCAACTGCGCGAAGAGCGCGGCCTCACCCAGCGCGCCCTGGCGGAAAGCCTTGGCGTGACCGATAAAGCCGTCAGCAAGTGGGAATCCGGCCGCGGCCTTCCCGACATTTCCCTCGTTGAGCCTTTGGCCCAGAGACTCGGCATAAGCGTAGCTGAGCTTTTGGCTGGTGACATTCGGGCCAACGCCAACCGTGCAGGCAATATGCTCAAAGGCGTCTTTTACGTTTGCCCTATCTGCGGAAACGTCGTGCATGCGCTCGGAGAAGGCAGCTTTAGCTGCTGTGGCTCCACGATGTTTCCCCAGGAGGCCGAAGAGCCGGACGCGGACCACGCCTTTTCCATCGAGCGCATCGAGGACGATTGGTACGTCACGCTCGATCATCCCATGACCAAGGATCACTACATTAGCTTTGTGGCATATGCGACTATGGACGGCATCTGCTTTAAGAAGCTCTATCCAGAGCAATCGGTGCAGCCGCGCTTCCATATTACCGGGCGCGGCAGGATATATCTTTACTGCAACCAACACGGACTCTTTACATCGCTGACGCCTCGCAAATAACGGCTGCCTATCCGCCCTCCTCATGCGTTCCCAGTGGACCCAAAATGAGCGTGGATAATCTCCCGTTTTTGGCCTGTGTGCGGGCTCAAAGCGAGAGATTATCCACGCTCGTTAGGTTAGTGTCCGAAAATCCACGCTCGTTATATTTGGCTGGGCTGCGATGCCTATCTAATCGGCTCGGCATCTTCCCTGAGAATCGAAAGATACTCTTCATATCCGTACCGTCGATATCTCTGCTTTGACTCGTCGAGCGGACGAAGGATGTTCAATTCTTCGAATGATTTAACGAGCGAACTCGCGGTGCTCCTGCCGATATCGAGTTGTGCAGCGATGAATGCGGTGTCGACGATGGGGTGCTCTTCAAGAATGCCCAACAGCCTTTGCCCGTTTGCAGCAGTCCTTCCGAGATTTTCGGTCATGGTTGCTGTGGAACGGTTATGGAGGTCAACAAGATTTTTTAAAGACCCTACCGAGTCCTTCGCACTCTCAAGAAGACTGGTGCAGAAAAACTCTATCCATTCCTCGTAAGTGCCTCGCTCCCTTACGGATGTGAGTTGCCGGTAGTACTCGCTTCGATTTTTCTTGAACTGGAACGATGGATAGAACAAGCAAGAATGAAGAACGCCATCATTGATGAGCATAAGTGTAATGAGAAGCCTGCCCAGGCGACCGTTTCCGTCTAGGAATGGATGGGCAGTTTCAAATTGGTAATGGACGAGCGCGGCCCGCACAATAGGATCCATTTCGACTTGAGGCTCATTGATAAAGCGTTCGAGGTCTTGGAGCGTGTTACTCAAATCTTCAATGTTTGGAGGGACAAACGATGCGGTTGCAATGGTGCAGCCTGAAGGGCCAATCCAGTTTTGTGAGGAGCGCAGCTCGCCTGGATTCTTCTCCGTTCCGCGCACTCCGTCCAGCAGGACCGCATGAACCTGCCTGAGAAGTCTCGTGCACAAGGGCATCTTTTTGAGCAGTTCTACGCCGCGGTCGACAGCACGGACGTAATTCACGACGTCTGCGACATCTTTATGATGGAGTTGTGTTTGCGATGGACTAAGTAGGTCGTCAAACGTGCACTGGGTTCCCTCAATTTGCGAAGAAAGGAGTGCTTCTTTGCGCACGTACATTGTCAGATACATGTCGGCGTTGGGAACAAAGTAGAGCAGGCCTTCAAGCTCTCCAAGCTTTCGTGAGCATGCGGAAAGCGTGCGATAGGTTTCCTCTGTGAGGTTTAGCTGCCTCAATGATTGCAAGGGCGTTGGCAAAAACGAATAGTAAGTCAATTTCCCCGATAGATTATTGCGGAGCGTTCCCTGGCCGTTCTCCTCGATTTGCATCGCGCCCTCCATATTTTTAGTGCCGGAAACTCATCATTAGGCTAATCATATCAATTCTAATAACGAGTTTAAGGATTAAATAGTTATTAGAATTGATGTAAACAATCTAATGATGAAAAGTCGTTATTACTTGACCATGGAGCTCAGCTTGGTACAAGGGAGTCATCCAAAATGAGAGTGGATAATCTTCCGTTTTTGGCCTGTGCGCGGCCTCAAAGTGGGAGATTATCCACGCTCGTTAGATAAGCGTCAAAGAATCCTCGCTCATCGCTACTTAAGCCCGGGCAGGCGGGTGTAGGGGAATGAGCGCTCTAGGAATTCGGCACAGCGGGCGTAGTCTTTGGCGAAGTAGCTGCTGTAGAGCGAATCGAGCACGTATTGCACGGCGATGTGGCTGGCGAACTGCGTGATGCGATGCGTCATACTCTCGTGGTCACTCACCGTCAGGTAGGCGGCAAAGCCGGGATGAATGCGTGCGCAATAAGGCGTGCCGATGACGATCACCGGGACATGTCGGCTGCTGAGGATTGGCAAGATTTCCCTGAGGTTGGGGGCAAGGCCGCTGTAGGAGATAACGATTGCCACATGGTCGGGGCCCGAGGCGAGCGCCGTACGCACCTGCGCCTCGACACTGTCGTGGCACGTCGCGCTTTTGCCGGCGGAAAGCAGGCGATCGCGGAACATTCCCGCTGGATACAGGTTATGCGAGCCCGTGTAGATGTCCACGGTGCCGGCGCGCACGATAAGCTTGGCGGCGTGGTCGAGCTGTGTGGGGTCGAGCAGCTCCTGCGTTTCGGCCAGAGTGGTCTGGTAGAGTCCCTCCATGCGCTCCATAACCTGCGCGGGGGTGGACGTGGCGTCGAAGGGAAAGTTGATATCCACGTCGCGTCGGTTACCCGCCTCGGTTGCCAGGCGGATGAGCTCGACCTTGAGGTCCTTAAAGCCTTCGAGGCCGAGCTTTTTGCAAAAACGGTGCACGCTCGCGACCGAAACATTGGTGCGGGCGGCAAATTCCTTAATGGAAAGCCCGCGGATGTCCTTACCGATGACAAGGGCTGCAATGCCGAGTTGTTGCTCGGTAGGGGTGAGGCCCTGTGCCTCGGAAATATTGCGTTTGATATCCATACGAACTCCCACACTTGCCAAACCTACCAAAAAGGGACAGGTTTATTTTGGCAGGTTTTGCCTGCAAAGGGTAACGGGACCGAGGATGCCGCTCGGGGCGATGGGTTCGGTGAGGGCGAAGATGTCGGGAATCGCATGATCGAGCGTGTTGATGACGTCGACGGTGAGTTCGTGCGTGCCGGCAGCAAGCGGGTCGATGGCAAAGCGATAGGGCGGACAGATGCGTGTGCCGAGTGGGTGTCCGTCGAGCGTAAGTGTCGCGACTTCGCAGACGTCTCCCAGGTCGATTGTGGCATCGGCAAGGTCGTTCGCCAGCTCGAACAATGTACGATAGCGGAACGTCCCGCATACATCGGGGAATCGCTCGGCAGTGAGATTGCACAAGTGCTCGAGTTCCTGCGGGGCGCCAAAGGTTCCGCTGCTGGCAGGGGAGAGGGCGACGGTCCAAGGTCCGTTGATGTCGAGGGCGAGCGCATCGCTCGAGCCCATGTCCGCGCCGCCCCCGGACTCAAGCTCGCCGTCCGTCTCCAAGGCAACGAGGCAGCTCTCGAAGGGTGCGAGCTCAAGCGTTCCGTCAAACGCAGCAGGATCGGTGCCGTTCAACAGGTCGAGGCGCGTGCCGCAAAGTCGCTCGCTCTGCGCGAGTTTAACTGTGCAGTCGATGCGCTCGTGCGGGTGTTCGTTGACCAGCATGACGTAGGTCTCGCCGGCGTGCTCGTAGCGAAGCGCGCGCAACCAGGGCTGGGGCGTGTCGGTGACAACCGTCTGCAGTCCAACGCCCGCCAGCACGCCCGCCATATCGGCAAGCGGAGTCGCTGCAAGTTCACCCAGTTCAACCACGCCATCCGCGTCGTAAAACGCGCCAGGCACTTCATCGACGGCGAGGACCATAACTCCCGCATCCATCATGCGCCTTACAGCCTGCGCCGTCGCCGAGCCAATAAATGAAGCTCCGGGCATAACAAACGCCTGGTAGAGGCAGCCGTTTACGGCCAATACCCCGTTGACAATTGAAACCTCGTAACGTTCCTCATCTTCAAAAGCCTCGGCGGGCACAAAATCAAAGTCGATCTGCATGCGCGTGAGCTCGGCAGCCACGCGCTCGATAGGCATGGCGCTGCCGGACCACTCGGCATCGGCGTGGTACAGGATGGCGACGGGACGCGCGGCGCTGCCTCCCGAAAGCAGCGTGGCAGTGCGGTTCATATAGCTCATGAGCTGGCCAAAGTGCGGCCATTGCGGATTGTTGCCGTGTGCGTAAAAGTGCGGCGGGCAGTCCCAATCGGGGAAGGGCGACATGCTAAACGCGTGCGGCGTAAACCAGTTAATACCGCGGACGAGCATGTGGTCGGCGATCCATTTCATCTCGCGAAGGCCCTCGTGCCAGCCGAAGGCGCCGAAGACCTCGGCCATGCAGCGCCCCTGCTTTTTTGGGTCGAGGCGCGCGGCCGAAGAGCCCAGCTTGGCAAGTGCGTAGGTAAAGAACTCCATGTTCCACGCGCCGTGGAAGTAGCTGTAGCGCCCGTGGTCGATGCCGGGGGCAAGCTGGTTGATGACAACGTCGATGCCCGCCATATCCTGCCCGGCGACTGCGCGGAAGTAGTGCCCGGCGCCCTGGCCTAGGCGTGTGTGGCAGCTTTTGTCCTCGATCACATGTCCGATGTGCATGACGCCGTGCTCACGGCACCAGTCGCCGATCTGCTCGTCAAAGCAGGTGCGGTAGAGTTGTGTGGCAATGTCCATGTAGGTGTGACGGACTCGGGCGCCATCTGCCTCGCGTGTCCAAAGGCGGTGTAGCTCGGCAAGCCAGCTCGCGCCCAACGCCTCGTGCAAACGGCGGGCAAGCTCGTCCGACCAGGGCAGCGCTATGTCGCCGCGTCCGATAAGGCTGCTGGTAGAAGCATCGTCGAGAGCCGTGCCTTTCTCGTTCATAAATCCGGGCTCATCGGTAAAGAAGCCCAGGATGGTGCGGCCGAACTCGTCGCCCAGATGCGCAAACGTAGGCTCGTAGACGGCGTCGATGAGCATGCGGCACGAGGCGGCGTCGACCATGTTGATGTACTCATCGCGAAAGCCAGTTTTTTGGCTGGTGACGTAGAGCTCGACGGTGGCGATGCCGTCGGGGGCGTCAAAACGCAGGCGGGCGGGGGTGCCGTCGGTCTGCTCAAGAGTGATCTCAAGATTGAGCGGTGCGCCGGCGGCGTCGAAAGTCGCCGCGCCCACAAAGCGCTCCGTGGGATCCATAAGATTGCCGAGCTTAATGACCGTGGACGGCTGGGGACCAACGACCGTAACCGTGCGATGCTTGAGCACGGTTTTCTTGAGCGCGGGGTCAACGTTCTCGCCGGCAAGCGCGCCGTTGGCGTAGCCCGTGGGGAAATGGGCGTCGTCGAGCAGCCAGATCTTCAACCCCAAGCGCTTGCACTCGCCGATGATAAACCGCAAGTCGGACCACCAACCATCGCGACAAAACTCGGGATGCGTGCGCGATTCGAGGCAGACCTCGCGGATGTCCGCACCGGCGATCTGCTCCAAGTATTCGGTAATCGTTTCGTGCGTCTCGCCCTTGAGCCACAAGAACGGAAGCACATGGTTGTCGTATGCCGCCATACCGCCATATCCACTCCTCTAAAACCAACCTTTTAAATCGATTGAAGTCAGAGTACGCCGCGCGCGCTGTCCTGCTAATATCAAAACCACAGCAGAATATGACCGAATCAACGATTGTGATGCCATGGATCTTGCACGTTTAGACAGCCTTCTGCTCGAGCTGACCGACAGCGAGTGTGCTTACCACGCGGGCGCCCGCTATGACTGGAATGATGCGTTCAGCTGGGGTCATCAGCAGGGTATCGGTGAAAAACATATCCATAAAATCGGTGACCCGACGCGAGCCTTGCACCAAGAGGGCATGCCCGAAGGCCTATCAATCGTGCGCAACTCGCGCTTCAACCCTGTACCGGAGCATGTGCACGATTATGTCGAAATCAGCTATGTCTATCGCGGGCACGCGCCACAGACCGTCAACGGCGAACAGCTTACGCTTGCTCAAAACGAGGTGCTCTTGCTCGACGCGGCCTGTCCACATGCCGTGGGCGAGCTCGGCGAGCATGACATTATGCTGAGCATCGTCATCTCGCGGCCGATGTTGCACCGCAGCCTAGAGCAGAGCCTGTCGCCGTCAAGCACCGTCTCGCAGTTCCTCATTAATGCCCTCAATGACGAAACCGACCACCGCGGCCATGTGCATTTCCGCACGGGCAACAGCCGCCGCGTGCGCCGATATATGCAGGAGATGCTGTGCGAGCTTCTGGAGCCGACGGCTGTGAGTCCCCAGATCGTGTCGAAGCTGTTTGAGTTGCTGTTGGTTGAGCTGATGCAAAGCTATGAGGCCGCACTGCTGCAAGCGGGCACACCTGCACTTCCCTCGGCGCAGGTCGCGGCCGCCGTGGGCTACATCGAGCGCCATGCCTGCGATTGTACGCTCGAGGACGTAGCTCGCCACCTCCACCTGAGTCCCAACTACGCAAGCGCGCTGCTCAAGCGGCAGACGGGCCACACGTTTATGCAGCTCGTGCAGGAGAGTCGCCTAACACGCGCGGCAACACTGCTCGACGCCGGTGCCACTGCCGAAACCGCGGCGCGCGAGGCCGGCTACGCCAACGTGAGCTTCTTCTACAAAAAGTTTGCCGAGCGCTATGGCTGCACGCCGGCAGCGTATCGCCAGCGTTTGCCCAGATAAAACCGACCAAAATGAACCTGTCCCTTTTTGGCAGGTATCAGGAAGTGTCAGGGGCGGGGTGGCGGCGGGGTGGCGCTGCGAAAAGAAGTGTCGGGTTTGGCATCCCCGCCCTTGCCCGTCCCGCGCGCGGGCGATACTCGGCCTATCGACCCACGATGCAAAGGAGATGCTCATGGCAAACATCAAGTTCCCCGAGGGTTTCTATTGGGGTGGCGCCACCGCCGCCAACCAGTTTGAGGGCGCTTGGAACGTGGACGGCCGCGGCCCTTCCGTCGACGACCATTTCTTGGGCGGCAGCTACAAGGAGCCGCGCCAGATTACGATCGACATCGACCCTAACCGCTTCTACCCCAATCATGACGGTATCGATTTCTACCATCACTACGAGGAGGACATCGCGCTGTTCGCCGAGATGGGCTTTACCATGTTCCGCATGTCCATCTCTTGGAGCCGTATCTTCCCCAACGGCGACGACGCCGAGCCCAACGAGGCCGGCCTCGCCTTCTACGATCGCGTTTTCGACTGCCTGCGTGCTCACAATATCGAGCCGCTCGTGACCCTGTCGCACTACGAGATGCCCTATCATCTGGTCGAGAAATACAACGGCTGGGCGAGCCGCGAGCTCATCGGCTTCTTTGAGAAGTACTGCCAGACCGTCTTCGACCGTTACCAGGACAAGGTCAAGTTCTGGCTCACCTTCAACGAGATCAACTGCGGCACCCAGGACATGGGCAACCTCTTTGAGACCAGCATGATCCAGGACTTTGAGGGTCCGGCTTCGGCGGTCCACGCCACGCCGCAGGCCCGTATGCAGGCCCTGCATCACCAGTTCGTGGCCAGCGGTCGCGTCGTGCGCTACGCCCACGAGCACTACCCGCAGTTCAAGATGGGCAACATGGACTGCTTCATCCTTTCCTATGCTGCCACATGCGATCCGGCCGACGTGTTCGCCACGCAGCAGGAGATGAATACCATGAACTGGTACTGCTCCGACGTGCAGGTGCGCGGCAAGTACCCGTTCTATGCCAAGCGCTTCTGGGCCGAGAACGATGTTGAGCTCGTGATGGAGGACGGCGACCTGCAGGATATCGCCGACGGCAAGGTCGATTTCTACACCTTTAGCTACTACATGTCCGGCACCGTGGGCACCCACAAGGACCACGAGATGACCGAGGGCAACATGACCTTTGGCGGCAAGAATCCCTATCTGGAGTCCACCGACTGGGGCTGGCAGATCGATCCGCTGGGCCTGCGCATCGCCCTCAACGAGATTTATGCTCGCTACGAGATTCCGCTGATGGTGGTCGAGAATGGTATGGGCGCTTACGACGAGGTCGAGGAGGACGGCTCCATTCACGACCCGTATCGTATCGCCTACTTGCGCAGCCACGTCAAAGCCATGGGCGAGGCTATTGCCGACGGCGTTGACCTGATTGCCTACACCTGGTGGGGTCCCATCGACCTGGTTTCCGCCGGCACGGGCGAGATGCGCAAGCGCTACGGCTTCATCCACGTCGATAAGTACGACGACGGCACCGGCACCTACGAGCGCCGCCGCAAGGACAGCTTCTTCGCATACCAGAAGATCATCAAGTCCAACGGTAGCGAGGGTCTGGAGTAATTGAGTTCCGGCATTCTGCCGAACGCCGGGCCGGCAGCCGATTACGTGAGCACCGACGTCAATGACGACAGCATCTGGAACGCCTTTATTCACCTGGGGCTTATTGAGGATTAATCGACAATACGAGTGCCGCTGGGGAAAAGGTTTTGGGAAGGGTTCGGAAAGGCTTGCGATTCGGGCCCTCGCCTGAGTATTTTGTTCATTTGGCACTATAATCACCATAGGCATGCGCATAACGTTGCGCTGAATCAAGAGGAGAAAACGTATGGGTCTGTTTGATATGTTCAAGAAGAAGGCTGAGCCCGCGGCTGCCGCTGCTCCTGCCTCCATCTCTGCTTCTGCCGGCGCCGACGTGCTATGCTCGCCCGTCAAGGGCAAGGTCATCAAGATGGCCGACGTGCCCGATCCCGTCTTTGGCGGCGAGGTCCTGGGCAAGGGCTGCGCCGTGTGGCCCGAGGACGATCTGGTCTACGCTCCCTGCGACGGCAAGGTGACCGTCACCATGGGTCACGCCGTGGGTCTGCAGTCCGATAGCGGCATCGAAGTCCTGGTGCACGTTGGTGTCGATACCGTCAACATGAACGGTGACGGCTTCGAGGGCTTCGTCAAGGCCGACGACGTCGTTAAGGCTGGCCAGCCCATGCTCAAGATCGACCGCACCAAGATCGCCGCTGCCGGCTACAAGGACTGCGTCGTCGTGGCCGTGTCCAATACCGCCGAGTTTACCGACGTCGAGCTTGCCGTCGAGGCCGAGTCTGCCGTCGCTGCTGGTGACGCCATCGTCAGGGTCATTCGCAAGTAAACTGCGGCAATATAAGGGTGTTTTGGGGTGGTCGAATTGTCCGACCACCCTTTTTTATTACAATGCGGCGGAACGTTTTATTGCGCGTTGGGCGGACTGGTAAACCGTTCGGACGTTAAATCGAGCCGACTACGCCCTTGCTTTGCCGGGGGTGTTCGTTAGCGGCTAGTATGGCCTTATTGTTACGACGTGCACCGCGTCGGGAAGCGCGGTGCCGCTTGTTGGGAGGAATGTCATGAAGAAGAAGCTGCTGCTTGTGCCCCTGATGGCTGTTCTGGTCGCATGCGTGGTTGTGCTTTCCGGCTGCGGAGGTCCTTCGGTTGAGGAGCTTATCACCGAGGATCTTACAACGCAGTTTGACGAGGTCAAGAACGGTGGCGACGACTTCCTCGCCGGCCTGGAAAAGGCCTCGGGCGACGAGTTCAAGCAGTTGGGTATCGATCCCAAGGAGTACGCCAAGAGCTATCTCGAGGGCTTTGGCTACAAGATTGGCGACGTGACGGTCGACGAGGACAAGGGCACCGCAACTGCCGAGGTCACCATTACCTGCAAGTCCATGAACCAGATCGTTGAGGATTTTGCCACCCAGTACCAGGAGAAGGTCACCGCACTCGATTCGATGCCTTCCGATGACGAGCTGTACAAGATGGCCGGTCAGGTTATGGTCGATGTGACTAAGGCTGCTAAGACCAAGGACACCACGGTCATCTTCAAGTACTCCTGCAATGACGATGGCGAGTGGTCTGCCGACGATTCCGCAACCAACGAGATGATGAAGGCCATGATGAGCTAACTGGTTACGCGGTTCTACGAACCGCGTAACTGCTCGACGCTGCAAACGCCCCTAAGCGGCAATCTGACGTTCAATTTCAAGGGCGCGACCAGAAGGTCAGCGCCCTTTCATTTCACGTCACCTTGCTCGCTTAGGGGCGTTTTCGCTGTCCGTCCTCTACCCGCGACGTAGTCATTGGGGACGTTCTTAAACGACTAGTCGTTGGGGACACTCCTTGCACCAGCGTTGCATCGGGTGGTCGGGAAAATACGACCCGGTATTTGGTCGAATAGTGGGTTGCGGTTTCCGGATGGGGTGGGTTGCGGAAAGTGCGACCCGGAAAATCGCTCTGAAACGGGATGCCGTTTCCCCAACAGGCCCCAAACGGAAAGCGCATCCCATTCCGGAGCTCCAAAACGGGATGCGCTTTCCGCGCGGCAAAATCACTGCAGCCGCGTTGAGCGGCAGCCCCGCTACTCGCCCAGAATCAGCGTCGCGAGCTCTGCCTGGGTGTCCACCACGTAGTCGGCGCCGGCGGCCTCCAGCTCTGCGCGGCCGCGGAAGCCCCAGCTGACGCCCACGCTCTTAAGGCCGGCGTTGTGACCGGTCAGAACATCGACATTCGAATCACCCACATAGAGCGTGGTCGCCGGGTTGACGTCCAGCTCCTCCATCACATGCAGCGTGACGGGTGCTTCGGGCTTGGGCGGAAACGCATCGACACGGCCCTGTACCAGCGCAAAGCGCTCGGAACCAAAATACTTCTCGATAAGCGGAGCCGCCGAGATGTGGTCCTTGTTGGTGAGCACGGCAAGCTGCACGCCCGCGGCGCGCAGACGGTCGAGCATCTCGATCGTGCCGGCATAGGGGGCAGTGTGGTCCTCCTTGTGCTTGCCGTAATAAGCTCTAAACTCGGCAAGTGTCTGCTCAAACATACGGCCGTCGCCCGCGTATTCGGCGGGCATAAAGCGCTCGACCAGTTTAAGCATGCCGTTTCCCACCTTGTAGCGGTACTCGTCCACGGCAAACGTGGGCCAGCCGTGCATCTCGCAGACGTGGTTGCCGGCGGCCGCCAGATCCTCGAGTGTGTTGAGGAGGGTGCCGTCGAGGTCAAAAATCACATGGGAAAACGCTGCCGCCATGGGTGCTCCTGCCGTTTGAGTAATAAAACGCACTCCATGATACTGGGCCTGCGTATCGGGCACGTTTGGAATCTGAATATCTTTGCCGGCCTTGAACCGCGTTGCGCCGGCCGCGAGCCGTTGCCGTTAGCAAATTCTCGGCAGCTGCTCTCCTACGAGCATGTCGAGGATACGGGTCGAGCCCCAGCCGGTGCGTACGCGCACGGCGGGTCGAGCGCTTTCGGCAAGCGGCAGCACGCGACCGATGATAGCGGCGTTCTCGCCGTAGCGGGCGACGCGCATGGCCGCCAGCGCGGCATCGGCCTGCTCGGCCGGCACCACGGCAACCATCTTGCCCTCGTTTGCTACCTGCAGCACATCGTATCCGAGCATCTCACATGCCGCCTGTACGTCAGGGCGTACGGGCACGGCATCCTCGTCGACCTCCATGGCAACGCCGCTGGCCTGGGCAAACTCGTTGAGTGTGGAGGCCAGGCCACCGCGCGTGGGGTCGCGGAAGCAGCGGGTGTCGGGGGCGGCGGCGAGCACGTCGGCAATCAGGTGGTTGAGCGGCGCGGCGTCGCTTTCGATGTCGCTCGAAAACGCCAAGCCCTCGCGCTGGCTCATGATGGCGAGGCCGTGGTCGCCTAGCGTGCCCGATACCAGGATGGCGTCGCCGGGCCGGCAGTTGGCACCGCTGAGCGCTACGCCCGCGGGCACTTCGCCCACGCCGGCGGTATTGATGTAGACGCCGTCGGCACCGCCACGCTCGACCACCTTGGTGTCGCCGGTGATTATGGACACGCCCGCCTCGCGCGCCGTTTCGGCCATGGTCTGCACAATCTGGCGCAGCTTGTCCATGGGATAGCCCTCTTCGAGGATAAAGCCGCATGAGAGGTAGCGCACGTTAGCGCCCGAGGTCGCGACGTCGTTGACGGTTCCGCATACGGCGAGGCGGCCGATATTGCCGCCGGGGAAGAACTGCGGCGTCACCACAAAGCTGTCGGTCGACATGGCGATTCGCCCGCTTGCGGGCAGCGCGGCGACACCGGCATCGTTGCCCGCAAGCAGCTCGGGCGACCCAAAGGCATCCAGAAAGACCTCATCGATGATACGTTTCATCATCTGACCGCCAGAGCCGTGGCCCAACAGGACAGTGCTATCGGTGATGCTATGGGACATATCGAAAACTCCAATCGTGGGTGGAATTATATGGGTGAGGCGCAGCGTCGACCGGTCCGCCGTTCGCTAGAACGGCGGAACCCATTAGCCGCGGTAGCGGAAATATGCTGCGCAGCCGCCTTCGGAGCTCACCATGCAGGGGCCGACGGGGTGCTCGGGCGTGCAGGTGCGGCCAAAGAGCGGGCAGTCGCTCGGCGTGATAGCACCGCGCAGCACGTCGCCGCAGCGGCACCCGCGTGGCTCGACCGTCGCCTCAACGGGTACGTCAAAGCGGGTGCCGGCATCAAAGCGCGCGAATTCGGGTCGGATGGAAAGACCCGAGCCGGCGATCGGCCCCAGCCCGCGCCACGTGGTGTCGCATGGCTCAAACACCTGCGCGACCAGCTGGCGTGCTACGAGATTGCCATCTGCATTGACGCCGCGGCGGTAGGCGTTGTCGATCGCCGGCCTGTTCTCGACAACCATCTGGACCAGCATGCAGATGCCCTGCAGGATATCGACCGGTTCAAACCCGGTGACCACGCCCGGGGTCTCGAACCCATCGACCAAAAACCCAAAGGGCGCCAGGCCTGTGATGGTAGCGACATGACCAGGCAGGATAAAGCCGTCGATGGTCGTCTCGGGGTCGTTGGAGATCGCACGCAGAGCCGGCGGCGTGGTCTTGTGAGCGCAGTAGACCGAGAAGTTCTGGAGCCCGCGCGCGTCGGCTTCCAGGATAGCGGCGGCAATGGTGGGCGTTGTGGTCTCAAAGCCGACGCCCATAAAGATGACCGGGCGTTCGGGATTTTGCTCGGCAATGTCGAGTGCGTCGAGCGGAGAGTAGACGATGCGGATGTCGCGCCCCGCGGCCTTTTGTGCGGCAAGCGAGGTGGACGATCCGGGCACGCGCATCATGTCGCCAAAGGTGGTGATGATGGCGCCGTCCATGTTGGAAAGCGCGATTGCGTGATCGATGTCGCGATTGGCGGTGACGCAAACGGGGCACCCCGGGCCGCTTAGCAGTTTGAGTCCCGTCGGCATAATGGAGCGAAAGCCATAGCGACCAATGCTCACGGTATGCGTACCGCAGACTTCCATAAGGTTGATGCTGCGGTTGCCGACAAGCCCATGAATACGATCGATGAGCTCGCGAGCCAGCTTGGGGTCGCGAAATTCCGAAAAGTCGATACCGGAGCGAACCGGCTGCGCCGCCGCCACTAGTATGCCTCGGCCGGGTTGGGGGCGAGCTGGTCCTCTTCGGCCAGCTCGGTCATGGTACTGATGAGCTCGAGTGTCTCTTGGGCTTCCTGCTCGTCGACAATCTGAATGCCAAAGCCGGCGTGCACGAGAATATAGTCGCCTACCCGTGCCGTCGGCACGAGGCGCAGCGAAACGGGGCGCTCGATGCCCATCATGTCGACGGTCGCCTTAAGGTCGTCGTCGCGTTTGACCACTTTACCGGGAACGGCAAGGCACATAATGTTCCCCTTTTATACGTTTTGCGCTGGATAGGCGCCTAATTACCTATCAGTTGATGGTAGCGCTCGCGGGGGCTACGGGCAAACGCGTTACACCTGTGAGACGGCGGCGCGCAGGCTGGCAAAACAGCCTATCGCGATGCTGTCTGCGCGCGACGAGCGCGAGCGATGGCGGCCTGACCGTAGGCGATGCAGCCGTCGTTAACGGGCACGGTTTGGGGAATTAAGACCGTAAGGCCTACGTCTTTAAGCTTGCGGGTGAGGAGCTGAAGCAAAAGTCGGTTCATGAACACGCCGCCCGAGAGCGCGACGGTATCGACGTCTTCGCGCGCGCAGATTTCGCGTGCGATTCGTGCCGAAGAGCGCGCGATGGCGATATGGAAGTCAAGCGCGAGCCTGTTGACGGAAATGCCGGCCTCGATTCCACCCAAAAGTGCCTTAAAAAGCGGTTTTTGGTCCAGAACAAGGGGATTGTTAGAGGTCGTCTGGACAGTTAGTTCAGATTCGTATTCTTTAGAGTGGCTCTGGGTGGTAGAAGTCGTCTGTGAGGATTCCAAATGGGTCGATTTGGGACCTGTGCCGGGCACGCTTGCCGCAAATAGGGTGTCTGTAGAGCCTTTTTTGGCCAAATCTGAGGCAAAAATGCCAAATAGAGGGTTAGTAATTAATACGTATCTGAACAAACTGTCCAGCGACGTTGAGACGGATGCGGATACGCCCACCTGATTGCCAGCGAAACAGCTGATTTCGCCGTCAAGCGCGCGCCAGGCGGCGGCTTCGAGTTCGATGGCGGGCTCGCCTTCGTAGGTTGCCTTGCCGCAGATGCCCAGAATCGCTGCCGCGGCATCAAAGAGACGCCCCATGCTGCTGGTACGCGGGCTGTTGATGCCGCGCTCGATCATGGTGGCTGTCACGCTGCGCGTTTGCTCGTCGAGGGTGCCCAATAGCCCCGCGGCACCCGGATGCTCGAGCAGGCCGAGCTCGCTCAGCAGGGCAAAGGCATTGCGCCGGGCATCGTGCACGGATGCGGCACCGCCTGGCAGCGCCCAGGTGCGCAGGTGCGCGGCGCGTTCAAAATCGGCAAGGCCGGCGATAAGAAACTCACCGCCCCAAATGGTTCCGTCGGTGCCCGCCCCCGTACCATCAAAGGCAATGCCGAGCACGCGCGCGTCGGTTGTAAGCTGGCCCGCGGCGATAGCCTCGGCTATTACGCTCGCGATATGCGCATGATGGTGCTGCACCTCGACGAGCGGCAGATTGCATTTTCGCGCCTGCTCGCGCGCCCACTGACTCGATAGGTAGCTGGGGTGCAAGTCGCAGGCCAGCGCGGCGGGCGTCAAGTCGAAGAGATCTTCCAAGCGCGTGCGCGCGGCGTTCCAGGCATCGAAGGTCTCGCCGTTTTCGACATCGCCAATATGCTGCGACACAAAACAGGCCGCCTCGCCGTTCGCATCCTCGCGTGTGAATGCGATCGTTGCCTTTTGCTGTGGGCCGCAGGCGAGCACGCAGGACGGAGCGCCGTCGAGCGCCGGCAACGGCAGCGGCTGGGGTGCATATCCGCGTGCGCGACGCACAGGCATGCCGGTGCCGTCGACCACACGTACCACGGAGTCGTCGTAGCGTGAGAGAATCGCACGGTCGTTGCCAAGTAGCGCGTCGGCGATGCCGGCGGCAACAAGATGTTCCCATGCAAGGGCATCGTCGGTTTCGATAGGTTCCTCGCTCAGGTTTCCGCTGGTCATGACCAGCGCGTGCATGTCATGCGACGCGGCTGCGGCAAGCAGCAGGTGCTGAAGCGGGGTGTAGGGGAGCATAACACCGAGCTCGGGTAGATCGTGCGCGACGGATGGCGCGAGCGCGAGGGCGTCGGGGGAGCCGTGGGCGTCGTTGCCGGTCGCGCGGCGGCGCAACAGCACGATGGGACGAACGCTGCCGGCCAGTAGGTTGCGTTCAACGCCATCGACATGACACAGGCACTCGGCGTCGGCAAGGCTGCACACCATAACGGCAAGCGGCTTGTTGCTGCGGCGTTTGCGGCGGCGAAGCTCGGCTACCGCCTGCTCGTTGGAGGCGTCGCAGGCCAGGTGGAACCCGCCCAGTCCCTTTATGGCGACGATAGATCCGTTGGCCAGCAGCTCGACGCAGCGTTCGATGATGGCATCGCTGGCCTCGCGCGTGGAGCCGACGGCTGGTGTTGCGTCGACCGCCGTTGGCACAACACCGCGGTCCGCCTCGCGCCACGTAATATGCGGTCCACAATCAAAACAGGCATCGGGCTGCGCGTGAAACCGCCGATCGAGCGGGTCGGCATACTCTGCGGCGCAGGTGGGGCACATGGGGAAACGATTCATCGAGGTAGCTGCTCGGTCATAGGGCAGCGAGCGAATGATGGTAAAGCGCGGTCCGCAATTGGTGCAGTTGATAAAGGGGTAGTGAAAGCGTCGGTCGGCGGGGTCGAACAGCTCGCGCAGGCAGTCGTCACAGGTGGCGATATCGGGGGAGATGAGCGTCGTGTGCACGGTCTGATCCTGCGACGCTACGATACGAAAGACCTGCTCATCGTCGGCATCCCAAGCGTCGGGCTCCAGGTCTGCAACGGCGACATGCTCAACGCGGGCCGCGGCAGGCGCGTGCTCCGACAGCGCGGCGACAAAGCCGTCAAGTGCCTCGACCGAAGCATGCGCCTCGATGTGCACGCCATCGCCCGCATTGAGCACCCAGCCGCAAATGCCATGCGCCATAGCCTCGCGATACACAAATGGCCGCATGCCAACACCCTGCACAATGCCCGTTACATGGATATGCACATGCCGCATGTGGCTCCCCCTCGTCAAAACCGACCAAAAAGGACAGGTTTATTTTGGTCGGTAAAACTTCTAAACCTGCCAAAACAAACCTGTCCCTTTTTGGCAGGTGCGCTGCGGGAAATCCCGTTACAGCCCCAGGCTCTGCTTGGTGGCGGCGCAGGTGAGCTCGCCGTGCTTAACGCCGCGCAGGCCCAGCAGGCGGTCCGCCAGCTCGTAGACGCGTTTGCCGCGACCTTTGAGCGCCAGAATCTCCAGGCAGTTGTGGTGGTCCAGATGCACGTGCATGGTCGAGACAATCTCGCCGGTGTAGTCGTGCTGCACCTCGTCCAGACGGCGCGTCAGATCGCCAGTATGGTGGTCGTAAATCATGGTGAGCGAACCGATGACCTGCTCGTCGGGCGTGCGCATCTGCTCCTTGGCGATCGAGGCGCGAATCAGGTCGCGTACGGCCTCGGATCGGTTAGCCACGTCACCGCGGCGCGCGATCTGCTCGTCAAAGCGGCGCAACAGGTCGTCGGGCGCGGTGACCGAAAAGCGGACCAGCTCGGAGCTGGGGCCGCTGCGGCGGCAGCTCGCATCGTCGTCCGCACCGTGGTCGTGCGCGTGCTCGTGCTCGGCCACGCTACACCAGCTTTACGGAGCCAACGGAGTTATGGTCGGCCTCGATGGCCTCCTCGTAGCCCTCGAGCGCATCATGCGCCTCGTGCAGCGCGGACATGGCGGCCTCGAGCTTGGCGCCAATGCGCTCCATGTCAAAGTTCTCGGTCGCATGCAGCAGCTGATGGCTCCACTCGTGAGCGAGCTCAATGGTGTCGTCGACCTGCTTGACGCTCATGGCAAGCTGGCTCATGTTCATTCCGACGTCATGCATGGGAATCTCCTTTTGTGCGGGGCGATATGGTGGTTCAAATTTTACTACGCCCGCCTTGGGCGCCGTCGCATAAGAAAACGGGTGCGAGTCCGCCTGACCCGCACCCGTTCACTGGGGGCTGTTTGTGACTACCATACTATCCGTGGTCGCATGCCTTGCGTTTGGCACTCCGGCGAGCGGTGCGAAACCGCTCATGGACGGCAGACAAGTAACAAGCGTATTACAGATGTTTCTTCAGCAGTGCCTGAAGTCTTGCCTTGGGTAAGGCGCCGACCGAGCGGTCGACCTCCTCGCCGTTCTTAAAGACGATCAGCGTGGGGATGCTCATGACGCCAAATTTCATGGCCAGGTCCTGGTTGTCGTCGACGTTGCACTTGGCCACAGCCAGCTTGCCGGCCAGCTCGTCGGCAAGCTCGTCTACGATGGGCGAGAGCGAACGGCAGGGGCCGCACCACGGGGCCCAAAAATCGACCAGCACGGGAAGGCTGTCGTTAACGACGGAATCGAAGTTCTCAGGGGTAATCTGCTTAATGTCAGCCATAGTGACCTCCATAGTGCGACGCGGCTCGGCCGCGTAAAACTCATTACGACCGTGCTTATACCCAGCGGCCCGCAAAGCAACCACTCGCGCGCGGCTCTTTTATCAAAAGCGCCGCAAAACCCCTTTCTTCAGATATGGGGATATAAGGCGCATCGGCGTCAGCCGATATACATATACGGCTGCAAGTGGTATACTGTTTGTATGGATAGATACAGAAGTAACGACAACATAGTCTGGAGCTGCGACTACCATGTGGTCTTCTGCCCGAAATACCGCAGAAAGGTGCTCGTGGACGGCATCGACTCCCGCTTCAAGGAGATCGCGCACGAGGTTGCGGAAGAGCTCGATTTCGAGATAAGGGAAATCGAGGTCATGCCCGACCGCGTGCACATGCTCATCTCGGTCGACCCCCAGTTCGGCATCCACCGGGCCGTAAAGCGCATCAAAGGCAGGACCAGCCATGACTTGCGCACCGAGTTCCCGCAGCTGAAGCGCAAGCTGCCGACGCTCTGGACGAACAGCTACTTCGTCTCGACCGTCGGCGGGGCGACGCCCGAGACCGTCAGGCAATATATCGAGGACCAGAAGAACGCATGAGGGCCATGGACAAGAGCTTCGAGTACCGCATATACCCGAGCGCCGATCAGGAGGCCCTCCTGCAGAAGACCTTCGGCTGCTGCCGCTGGGTCTACAACAGGGTGCTGGCGATGAGGCGGGACGAGTACGCGCGGACGGGCAAATCGAGGCACATCAACTCCTACATCACCCAGATCCCCGCCTGGAAGAAAACGGACGCGCCGTGGCTCTCCGAGGTGGACTCCATGGCGTTGCAGCAGTCCCTGCGCGACCTGGACAAGGCATATAGGAACTTCTTCCGCGCACCAGGCAAGGTGGGCTTTCCGATGTTCAAGTCCAAACGCGCGGGGAGGAAGAGCTACCGCACGAACGGCGTCGGGATAATCGACGCCAGGCACGTGAGGCTGCCCAAGCTGGGGACCGTCAGGGCACGGGTGAGCCGTCCCGTGGAGGGGCGCGTCCTGTCCGCGACGGTCAAGCAGGTGCCGAGCGGCAAGTACTACGTGGCGATATGCTGCGCGGACGTCCCCGCCACGGATGCACCGGCCCCGACCGTCGGATTCCTGGGGGTCGATGCGGGGATACACGACATAGCCACCTGCTCCACGGGGGAGCGCCTGCCCAACCCCAGAAACCTGCAGAGGAGCGAGAGGAAGCTGGCGCGGGAGCAGCGACGGCTCTCGCGCAAGCGGAAGGGCTCCGCAAATCGCGCCAGGCAGCGTGTCAGGGTCGCGCGGGCGCACGAGAAGGTGGCCAACCGGCGGAAGGACGCCCTGCACAAGTTCACGACGCATGCGGTGAGAGAAAGCCAAAACATCGCGGTCGAGGACCTGAACGTCAGGGGCATGCAGGGGAACCGCCGCCTCGCCAAGGCCGTGGGCGATGCCGCCATGTCGGAGCTGGCGCGCCAGCTCGAGTACAAATGCGCATGGTCGGGGCGCGGCTTCGTAAGGGTGGGCAGGTTCTATCCGTCCAGCAAGACGTGTTCCGCATGCGGTTACGTCTACAGGGGACTGACGCTGGCCGAACGGGTATGGGACTGTCCCGCGTGCGGCATGCTTCACGACCGCGACCTAAATGCCGCCGTCAACATCGTCCGCGAGGGAAGGAGAATCCTGGAAGGTACCGCAGGGCATGCGGGAACCGCGGCGGATGCCGCAAACGCTTGTGGAGAGGGCGTAAGACCTACGGCTGCATGCGCAGTCTAGGCAATTCTCGGTGAAGCAAGAATCCCCTGGCTTTAGCCATGGGGAGTGTCAAATAATGGTGGGCACGCAAACGATTGGAGAGCGCATACCTATGTCACAAAGCCAGAAAAAAGAAGCCATCGCTCAGGCGGCCGAGCAGGAGCTCGCATCGCTTGCGGGTCGTGGCGTGCGCATCGCAGGCAACGCGTGCTCGCCAATTGTGCTGGTAAAAGGCGATTTGGATGAAGCCGAGCGCTCGGGCGGCGAGCTTGCCGCGGGCGCGGATGGCGCGGCGCTGCGTAAGGCGCTCGGGGCCATCGGCTATGCGCCCGAGGATTTTTGCGTGCTGGCAAGCGTCGCCGGTGCGGGTGACGGAACGGTGGCGGTGGGCCACGCCCTGCCGTGCGAGCTGTTCCGCGAGGCGCTCGAGGTGCTGGATCCCGAGGCGGTGCTGCTGCTGGACAACAGTGCGGCAGACATGATGCGCGAGACCTATGCCGATATGCTCGTGGCGATCGAGGACTTTGACACCGCCATGCTCAAGCCCGGCCTGGTCGCCCATGTGCAAGGGCGCCGAGTGCTGGCGCTCGACGGTTTTGAGGCGGCGCTCACCGACAAGGCCGCCAAGCAGCGCATGTGGGCCTACATCAAGCAGCTGACCCCTGCCGCCGCGCCGCTGTAGCGGCCCCGCGTCCCTACATCACGGCACGCAGCTCAAATCGGTCGCCGTGAATGCGGAACTGGCAGTTGCCGTTCATGCGCTCGACGGCGAGCTTGATGCTCTTGGTGCCAAAGCCGTGGCCGGCGTGCTGGGCCACGGGCATGCCGTCAACCATACGCGGCGGGCGGTCAAACGTGTTAGAGACCAAAAGCAGCAGCTGCCCGTCTTCGTAGCGCAGGTCCAGATCGACGAATCGTTTGCCCTGGGGAGCGGCGCTCGCGGCGACGATGGCGTTGTCCAGGGCATTCGAGAGCACGCTAAACAGGTCGACATCGGCCACATGGACGTTCTCTGGCACGGCGGCGCGCAGGTCGGCGGTGATGCCGTTTTGGTTGATATCGGAGCTAAATGACGAAAGCACGATGTTGACCGTTTCGTTGGCACAGTAGCGGCGCACGGCGGTGCGGTCGTTTGTCTCACAGAGATCGTTGATGCGCCCGAGCGCCTCGTCGATGTGGCCCTCTTCGATCAAAACCGCAAGGCCGCGCAGGAAGTGCCGCATGTCATGGCGCAGAACCGAAAGCTCGCGTCCAGATTGACGCCAGGCTTCGAGTTCTTTGATAGCTGCGCTATCGCGGGTCTCGAGCATCCAACGCTCGCGCTCGGCGGTTTCCTTAGCCTCGTATTCGCGCAGATATACAGCAAGAAACATGAGGTAGAACGCGCAAAGCGCAAACGCCAAAAACTCAACCGTTACCACGGAGCCGGAGTGAAAGAGCGTGGTGTAGACGTTGGTGGCATAGTCAAAGACATAGTAGACAAACGGCAGGATTAACAGAATCCCCAGCTCGGCGGTGGTTTTAACCGCCAAGCGCGGACCGATGTCGCTGGCCCAATGCAGCAAGACGGCAAAGACGGCAAGCGTGGTGGCGATGCGCGCTAGGTAGTAGGCAATCTGCGAGCCGGTGGCGGCGAGCGCGGCAATGCCCATCCAGTTGCTAAACTGGCAGCTCAGATAGGCGCTGGTAATGCCCAGCAAGGCGAGCATCGGGCTAAGGCGGTAGCGAGCGCACAAAAAGACAGCGAGCGGCAGATGCACGACGAGCGGATACGCCTGATGAGCGAAAAGCTCGCCGCCAAAGACATTGGCGAGGCTGAATGCGCTTCCGGTCACGGCGCCAACCATCACCAGCTCAAGCGCATGACGGCGGTTGACCTCGACGCCGCACAGTGCTGCCGAGGCAAAGACGCCAAAGAGCAGGGTCGTTGCGTGGTGGATGGCCCAAAGGACTGTTTCGATGGAAGGAGGCATCAGCGCCTCCCGCCCTCAAAGCGCGCCGCAAAGTAGGCATCTTGGAACCCCTGCTTGCAACTGCGTGCCAGCGGGATGCAAGCGCCCGATCTCATGAAGATCTCCGTGCGGTTGAAGTGATCGATGTTGCGCAGGTTGACCTGGTAGCTGCGGTGACATTTAAAGAAGGCCGCGTTTTGCGCGAGTCGGTCCTCGACGTCGCAGAACGGCTCAAGCGCCTCGATATCGCGGCCATCGCGCAGGTGGAACACCACGTGCTTGTTGCGCGCCTCGGCGTACTCGATGTCGGATGGGCGCAGGGCATGGTAGCCAAAGGACGTTTTGATCACGAGCTCGCTGGTTGGCGCTGGGTGCAGGCTCGAAAGCTCGTCGAGCAGCTGTGCCACGCGCTCGTAGGTCACCGGTTTGAGCAGGTAGTCGAAGGCGCGGACCTCGTAGGATTCCAGGGCGAATTCGGGCGACGAGGTAAGGAACACCAGGCGCACGGCGGTGTCGGATTGACGCAGCTCGCGGGCGGTATCCATGCCGTTGACGAGCGGCATGATCATGTCGAGCAGGATGATGTCGGCGCGCGATGCGGCATGGCGGGCCAGCAGGTCCTCGCCGCGCGTGACGAGCGCAACGTCGACCGCCGTGCCCGTTTCGGTCGACCAGCGGTCGATCATCCGGTGCAGTCTATCTAGAAAAGCGACGTCGTCGTCGCAGGCGATGATTTTGAGCATTTTGGCCCCCTTTGCACCTCGATTTTGCCATATCGGGCGCGTGCCGCTTACCCGAACGTATTCCGTTTGCGCCTCACGGTGCGCAACTCGCGCCGAGCGGTGGGGTGTCAAAACGAGCGGTTGCACAATACCTGATGGATATATGTGTCAATTCATGCTGGCGGCCGGTCGGGGAACATGCCGGTCGCCAGCGCCAAGCGATGCCAAGCATCGCGAAAGCATAGGGGTAAGGGGAGCGAAACGATGAGGGATAAGAAGATGGGGATGCGCACCGTGTTGACGCGCCTGCTGGGTATCGTCACCGTGGCATGCGCGCTCGTGGCGACGCCGGCGGTGGCCGAGGCAGCGACGACAGACGATATTCCTTCGAATGTGAAGATAGCCCAAACAGAGAGCACCAACCCCTACTTATTTACACACCTAATTGCGAGGAGCATGTCTGTTTGAGGATTCGGCTGTGTTAGGTGACGAAGGGGCCGTTCGCAGCAGGAGGCAACGGCGTGGCTCTTCGTAAAATGTCGGAATGCGGCGAGGGCGCGTTGAAGGGAAAAACCTCGGAGGAGAGCGGCAAATGAAGCACATGAACACAGCAAGCCACTTGAGGCGGGCGAGGAAGTTTGGTTACGGCGCGTGCGCCGTTGCTACTGCCGTGATGCTCGTCCTGGCTGCAATCTCCTTCCCGTTTAAAGCCCTTCGGGCGTTTGGCGAAACTGTTGCGTCTCCCGTCGCCGAAGAGCAGGCGACGGGTCATGGCTCGCAGGGAGCTTCCGCTAATATCGGCGGTGGCGTGAGCGCTGGCGGTTCAAACGACGATGATGGGTCCACGTCTCAAGGGTCGCCTTCGGTGAGTTTGGCGTCTGTAATGCCTCTGAACTACCGGCCTAATCCTCAGCGGATTACGAATATGCCTTCGACAAGCAGCAATGTTCACGTGAGGCTGTTTAATTACGATCTGAATCAGGTGAATTACGACAATGGAAACACACGTCCGTTTCTTTTCGGAGATATTGGAAATGCGGGCGATTTAAATAAGTGGACAGGGGTGGGCGGAGGCTTGTACCAAGGAATTGTCGCATCCAACTTGGGCGACAATGGTTATCCCACGCTTAAATATGACAGCGGATCCCTTGGCTATCTGTTTGGAGAGGGTAACGCTGCTGGCGTAACGAAGATTAATAACGGAAGCGCCGTCGACGGACTTCTCTTTTACGACTCGCAGACGGGTCGATATGCGTTCGATAGCAAGGAGAATTGGGCCGAATATAACAATGAAACTGTCAAATTCGATGTATATGACAGCGGACGGTTTCCTGACGGTCTGGTTAGGCACCTGGGCGCTTTCATGCCGTTCAATCATTTGTCTACGGAAGGGGACAACTACAGTAGTACTGAAGGTTACAAGCTTGCCGAGGAGCCTGACTACTACTTTGGCATGGAGGCCAGCACAGAGTTTGTGATGCCGAAAGACGGCGTACTGCCGGGCAGCAATGAGCCCATGACTTTCGATTTCGAAGGCGATGACGATGTCTGGGTCTATATAGACGGCAAGCTCGTGCTCGATCTGGGCGGCATCCACGACAACTACGGCGGAACGATCAACTTCCAGACGGGCGTTATCTCATATTCCAAAGGCGCGCAAGGTGGCCATAAAGACGAGTACCTACCATCGACCCTGAGTAAAGTTCTTGGTCCTAACTGGCAAGATGCCTATAAGACACACACGCTCAAAATGTTCTATCTTGAGCGCGGCGCGGGCGGCTCAAACTGTAAGGTTGCGTTCAACCTGCTTACCGTCCCCGAGGGAACCATCAGCATCGCGAAGCAGATTACCGATCTGAGCGGTGGGAATGTGGATGATTTTGCAAACGCCAAGTTCACCATGCAGGTGTCGACTGCCGACGAGGAGAACGGCGTTTACGTTCCGTATGCGAAACAGCCTTATGCGGTATACAAGATCGGCGAAAACCCCGAAAAGGTGGGAGCGATTCACGAGGGGCAAACCGATGAAAACGGTCGGTTTACTCTTAAAAATGGTGAGTTTGCCCGACTGACAGGTGAAGTCAAGCACGCGGGCGATGACGAGGCTCATGCAATCAATAAGGCGATGTACTACAAGGTCGTCGAGCTCGCGGCCGATGGCTATGACAAAAACGACTACACCTTCAATGTTGCCGATGCCGATTATGAAGCTGAGAATGAAGGCCAGATAGGCGCGTCTGCTCCCATTGGTGTTGACGGGCACTCGTACGTGACGGTCAACAATAAGTTCAAGCGCGGTGAGCGCTATTACACCTTTACTGCCCGCAAGTACATGGCTGATCCAGGTAATTCGACGGATGAGTTCAAGATCAAAATCTGGAACGACGAGAATGCTGCCTATACCGGTACGTTCTATTACCAGAACCTAGAGGGCCAATTCGTGACCTTCGAGGGCAAAACGACAGATCAGGATGGCGCGAGGAGCACCACGAAAGCTGATGGCACCATTACGCTCAAGGCCAATATGCAGGCGGTCCTGCTGGGGCAGGCGCCGGGAACGAGCTACAAGATAGTTGAGGAATCGCCGGGCGACTACTACGAAACTCCCAAATATTACACTGGAGAGGGTAGTTCGTCTGCTGGGGAGTCTCCCGTCGTAACCGTGGATAGGAATAATCCGAATCAGGCCATCACCGTCGAGAACACGCTAAAGACGTCGTGCATCACCATCGGCAAGGAGGTTGCAGGCGACGCCGCAGATACGAGGCAGCATTACACGTTCGAGCTCGTGTCGGAAGGTCTGAACGGTTCGTTCAAAGTGGAATACAAGAACGCCGAGACGACCGAAACGACGTATCACCCCGCAAAGATAACATTTAAAGATGGCCTTGCGACACTCCGGCTCAAGCACGGCGAGACGGCCAAGATTAACGGTTTGGCCATTGGCAGGACGGTCCATGTGGGTGAGGTCGACTTGAGCATGAACGTTTCGAGTGTAACGCCTACGGTGGATAGAGCCGCGAAGCCTGGCCTTACCCTGACTTCGCGGGATGGAAGTCAATACACATCCAAGGTCGATGCAACGATCGATAACGACGGGACAAAGGTCGTTTTCACCAACACGGTCAAATTCGCTCCCGTTACCGGGTCCCTGGTTAACTCCGCGCCCATGATCGGCCTCCTTGCGGTGGCACTCATTGGGGGAAGCATATTGGCGGCGACCGAGGGCAAGCGCGCCTTCGGAAAGCGTGGTAGGCATGGTTGGAAGGAGTAAATCACGGCAACACGTGGAGAAACCCCTGCGGGACGAGCCGGTTTCGCTCCAGCTGATTGCCAGCAAGCTCGATCGGCTCGTATGGCGCAAGCGCCTGTGGGGCGTGGACGAGCGGCAGGTGTGGCACGTGGTGAAGCGGATGGACGAAATGTACCGCCAGCTCTACCGCGAGCAGCAGGTCCGCTACGAAGCGCTTCTGGCCGAGGCGCGGGACGAGCCGATGCAAGCGGCGGCCGGATCTCCGGCACCACAGTCGCCGCGGTCACCTCAGTTGACGCAGGCAACGCCGGTGACGCCGGCGACGGCGCCCAGCCCGTACGCGGCGCAACCCCGGCCAACGGGGTCGCGCTTCCGGAAGGGGTGAGCGACTCGCCGGTTGCCGCTGTGGCCGAGCGGCGCATGTGCCGGGCTGACGCCTGGCGCACGCTGCGAGGGACGGTGGCGAGGGCCGCGGTGTTCGCTGCAGCAGCGGTCGCGCTGTTCACCTGGGTCTTTGGGCTCGTGGTGGTGCAGGGCGACGGCATGGAGCCCGCATCGGGCGACGGCGACGTCGCGCTGATGTGCCGGCTCCACGGCCAGCTGGCTGTGGACGACCTTGTGGTCTACCGCGGTCGGTCGGGCGAGGAGCTGGTGGGCCGCGTGGTGGCTCTGCCGGGCGACACCGTGCAGGTCACCGATGACGGGACGGTCATGCTCAACGGGGCGGACCAGCCCGACATGAACGGCCAGAAGGCGCTGCCGAGCGAGAGCGGTCCTGCGTACCCGCTCGTGCTGGGGGAAGGTGAGTATTTCGTGCTTGGCGACAACCGGTCTTCGGTGGTCGACTCGCGCGAGATGGGTGCGATTGGCATCAACGAAGTCGAGGGGAAGGTCATAGCGCTGCTGAGGCTTCGAAACATATAAGGACTATTGGTACATCTGTAAGAGAACCATTTAGGGAAAGGTGCGTATCATGAACAAGCAGATGAATTGGATCAAGCGGGGTGCCGTGGTCGCGGTCATGGCCGGCCTGATGGGCTTTGCGCCTGTCGCCGCCAATGCCGCGACGATCACCGAGGGTCAGGCGACTCAGGAGATCAAGAAGGAATGGACCGTTGCTTCCAATGCTCAGTGGAACAAGGACCAGGAGTTCACGTTCAGACTCGAGTATAAGAGCGCGGTTCCGGTCGGCACGAACGCAACGACTGATCCTACGCTCGTGTCTGGCGCGAACGGTACGGTGGCAATTGAGACCGATGATTCTAGTACGACGCTCCATACTGGCTCCATCGACCTTGCCAAGCTTGTGAAGCAGTTCGACTTCTCCGCACCTGGCCAGTACAGGTTTGAGCTCACCGAGGTCAACGACAATAACAACTCTAACATCGTGTGGGATACCACCTCTAAGTACACTGTGCGCGTCGATGTTGTTTGGGCTGACCCCATCGCTAAGACTGTTCAGGTTGACGGCGTGTACATCCTCGGTAGCAAAACCATTGACGGTCTCGAGGAGAAGGCCGACGAGGCGGTTTTCAAGAACGGACCCGCTGATAACTCGTCGCTTACCGTTTCCAAGATTGTCGCTGGTACCGCTGCGAACACCAACGATAGCTTCAGCTATACGCTGAGGGTTGAAGGTGCTACTGGCAGCTACACCGTCAACCTGCCCGGCAACATGACTGATAAGCTTACTGCTGGCACGGACTATAAGTTCAGCCTGAAGCATGGCGAGAGCATCACCGTGTCCAACCTGCCCGTGGGTGCCACCTACACCGTTACCGAAGGTGACACCGATTACAAGGAGACCTATGAGGTCGACTCGGCTAAGGCGACTGAGGGTCGGGTCGCCAGTGGAGAGGTCGGCAAAGATGGTAGCACCGTTGCCTACACCAACGAGAAGGGCTTCGCTCCTCAGACCGGCATTACCATGAACGCCCTTCCGTTCGTCGGCATCGCCGTGGTTGCCGTTGCTGGTGGTGCTGCGCTCGTAATTAGCCGTAAGCGTCGCTCTGGCGAGGAGTTCTAGGTTGCTTCCCGCTACCGACACGTTCGGTAGCTACGGTCGTCGGCGTGGCTTGGTGGGACTGGCCTTTTCGGCTTCCCGCGCATTCGACCGCGCGGTCACGTGGATTATCGCCATTATCTTGGCGCTGGTCTGCGCAATCGCGGGGTATGCGGTGTGGGACGCCTGGCACGTCCTTAACGGAAACGACCAGTTCGCCAAGCCTGTCGATGCCGAGAGCTTTGCTTCGCTCATGGCTGTAAACCCGGATGTCTGCGCCTGGCTTACCATCGATAACACCAACATCGATTACCCGGTGGTACAGGGTGGGGGCAACTTCGAGTATTTGAGCCGTGACGCGAAGGGGGAGTACGCAGCATCGGGAAGCATCTTCCTCGACGCGGCATGCGACCGGACGTTCTGCGGGCCGTATGAGGTGCTCATGGGGCACCACATGCAGTATGGCAAGATGTTCGGCGACCTCGATAAGTTCCTGGACAAGGAATTCTTCGAGGGTAACCAGACGGGTCAGCTCATGCTGCCCGATCGGACGCTCGAGCTTAGCGTGGTGGCGGTCATGAAGGCGGACGCCTACGACCATGAGATCTTTGGAACTCCCGTGAGTTCGGATGGAATGTCGGGCCTGGTTTCCCATATTGCGGAGCGCGCACTTTACCAGCGTGCGGGTGCGCTTTCCGCGACCGATCACACGATTGTGCTTTCTACGTGCGCTTCCGATGGTGCGGATTCCCGTACCGTCGTAATTTGCAAGGTGGTTGGCGAGCGGACGTCGGGCGCATGATCGCGATGACGGTAAGAAGCGAGGCCGGCGGCGCGATGCGAACTGGTGCGGAAGAGACGTAAGGATTGATTATGCAGGTTATGAAATATGAATCGCGCATTCGCCGCGGGATGGGGGCGCTGGCGGCAGCGACCGTGAGCGCAGTCGCGGCCATCGTCCTGCTAACGGCTCCGGCTCCCGCCGTTGCGGCTTCGCACTTCGAGCCGATTCAGGCGGAGGTTCCCGTGGCCTTTGCCGTTTCTGGCGATAAGGCCGACAAGGCTCCTGCGTTCTCGGCGAGCATGGTTGCCGCCGAAGGCGAGACCATTCAGCCCGATCGGGGCAAGGTTGCGGTCGCCGGCGCTGGCAAGGCGACGTTCACCGTGACCTTCGACGAGGTGGGCGAGCACCGTTATACCGTTACGCAGACCACGTCCGACACCAAGAACTGGACGCTCGACACGCAGGTTTACGACGTCACGGTGTACTGCATGTGGGAGGAGTCGACCGATTCCCTTTTCACCAAGGTGGTCGTAAATGATTCGAACGGCTTCAAGGCGGATGACTGCACCTTTGTGAACTCTTACGAAGCGCCATCAAGTCCTTCTGGTTTGGGAACAGCCGGTTGGATGCCGAAGACGGGCGATGTCGCCGCCGCCAAGATTGCTGGCGTTGGCGTCGTGGGAGCTTTGGTCGTTGCCGGGGGCATCGCGCTGCACCGCCGTGGCAAGCGCGCTGGGCTCTAGCAAGACGGCCGCTTTGAAGCTCGCGGAATCTCTAAGGGGGAGCACTCTTGGGTGCTCCCCCTTTGCATCGTGGACTGAGCCTTTGTCACATTCCGTGCGGGTTATATGCAGGTATGCCTGCGCACGCTATCATGTATGGGTTAGACCGCAACTATGTGCCCCATACGCGAAGATCGACCACGGTAACCGTTCCGAGAAGATCCGTACCTACAACCAGCCCCAGGACCGTGTGACCGATCACCGCGTCGGCTTCAACTCCACCTACAACGGCGTGCTTCTGGGCGACCAGCTCGGCACCGTCATCGAGGCCCTCGCCGCAGCCGTTCGTGCTGAGAAGCTCCCCGAGGCTGTCGACTAAGCGCAGGGATTGCTTGTAGGCGAACGCTTCAATACATTTCAAGTTCCAGGATGGGGCATCGCGCATGGGCGCGGTGCCCCATCTTTTTTGCTCGCGCGAACAAGGCGTGCGGCGGTGCATTGACCTGCCGGTCTGTTCCAAACTGTAAATCGTCACGGTGGCAACGGCTTGGATGGCCGTTCCTGCTTTTACAGCAAGGAGGAAGCAGACGTGGTAGATACATCGGGCCTCGTCGTCCAGCGTCGCTCTGGAGCGGTATACGGCTATGCACGCGTCTCGTCGCGCGACCAGAACCTTGATAGGCAGCTCGACGCGCTTAAGGGTTTTCCAGTGGCAGATAAGAACATATTCAAGGATAAGGCGAGCGGCAAGGATTTTGATCGCCCAGGATACCGAAGGCTCCTGTGCCGTCTTCGGCAGGGCGACGTGCTTGTTGTAAAAAGCATCGATAGGCTGGGTCGCAACTACAACGAGATCCTCGATAAATGGCGTGAGCTCACGCAGAATAAGCGAGTGGCGATTGTGGTGCTGGACATGCCGTTGCTCGATACGCGGGGTTCTCGCGGTGACGTGACGGACAGGTTCATTGCGGACATGATCCTGCAGCTCCTAAGCTATGTTGCCCAGGTGGAGCGCGAGAACACGAGGCAGCGCCAGACGGAGGGCATTGCGGCAGCGCGAGCACGTGGCGTGAAGTTTGGACGGCCGCGCATTGAACAGCCCGAGAGCTACCCCAAGGTGCGAGATGCGTACTGGGAAGGATACATTACGCGTCGAGAGGCCGCCAGTCAGCTTGGGGTGTGCGTCCGCACCTTTGACCTGTGGGTTAAGCGCGACGTCGCTCTTCGGGAGGAGAGTGGGCAAGGCTAGCTGGTGCAACTGAATGGCCGAGCGCGGAAAAGAAGAATCGAAAACAATGCCGCGTGAGTAAAAGATGAGACGTGAAATATGTAGGCAGCACACACCTGTGTACGTTCAGATATACAAATGACTGCGAATACCGAAAATGTGCGCAAAAACGTAGACGTTTTTGCGCCGCTAATAATCTCTTTGAGGGCTCCCCTCATGGCTTTCGAGCCATGCAATAGCTTCCTTTAAAATTACATACACTTCATTATCATATCCTCGCAAGAAATCTCTACGTTGCCGGCACGGTGACGCTCGAGGCGGGTGAGGATTACGTTGTCGGCGGAGAGGTCAAGATCAACCACTACGTCGTAAAGGGTGGTACCGAGCAAGATCCGACGCGTATCTATTTCACCGGGAATGCAAGTGTTGGTCACTGGCCTGGTTCCATTAAGGACAAAAGAGGCAGCGGCTACGACGAGCTTTTTGTACTCGAGGGCGGCTATGTTGAGTTCATTGGAACCAACGGGAATGGCAGGACTCCCGTCTATTGCAACGGCAAGAGCTTTTTGTCCGACAATTTCGGCAGAAGAGACGGCTACGCCGATGGCGCCGATAAAAACAGGGTCTCCAGCAGCCTGAACCTTAAGGTTTCCGGCATCGAGCTTATAACGGTAGACTCAGGGGTGTCTAAAAGGCCAATTGCGCTGTACGGCACGATGGTCGATGGCGAAACAGCGACCTTCGACAATGTCAAGGTCAGCAAATGGGATTGCACACCGAACGGTGCGACTTATGGTAGCAGCCACAAGTACAGCAACATCGCAACAGAATATGAAGCCTCTCCGGCTCCGGTAACGATTCTCAGCTCGGCGAACGGTGCAAAGAGTCTGGACGTCACGTTTAGCAACTGTGAATTTACGGATAATGAAGATGACTGCGCTGGTGCGCTAAGTGTCGCAGGTCGTGGGTGCAGGCTCAGGGTTGTGCTCAACAACTGCACCTTCAAGAACAATCAACAAGAATCGATCTGGTGCAAAGAACTTGGCGTTCAGGATGCGAATGAGCATACCCATGCTGGCAGCATTGTTGTCAATAAGGCTGATGTTACGCTGAACGGTTGCACCATCGATTCGACGAAAGAGGCCGCAAACTATACGCCTGAGATGCCCATGGCGAGCGCGATTGCTGTTGCGAAGAACTCTTCATGCACGATTAACAACACCAAGATCTCTGATACCTATGCTTCCGGTACGTATTATTATGCGGACGCGAACACGCGTCGAAACACTGTATATGCTCGCGGAACGGTGACGCTGGCTGGCAACACGACCATCACCACCAATGGCGAGGAGGGCGCCCGGGGTCTTGCGCTCGACACGCCGGGGATTAATTACTACGGCAAGCTGAACATTGTCGAATCCTTCACGGGCAAGGTCCAGCTATCGCTCAAGGACAACCAGCTGGGCGCCTATACGGGCACGCAGTGGAAACTTGGCACTTGTGGTATCGATGAGATCGACTTGCGCCCTCGTGTTACTACGGAGGGGGTGCGGACAAAAAGTTGGACCGAGTCCGGTCCGGATTGGAGTCCGCATGGGTACGAAAGAAGACGCGATCGCGCTCTACGCCGGGGGATATACTTACCGCCAGATAGAGAAGATGCCCGGCATGCCCTCGAGGATGACGCTGTGGCGATGGGTCAACGGCCGCCACGACGGGGCGCCTGACCCCCGAGGGGGAGCGGATCGCCCGCCGGACGCTGGGGCGCCACCGCTTCTTCGAGGGGCTCCTGCTCGAGGCGGGCGTGGACGGGAAGACCGCCTCGCGGGAGGCCTGCCGCATGGAGCACTGCCTGTCGGAGGGCTCCTTCGAGAAGCTCGCCGCCCTGCTGGGCGAGGGCGCGGCGGGAAAGCCGTGAGGCACATCGACCTCATAGCCGCGAGGATGGAGGAGGCGCGCTGGCGCCGCGGCATCCCCGTCGCCGAGCTCGCCCGGCGTGTGGGCGTCGACGGGAAGCGCCTGTGGCGTGTCCTCAACGGGGGCGCGCCATGCGCGCCGACGAGTTCGTGCGACTGTGCGCCGAGCTCGGGGTGGGGCTCGGCAGGTTCTTTCCCGCCCGCGATCGGGCGCCGCGGGCAGATCGCGGTCAAAATGGGCAGGAAAAAAAGGATTTGCAGTTAGTTCGTCATCCGCTCTTCGGGTATCCCGAATCGTTTACTCTAGCTCGAATGGCTGTGATTCATACGTGTCGTTTTCGGTTTGCTGCGTCTGAACGTGCTGGGGGTTCGTAAAGGCATGCTTGCTGCAACAACATAATTCAATATTGAAGGAATGTGGCAGTGTCTGAGCCGCATCAGCTTTTCTCGCTCGCTTTTCACAGGCGATCCTGCCTGAACCGCTGGGGGGAACAGCCCTTGTGCCTGTGAAACGCCTCGGTGAACGCTCCCGCCTTACTGTAACCGACTTCCCTGCCGACCTCGGCGATGGGCAGCGCCGTTTCAGTGAGCAGCCTTTCGGCTTCCCTCATCCTCTCCCTCGCCACGTAGGACGCCGGAGGAAGGCCTGTCGCCTTCTTGAAGAGACGTTTCATCTTCGTCTGGCCCATATACAGTTCGGACGCGAGCCGCGTGCACGACAAATCGCCGCCAAGGTTCCGAGCGATATACGCGCACGCCCAGTCGACTGCCGCAAGGTCCTCGTCGGTCATTCTGGGCCTGCCGCCATTCGGCCGGGCTGCGCACTCCATCACGAGGGCGATGGATTCGGAGATAACCCCTTCGTAAAACAGATCCGCCGCGATTCCCCTGCCTTGATACGAACGCGCCTTGCGAAGCAAGTCGACAAGCCCCGGAAGGTCGCGCCGTCCGTCTACGCCCGCAAACGCCTTGCGGACGTCCTCTATTTCGCCGAAGCGGCTCTGCAGATAATCCCGATAATAATCTGGCGAGATGGTGATCGACGACGCCGCGGCAACGGAGCCTTCCGAGAACCGCGCTTCGTACTCCTCGTTTTCCCCGCCGAGATACACCGTGATGGCGCCCGGGGCGAGCGGAGCCCCTCGACGCTGCGCGACGCCCGAAACCTCGTCATAGCAGCCCAAGCACAGGTGCTCGGTGCATCGATAGCGTATGGTCCACTCCCTTGCGAAGCTCATCCTGAACGCGTTCACAGCGAAAAGGTTGTCCCGAAAGTACGCCCAGTACTCCCCGGACCCCATGTCGCTTTCGAGAACCCTCAAAGTGCCCGCAGGACCGTAGTTGCCGACATCGCGGGAAGGCACGAGGTGCCATTTCTTGAACGCCTCTTCGTAAAGGTCGCGTTCTATGCTTTCCATCTGACTCTCTTTCGTCTCGTTTCGATGCGGCGTTCCCCGATTCATCCCTTTCATTCCGTATCGGGTCCCGCTTTTGCTTTCGCGAAGACTGGAACTCTGTCTATTCGTCCATTATAGCCAAGAGTTAAAAATGGCTAACTATACAGGGAACATAAGGAGGAATCGGATGACGCAAGACACTCCAACCCCGAAAAGCAACAGGTGGACCACGCGCGACGTGCTGACGTTCGTCGTGTTCAACCTGATCATCATGGCGGCGACCATCGTGGCGAAGATGATCGAGGACATGGTCCTGGCGCCCCAGAACACGTTTTTCGTGGGGTCGTGGCTATTTCCGCTGCTTGCCACGCCGTTCTACGTGGTGATGGCGGACCGCATCGGCAAGCGAGGCGTGCTGGCGGGCTCGACGCTGGTATTCGGGCTGCTCTACACGTTCATGGGAGGGCTCTACTGCGCTCCCGTCGCCGTCGTGGGCGCCCTTATCGGAGAGCTCGTCATGTGGGGGAAGGATTCCTACCACGACATAAAGCGCGTCGTAGGTGGCTACATCGTGTACTGGATGACGTTCGGGTTCTACGGGATTATGCCGTATCTGCTGTTTAGGGACGCCTATATGGAGCAGTTGGGAACCTACTACGACGCGGCTGACGTGGCGGCTATGGTGACCCAGTACACCGAGCTGCCGTGGATTCTGCTCATGATGGCGATGTTCGCTACGGGCACGATCGTCGGAGGGCTCATCGGGTCGAAGTTCCTGAAGAAACATGTGCGCAAGGCGAAGATCGCCTAGCCATGGAAAAGTGCGACATCAAAACTGGGGTGTTCGGCCTCGACCCGCGCACGCACCTGTTGTCGTTTCTCGTTGTCGGCATCGCCGCGATGTTGGTGACCGGCCTTTTGGAGACGGCGCTTCTGCAGCTGCTCGCCGCGGCGTACCTCGCGGCGAACGGGAGGGCGCGCCTTTCGCTCAAGATGTGCGCGAGCTTCACCGTTGTGTGCGGGCTGAGCTTCCTCCCGCTCTCCGGACTGTACGGGGCGCTGTTCGTGAGTTTCCTTCACATGATCCCGCCGTTCACGGCGGGCTGCGCGCTATTCACGCTGTCGCCCTCGGCGATCATGTGCGCGCTCGACCGTTGGAAGCTGCCCCAGCGGGTTCTCGTGGGCGTGTGCATGGTGTTCAGGTTCGCCTCCGTCCTCTCGTTCGAAGCTCGCTCCATCGTGCGCGGCATCCGAATGCGGGGCATCTTCCCTCGCGCGTTCGACATCGTCCGTCACCCGGGGTTGGCGTACGAATGCGTCTACACGCCGCTCGTCATGCGCTCGCTCAGGCTTTCGAGCGAGCTTGCCGCCTCCGCCGAGCTGCGCGGCATCGAAATCGGCCGGGGACGGACTTCGGTCTACCACGTGGGCTTCACCTGGAGGGATGCCGTGTGCTCGACCGTTGTCGCGGTCATATGCGCGGGAATCTACGGAACGGGGGTGATTTTGTGACAGGCGAATTCGAATCATCCAATGCGCTCAAGGAAAGCCCCGTATGCGGCAAGCCTGCGGAGGAGGCGACAGCCCTCACGTTTTACGACGTCTCGTTTCGCTTTGTGGATGAGGCAGAACAAGGGGATTCGGCATCTGCTGACGACGCGGGAGGAAGCAGGGTCGAGGACGTGTCCTTCGAGGTGCGCACCGGCTCCTGCACAGTTTTGTGTGGAAGGTCGGGCGACGGCAAGTCAACCGTGTTGCGATTAGCAGATGGGTTGGCAGGGACGTTCTTCCCTGGAGTGCGTATGGGTTCCGTTCTGGTGAGCGGCACGGAGGTCCTTTCGCTTTCCGCTCGCGGGAGGACCGAGGCCATGGGTGTGGTCATGCAGGATCCCCGCAGCCAGTTCTTCATGGGGACGGTCGGCGACGAGATCGCCTTCTCGCTGGAAAACCTCGGGGTCGACCCTGCTGTGACCGTTGAACATGTGCATGAGGCGGCACGGCTGTGCGGGGTTGAAGGTTTACTTGCTGAGAAGCTTACCGAACTGTCCAGCGGTCAGAAACAACGCGTCGCAATCGCAGCCGCTATTGCGTGTCGCCCGTCGTTTCTCGCGCTCGATGAGCCGACCTCCAACTTGGACGCGGAGGGCGCAGATGCGCTCGCGAGCATCCTTGTCCAGCTCAAGCAGCGCGGCGTGGCGATTCTGGTGTCGGAGCATAGGCTCCACAAGCTTCTGCCCGTCGCCGACGAATTCCTTTGTCTGAGAAATGGCAAGGTCGCGGCGCGGTGGAGCGCGAAAGAATTCGCTGCGCTTCCAGACAAAGAAGCTGATGCATTCGGGTTGCGTCATCCCGATATCACCATCGCGCGCGATTCGAATACGCGACCAGCAGAATCACTTGATTCCCGCGGCGGTTCCACCTCATGGCATATGGAGGACGTGACGTATCTCTACCGCTCGACAGGCCGTGGCATTCGAGGCGTGACGGCGGAGTTTCCCTGCGGTGCCGTGACGGTGGTATGCGGGGGGAACGGTTCGGGCAAGACAACGCTTGCGAAGGTTCTCGTCGGGGCGTCCCGCCCGCAGAAAGGTCTGATAACCAGGGACGGCACAGCGCTCTCACCGCGGGAGCGGAGGCACCTGAGCTATTTCGTGATGCAGGACGCCGACTATCAACTGTATGCGGGGAGCGTCGCCGACGAGGTAGTGCTTGGCCGACGCGTTGATGATGTTTTGAAGGCGCGTGCCTGGGAGGCGCTTGATGCCTTCGACCTGAAAGACCTTGCCGACAGGCACCCCGCCAGCCTATCGGGCGGGCAGAAGCAGCGCGTGACACTTGCCGCAGCGTACTGCTCGGACGCCGAGCTCGTGGTGCTCGACGAGCCAACGAGCGGACTGGATGGGCGCGGCATGCGGGAGGTGGCTTTGTGGTGCCGTTGGCTTGCGGCGGAAGGAAAGGCAGTGGTGATTATCACCCACGATGAAATGCTAGCGCGGCTGGCGGGCGACCGGAGGGTTGAGCTGGCAGCGCATGACGAAGGGAGAAAAGGAGTATGAGTCACGTGACTCCGCTTGACCGCATCGCGCGTCCGAGCGCGTTTTCGAAGCTGTTCTACTTCATGCGGCCCGATAAAGCGCGCATGGCGCTCTCGCTTGTCCTCGCTTGCTTGGGCGAGGCGGCGGGTATGGTCCCGTACGTGGTCGTCGCCCTGTTGGCTGCCGGTCTCATCGAAGGCACGCTCACGCTCGAAACGGTAGCTCTGTTCTCGCTCGCTGCAGCAGGAGGGCAGATCCTCAAGTTCGTGCTCACGTGGCGATCGTCGATGATCAGCCATGGTATCGCCTTCAAGGCTTTGTGCACCATGCGCGAGCAGATGGCCGAGAAGATGTCGCGCGTGCCCATGGGTGTCATCGTCGACACGCCCACGGGTACGTTCAAGAACCGCTTTGTGGACAACGTGAATCAGCTGGAGGACGCCATCGCGCACTTCATGCCGGAGCTTCCGAGCAACGTGTTTGCGCCCATCCTCGCCATGACCATCGTGTTCGCCGTCGACTGGCGCATGGGGCTTGCCGGCATCGCCACGATCCCCTTGGGCGTGCTCTTCTATCTGGGCATGATGCGCGATTACAAGCCCAAGATGGCGCGTTACATCAAAAGCGAGCAGGACATGAACTCCACGCTCGTGGAGTATGTCAACGGCATCCAGGTGATCAAGGCGTTCGGGCGCACGGCGTCCTCCTACGGGTCGTTCTCCGATGCCGTGGCGGAATACCACGACTCCACGCTTGCGTGGTTCCGGCAAAGCTGGGTGTGGATGGCGGCGGTGCGCTCGGTCGTGCCCTGCACGTTGCTCGTTTCGCTGCCGCTTGGCGTGTGGCTGCTCTCCGTCGGGCAGATTGCGCTTCCCGCCTTCATGGTGTGCATTGTCATTCCTCTGGGCTTCATCGGCGGCGTTTTGAAGTTCGCCCAGGCGGCAGGCCAGATCTCGCGTATGGATGCCTGCCTGAACGTGGTCTGGGATTTCCTCGGTGAGCCCGAGCTTGCGCGTCCCACGCAACGCGTGGAGCTACAGGGCGAGTCGTTCGCGTTCGAGGAAGTGTCGTTTTCTTACCGTGAGGGCACCGAGGTCCTGCACGACGTGAGCTTTTCCACCGAACCGGGAACGATCACGGCGATCGTCGGGCCGTCGGGCTCGGGCAAATCGACCGTCGCCAAGCTTATGGCGGGGTTCTGGGATGCGAGCACAGGAAACATCACATTCGGCGGGGTCGACGTGAAGGACATCCCGTTCGAACAGCTCATGGAGCACATCGCGTACGTGGCGCAAGACACGTTCCTGTTCGACCGCTCCATTGCCGATAACATCCGCATGGGCAAGCCCGACGCGACCGACGCCGAGGTGGAGGCGGCGGCGCGTGCCGCAGGCGCCCACGGATTTATCAACGAGCTTCCGCAGGGCTACGCTACGCCTGCAGGCGAGGCGGGCGATCGACTTTCGGGCGGCGAGCGGCAGCGCATCACCATTGCGCGCGCCATTCTGAAGGACGCATCCGTCGTCATCTTGGACGAGGCGACCGCCTACGCCGACCCCGAGAACGAGGCGTTGGTTGAGCGCGCCATCAGCAAGCTGGTTGAGGGCAAGACGCTCGTCACCATCGCGCACCGGCTCTCGACCATCATGGGCGCCGACCAGATTCTCGTTATGGACGCGGGGCGCATCTTGGGGCGCGGGCGGCACGATGAGCTGCTGCAAAGCTGCCCGCTGTACGCCCGCATGTGGCGTGAGCATCAGGGCGCGGTAGAGGTGCTCACGGACAAAAACGTGGAAGACTGGGCGGCCAACCGCCCCGAGGAGGCGAGGTAGATGTTCGCCATCGTAAAACGCATACTCGACGTGGCGGGAAGCTTCTCGCCTGCGTCGCGACGCAGTCTCATTGTTGGCATGGTGTGCAACGTCTTAAAAGCGTTCTTCATGTCCGGGATGCTTGCCGCGGTGTGGTGGGCGCTCGAGAATCGTGACCATATGGGTGCGGATGTGGCGTTGCAGTGCCTGGGCATCCTGCTGGCGAGCGTGGCGGGCCAGTATATCTTCCAGTACCTCGTGGACATCAAGATGGACGCCGAGGGGTTCCACATCTTCCGCGACATGCGCCTGCACGTGGGCGATCGGCTGAAGGGTGCTCCCATGGGCTATTTCTCCGAGCAGCGCCTTTCCGCCATCACCACCACGCTCACCACGACGCTGCACCAGCTGGAGGAGTTCATGACCATCTGCCTCACCGGTCTTTCGGGCGGCGTGGCGATGGCGGTCATCATGAGCTTGTATTTCATGCTGTTCGCGCCGCCGGTGGCGTTCATCACGTTCGCGGGCATCGCCATGGGGCTCGTGGTGCTCGAATGGCTGCGCCGCCGCTCCACCGCGGTGACGCGCGAGGTAACCGCCGCCCAGGAGGCCATGACCGACAAGGTGATCGAGTACGCCCGCGGGATGGCGGTGCTGCGCACGTTCGCCACGCCCGACGAGGCGCTTGCCGAGGCGAAGGCGTCTTTCGAGCGGAAGCGCCTGGCCGACTACCGTCAGGAGCAGGCGGCCCAGGGAATTCTCAAGCTCTATGCACTGGTGTTCAATCTGGCGAGCTGCGCGGTGCTGTTCGCGGCGTGCGCCCTGTACCTCACGGGTGGGCTGCCACTCTCGTGGGCGCTCACGCTGCTCGTCGCCGCGTTCATGATCTACGGCGAGCTGATCAGCGCGAACAATAGCGCCTTTCTCACTAAGAAGATAGAGGGCGAGCTCGACCGCGTGGACGAGGTGTGCGCGGTTCCGCGTCAGGACACGACCGACGAGCCTCTTGCGCCGCGAGGTTTCGACCTGGCGATGGACGACGTGTCGTTCGGCTACGACGACCGGCGCGTCATCGACCACGTGACGCTTCGCATCCCCGAGGGCACCTCGTGCGCCATCGTGGGGCCGAGCGGGTCGGGCAAGACCACGCTGGTGAACCTGCTCACGCGGTTCTGGGACGTCGATGAAGGATTCGTGCGCGTGGGCGGCGCGGACGTGCGCGACGGCACGGCGGAGAGCCTACTTTCGCACATATCCCTGGTGTTCCAGAACGTGTACCTGTTCAACGACACGGTGGAGAACAACATACGGTTCGGGCGGCCGGATGCATCGCGCGATGAGGTGGTCGCCACGGCGAAGCGCGCGCGATGCCACGACTTCATCGAGCGCCTTCCGCAAGGTTACGACACGGTGCTGGAAGAGGGCGGAGCCGACCTGTCGGGCGGCGAGCGGCAGCGCATATCCATCGCGCGCGCCATCATGAAGGACGCGCCCATCGTCATCCTGGATGAGGCGACCAGCTCCGTCGACCCCGAGAATGAGCATCTGCTCATGGAGGCGATCGGCGAGCTCACACGCGGCAAGACGCTCGTCACCATCGCCCACCGCCTGAACACGGTGCGCAACGCCGGCCAGATCCTCGTCGTGGACGCCGGCCACATCGTGCAGCGCGGCACGCACGACGAGCTCATGCGTGAAGACGGGATCTACCGCCGCTTCATCCGCATGCGCGAAGAGGCGGCCGACTGGAGGCTGGGGGCGTAAACCGATGAACAAGCAGCGTTCCACGGAATCCTCGGAGGACTACCTGGAGGCCATCCTGCGCATCCGCTCCGAGCGCGGCTCCTGCCACAACGTGGACATAGCGTGCCTGCTGGGCTACTCCAAGGCGGGCGTCACCAAGGCGCTGGCGGGCCTGTCCACCGCCGGGCTCGCCGAGGTGGTTGCCCGGGACGTGCGCCTGACCCCCGAGGGGGAGCGGATCGCCCGCCGGACGCTGGGACGCCACCGCTTCTTCGGGGGGCCTGGCCCTCACTTCCGAGCGTATGCCGGCGTCGCTCGTCTTAAGACGTCGACCTCCATCCGGAGCCTGCGGTTCTCGCGCTCGGGCTCCAGGATCCGGTTTTGTTCGGGCGTGCGGCTGTCGGCGGCGCGCGGCGAGCCGGTCTCGTTTATCGACTTGACCCGCCTCTCCATGGTGCTCTTGCCGAGGTCGCACTCGTCCATGGCCTCGCGCCTGGGCTTTCCGGCGTTGTGGAGATCAACTATCTTCCTCTTGAACTCGTCGGTGAAATGCCTCGGTCTGGGGCCGGTCGAGGCCGAGCCCCCGGTCCGGCTGGGATGGAATGTCGCTGCGGGCCAGCGTCTTTCCTCTCGTCGAATATCTAGGCGCTGACGATTCTAGGCGATGGCCCTCTCTTGCTTCTTACACCTCGATTGTGCGCGCTACCCCCCCCCAGCGGGCCCGGTTCGAGCTATTCGGGCCCGCTTTTGGGGCCTGCCGGAAACCCGGTGGTCAAAAAAGGCCAAATATGAGTACTGTTACCAGTTTAGTGGCAGCCAAATGGCCTCAAAATCGGTGCCAGAGGCCAAAAGTGCATCGATTTTCGTTCTTCAGAGTCGCGATCGGGCTCCAAACAAGGCGATTTTGCTGCTCTGGACTGGAAAATCGCTGCTACTAATTTGGTGACAGTACTCATATTTGGCCCTTTTTGACCACTGCCCCTTGGTCCAGGACAAAACGGGCTGCTCGAATCATGGGGCGGGTCCATTTTCGGCTGTCCTCAGCTTGCCAGTTCGAAAATGGACCCGCCCCAAGATTGAATCTTTATTCCAACTTTACACCTGGCTTTACAGCTGTCTTGTCAGCTGTAAAGCCAGGTGTCATACTAAAGCCCCAAGATTCGCCAAAAGAGAGGGGCCTTGATGGCACAGAGCGCGAACATGGATGCATCGGAGCTTGCACGCGATATCGCGGCCGGCCTGGCATCGGCAACGACGGCAACGGAGCGCGCGGCACTGGTGCCCGCAGAGCTCGTCGAGGCCATTCAGCAACTAAAAACCCAACGTGACGCGGTGATCTTGGCGCACTACTATGTGGCGCCCGAGGTCCAAGCCGTTGCCGATTTCGTCGGCGACAGCTTCTACCTGGCAAAGCTCGCCAAGAGCCTGCCGCAGCAGACCATTGTGCTGTGCGGCGTGGAGTTTATGGGCGAGAGCGCCAAGCTGCTCAATCCCACCAAGACCGTGCTGCTGCCCGAGCCGGGCGCGGACTGCCCCATGGCGCACATGGTCAAGCGCGAGACGGTCGACGCGGCGCGCACCGAGTATGGCGACGACCTGGCTGTCGTCTGCTACGTCAACTCGACGGTCGAGATTAAGAGCTGGAGTGACGTGTGCGTTACCAGCTCTAACGCTGTCAAGATCGTCTCCGAGCTGCCGCAGCAGCACATCTTGTTCATTCCCGACCAGAACCTGGGCCGCTTTGTGGCCGAGCAGGTGCCCCAAAAGCACGTCATCCTCAACAACGGCTACTGCCCGCGTCATCACATCATCACCGTCGAGCAGATCGTCGACGCGCAGGAGGCGCATCCCGATGCGCTCGTGCTGGCGCACCCCGAGTGCAAGGCCGACGTCCTGGCCGAGGCCGACTACATCGGCTCCACTGCCGGCATCATCAAGTATGCCGAGGAGTCGGACGCGAGCGAGTTCATCATCGTGACGGTCCGCGGCGTGCTCTACGAACTCGAGCGCCGCTGCCAGGGCACCGGCAAGAAGTTCTACTTTCCTGCGGTGCAGCCCACCTGCGTCAACATGGATCTCATCACGCTTGAAAAGCTCGTGCACTGCCTGGAGACGGGCGAGGGCGAGGTGCAGATTGGCGTGTCGGATGCGGCCGCCGATCAGGCCAAGCTCACGCTCGACCGCATGCTCGAGTACGCGGCGCGCTAAGCCAATGTGACATGAGGGACCATCCCCTATGCCACATTACAAGGGAGAGGACTCCTGTGGAAACCAAACAATACCCCGATATGGAGTGTGACGTCGTCATTGCCGGTTGCGGCGTGGCGGGCCTGTACGCGGCTCTCAATCTGCCGACGAGCACGCGCGTAATCATGCTCTCCAAGGGCGCCGTCGATGAGTGCGATTCGATGCTCGCGCAGGGCGGCATCTGCGTGCTGCCCGAGGGTTCTGACTACGATGCCTTCTTTGAGGACACCATGCACGCCGGCCATTACGAGAACCGCCGCGAAAGCGTTGACATCATGATTCGCTCGAGCCGTTCGGTCATCAACGACCTGCTGGCCATGGGCGTGGACTTTGAACGCAAGGCCGACGGCAGCCTCGACTTTACCCGCGAGGGCGCGCACAGCCGCCCGCGTATCGCCTTCCATGCCGATGTTACGGGCAAGGAGATTACGACCAAGCTGCTCCAGGCTGTTCGCAAACTGGACAACGTGCAGATTCTCGAACACATTGCCATGACCGACATCCTGACCGCCGAGCGCGATGGCGCCACGGTGTGCACCGGCGTCGTCGCCGTCGCCGTGGACGAGGACGATTCGGCTCGTCCCGCCGACGAGCTGGCAACTGCCGCCGAGGGCGCGCATGCCGGTAAGCCGTTTAAGATCCATGCCCGCCATACGCTGTGGGCAACGGGCGGTATCGGTGGCGTGTACGACCACTCGACCAACTACCCGCAGCTCACCGGTGACGCCTGCTACATCGCGCAGGAGCACGGCATTACGATGGAGCACCTGGACTACGTGCAGATCCACCCCACGGGCCTGTTCTCGCCGCAGCCGGGTCGCACGTTCCTGATCAGCGAAAGCTGCCGCGGTGAGGGCGCGATTCTGCTCAATGCCGCCGGCGAGCGCTTTACCGACGAGCTGCAGCCGCGCGACGTGGTCGCCGCCGCCATCCGCGAGCAGATGAAGCAGGACGGCACCGAGCACGAGTGGCTGAGCTTTGCCCCCGTCGAGCGCGACGTGGTGACCGGGCACTTCGCTAACATCCGCGCGCGCTGTCTTGAGGACGGTCGCGACATCCTGGACGAGCCCATTCCCGTCACACCCACACAGCACTACTTTATGGGCGGCGTGTGGGTCGACAAGGACGGCCGCACCTCGATGCCCGAGCTCTACGCCGCCGGCGAGACGGCCTGCAATGGTGTGCACGGCAAGAACCGCCTGGCTTCTAACAGCCTGCTTGAGTCTCTGGTTTGGGGCCGCCGCGCCGCGTGGTACATGCGCACCGGCAAGTCGCTGGCCGTGGAGCAGGCCGGTGAGCCCGCGCTTGACGGGCGTCACCGCGCCCTGAGCGCCGATACCCTTGCAATCGATGATTTGGCCCGTGCCGCCGGCACGCAGGCCGTGGAGGAGTAGACCATGAATCCCATTACCATGAAGCTCGTCGTCGATGATCTGATTCTGCAGGCTCTGCGCGAGGACATTACGTTTGAGGATGTGAGCACGGCGAGCGTGTGCCCCACGGCGCGTCCCGCTACCGTTGAGCTTATCGCCAAGGCCGACGGTATTATCGCCGGCCTGGATGTGTTCGCCCGCACCTTTGAGCTGCTGGATCCGCAGAGCTCGGTGCTGTTTGATGTTGCCGACGGTGACGAGGTGCACGCCGGCGACCACGTGGGCCAGGTGCGCGGCGATGCGCGCGTGCTGCTTTCGGGCGAGCGCGTGGCGCTCAACTACCTGCAGCGCATGAGCGGCATCGCTACCTACACACACAACATGGCGGCTGCGCTCGTGGGCACCAAGACCGTGCTTGTCGACACGCGCAAGACCACGCCGGGCATGCGTGTCTTCGAGAAGGCCGCAGTCGAGATCGGCGGTGGCAGCAACCACCGCTACAACCTGTCGACGGCTGTCATGCTCAAGGACAACCACATCGACGCCGCCGGTGGCGTGGCACGCGCGATCGAGATGGCGCGCGCCCATGCGTCGTTTACCACGACGGTCGAGATTGAGTGCGAGAACCTGGATATGGTGCGCGAGGCCGTGGAGGCCGGCGCCGACATCATCATGCTCGACAACATGACCCACGACGACATGGCCGCCGCGATTGAGCTGATCGCCGGTCGCGCCAAGACCGAGTGCTCGGGCAACGTGGACGTCAACAATATCCGCGCGCTTGCCGACCTGGGTGTTGACTTTATCAGCTCGGGGGCGTTGACGCACTCTGCGCCGATTCTCGACCTCTCGCTCAAGCACCTGCGTCTGCTGGATGGTAAATAATGGACGCCCGCGAGCGTCGCCGTGCCATCATGGCCGTGCTCGAGGGAGCCAAAGATCCTGTCTCGGGCAGTGCGCTTGCCCACGAGGTGGGCGTGAGCCGTCAGGTCGTGGTGCAGGACATCGCCCTGCTGCGCGCCGACGGGCACGATATCGTCGCCACCAATCGCGGCTATGTACTACAGGAGGCGGCGAGCAGCCCGGCTGTGCCCACGCGTCTGGTCAAGGTACGCCACAGCGTGGAGCAGGCGGGTGACGAGCTCACGAGCATCGTCGACGCGGGCGGCGCCGTGCTCAACGTGATCGTCAACCACCGCGTGTACGGCAAGATCACGGCCGATCTGGATATCCGAAACCGCCGCGATATCGAGCGCTATCTGCATGACATTGCCAGTGGCAAGAGCTTTCCGCTGCTGACGGTAACCAGCGGCTATCACTTCCACCGCATTGCGGCAGAAGACGAGCAAACCCTCGACGAGATCGAGGCCATGCTCAAGGAGAAGGGCTATCTTGCCGATTTAATGCCCTACGAGGATGATTTGTCCTAGCCCGATACTGTCTTTATAAGTTGCGGTGAAATAGTTCCTAAAATCGGCACCTAAGCAATGAATCGGGAACTATTCCACCGCAACTGCCAAGGTAGCCCCGTCCCCAATTAGCTGCCTATACAAACAAAAGGAGGCCTCCGCGGCGATGCGGAGGCCTCCTTTTTGTGCACGGTGTACTTGTGAGTGTGCAAGTGGGGGAGTTGTTACTCCTCGACGATCTCGGTGATCGCGCCGGCGGGGCAAGCGTCCTGGCAAGCGCCACAGGCGACGCAGGAATCCTCGTCAGCGACGGTAGCGACGTCCTGGAGCTCCAGAACGCCAGCGGGGCAGGAGTCGACGCAAACGCCACAAGCGATGCACTCGTCGGCATCAATTACGGGATGAGCCATGGTAGTTTCCTCTCTGTTGACCGACGCTACAGGCGATGCGCGTCGGTTTGATTCGGGCAAAAACATACCACGGGAGCGACCGTTTGCAATACCCTCTGGCCGGCATCTTCATACCGTTCGCCGAGTATGCCGCGGCTTACTAAAAAACATGCAGGTGAGGCCGTTGAGCTGCGCAAATGTTAGCTATAGGTGACTTGAAATCTAGGGCGATTGAGCGTTCTTGCGGAAACCGCATCCCGAAATCGACGCTCAAAACGGGACACGCTTTCCCCAAGGCCGCCCCAGACTGCTCCACACGCCCCAGGCTCGTACCTCAGTCAACTCTACATAGATCTCAATAGATATGCCGAGGACTCAAACAGTGCATCTACCTGCGCATTTGAGAACCTAAACTCTCAGAGATAAGAAATCTTATATGAATTGACTTAGATTTTGTATATTCCGGCCCATAAGGGGATACACTACATCCTGAAAGACAAGCCGAAGCGCCGCGCGACAGACCGTCGAGGCGGCGCGAACGCAAAAGAGAGAGGGAATTTCTAATGAGTAAGATTCTTGGTATCGACCTTGGTACTACTAACTCCGCTATGGCCGTCCTCGAGGGCGGTTCTCCGACCATTATCGTGAACGCCGAGGGCGACCGCACCACCCCGTCCGTCGTGGGCTTCCGTGCCGACGGCGACCGCGTCGTGGGTAAGGCCGCTAAGAACCAGGCGGTCACCAACCCCAAGAACACCGTGTTCTCCATCAAGCGCTTCATGGGCCGCAAGTACTCCGAGTGCACCTCCGAGATTAAGACCGTACCGTATGAGGTCAAGGAGGGCCAGGGTGGCCGTGCCGTCGTCGATATCGAGGGCAAGGATTACACCGCCGAGCAGGTGAGCGCCATGGTGCTCGCCAAGATGAAGGCTGACGCCGAGAAGTATCTGGGCGAGACCGTCACCGACGCCGTCATCACCGTCCCGGCCTACTTCAACGACGCCCAGCGTCAGGCCACCAAGGACGCCGGCAAGATCGCCGGCCTCAACGTCAAGCGTATCGTCAACGAGCCGACCGCTGCTGCCCTTGCCTATGGCCTGGACAAGCAGGGTTCCGACCAGCGTATCCTGGTCTTCGACCTGGGCGGCGGTACCTTCGATGTCTCCATCCTCGACCTCGCCGACGGCGTGTTTGAGGTTCTGTCCACCTCGGGCGACAACCACCTGGGCGGCGACGACTGGGATCAGCGCGTCATCGACTGGATGGCCGATAAGTTCCAGCAGGAGAACGGTGTCGACCTGCGTCAGGACCCCATGGCCCTGCAGCGTCTGAAGGAGGCCGCCGAGAACGCCAAGAAGGAGCTCTCCGCCGCCCAACAGACTACCGTCAACCTGCCGTTCATTACCATGAACCAGTCCGGCCCGCTGCACCTCAACTACACGCTGACCCGCGCCGAGTTCGAGAAGATCACCCGCGACCTGCTCGAGCGCTGCAAGCAGCCTGTCACCAACGCCCTGCGCGACGCCAAGCTTAAGCTCTCCGATCTGACCGAGGTCATCCTCGTCGGCGGCTCCACCCGTATGCCCGCCGTCCAGGATCTGGTCAAGACCATGACCGGCAAGCAGCCCAACATGTCCGTGAACCCCGATGAGGTCGTTGCCGACGGCGCTGCCGTCCAGGGCGGCGTGCTCACCGGCGACGTCGAGGGCATCCTGCTGCTCGACGTTACCCCGCTGTCGCTGGGCGTCGAGACCATGGGCGGCATCATGACCAAGATGATCGACCGCAACACCACGATCCCGACCTCCAAGACCGAGGTCTACTCCACCGCTGCCGACAACCAGACCAGCGTCGAGATCAACGTGCTCCAGGGCGAGCGCGAGCTTGCCCGCGACAACAAGTCGCTCGGTAAGTTCCAGCTGACCGGCATCCCGGCTGCCCGCCGCGGCGTGCCGCAGATCGAGGTCACCTTCGACATCGACGCCAACGGCATCGTCAAGGTCTCCGCTAAGGACAAGGGCACCGGCAAGGAGCAGCAGATCACCATTTCCGGCTCCACCGCTCTGTCCGACGACGAGGTCGATCGTATGGTCAAGGATGCCGAGGCACATGCCGAGGAGGACAAGAAGCAGAAGGAAGAGGTCGAGGTCCGCAACCAGACCGATAGCCTGTGCTACTCCACCGAGCAGACCCTCAACGAGCTGGGCGACAAGGTTTCCGCCGACGTGAAGTCCAAGGCCGAGGCCGCTATCGCCGACGCCAAGAAGGCGCTCGAGGGCTCTGACGTCGAGGCCATCAAGGCCGCCGGCGAGTCCCTGCAGTCCGTGGCCTATGAGCTGGCCCAGGTTGTCTACGCCGACGCTCAGCAGCAGACCGACGGTGCCGCCGGCGCCCAGCCTGCCGACGATGACGTCGTCGACGCCGACTACGAGGTTGTGGACGACGAGGACAAGTAATCATGTCCGCCCGTAAAGCTCGCACGGAGGCGGCCGCCGTTGGTGCCGCCCCCGTTGACTCTGAGGAGAAGGACGTGAAGATTCCCGTAGAGGCCGCAGGCGTTACCGAGGTCAACGAGGCCCCGGCCGCCGAGGCTGCCGAGAACCAGGTAGAGGATTCCAACAAGGAGGCGACGATGACCGAGGACGAGATGGTGGAAGCCGCTATCCGCGCCGGTGAGGAAGCCGCCGACAACGACTTTAAGCTCAAGTTCGAGCAGGCCCAAAAGGAGCTTGCCGACGTGCGCAACGAGCTCGATGCTGCGGCAGAGGCTCAGAAGACAGCCGAGGACAAGGCGAAGGACGCCACCGAGCGCACCGCCCGTCTACAGGCCGACTGGGAGAACTTCCGTCGCCGCACCGCCAACGAGCGCATCGCCGAGCGCGGGCGCGCGACCGAGAAGCTTGTCACCGCGCTGCTGCCGGTGATCGACGATATCGAGCGCGCGATCGACCATGCCCGCAGCCAAGAGCTTTCCGACGACTTTAAGCAGTTCGTCGATGGCGTTGACGCGGTACATGCCAAGCTGCTCGATGTGTTTGCGCACGAGGGCGTTGAGCCTATCGACCCCAAGGGCGAGGCGTTCGATCCGCTCGAGCACCAGGCCGTGGGGCGTGTCGAGGACGCATCGCAGTACGACGAGACCGTCAACGACGTGTACCAGAAGGGCTACCGCATGGCGGACCGCATCCTGCGCTCCGCGATGGTGACGGTGACCTACGGTGGCGAGAAGCGCCCCGCACCGGAGCCCGAAGCGGCGCCCGAGGATGCCGCGGCCGATACGGCCGAGGGCACCGAGGAGTAATTGAGAAGGGCCCCGGGGCAACACCCGGGGCCCTTTCTGGCCAAGTGCCATGTGACAGCATGAACCGCCGTCCGCAGGGACGGCGGATGTAACAGGAGAGGAGCTACGATGGCTGCAGGCAAAACCTTCTATGACATCCTGGGCGTATCCAAGAGCGCCTCCGACAAAGAGATCAAGAGCGCGTTTCGCAAGCTCGCGCAAAAATATCACCCCGATGCCGGCGGCGACGAGGCCAAGTTTAAGGAGATTAGCGAGGCCTACGAGACGCTTTCGGACGAGAAGAAGCGCAAAGAGTACGACCAGATGCTCATGTTCGGCGGCATGCCGGGCGCGGGCGGCGCGTATAGCGGTGGCTACGGCGCCGGTGCCGGCGCGAGCGGCTGGGGCGATATCTTCGACAGCATCTTTAGCGGCAACGGCGCCTGGGGCAGCGATTGGGGCTCGGGCTTTGCCGGGGCCGCGGGCAATGCCGGTGCGGGCGCGGGCCGCAACCGCGCGCGCAAGGGCGGCGACCTGTCGCTGACTGTCGACGTAACGGCCGAGGACGCGTTTCGCGGCGTGACACACAAGGTCACCTACCGCATTCCCTCGACGGGCGAGCAGCAGACCATCACGGTCTCGGTGCCTGCGGGTGCGGTCGACGGCGGCAAATTGCGTTACAAGCGCCGTGGTGAGTACGGCGTTGCCGGAGGCGAGCGCGGCGACCTGGTCGTGACCACGCACGTGGAGGAGCATCCGCTGTTTAAGCGCAAGGGCGCCGATGTGACTATGGAGGTGCCGATCTCGGTCTACGAGGCGGCGCTCGGCTGCACGGTGGATGTGCCCACGCCCGGCGGCGCGACAGTCCGTCTGAAGGTGCCCGCTGGCACCCAGACGGGCAAGAAGTTCCGCTTTAAGGAAATGGGTGCGCCCGACGTTAAGCATCGCGGCCGCACGGGTGCGCTGCTCGTCGAGATCAAGGTGCAGGTTCCCTCGAACCTGTCCGACGATGAGCACGATGCCATGACCAAGCTGCGCGAGGCCGACACGCGCGATTATCGCGAGAAGGTCAACCGTTACAAGGCGACGTTCTAGTTTGGTTGCGTGGCCTACGGGCTGGCCGCAGGCTTACGGTGGAGATGTGCGAGACGGAAAGGGGTCAGGTAGCATGGCCGAGGACAATAGGAACAAACCGCTGTATATGATCAGCGTGGCGGCCGAGCTGACCGGCATGCACCCGCAGACTCTGCGCGTCTACGAGTCCAAGGGCCTGGTGAACCCCCAGCGCTCGGGCGGTAACACGCGCCTGTATTCGCGTGCCGATATCGAGCGCCTGGAGCTCATCAACCAACTGACCGACGAGGGCATTAACCTCGCCGGCGTGGTGCGCATCCTCGATATGAAGGAGCGTGCCGAGGAACGCGAGCGCGAGAACGAGAAGCTCCGTGCCCGCGTACGCCAGCTCGAGGACGAGCTGCACGAGTACAAGATGCAAAAGAAGATCACCGCCTTGGCCCCGCGCGATGGCTCGGTCAACCCCGAGCAAGTCATGCGCAAGCTGCTGGGCACGGGCGGGGATCTCTAGGTTCCGCCGTTCTACCGAACGGCGGACCGGCCGACGCTGCGCGCCGCCCAGAGCGACAATTTGTCATTCAAAGGGCAAGGCATGACCAGAAGGTCTATGCCTTGCCCTTTTCATGCCAACTTGTTCGCTCTGGACGTCGCTCGCTGTCCGTCCTCTACCTGCGGCGCTGCCTTGCTCGCTCTGACGGGCTTTCGCTGTCCGCGCCAAAACATCGGCGTTGTTATGGGTAGTCATTGGGGACGTTCTTAAATGACTAGTCGAAAGGGACACTCTTGCGCCAGGTCTGCCGGCCCCACACCGGGCTCGTCTTATGCTTTACCGAGATAAAGTGAACGTGCAGATTCGTAACCCGCTGGCAACCGTTCTATGGCACGATATTGAACGAATGTATGCTATGCGCCCGAGCCTTTCGGGCAGAGTGGGAGACAGTATGGTCAAGCTGTACGAGGACGGCGTCTACCTGCGCGGCGGCAGCGAGGTTGTGCCTGCGGCCGAGGCTGCCGAGCGCGGTATTACGCAGACACCTGAGGATGCCAGGCGTGGCACCATCGCGTATTCGATTCTCCAGGCACACAATACGTCCGGCGACCCCGAGGCACTCAAGATTCGTTTCGATGCCATGGCGAGCCACGACATCACCTTCGTCGGCATCATCCAGACGGCGCGCGCCTCGGGCATGGAGCAGTTCCCGCTGCCCTACGTGCTCACCAACTGCCATAACTCGCTGTGCGCCGTGGGCGGCACCATCAACGAGGACGACCACGTCTTTGGCCTTTCCGCAGCCAAGAAGTACGGCGGCATCTTCGTCCCGCCGCACATCGCCGTCATCCACTCCTTTATGCGCGAGAACTTCGCCGGTTGCGGCAAGATGATCCTGGGCTCCGACTCGCACACCCGCTACGGCGCCCTGGGCACCATGGCCGTGGGCGAGGGCGGCGGCGAGTTGGCAAAGCAGCTGCTGCGTGACACCTACGATGTTGCCTATCCCGGCGTTGTCGCCATCTACCTCACGGGTGCCCCGCGTCCCGGCGTCGGCCCGCACGATGTGGCACTCGCCATCATCCGCGCCGTCTTTGCCAGGGGCTACGTTAAGAACAAGGTCATGGAGTTCGTGGGCCCCGGCATCGCGAGCATGACGACCGACTACCGCAACGGCGTCGATGTCATGACCACCGAGACCACCTGCCTGTCGAGCATCTGGGCCACCGACGAGGACACGCACGCGTTTTTGACCATGCACGGCCGCGGCGACGACTACCGCGAGCTCAAGCCCGCCGATGTTGCCTACTACGACGGCTGCGTCGAGGTCGACCTATCGAGCATCAAGCCCATGATCGCGCTGCCGTTCCATCCTTCCAACGGCTTTGAGATCGACGAGCTCAACGAGAACCTCGAGGACATCCTGCACGAGGTGGAGCTCGAGGCCGCTAAGATCGGCGAGGGCAAGACGCACTTTAGCCTGCTCGACAAGATCGTCGACGGCAAGCTGCACGTGCAGCAGGGCGTTATCGCCGGTTGCTCGGGCGGCAACTACGACTCCGTGGTCCAGGCCGCCCGCGTGCTCAAGGGCGCCAACACCGGCTGCGGCGAGTTCTCGCTGTCGGTCTATCCCACGAGCCAGCCCGTGGCACTCGAACTTACGCGTCGCGGCTATATCTACGACCTTATGGAGGCCGGCGCGATTGTGCGCACGGCATTCTGCGGCCCGTGCTTCGGCGCCGGCGACACGCCCGCCAACAACGGCCTGTCCATCCGCCACACCACGCGCAACTTCCCCAACCGCGAGGGTTCCAAGCCAGGCAATGGCCAGCTGAGCGCCGTGGCCCTGATGGACGCACGCTCCATTGCGGCGACGGCTGCCAACGGCGGCGTCCTGACACCGGCGACCGACCTGCCCGAGGAGACTTGGGACGAGGCCTGCGAGTACGCCTTTGACGACGCGCCGTACAAAAAGCGTGTGTACTGGGGCTTTGGCAAGGCAGAGCCTGCCGACGAGCTGGTCGAAGGCCCTAACATTAAGCCGTGGCCCGCGATGGAGCCTCTCGGCGACGATATCCTGCTCAAGGTGTGCTCCAAGATCATGGACCCGGTCACCACGACCGACGAGCTCATTCCTTCGGGCGAGACGAGCTCCTTCCGCTCCAACCCGCTGGGTCTGGCCGAGTTTACCCTGAGCCGCCGCGAGCCGGCCTACGTGGGCCGCTCCAAGGAGGTCGATGCGGTGGAAAAGCGCCGCGTTGCCGGCGAGGCAGCAGGCGACCTGGCGGCACTCGATGCCGAGCTTGCCGGCGTGTTTGAGGCGCTGGCCGGCGCGGGCGTCGCGGCAGACGCCAAGGCGACCGAGTACGGCTCCATGCTCTATGCCAAGAAGCCCGGTGACGGTTCCGCCCGCGAGCAGGCCGCGAGCTGCCAGCGTGTAATTGGCGGCCTGGCCAACATCGTCCACGAGTACGCCACCAAGCGCTATCGATCCAACGTGATGAACTGGGGCATGGTGCCCTTCCAGATGGAGACCGAGCCCAACTTTGAGGTTGGCGACTACGTCTTTGTGCCGGGTATCCGCGCCGCGCTCGACGGCGATCTTAAGAATATCGCCGCCTACGTGGTGCGTGCCGATGGTGCGGTCGAGCAGATTGAGCTCTATATTGCCGATATGACGGCAGAGGAGCGTGCCATCGTCAAGGCCGGCTGCCTGATCAACTACAACAAGTTCAAGGCCGCTGCCGAGTAACTCTGCTGTACGCCCCGGACACACCTTTCCCTCGTGCTCACGCGCTTCGCGAGGGTCGCCCGAGGGAAAGGTGTGTCCGGGGCTACCGCGACGTCCTCGTTGGGTCTTGAGGGACGCAAAAAATAGACTTGCTTGATGCCGCCTCTGTTATCGGGGCGGCTTCTTTTTGTCGAAAACCACCACATTGGGGACAGGCACCTTTGTGGCGGCTCGATTCGTCTTAATCTGTAACATCTTGGCCGCTAAAAGTGGGCTTGGTGTTACAGATTGAGACAAACGATCGCCGCTGATCATTTCATCTCAATCTGTAACATCTAAGTTCGAAAAGGGCCGCTAGATGTTATAGATCGAGACAGTCGAGTGCCAGAGTCGAAAACCACCACAAAGGGGCCTGTCCCTTTCGTGGTGGTGGGGGGCGAGCTCGATGCTGCCGTGCTCGCTGAACGACATTCTAATGAGCGTCTCTACAGGATTTCATCTGGGCTGGCGGGCTTGGTTGTTTTGGGGATGCCGAGTTTGGATGACGCGAAATCGTCAACATTGTCCTTAATTCCGTCTTTGGTGTAGACAGTGACCGTATAGGTGCTGTGTCCGAATTCGCCCTTGTCGCGTGTTGCCCAGGCATCCCAGTAGGCGGCCCCGTTTCGCCCTTTGATTTTTCCGACACGGCGGAGTTCTGTTCGCTTTAATTTCTGGTTGCTATAGATGGTTCGACCGGCCTCCTCGGTGAGCCCGCACTGTCCAAGCATCTTGTCGAGGACTTGGTTCATGTGGCGCTCATCGGTGTTTGGTGCGTAGTCGTAGGCGAGGGTGATGGAGTCGAGTGGCTGGTCGTCGATTAGATAGTTTAGCGCCTGAGGTTCAAGGCAGAAATAGGGGGAGCATCCGTCGACCTTGCCGAGCAACGGTAACTTGGACTGCCAACTTCCGGTGGGAATTGCATATTCGTAGAACACGCCACGGCAGACAAAGGAGAGCGAGGCGGCACGCGAGCCGGCGTCGATCATCCCGCAAAGATCGAAGGGCGACGCGATACCAAAAGAAAAGGGCGTGATGACGATAAGGAAGAGCATCACGATGGGTATGGCGAGAATGGCGATGACGTTGCGACCGGTGGAATGAGACGGCTTCATATGCGCTCCTCGAGACAAAGAGCTGTTGAGGATAGACAGAAATGGATATGTTCAGAGAACAATTCAAGTTTAGTCTCATGGCGTGAGATGGTCGACCGTTAGCGTCGAAAACCACCACGAAGGGGACAGGCGCCTTTGTGGTGGTGGGGTACGAGCAGCTCCTTTTGGTAATAGTGCTGGCTGCGATATCATTAGTGCAGATGGCGAAGGCTTGTATTGTGAGGTGCTTTGCTGTGAGAAGTCCTGCCCGTATTGGTTTGATTGTTTTGGCGCTTGCGATCACCGTGGTTGGCATGGGCGCTGTTGGCATGGCGTTGCTGCCTGCTACGGTGACGGAGCCGGTGGTCAAGCCTGTGACTCAATCTGTCGAACTTCTGACCGGCGACGACAAGCCTGAGACCATAACCGTTGATTTTGATGAGCAACCGGCTGCGCTGGGCATTAGTAATTATCCACGTATTCAGCTTGGGGCTATGCGCTATACCACGGATTCCAGTCTGATCGACAGGGCGTCCGAGCTGCTCAGGGGCAAAACCTTTAAACGCTGGTATGGATATGCGTCCTATCGGGCAAAAGCGAACGACATGGTTGGCGGATACCGCTCGTCCATCGAGTTGAACACCACGAATGGCGCCAAGTTATGTGATGTGTCGTACGATCCTGGCTACGAGGGCAATGAGGGGCCGGGTATCTACATCTTGGACGGCGATGTCGCCTATGTCATGGAGGGCAACCAGGCCGAGCTCAACGATTTTATGGGTCAGTGCATTCAGGATGCCTATGAACAGACCTGCTTACCCGACCCGCAGACTGCACGCGATAGTGGGTCTGCCCGTACATGGCTGTTCGAGGACGAGATGCCCTGGAACGCCGAATCGGGAAGCACGGGCTCGGCAAGTTAATAGAGGCTGCAACCACCACAAAGGAGCCTGTCCCCTTTGTGGTGGTTCATGTGGTGATTCTTGTGTGCTAGATCGCGCCGTACTCTTTGAGGAGCTTGGCGATGTCGGTTCCCTCGACCTTCTTGAGGACTTCCTTTAGGGCGATGCGCTCGACCATGGGCAGTTTCATGCTGGTGATGGGTTCTCCGTCGCGCAGTTTGACGCTGCTCATAAGGAGGTCGCGCACGTCAAAGACCGATCCCCAGACCTCGGGTACACCGCGGTCGACATCGCAGAGCGTGTAGACGGCTTCCATGCCGGTGCGCATGGAGTACTCCGTGGTGAAGATTGTGTCGCGCGGCGTCTCGGCAAACTGGCCCAGGAACGCGAAGTTCACAGCGCCATCGGGCACCACGTCGGGGCGATCACCCGCCTCGCGCGGCATAAAGAAGGCGGTGATGTAGGGCATCATGACGGGAACAGTATTGGCGTGATTGGCTGCCAGCTCACCAATCTTATCTTCGGGTACGCCCAGGTGATACAGCCACTCCTGGCAAATCTCCTCGCCCGTGCAGTCGCGCATAGCCTTCTTAACGTAGTTGCCGGGTTTGTCGGTAAACAGGCCATACACCCATACACACAGCTGATCTTTTGGCTGGTCGCGGAACTGCTGCTGGCGGTTGATTGTCCAGCTCATAAGCCAGCCCGAGTCCTCGCAGGTCACAATGCCACCGGTCACGACGTGCCCGGTAAAGGGGTCGCGATGGCAGATCTTTTGGATATAGGGCACGATCTCGCCGTCGAGCGTGGTGACCGTGGCGCTCATCCAGTTGCTCTTCTCGGGGTCACCGCAGAACTTATCGGGATGACCAAAGCTCGGATCTTGCGCTGCGATACGACGCCACATGTCCCAACCGCCACCAGGGCGAATCGTCGGATCCCATGCGGCGGGCTTATCCTGCGCACCGATCGTCGAGTTTTCCACACAGCCGCCGTTGGTGATAAAGACCAGGTCATCCTCGGTGAGATCGATGTTCGAGACCTCGCCCGCATGCGTCACGGTGATGCGACGCGCGACCTTCTTGGTGTTCGTGCTGTAGGGGTTGCGCGCAAAGGCGGCCTGCTGGATTCGCTGAATCGTGTCCTGGCCGGTGCCGGTGACGGCGCGGCGCGGGCCCTCGCCGCCGCCCACTTCAAACACCACGTTTTCGACCTTGGTGTCAAAGTGGAACTGCACGCCGTGCGCCTCGAGATAGCGCTGCATGGGCAGAATCATCGACTCGTACTGGTTGTAGCGGGTGAAGCGCAGGGCGCTAAAGTCGGGCAGACCCGCGATGTGGTGGATGTAGCGGCGGATATAGAGCTTCATCTCGAGCGCCGAGTGCCAGTTCTCAAAGGCGAACATGGTGCGCCAGTACATCCAGAAATTCGAGTTGAGCACCTCGTCGTCAAAGAAATCGGTGATGGGACGATTCGCCAGCTCCTCGTCGGGCGTAAAGAACAGGTCCATGATCTCGGTTGCCGCCTTGTCCGACAGGCCGAACTTGCCATCAGTACCGCCGTCCTGACCGCGGTTCTTGGTCGAGCGGCACAGCGAGTAGTTGGGGTCTTCCTTGTTGAGCCAGTAGTACTCGTCGAGCACGGTGATGTCCGGATCCTCAATTGAGGGGATGGAGCGGAAGAGATCCCACATGACCTCAAAATGATTGTCCATCTCGCGGCCGCCGCGCATGACATAGCCCACGCCGGGGATGTCAGCGCCATCGCAGGCGCCGCCCGCAACGGGGTCCTTTTCGAGGATATGGATGTGGCTTCCGGGCATTTGCGCATCGCGCACCAGGTAGCAAGCTGCGGCAAGCGCGCCCAAACCGGTGCCGATGATGTAGGCACTCTTGTGATCGATGCCCGCAGGCTTCTTGGGGCGAGCAAAGGCTTCGTAGTTTCCGCTTGAATAGTACATGACTCCTCCTTGCCAACGAAGTTTGTTAACAAGCTTTTGCCCCGATTAACGTGGCCTAACCGATACAAGATCGTCATCTTGTACGATTTTTAATCAACGGGAGCGAATTGTACAAATTTGCTTGGCTTTGGTTTCCCAAGGTCACACCGGGCCGGGTTTCGGTTTGGAAAGTGGACTTCGCGAACTTCCCAACCCGAAGCCTGGCCCGGCGTGACACACTTGGTTGTCGTGCACCATGCCTTACAGCAATTAAAATCTCGCTAGTGCTGTGTCAATCTGGCCTTCGCATATCTTGGAAACGCGCTCGGCTACTGCGCTCGGGTCCTCGGCCATACCTGCGGCAATCCAGTCGAGCATTACACCTATAAATGCATGTGCGAAAAAACGGGACAGAAAGTCCTTGTTGCTTTGTGAGGTGCCCTTGCCTGTGGCATGCTCTTCGACCACGCCTTCGATCAGGTCGAATGTCACGGGCTGCAGAAAACGCTGGATGCGCTCGGCGCTCACGCAGTGATAGACGTTCATGATAAAGGACTTGTTGTCGCGCACCGCGAGCATGATGTTTTCGAGGCCCACCTGCCAGGTATCGGCCGTCTTGTTGTTGGCGAGCGCGCGGCCGGCGTCTTCCTCACATGCCCATTCAACTAGGTCATAAATGTCCTGAAAGTGATAGTAGAAGGTCATGCGACTGACCCCGCAGTCCTCAGTGAGGTCAGCGATGGCGATCTTGGTCAGCGGCTTTTGGAGCAGCAATCGTTTAAGGGAGTCTTCCAACGCGCGCTTTGTCAGTTGCCCAGCCATTGCTCTCCCGCCGTTGAAGTTGCATTGCGTGATATCCCCATGGTACCCCGCATGCAATCACCCTTCACGAAGGGATCAGACACCTTTGTGGCGGCTCGATTCGTCTTAATCTGTAACATCTTGGCCGCTAAAAGTGGGCCTGGTGTTACAGATTTAGATTTTCGATTCGGGTGTCTTCTGTTCGTCTCGATTTGTAACAGATAGGGCTCTATTTGCCGAGTAGATGTTACAGATTGAGACGAACGGGTGCCGCTGGTCATTTCATCTCGATCTGTAACATCTAGAGCCATAAATAGTCGCTAGATGTTACAGATTGAGATAGTAAGGGGACAAGGCCGCAGCGGGTGAGCGTGCCTGCCCCTATCTCTCGATCACTCAGAAAATCTTATATATAGAGACTTAGATTTATGTATAAGATCGTGCAAAGCTGGCAACAATACTTCTCGAACAACGTGAAGCCGCCCCGTAGGGTGGCCACCCCAAGAGAGGTGATTCCATGAGAATCGATAAGCTAGCAATGACGTCGCGCGAGGCGCTGCAGACCGCCATGAGCACGGCTGCCGACGCGCAGGCCGGCGCGGTGGAACCCATCCACCTGCTGTCTGCCCTGCTTGGTGCCGGCGAGCGCAATATTTCCGTGATCATCGAGCGCATCGGCGCCGACCCGGCACAGCTTGCGCGCACTACGCAGGATGCCATCGACCATGCGCCCAAGGTCTCGGGCGAGGGCCAGCAGATGGGCCTTTCCAACGAGCTCGTTCGCGTCATCGAGAAGGCCGAGAAAAAGGCCACCAAGATGGGCGACAGCTTTGTGGTGACCGAGCATCTGCTGATGGCGCTTGCCGAGGACAAGGGCGAGGCGGGCCGCGTGCTGCGCGACTCCGGCGTTACCAAGGAGCGCATCGAGCAGGTCTACGAGGAACTGCGCGGCGATGACCGCGTGACGTCCGCCGAGGACAAGACGCAGTTTGAGGCGCTGGAGCAGTACGGTCGCAACATCTGCGACCTGGCCCGCGCCGGTAAGCTCGATCCGGTCATCGGCCGTACCGACGAGATCCGCCGTACCATCCAGGTCCTGTCCCGCCGCACCAAGAACAACCCCGTGCTCATCGGTGAGCCGGGCGTCGGCAAGACGGCCATCGTCGAGGGCATCGCCCAGCGTATCGTGGCTGGCGACGTGCCGAGCACGCTGCGCGACCGCGACCTCGTCGAGCTTGACATGAGCGCGCTGGTCGCCGGCGCCAAGTACCGCGGTGAGTTCGAGGACCGCTTAAAGGCCGTGCTCAAGGAGGTGCAGAAGTCCGAAGGTAAGGTCATCCTGTTCATCGATGAGCTCCACACCATCGTGGGCGCGGGTGCCACCGAGGGCTCCATGGACGCCGGCAACATCCTGAAGCCGGCGCTCGCCCGTGGCGACTTGCACGCGATCGGCGCGACTACGCTTGACGAATACCGCAAGTACATCGAGAAGGACGCGGCGCTCGCCCGTCGTTTCCAGACCGTGATGGTCTCCGAGCCCACCGTCGAGGACACCATCTCGATCCTGCGTGGCCTCAAGGAGAAGTACGAGATCTTCCACGGCGTGCATATCACCGATAGCGCGCTCGTGGCGGCTGCCGACCTCTCCGATCGCTACATCGCCGACCGTTTCCTGCCCGACAAGGCCATCGACCTGGTCGATGAGGCCGCAAGCCGCCTGCGCATGGAGCTCGACAGCATGCCGGTCGAGATCGACGCCACCACGCGTCAGCTCACCCAGCTGCAGATCGAGGAGCAGGCGCTCATGAAGGAGACCGACGACGCCTCCAAGGAGCGTCTGGAGGCTCTGCGCCAAGAGATCGCCGAGGTCCAAGAAAAGCTCAACGTGCAAAAGGCTGGCTGGCTCAACCAGAAGAACGCCATCGACCACGTGCAGGAGCTCAAGGGACAGCTCGACGAGGCCAAGAGCGAAGAGGAGCGCGCGACGCGCAACGGCGACCTGGGCCGTGCGTCCGAGCTACGCTACTCCGTGATTCCGGGCCTGCAGCAGCAGATTCAGGATTCCGAGGCCGCGCTCGAGGCGCAAAAGCAGCGGGACGGCGAGGGCCTCAACGAACAGGTGACCTCCGATGAGATCGCCGAGGTCGTGAGTGCCTGGACCGGCGTGCCCGTTTCCAAGATGATGCAGGGCGAGCTCGACAAGCTGAAGGGTCTGGAGGGCGAGCTGCATAAGCGCGTCATCGGCCAGGACGAGGCCGTCTCTGCCGTGGCCGCGGCCGTGCGCCGCAGCCGTGCAGGTCTCTCCGATCCGGACAAGCCCATCGGCAGTTTCTTCTTCCTGGGTCCCACCGGCGTGGGCAAGACCGAGCTCGCCAAGGCGCTGGCCGAGTGCCTGTTCGACGATGAGCGCGCACTCGTGCGTATCGACATGTCCGAGTATATGGAGAAGTTCAGCGTCCAGCGTCTGATCGGTGCGCCCCCGGGATACGTGGGCTACGACGAGGGCGGCCAGCTCACCGAGGCCGTGCGCCGTCGTCCGTACTCCGTGATCTTGCTCGACGAGATGGAGAAGGCCCATCCGGATGTCTTCAACGTGCTGCTGCAGGTGCTCGACGACGGCCGTCTGACCGATGGCCAGGGTCGTCAGGTGTCCTTCAAGAACACGATCATCATCATGACGAGCAACGTGGGCTCCAAGGCTATTGCCGAGCTTTCGGGCAAGGACGAGGAGGAGATGCGCCATCAGGTCGACGCGGCCATGGCTCAGACCTTCCGCCCCGAGTTCCTCAACCGTATCGATGACATCGTGGTGTTCCATCCGCTCGGTATGGCGCAGATCGAGAAGATCGTCGACATCCAGCTCGCCGACGTCCGCGCACGTCTGGCCAAGGAGCGCATGACGCTTGCCATCACCCCGGCGGCCAAGCAGCTGCTCGCCGTGGGCGGCTTGGACCCGGTCTTTGGTGCCCGCCCGCTCAAGCGTTTGGTGCAGCGCGAGGTTGTCGATGCCATCGCGGCGGCCATCATTGACGGCACGGTGCACGAAGGCGATCAGGTGACGGTCGATGTCGACAAGGACGGCGGCTTTACCGTCGTGTGCGACAACACGCCGTCTGCCACCTACGAGGTGCCTGAGGACAAGTAATCGGCGCGGGCGAGAATAATCGCTACGCAGCGAGAGGCGGCGAGTCGCGCCAAGCGGCCCGCCGCCTTTGTTTTGCGCGCCGTTTTCGACGTCGGATGCATTGTCGCTGCATGCCCCGAGTGCTTTTCGACGTTTGGGCGCGCGAAGACCCCTGAAATGGAGAAAAGTTGTGCTGTTCGACGACGCCGCGTGCGCCCCGATCTTCGACGGATTGACCGCTGCGCTAAAAGCCTCACCGCCCCTCACTCACTGGAATAATTCCAAAAAGTAGCCATGGCAACCCGCATGAAGTTAGCCTTGTGTAACAATTAGCCATTGCAGCTGGGTGCTATGCCGCCGTTCCATCCAGCTGCCTTTCCGCGTGCAGGGAGAGCGGCTGAAAAGGAGTCATCGAGTACCATGGATGTCGATGAGGCAACGCTGGCTGTTCTCAAGAAGTCCCCGGTCTTTGCGGGCATAGATCCCGCCGAGCTGCCCGGCCTGCTGCGCGCCCTCGGCGCGTACACGCGCTCCTTCTCCAAGGGTGAGGCGGTCTTTCACAGCGGCGATAAGCTCAAGGCTGTGCCTGTGGTGCTCAAGGGTCGCACCGAGGCGCGTATGCTGGGCAAGGACGGCTCGCGTCAGATCATCTCGCGCTTCGAGGTGGGGGATTCCTTTGCCGAGGCGGTCCCCATGGCGGTGGGGACGGCGCCCGTTGAGGCGATCGCCCTTCAGGACTCCGTCATCCTCTTTCTTCCCGCCGAGGGGGTCAAGGGCAACGGTGACGGTGCACTGCTGCGGCTGTACGCCAACGTGATGGGCGAGATGTCCAAGAAGGTCAAGACGCTCACGGCCAAGCTCGCGCTGCTCTCCGAGCCGCGCCTTCGCAAGCGCATCGCGCTGTACCTGCGGCGCCTGCCGGAGGACAAGGACGGTTACGTAATTATTCCCTATAGCCGCAAGGCCTTGGCGGAGTACCTGGCGGTGAACGATAAGGCGCTGCTGCGCGAGCTCCGCCGCATGATCGAGGAGGGCGTGCTCGAGGGCGAGGGTCGGCGCCTCAAGCTGACGAGGCGCGGAGACCTCTAGAAAGCAATCCGAAAAATCTCAAAAAAGTTAGCCAATGGTAACCTTGGCAACCTTTTTTAAGTTTCTCTTATGAAACAATGCACGCCAAGAGATGAACAGAAGCATGCGGCGTTCAACTCCAAGCTTTACCGCAGTTCCCGATGAAGGGGGAGAGTACTATGGAGAAGGATTATTCGCGTCGAGATTTTCTGAAAGTGACGGGTGCTGCTGCGCTGGTCGTGGCGACGGCAGGTTGTGGCCTGGCGACGGTGCCCACGAGTGCGTTTGCCGATGCGAGCACAGATGGCACGTACACGGTCACTGCGAACGTGTACGTTGATAAGGCAGACACGCCTATCGGGCAGAACGCCTATGTCACTAACAATGGCAACCCTCCGCTCAATAAGCCTACGAGTCCCGTGTATAACAACGCGACACTTGTAATAAAAGACGGGAAAAAGCTGCTGACGGTCCCCATCGTTAACAATACATTTGGCATTTTATCTATCGCTGATGCCTCGACGGATGGTGCGGTCTCGGTGGTCGGCACAACTGAAACGGCATGGAAGGCCCCGTTCCCATGGACCACACCTTATGCGAACCGGATCGCAACCATCACCTTTGATGTGACGAACTTTGCAGCGGGTACCTCGGTCGCAACGTTTTCCCCGTCGAAGGAGTTCGCGACGTTCCCGCTGTACAGGGGCGATAAAGCTTGGAACCTGCATCTTGTCGCAGATTTGAGTGCGGCACAGTAAGAGCTTTTGCACGAATTTTGGGGCGCAAAGCTAAAGGCCTCGGCTCAGCTTCGTTAGAGCCGGGGTCTTTTGGAGTAAGGGAGAAGAAATGGATAACAGGGCTACGCGATTGCTCCGCTATGGTTTGAGGCAGGCGGTGATACTCGTTGCCGCCCTCTCGATGGTGGGCTCCCAGCTGCCGATGACGGCGTTTGCCGAGGTGGCCCAGGAGGCCCAGGTTGCCTCTGAGCGGGCAAATTCCGACCAAGGCGTCACGGTCACGGATTCTGAGGCTGCGGCTACCACCGATAATACCGATACTGATTTGTCGGAGAATCATCCGGATGCCGATGCGGCGCAGCAAGTTCAGACGGACAAGCAAGAGACCGATGAGAAAGCTGCTGCGGCAGAAGACGTTCCCTCGGCGGCGAAGGGGGAGCAGGAGAAGCAGGGTGCTTCGAGCGATGCGGAGAAAATGCAGGATTCCCAGTCTGCTGAGGAGGAGTCTGCAGCCGCCTCCCTCCTTGCCGCGTCTGATGAGGCTGACCCCGAGTCCTCGCGCATCTACTCGTCCGTGGACAAGCTCGTGCCGGGAACGTATAGCGTTCTGGCGAACATCTCCATGCGTGACCCCATTCCCGGCATGAATCTGCGAGCCTATGCCACAAATCCTCTTAATCCGGAAAGCATTAACGGTGCCGGCGGTATCCCCAATGTTCCCGTAAAAACTCGTAATGCCACGCTTGTCGTTGCTGCGGACGGCACGGTAACCGTTGTCGTCACCCTGCCCAACCCGGTTTTCACCTTTCAGAAGCTTGGTACGAGCGATGGGGCGAAGATTACGAATGTAACCACGAAGCCAATCGAGAAGAAGGACAACGACGACGACTACAACAAGAAGGTTGCCGATGCAGGCATTACAACGCGCATCGAACACATCACCTTCCAATTGGACAATCTGAGCGGTACCTACCATTTGACCGGAAATACCGAGTACGCAACCACGCTCAATAAATTCCTCAACAAGGATCTCGATTTGGACCTTGATCTCGCGAACGCCAAGAAGGAAGCCTCGGGTGATTTTGCGAAGACGTTCAGCGATCAAGCGACTGGCGTGAAGCTCGATGTAAAGGCCGATGCAAGCTCGTCGGCGATAAATGAGCTGTCCGAGGCGACCCTTTCCGTCGCGTCGGTTACCAGCGGTCACGCATATGAAGCACTGAAGGTCTCTCTCGGTCAGAAGTATAAGACGGTTCCCGATTATGCGCTCTATACCATCGATTTGATGGCACAGGGGGCCGCCATCGTACCAGATGACGCTATGGCCTTGACGTTGAAGCTGTCCAAGCAGCCTGCCGGATCCAAGGTGTTCCGTTTCGCCGGAAACAAATTGGAGGAAGTTGGCTCCGTTGCCGCTGACGGCACCCTGAGCGCCCCGGTTTCCGGTCTGGGTTCCTTTGTGATTGCGACTCCCAAGGACGAGGCAAATACGGGTGAGTGGGCCTGGACTTGGGATAGCCTGGACGCGGCCTCGGGTATCGGCATCTCGTACGAGACCGATGGAACGCTTGATGGTCCTTTTACGCAGTTGGGTACGCCCGAGCAGAGCGTTGAGATTATGAAGTGGTACTCAGGATATTTCAAGTTGAACACAAAGATATTGAACGACAGGGGATATACCGATCAGGTGCAATCTCTGGTGTCGAGTGAGTCTTCGTTTTCCTCGCCACAGGTGAAGGGTCTGTATAGTGCAGGGATAACGGTGCCCGAGTATGTTCCCGATGTTAATCCCTTCGATCCCGTGAGCGGATTCACCTTCTCTGATGAGCACATTGTGTTTGCCATGACGGTGCCTGCCTCCCAGGGAAGCGAGTTCTACCTGATAACGGGCACCAAAGGCTCGGGTGCCACCAAAGCAATCAAGCTCAAGGCATCGGTGGCGGACGGCAAGGCGTACGTTCGCCTGACAAAGGAGAATACCGGCACTGACAACGTAACGAACTACCTGTTCAACTCCGCGTTGGATCTTGACGGAGGGACGATGCAGCCTGCCAGTGACGATACCCCCTGGGGCTACATTGCCGTGGTCAACGACGCTCCCAAACAGGTAGTCCAGCCGACGGCGGTGAAGGATCTCGTCTACACCGGAAAGGCCCAGATCGGCGTGACCGCGGGCGAGGGCTATACCGTTGGTGGCGTGGCTTCGTCAACCAACGCGGGAAGCTACAAAGCTATCGTTACCCCCAAGGACGGCTACGTCTGGAAGGATGGCACGAACAACCCCGTGATTATCGACTGGTCCATTGCTAAAGCCCCGCTTACGGCAGCCTTCAAGAACACGACGCTCAATGTGGGTGATGAGCTCAGTACCGGCCTTATGGATATTACGGGGTTTGTGAACGGCGAATCTATTATCTCGGTGAAACTGGCAGATACAACGTTCACCTTGCCGACGATGTCGGGCGGCGATACGTCGCAGGTTGGTACGTATACCGTGACCCCGACGGGCGGTACTGCTAAGAACTATGAGTTTGTGGGCGTACCGGGAGTGTTGACGGTCAAGAAGCCCGAAGCTTCCAAGGAACTCACCCCCGGCACTTACCGGATTACCGCCAACCTCTCCATGCCGGGCAAGTACAACCCGTTGTTGCCGGGCACCACGGTGTATCCGACGAATCCGAATAACCCATTTGGACCCGTGATCGATTACAACGATCAAGCCGAGGTGTCGAACGATATTCCAACGACCCCTGTTTCCATGAATGCGACGCTCGTGGTGGCGAAAGATGGGACGCGCACGCTTGTCCTACCTGTTAAGAATCCCGTGTTCACGCTGCAGGAACTTGGTACGTCAAGCGAGCTCAAGGATATTTCGGTCACGCGCGTGCCGCCCAAGGATCCAGCAAACTGGAAATACGGGAAGTACGAAACACGGATCAGTCAGCTGACGATTAAGCTGACTGACGACTTGACAAGTGGGACGAAGGCATACTTCTTCAAGGGCTCAAAGATGTACGCAGTGCCCCTAGACCAGGATATTCAGCCGGCGGGTGATGTCGCCCTGCAGCTTGATGTTGCCTATAGCTCCGCCAAGAAGGTTTCTGACAGCACGACGGTTCCCGGCGGTAACGGCGGTTCCACGAACCCCGGAGGCAACGGGGGAGGGTCGGATCATAACAACTCCGGCAACGCCGGTGGTAACCAGAACAACAATCAAGGCAACCAGGGCAACTCGAACAACGGGGGCTCCACGGGCGGTGGCGGCACGGCGACCGGGCACCTTAAGGAGGGCACCTACACCGTGACGGCGAACATCTACGTGAGCCGTGCGAGCTCGGGTCTGCCGCTCTCGCCGCACATCACGAGCGGCGTGTTCCCGCCCAAGGACCCGGTCACCAACAACGCCACGCTCAAGGTGGATGCCAACGGCCGCGCTGTGCTCTACCTGCCCATCAAGATCCAGTCGCGCATCATGACGGTGCAGAGCGTGAACGGGCTGAACGTCATCTCGAGCACAGGTGGCAACGCGCTCACCAGCGTGACCATCGACCTCGGCGTGCTTGAGAACCCCGGCTCCACCATCAAGAAGGGCTGCTCGGTGACCATCGCCATGGGCTCACTCGCCTCGACCATCTCGGGCATCACCGGCCAGCACACCTGGGACGCCACCTTCGAGCTGAACCTCTCGGGGCTGCCGAGCTCCGGTGGTGGCTCGGTCCCGGCCGGCCTGCTCTCCAAGCTGCAGAACGCCGATTCCAACGTGACGGGCGTCACGACCAAGGAGGCCGAGCAGGCCGCCCTCGAGGCGCTCGAAGCCGAGGCGGCGGCTGCCGGCGAGGACGGCAAGAACAGTCCCGTGCAGAAACTTGCGGGCAAGAGCAGTGGCGAGAAGGCGCTCGAGACCAACCCGGTTGCCTTTGCGGCCGGCGTGGTGTTTGCCGGTGCGCTGGTTGGCGGCGGCTGCGTGTGCGGCGTGAACGCCTATCGCCGCCGCAAGCGCGAGGCAGAGCAGAGCAGTCGCACGGCCGAGAAGACCGAGGCTTAGTCACCGCACGGCATGCAGGCAGGGCGGACGGGATGCTGGTCCCGTTCGCCCCTTTCAAACGTATTGGGGAGACGCATCCATGAACATCACTACCGATCTTTCGCGCCGTAGCTTTCTGGCGCTTGGCGGTTCTGCCCTCACGGTTCTGGCTGGCCTGGGCCTCGCCGGCTGCTCGGGCGGCTCGTCTACCGGCTCCGGTTCCGCTGCTGCCGGCTCGTCGCCCGCAGGCGTGACCTTCAAGTCTAAGACCGAGGATCGCGAGCTCAAGGGCTCGGCCGACGCCACCAAGGTGCGCGTGGGCCTCATCATGGGCCCGCCCTCCATGGGACTCTCGCAGTTCCTGCTGGCGGCTAAGAACAACAAGACCTTCAACGACTTCTCCTTCGAGCTGAACGGCGTGGACTACGTGGGCCTCTCGGCCAAGTTCAACCAAGGGGACTACGACATCTGCACCCTGCCCAGCAACATCGGCCCCATCCTCTTCAACAACGACGAGCTCAAGAACGACTACCAAGTCATTTCCATTGACAACCTGGGCGTGCTCTACGTGATGACCACCGATTCCTCCATCAAGACGCTCGACGACCTCAAGGGCAAGCAGGTGCTCGCCTACGGCCAGGGCGGCACGCCGGAGTACACCATCGAGGCGCTGCTCAAGAAGACAGGGCATGCTGGCGACTTCAACATCGTGTTCAAGAGCACGCCATTCGAGATCCTGAACCTCATTCAAGATCAGCCGAACGCCATCGCCATTCTGCCGCAGCCCTTCGTGGCGCTCGCCGAGACCATGGTGGACAAGCTCTACGTGCCCATCTCCATCACGGACGAGTGGAACAAGGCGTTCAAGAAGGAGGGATCGATGGCTGTTACCACCACGACCATCGTGAACAAGAAGTTCGCCGAGGAGCACGAGCAGGCCGTGGTGGAGTACCTGCAGATGGCGGGCAAGAGCGTGGAGTGGTCGCTCAAGAACATGAAGGCCGCCTCGCAGCTGCAGGAGGAGTTGGGGACCTTCCTCAACAACCAGGTTTCGCTTGCGGCTATGCCGCACATCGAGATGGTGAGCCTCACGGGCGAGCGTATGCGCACGGCGCTCTCCGGGTTCGTGAAGTGCCTCTACGACGCCAACCCCGATAGCGTGGGCGGCAAGATTCCCGGTGACGGCTTCTACTACCTGCCGCCCCAGGGGTATCTGGACGATTCGAACACGAGCGTCTCGGGCGAGGACGTGCCCACCGACGGCAGCGCGAGCGGGGACCTGCAGTGAGTGCCCAGGAGAGGGGTGCCGGCAAGGCAGGTGCCGTGGACGCGGGCATACCGGCGTCTGCGGCGGACGATGCCGCGCGCGGCGAGGCTTGGGCCGAGGCGGCGGGCGCTCCCGGGCGCGTTCTCACCCCGGCGCAGATCCACGACATGATGGGCGTGGACGAGGCGCGCGCCGCGCAGATGATCCAGATGGTGCGTCAGAACGGCTTGCCCGACGACCAGATGGCGTTCATGGTGCGCACCGCCGCGGGCAAGGGCGCCACGCCGGACAGAATCCTCGCGGTGATGCGGACCTTCGGGGCCGCGGACGAACGGGCTATCGGCGTGATGCGCACCTCCGGCGTGCTGGGTGACGAGGAGGCCGACGCCTTCCTCACGGGTGTGCGTGCGCTCGCCGTGGCGGCCACGGGCGCCGCGGATGACGAGGGCGCCGCTGCCGTCGCGCGGCGCGAGAAGTGCCTCGGCCTCCTCAAGCGGGCGGGCATCATCCTGTTCTGGTTCGCGGTGTGGGAGGTCGCCGACCGCCTCATTGGCAACCGCCTGGTGCTCGCCGGGCCCATCCGCACGCTCGAGGCGCTGGCCGCCCAAGTGGCGAAGCCCAACTTCTGGGTGATCAGCCTAGCGTCCACGGCGCGCATCGCCGTCGGCTTCCTCATGAGCTTCACGGCGGGCGTGCTGCTGGCGCTCGTGGCGTACCGCATGCACATCGTGCGCGACTTCGTGGACCCCATTATCTCGCTGCTGCGGACGCTGCCCATCGTGAGCTTTATCATCATGCTGCTCATCTGGGTGGGGCCGCAGAACCTCACCATGTTCCTGGCGTTCTTCATCGTGCTGCCGCTCATCTACACCAACGTGCTCTCGGGCTTTGAGAGCGTGGATCCCCAGATGCTCGAGATGGCGCGGGTGTTCCGCCTCTCGCCGTGGCGCACGTTCATGTACGTGTACCGGCCCGCGGTGATGCCGTTTCTGGCTTCGAGCTGCAAGATCAGCCTGGGCATGAGCTGGAAGAGCGGCATCATGGCCGAGGTACTCGCCATGCCCGATCCGTCGATCGGCAAGCAGATGAACACGGCACGCACCTTCTTGAACACGCCGGACCTCTTTGCCTGGACCGTGGTGGTGATGATCCTCTCGCTCGCGTTCGAGAAGCTGTTCATGCAGCTGGTGAAGCTTGCGGCGCGGCCGTGGGGTGGACCGTTGGGACGCGTCGGCACCGCGAAGGGCGGTGAGTGACGTGGAGTCGGTGGAAGACGTTCGCATCGAGGGGCTCCGTAAGAGCTTCGGCGACCTGGACGTACTGCACGGCGTGACCTTCACCCTAAGCGCGGGTGGCGTCTACTGCCTCATGGCGCCCTCGGGCAGCGGTAAGACAACGCTCTTTAAGGTGCTGCTGGGGCTCGACGCGGCGGATGCCGGCGTCGTGACGGGTATCGCGCCCGGGCAGATCGCGGCGATGTTTCAGGAGGAGCGCCTCTGCGAGGCGTTGACGCCCGTGGAGAACGTGCTGCTCGTGTGCCCGCGCGGGACGCGTCGGGCGCGGGTGCGTTCGCTGCTCTCGCGGATCCTGCCCAAGGACTCGCTCGACCGGCCCGTCTCGCAGCTCTCGGGTGGCATGCGGCGACGCGTGTCGCTCGCCCGCGCGGTGGCGTATCCCTCGCGGATGCTGCTGCTCGACGAGCCCTTCACCGGCCTCGACGCCGTGACCAAGGGGCGCGTCATCGAGTTTTTGCTGTCGGGGCGGCGCGGGCGCACGATGCTCGTCTCGACCCATGCCGAGGGCGATGTGGCGCTGCTGGGCGGGGAGAAGATCGAGCTCGACCGCGTGCAGGACTAGAGGATTGACCACGGCGCCGCTGCGGGACCACTCCCGCTTGCGCCGAACCGATACCGAGATGAGGAGACAACTATGTTTGATAGCACCAAGACCATGCGTGAAATCGCGACCGAGGACCCCCTGTTCGCCGAATTCCTGGTGAGCAAGGGCTTCCCCTTCACCGTGGACAACCCCATCACCGAGCTCGTCACCTTTGACGACGTGGTGAACGTGCGGCAGCTCGACCGTGACGCCTTTCTGGCCGAATACGAGGAGTATCGCGCGGCGCGCGCGTAGGGCTTTGTGCACGGGAGAGGCGCCGAGAGGGGGCGGAGGGGTCTTCGTATGGCTATGACGCAGCACTACACGCTGGGAATCGATATGGGCGCGAGCTCGGTCAAGGTGGTCGCGCTCGGGACGGGCGCAGCCGCGGTGGAGGGCGCGGGTGCGGGGGGCGCGCCGGCTGTGCTTTGGAGCACGCGGCGGCCGCACTACGGTGATCCCGTCGCCTGCCTGCGCGACCTGCTCGCGGGCATGCCCGCGGCGCTGGCGCCCGAGGGCTGCGGAGGCATCGCGGCGACGGGCTCGGGGGCAGGTGCGCTCGCCAGGCGGGTGCCGCGCTGCCCGTGCTCGAGGACGTGCCGGC
>ERZ1031746.6-NODE-6-length-174475-cov-35.085013_pt1 | contig 174475 bp, 150 predicted proteins | sample MGYA00518171_ERZ1031746 | MGnify/ENA primary metagenome ERZ1031746 (study PRJEB33719, sample SAMN04261238) | wastewater metagenome | biome: rural village; feature: human; material: feces | host: Homo sapiens | place: El Salvador | collected 2013-01-07 ...
TTTTGGGCAAGAAAAGTCTTGCGGTTCTTTAATGCGTGGTTTAGAATACCGCGCCCCTGTATCAAACACGTTTCATGTGTCCATATAACGAATACCCAAAAAAGTCAAGACTCTTTCGTGAGAGAAAAATCAGACGATCATACGGGGTCCTGTACCCTCTCATGCAAGCAATGACAACCAATCGGGGAAAATCTTATTGAAAAACAGATGATTAATCGCGATTATCAGCATTGTGGATTATCGCTATCGCAATCTGTTGTCGAAAACTTTCTTACAAAGAGCATGCGTCGAAGAAACGCTCGATGACGGTGTCGTTGAGCAGGCGTCCGGTTCGGGTTGGAATCACACGTCCGTCACGGATCACGATAAGACCTTCGTCTTCCATAGGTTGGATGCGAGTCATATCAACCGTGTTTCCAAGAAGGCTCAAATCAAGGCCCTCACGTATGCGCAGACCAAGCATGATGATTTCTTCGAGGTTCTCCTCGTTGGAGATTCGTTCGCGTCCCGACCATGGCATATCGCCGGCGTTGATAGTCTGGCCCCACATGCGCGGATGTGCGATATCCCAGCTGCGTAAGCCTGAAGTTTTGACTGTTTCGGGTTTTTCCTTCGGCGTGGACTGTTCGACATCCAGCACATTGCCATAGTGGCTGTGCGCACCCGGTCCAAGTCCGGCCCAGTCGATATTGCGCCAGTAGCCGAGATTATGCTGCGATTCATAACCAGGCCGTGCCCAATTGCTGATTTCGTACCATTCAAGACCAGCCGCAGACAGCAAATCATCGGCGATCTCATATTTGGTCGCCTCATCGTCATCATCGGGCGTAGGCAATGTTCCTGCCGCGATCTGACGTCCCATTTTCGTGTTCGGCGCAACGGTCAACGCATATGCTGAAATATGGTTGACGCCTAAATCGATCGCCGTGCGTACGGAAGCACGCCAATCATCAAGGCTCTCCCCCGGCGCACCGTAAATCAAATCCACGCTGGAACGCATGCCGGCAGCATTTGCCGCGGCGATTCCTGCCGCCACATTGGCCGGAGTGTGCGTACGATCCAATGTTTTCAGCACGCTTGGCACGGCCGACTGCATGCCGAAAGAGATGCGGTTGAATCCACCGTCCGCCAGTTCCTTCACATAATCGGCGTTCACTGTGTCCGGATTCGCTTCGGTGGTGATTTCCGCGTTCTCGGCAATGCCCCACGTATCGCGCACGGCATTCAGCATGGACACCAGATCCGAGGCTTTCAGAATCGTGGGCGTGCCACCGCCGAAGAAGACGGTGGCCGCTTCCGGTTCGTCAATGCCGTGCGCGATCTGCCAATCGCGAACGATCGACATCTCGCGAATCACCATGTTGGCGTAGTTGCCGCGCGATGCGCCCGCCCCCATGTCGACGGCGGTGTACGTGTTGAAGTCGCAATAGCCGCAGCGGCGCATGCAGAATGGCACATGAATGTAAACTTCGAACATCAGCCTTCGGTCTTCTGAGCCGCACGAATCTTGTCTTTGGTGTCACGGTCATTGCCGGCCTCTCCGGTCGACAATGCGGCGATGAACGCCTCCTGCGGCACCTCGACATGGCCGAGCATCTTCATGCGCTTCTTGCCGGCCTTCTGCTTTTCGAGCAACTTGCGCTTACGGGAAATGTCGCCGCCATAACACTTGGCAAGCACGTCCTTGCGCAAGGCGCGAATGTTCTCGCGTGCGATGATGCGGGAACCGATGGCGGCCTGAATCGGGATTTCGAACTGCTGGCGAGGAATGAGCTCACGCAGCTTCTTCGTCATCATCACACCGTAGGAATACGCCTTATCCTTATGCACGATGGCGCTGAACGCATCGACCTTCTCACCCTGGATGAGAATGTCAACCTTCACCAGATCGGCGGACTGTTCGCCGTCCTCATGGTAGTCAAGCGACGCGTAACCCTTGGTGCGGCTCTTCAACTGGTCGAAGAAGTCGAACACGATTTCGGCCAACGGAATGCGATAATGCATTTCCACACGGTCGGCGGAAATGTACTCCATGGTACCCATTTGGCCACGATGGTCCTGGCACAAGTCCATGACGGCGCCGATGAATTCCTTCGGAGTGATGATGTCGGCGGCAACCATCGGTTCGACGATCTGCTTGATCTTGCCGTCGGGGAATTCACTCGGATTAGTCACACGATACACGGAATTGTCTTCCGCAGTGACCTCGTACGGCACGTTCGGCGCGGTGGAGATCAGATCAAGATTGAATTCGCGGCTCAGTCGTTCGGTCACGATCTCCATATGCAGCAGGCCAAGGAAGCCGCAGCGGAAGCCAAAGCCCAGCGCCACAGACGTTTCCGGCTCATAAATCAGGGCCGCATCGTTGAGCTTGAGCTTATCGAGCGCCTCACGGAGTTCCGGATACTGCGCGTTGTCGATGGGGAACAGACCCGCGTAGACCATGGGTTGTGGGTCACGGTAGCCTTCGAGCGGATCGGCTGCGGGCTTGAGCGCAGAAGTGATGGTGTCGCCCACTTTGGACTGGCTGACATCCTTCGCGCCGGTGATTACATAGCCGACTTCGCCCGCGCCAAGCGCCTTCGTAGGCATCATGTCTGGACTGATCACGCCGATTTCAATCGGATCATGGGTCATGCCGATACCCATCATGTGCAGTTTCTCACGGGAACGCAGCTCGCCATCGACCATACGAATGTAGGTGACGATACCGCGGTAAGAGTCGTAGACGGAATCGAAGATCAACGCACGTGCGGGTGCATCCGGATCTCCAGTCGGCGCTGGAACGTCGGCAACGATACGGTCAAGCAGTTCGGACACGCCTTCACCGGTTTTACCGGACACACGCAGCACTTCGGAAGGATCGCAGCCAATCAGGCCTGCGATTTCTTCGGCATGCTTGTCTGGTTCCGCGCTGGGAAGATCTATTTTGTTCAGTACAGGAATGATGGCCAGATCGTGGTCAATGGCCATGTACAGGTTCGACAGGGTCTGCGCTTCGATGCCCTGCGTCGCGTCAACAAGCAGCACGGCACCCTCACATGCGGCGAGTGCGCGGGAAACCTCGTAGGTGAAGTCGACGTGACCTGGAGTGTCGATCATGCCGAGGGTGTATTCGGTGCCGTCGAACGTCCACGGCACGCGCACGGCCTGCGATTTGATGGTGATGCCACGCTCCTGCTCAATATCCATGCGGTCCAGAAAACGATCACGCATCTCACGTTCGGGCACGATGCCGCTGAGCTGCAGAATACGGTCTGCCACCGTAGACTTGCCGTGATCGATATGCGCGATGATGCAGAAATTGCGAATCAACGACTGATCGGTGAAACCGGGCTGGTTATGCTGCTGGCTCACGCCATCCTCCTCTTGAAATACTCGACGCAAACGATTCTAACTGCTAGTATCGGCATGGTGAGTCGCGACACTCCTGAGCCCGTTGGCGATTTATCCGCGCGCCATGTTATCATCATCGTTTGTATGTCCTTATAGAAAACGTCGTTTGGAGAAATAGTGGCAAACATCAAGTCGCAGAAGAAGCGCGTTCTCACCAACGAGAAGGCCCACAAGCGCAACGTGGCCGTGAAGTCCAGCCTGAAGACTGCCGTTCGCGCCACCCGCGAAGCTATCGCCGCCGGCGATAAGTCCGCAGCAGAAGCCGCCTACAAGGTCGCAGCTCAGAAGCTCGACAAGGCTGCTGGCGCTGGCGTAATCCACAAGAACCAGGCTGCTAACCGCAAGTCCGGTCTTGCCGTGGCCATCAACGCTCTCTGAGTTTTAGAAGCTCAAAGCTAACAAAAAACCCGCAGGTTCTTCCCTGCGGGTTTTTTGTTACGCAAATATCTTTTTCGTTTAATTACTATCTCACTGCCGCTACTTACGCTTATCACACTTGCGTTTTTCGGAATCCTTATCAGAATGAATGACCGGCCGTTTCAAATATATCGCTTCACTTGGCAGATATGTATTATGACGCACCAGCGCTCCCGGAAGCTGAATGTCGAAAATCACCGATACCAATCGCATGCCGACCATCAATGCGACAATCAGCAGATCAAGCACCACTTCGGCTGGAAAACTGACGATTCCAGCGTCCACGCCTTTGCAGACAAGCACCGTCAGTACGCATCCCACGGCGGATGGAACCGCATACCAATGTTTATCACGAATCACCATCGGCACTTCGTTGATGAGCATGTCTCGAATCAGCCCACCGCCAAGCGCGGTGAACATGCCCAGAAAAACCGCGGTCATGCCTGAAGTGTGGTACATCATGGCTTTGCTGGTACCGTTGACTGCATACAATCCCAACGCCAGAGCATCCAATGAAAGCATGGACCATTTGAGCTTATTGATTTCGGGATGGCACACCGCTACAGCCACAGAAGCGAGCAACGCGACGATCACCAAACCCTTGTCTGACACGCCGACTGGTGGCGAAATACCCAACAGCAAGTCACGGATGATGCCTCCCCCCAGTGCGGTAAGCCATGTGGTGACAAGAATCGCGAAAATGTCGTAGCCTTTGCGCACGGCGGCAAGTCCGCCGCACATGCCGCAGCAGAACGTCGCTAAATATTCAATCCCCCAAAAGAAGGCATTACTCTCCAACGCCACCGGCATGCTTCCCTTCCCTCGCTCTCGGGTTTCGCGACTTCCCATCGTACACAAACAAAGCGTGAGGACGGAACATGTGTTGCCCGACCGTAGGCTTGGCCGAACGGCCTTGAGTGTGTCGAGCAACATATGTTCCGCCCTCACGCAGGGTCAGAACCCATGAAAGTCAGTCGAGAAAAATCAGCAGACCTTCCACATCCAGTTGTGCGGATCTTCGATCTCGCCAAGCTGGATGCCCAGCAGCTGGTTGCGCAGGTTCACGGTGAATTCGCCGGAGTTGCCGTCGGCAACGGTCACATCGAACTTCTCGGACTTGAAACGACCGATTGGGGTGATGATGGCTGCGGTACCGCAAGCGAACACCTCGGTGACTTCGCCGGACTTGATATCTTCGAGCAGCTGGTCCAGGGCGATCATGGTTTCGACCACGTCGTGGCTGTTGTCCTGAATGAGCTGAATCAGGGAGCGACGGGTCACGCCCGGCAGAATGTTGCCGGTCAGAGACGGGGTCTCCACGTGGCCGTCCTTGTGCACGACCATCATGTTCATGCCGCCAAGCTCCTCAAGGTAGGTCTTGGTGGCGGCGTCGACGAAGCAGACCTGCTCGCAGCCGTGGTCGATGCCGGTGTATTCGCCCAGCAGAGATGCGGCATAGTTGCCACCGCACTTGGCGAAGCCAGTACCGCCAGGACCGGTGCGGAACCACTTGTCTTCAACCCAGATGCTGACCGGCTTCACGCCGCCCGGGAAGTACGGGCCGGACGGGGACGCGATCACGCAGTAGTCCACTTCCTGCGGAGCACGCACGCCGAGGAACGGCTCGGAAGCGAACATGAACGGACGCATGTACAGGGTGTACTCGCGGCGGGTCGGAACCCAGTTCACGTCACGCTTGACAAGAGCGGCCACGGAACCAATGAAATCGTCGATCGGCAGTTCCGGCAGGTACAGACGCTTGGCGGAGTTCTGGAAACGCTCGGCGTTCGCATCCGGGCGGAACAGCCAAGTGGAGCCGTCGGCGTGACGGTAGGCCTTCAGGCCTTCGAAGCATTCCTGAGCGTAGTGCAGAACGGATGCGCCCGGGTCCATCTTCAGCGGCGCATACGGCTCGATGCGACGGTCTCCCCAGCCTTCGCCCTTGGTCCAAGTCATGTGGGCCATATTGTCGGAGAAGACCTGACCGAATGCCGGCTTGTCGATGAGTTCGGCACGCTTGGCGTCGGAGGCCGGGTTTTCGTTCGGGAGCACGGTGAACTTCTCGGTGAGCTTGTCGAGCTCTGCCGGATCGTGATGATTCTGTTCAGTCATTCTTTACTTCTTCTTGTTGCAGCCGCCCGAAAGCGGCCCGCGGTTGTTGGTATTCCAGTGCTTGTGGCACCGGTTCTGGTTAGTAACTCTCCCACATCATAATCTCTTTCGATTACAAGCGTTCGCGATATGAGATAGGAAGAAACATCCTGCGAAAAAGTTGCTGCCCTCACGACCGTCGGCACCCGCCACAGCTTCGTTCGGCTAAAAGAGCTCCCAGGGTTGGACACTGTCAGGAGGCCTAGGGAACTGCCGTTAACTGCCATGGTACATCAACTTCCTTTACTCCGGAAACAGCACAGTGGCACAACCTGCCATATATAAGTGAGATATCACATGACACGTCCCGAAATTTGCCATATATAAGCGAGATACAGCCCTCTCGCTCCTCTCCCAGCTATTCCAGCATAGACACCCTCAGATCCGTCCTCGAAGTATGAGAGAGATACGACGTAAAGTGCACCAGCCAGTTTAAGAAAAATCTGACGCTGGACAAGAAGCAGAATAAGAATCTCGAAAAACTATTTGAGGCAATCGAGATTCCGGCAAGCGGCGGCACGTTGCCTGTTTCAACGGCGTTCTCCCGGATTGCGGATCTGCATGGCCACGCCGTCTTCTATGCTTGAGAAGCCGTGCTTCTGGTAGAAGGTGGCGTTCTTGCTTTCTTCCGGCATAACTTCAATATACAGGTAGTCGCAGTATTTCTCTTTGACCATGCCCACTAGATGGCCTGTGATGCCATGACCCTGATACTCCGGATCGACCAGCACGTAATGCATGTAAGCCACCATCTCAGTGTCATCAAGCACGCGCACCAAGCCCACCAAGCGGTCGCCATCCCATGCGCTGAACACGGTGGACGATTCCATCAGAGCCTTGTGCAAATGTTCCGGATATTTGCCTGACACCCATCCGACGGATCGGAACAGTTGCCTCGTCCGCTCTTTGGTGAACTTCTTTTTATCGGTATACGTGATTCCCATAGTCCCGAGCGTGGTTGCATGCTACGCGCAAACTTAAGCCGGTCTCTGCATTCAGACGTGATTTTGGAATCACGTTTACGTTGGCTCAGGCCAGCCAGTAACCGCACGCAACGGCCATGACGGGCACGACGATCGAAGCCAGAGTATAGCCGATGAAACAAGCGATTTTCCCATTGCGCAGGAGCGTAACCGTCTCGTTCATCATGGTTGAGAACGTTGAGAAACCGCCGAGAAATCCTGTTGCGAGCAATAGTCGGCAGTCGGGGCTTATGGTGTTCGCCGCGAACAACCCCGCCACCAAGCCGGCAAGCAGACCGGCCACAACATTGATGGCAAACGTCGAAAGCGGGAACGTTTTGCGCCACATTGCCTTGATATACGAATCGCAGATATAGCGCGCGGCCGCGCCGACGCCACCGCATGCGCATACGCCGATCGCAAGCATTGCGCTCATCGGATCGCCTCCTTGTCAGCATATTCGTCTTTGTTTCGTTCCGCCAGCCACGAACCGCATAAGGCACCAGCGTAGGCGAGCGCAAAACCGACAATGAACGTTGCGCAACAATAGGTGAGGACGCTGGGAATCGCGTGATCGTCAATCATCATGAATTCTTCCAATGCGAGCGTGGACATGGTGGAAAGGCCTCCGCACATGCCCATGCCGAATCCACGATTCACGTATTCTTTTGCACGGCCTTTCAACAGACTGGAAGATCCCAGCCATGCGGAAAGCGCCGCATATACGAAGCAGGCCACCATATTGGCCGCGAACGTACCGACATGGAAGCTGCCCACATCCGCAATGGACGAGCTCGCATACCGCAGTCCCGTGCCGATGCATCCGCCAAGGAATACCACCGCCACCACATCAAGCCGAATAATATGCTTATTCAAATGTTCCTCTCCTCCGCAGTGTCTCACTCCGTCTCTCGTGCATTGTTTCCATGCATCGTCAGTCATGCTAGTCATCACTCGATTGGATTGCTGATGCATGTCACGTATTTACTGGAATCCTGCGTCAGATCATTATCGAACGGGTTCATTGAACGCATGGGCGAGTATAGTCCGCATCCACCCGTCGTGCCAATATTGCGTAAGAAATGCAGGATTTGCCGTCAGTTTCGTATGTCTTCCAGCTCACAGAACGGGTGTTGCCGGGGTGCAAAAAGCCCATGTGCGTCTGAACACATGGGCTTTTCATCATCTCTTACGGTTTTTCAAAACCGTAAGATGGAAGTTTGCTTCCTTAAGCTAGCTGAACTCACTCAGCGTCGTCAGCCGGAGCGGCTTCGACCGGAGCAGCCTCACCGGCAGCATCTTCCGGCACCTCGACGGTGACGACGGACTCTTCCGGATCCTCGACGTCGAGCACAACGCCTTCCGGTAGCACGACATCCTTGGCGAAGATCTTGGAACCGTCGGTCAGACCGTCAACGTTAACCACGATCTTCTCCGGCAGGTTGGCGACATCGGCGCGAACCTTGAGCTCCTGGATGTCAACGAATGCGACGGCAGCGCCCTTCGGGGTACCCTCGACGAACACCGGCACCTCGACGTCGATCTTCTCGCCGGCCTTGACCTCGTAGAAGTCAACGTGCTCGACGATGCGCTTCACCGGGTTGCGCTGAACGTCCTTGACGACAGCCATCTTGGTCTCGTCACCGAACTTGATGGTGAACAGAGCGTTGGTGTGACGCAGGGACAGGGTGGTTTCCTTCATCGGCAGCTGCACGAAGACCGGCTCTTCGCCGCCTGCGTACACGGTGGCCGGAATAAGGTTGGCGACGCGCAGGCGGCGGGCAGCGCCCTTGCCGAACTCGGTACGGGCAGCGCCTTCGAGGGTAATGGTGGTAGCCATGAGCTATTTCTCCTTGTTTTATTCGTTCACTCTGTCTCGGCGCATCAACGAGCCGTGAATCAACCCACAAGGAGCCTACAATCACACGCCGAGTCGATTACGGAGGCCATACGCTTCCCTCGCCAAGACAACAGTTAATTAGTATATGATGAGGGCGGACATCATCGAAAAACGCCACACATCAAAAATGCAAAAATCTGTCAAAGCCCACGAAAACGCCGTACGCACGTACAATCGATAGTAGTTGTGAACAATTCGTCAATCGCAAGGAATCGAGACAGCAATGAAGCATGACAATGGCACAATCGTTCGCGACATTCGCATCGCCACGGGAGCCGTGACGGCTGCCTGTATCGCATCGTTGGCTGCGACCGCGAAATACCTGTTCCATTTCTGCATCGATACGCAATGGAAACGTTCCGTTTTCCATCAATCGCTGATTGCGCCGGAACGTACCGAGAAACTTCAGCAGGGTGAGGCAAAGGAAGCAGGAGAATGGTTCTCGCAAGCCAAACAGCCTGTGACGATTACCAGCGATGATGGACTTCGACTGCATGGATGGCTGTTCGACCCGGATTGCACTGCGCCAAAACCACACCTGTACGCAATCTGTATGCATGGTTATACCGGCGTACCAGAGGAAACCGCGAAATGGGCGCATCGTTACGCCCGCATGGGCTTCACCGTGTTGGTTCCGTCGCAGCGTGCCCAAGACTTGAGCGAAGGACGGTACGTCGGCATGGGCTGGCTCGAACGCAATGATCTACTGAATTGGATTGACCTTATCGTGTCGAGCGACCCCGACGCCCGCATCCTGCTGTATGGCGGTTCGATGGGCGCGGCAACGGTGATGATGACGACGGGAGACCCGCGCCTGCCGCACAATGTGGTGTCCGCGATTGTCGATAGCGGCTACACGTCTGCACGTATGGTGTTCATCGACAACCTTCGGCATTCGTCGCATCTGCCGAAACCGCTTGCCGCGGTATGCGTGGATGCCACAGGATTGTTCTGCAAACATTATGCAGGGTACGATTTTTCGGAAGCCACCTGTCTGCAGTCGCTCAGACATACCGTCATTCCGATGCTGTTCATTCATGGCGAACAGGACGACATTGTGAACTCACGTTTCCTCAAGATCAATTACGAAGCGTGCTCAAGCATCGATCGAGAAAAGCTCATGATTCCCGACGCACGCCATATGGAAGCATCCGTCGTGGATCCTGAACTGTATTGGAACACCGTCAACGCCTTCATCAAACGCGCATTCGAATTGTGAACCATGAAAACTGTGTCAAGACTCACATGAGATTTTCCTCATGTTTATTCCCAAGGTGAACATACGCAATGTTCATTTGTTGGAAAATCCAATAAAATCAACGGCTTACCCACTCCTACCACCTCCCAACACGCTCAAGGCCACGGAATACTCCACCATTATCTTGTTGTTTGTTCGTCGCAGAGCGAACAAACAACAGAGAGGAACGAATATTACATGGCCAATCAACAACATGGGGGAAACCGTTGGGTGTGCGCTGTTATTCCGGCGTTGCTCATTCACATCTCAATCGGCACCGTATACTGCTGGAGCGTGTTCAAACAGCTAATCGCCGATCAGATGCATGTGGCGCCGAGCATTGTGGAATGGGGCTTCTCGCTTGCCATCTTCTTCCTTGGCATGTCGGCAGCCTTCCTTGGACCCTTCGTCGAAAAGGACATCAAGAAATCGGCTCTGATATCGACGGTCTGCTTCGTCTGTGGGTTCGCCGGCACCGGAGCCAGTATCGCGGCGGGATGGCTCCCCGGCGTGTTCATCTTCTATGGCGTGATCATGGGCATCGGGTTGGGCGTCGGCTATCTGACGCCGGTGAAGAACCTGATGCTGTGGTTCGCCGACAACAAGGGGCTCGCCACCGGCATCGCCGTCGCGGGATTCGGTCTGGCCAAGGCCATCGCAAGCCCGGTCATGCAGTGGCTGGTCTCCACGATTGGCCTGGCGCCCATGTTCTATGTTCTTGCCGTCGTATACGCGGTAATGATGCTGATCGGCTTCGCACTAATCAAGCGTCCAGCCGGATACGTGTATTCCGAACAGGCCCGCATCCGCCGTCGCGATATCATAAGGAAGCCGGTATTCTGGGCGATTTGGCTGGCTTTCTATCTCAACATCACCTGCGGTCTGGCATTGATCTCCCAAGAGAAGGACATCCTGCATGATGCGCTGTCTATCCTTCCAAAGTACGCGTCACTGAACGCGACACAGCTGGCCACAGCCATCGCAGGAAGCATCAGCGTCATCCTGGCCGTCGATGCCGTATTTAACGCTGCCGGACGTATCGGGTTCTCCGCACTGTCCGACCACTGCAAACGCCGTGAAACCGCATATCTGGTAATTTTCATCATGTCCATCGCGGTGTGCGCGTTGCAGATCTTCACGCATTCGATTGCCAACGGCACCCTATGGCTGATTGTGACGATGCTGTTCCTTATCAACGCCGGCTATGGCGGCGGCTTCTCCACGCTGCCGGTGCTGCTTGAGCAGCACTTCGGCATGAAGTCAGTGTCCACCGTGCACGGACTGGCTTTGAGCGCGTGGGCGTTCGCTGGATTGTCCGGCAACCAGCTGGCGTCCTTCGTCGTCTCCCATACGACGGACGCGGCCCACCGATACAGCGCGCTGATTCCGATCATCACCGTACTGTACGCCGTCGCCCTCGTGTCCATCATCGCCGTGACGCTCGCCACGAAAGGCAAGAGCGCCAACGCCTTATCAACACGCTGACACAGCGGGCGAGCCTATCAACGCCTTACGCGGATGTTCTGGGCATTCGCCCGCAACCCGCTCCACGCCGAGGAACAGACTCCGGTCCTGTTCCTCGGTGAACTTCTTTCCATTGATATATACGATGTACATGATTTCTTCCTTTCCCAACCTATTTCCCCGTATTCCACCGCGTCGTCTTCCGATTCACGCACACTGACGACAGCCGTGAAAACAATGACATCCCCTCCATTGCGGTCGAATACATGAATCAAATACCACATGCCGCAATACCATGACGGATAAGGCTCCCCTGCCCACGTGTCTTTTCCGCCACACAGGTACTGTAGCGGGTATGAAACAATCATCTGGAGCTTTCCCACCGTCCCACATCGAAGTGCGCGGTGCCTGCGTGCATAATCTCAAGAACGTCAACGTCGACATTCCGTTGAACAAATTAGTCGGTATCGCCGGTATCTCCGGGTCCGGAAAGAGCTCTCTCGCTTTAGGTGTGCTATACGCTGAAGGATCCCGACGCTATCTGGAGGCTTTGTCGACGTATACTAGGCGACGTCTCACCCAAGCGAGTCGAGCGCAGGTAGTCGATATACGTCATGTGCCCGCAGCTCTCGCCCTCCATCAAAGACCTTCAGTGCCCGGCGTGCGATCCACGTTCGGCACGATGACGGAGTTGCTCAACAGTCTACGTCTGCTGTTCTCCCGTTGCGCCTCGCATGTCTGCGAGCATTGTGGCGTACGCAACCGTCCCACAATGAACGTGGCGGCCGAGTTGCCTATACGATGCGCATCCTGCAACCAACTCATGCACCCACCATCCGCCGAACAGCTGTCGTTCAATTCCGCCGGCGCATGCCCGACCTGCTCCGGAACAGGCATCGTGCGAATCGTCGACCGTGCTTCCCTGGTGCCAGACGAGACCAAAAGCATCGACGACGGCGCAGTATTACCATGGGGATCGTTGATGTGGGATCTGATGAAGCAGGTGTGCGGCGCGATGGGAGTGCGCACGAACATTCCGTTCAACCAGCTGACCGACGCCGAGCGGGACATCGTATTCAACGGCCCGGCCGTCAAGAAGCATATTCTATACAAACCGAAGAAAGGCAATGATTTCGCCGAACTTGACTTCACGTACTTCAACGCCGTATATACCGTGGAGAATGCGCTCGCCAAAGCCAAGGATGAGAAGGGTATCAAACGCGTGTCGAGATTCCTCAGCGAGAAACCCTGTCCGGATTGTTCCGGTACGAGGCTTTCACAGCAGGCTCGTCAACCGCAGATTCTCGGTATTGATCTGGCACAAGCCACGGCGATGACACTTGACGAAACGATACGTTGGGTGCGTTCAGTACCTAAGTCATTGCCGCAGGAGATGCGTGCGATGGCCACAGCCATCTGCGAATCGTTCGAGGATACGGCCGAGCGGCTCGTGGAACTCGGATTATGCTATTTGTCGCTTGACCGCGCAGGTGCGACACTGTCCACCGGCGAGCGCCAACGTGTGCAGTTGGCCCGTTCGGTGCGTAACCGCACTACAGGCGTGCTGTATGTGCTAGATGAACCGTCTATCGGATTGCATCCGGCGAATGTGGATGGACTGTTGGGCGTGATGCGCGATTTGGTGGCTGACGGCAATTCGGTGGTTGTGATCGATCATGATACCCGTGTGCTTGCCGCGATGGATCATTTGGTGGAGATGGGTCCAACGGCCGGTGCCGAAGGTGGTCATGTGATCGCTCAGGGTGCGGTGGCGGATGTTATGACGGCATCTGGTTCTCAGATAGCGCCTTTTCTGCGTGATGGTGGCAAAATACATGAGCGGGCGCGGCCGCAGATTGACTTAGATGCGATGTTCGCCAAGGGTCGGATTCATTTGGAGACGAATACCGTGCATACGGTGCATCCGTTATTGGTGGACATTCCGCGAGGACGTCTCACTGTGGTGTCTGGCGTGTCGGGTTCCGGTAAGACGACGATGGTATTGGAGACACTGGTCCCTGCGTTGCGCTCGGCCGCTGATGGTACCGTTTCCCCGAGCTCGATTCGTCTGATTGACGCGGATGGCATTTCGAAAGTGGAACTGATCGATGCCACGCCCATTGGAGCAAACATCCGCTCGACCGTGGCGACGTATTGCGGTGTTCACGATGATCTGCGTCGTGCGTTTGCGAAGACTTCCGATGCCCATAAGAAGAATCTCAAACCTGGCGCATTCTCATACAACACGGGCAAGTTGCGCTGCTCCACTTGCGATGGAACCGGTACCATTTCGTTGGACGTGCAGTTCCTGCCCGATGTTGACGTCACGTGTCCCGATTGCCATGGGACACGGTATGCACAGACCGCCGATGACATTCGATTGGTTTGTGCGGACAGCGTCGCCCGTTCACTGCCGGAATTGATGTTGCTAAGCGTCGACGAGATGATGCCTCTATTGGATTTCCTACGCCCCGTTCGATCGAAACTGTCCACACTGCATGAGCTTGGCCTGGGGTATCTGACACTTGGCGAGCCGACTCCTGCGTTATCAGGCGGCGAAGCGCAACGGCTGAAGCTGGCCAGCGAAATGGGACGCGGACAGTCCGGTTCGGTATTCGTGTTCGACGAGCCGACGATCGGGCTACACCCGTTGGATGTGCTGGTATTACTACGCGTGTTCGACTCGTTGGTGGCTTCTGGGGCGACAGTTGTAGTAATCGAACATGATCTTGATGTAATCGCGAACGCGGATTATCTCATCGACATGGGTCCGGGCGGAGGCATGGCCGGCGGTCGCATCGTATGCGAGGGAACACCGGAAACGGTCCGTGCCTGTCCTGACAGCGTCACGGGCAGATATCTGCGTGGATGATCCGACGCGAACTCGCCCGTGACGGTTTCCCATAGCTGCTTTCCTCGGGGTTGTCTGGGATACAGTCAGAAATCCCAGTCATCGTCGTCGGTCTCGACTGATTTACCCATTACGTACGAGCTTCCCGAACCGGAGAAGAAGTCATGGTTCTCATCGGCGTTCGGACTTAACGCGGCAAGGATCGACGGGTTCACGTCGCAGATCTCTTGTGGAAAAAGCGCTGGATATCCGAGATTCATCAACGCCTTGTTGCCGTTGTATCGCAGGAACTTTTCGACATCTTGCGTCAATCCGACAGGCTCGTAGAGGCTGCGCGTGTACTCCACCTCGTTGTCATACAACTCGTTGAGCAGGTCGTAGGTGTAGTCGCGCAGTTCGCCGCGTTTGTCCTCGCTGACCCGCTCAAGCCCTTTTTGATATTTGTATCCGATGTAATAACCATGCACGGCTTCGTCGCGGATAATAAGGCGGATCACGTCGGCGGTGTTGGTAAGTTTGGCATGCGCGGAGAAATACATCGGTAGATAGAAGCCTGAGTAGAACAGGAACGATTCCAGCAGCGTGGAGGCCACTTTGCGCTTGAGTGGACTATCCCCCTCGTAATAGTCGAGCACGATGCGCGCTTTCCTCTGCAGATACTCGTTCTCCTCGCTCCAAGAGAACGCCTCGTCAATCTGTCGGGTGGAACACAAGGTGGAAAAAATCGAAGAATAGCTCTTGGCGTGCACTGATTCCATGAACGCGATGTTCGTATAGACGGCTTCCTCATGCGGGGTAAGCGCATCGGGTATGAGGCTGACCGCGCCAACGGTTCCCTGGATAGTGTCAAGCAAGGTGAGACCGGTGAACACGCGCATGGTCAACGTATGTTCGGCCTCGCTCATTGCGCGCCAAACGGGCAGATCATTGGAGACGGGTACTTTCTCCGGCAACCAAAAATTGCCGGTCAGCCTGTCCCATACCTCAAGGTCCTTGTCATCCTCGAGTTTGTTCCAGTTGATGGCACTCACACGGTCAATGAGCTTAATTCTCTGCCGAGGTACGGATATCGGTGCCATGATGGTCGTCCTTTCTAATCGTCGTCTTATCGTTGCGGCCGTATAACCGCCTGTATTCGTCCGGAGCCGTCAGGCGAAGTATCGCGCGGTAAACCAAACGAGACATGTCTTTTCCTTTTCCCTTCAAACCACGGGTCTCACAACATGCAACTGACGCAGCCTTGCACTTCGGTGCCAGACAACGCCTGCTGACGAATGCGGATGTAATATAGCGTTTTGATGCCTTTGCGCCATGCATAAATTTGCGCCTTGTTCAAATCTCGGGTAGTCGCCGTATCGGGGAAGAACAAGGTCAGCGACAGGCCCTGATCGACATGCCGCGTCGCCTCGGCATACGTATCAACAATGGCCTTCCATCCGATTTCGTACGCATCCGCGAAATACTGGAGATTGTCGTTGGTCATATACGGAGCTGGATAGTAGATCCGTCCAATCTTGCCTTCCTTGCGAATCTCAATCTTCGAGGCGATAGGATGGATGGAGCTCGTGGAATGATTGATGTACGAAATTGACCCAGTGGGCGGCACAGCCTGCAGATATTGGTTGAAGATACCGTCACGTATGATGTCATCACGCAGACGACGCCAATCATCCTCGTCGGGGATATGGATGCCCCGCCGTGCGAACAGCGACGCGATTTTTCCGGTCTTCGGCGCCAGCGATCGCTCGCCGTTCGTGTATTTGTCGAAATAGTTGCCTGCGCCTGCAGGTTTCGCATAGGCGGACCGCTCGAAGCCTACAAACCGTGTTCCGCGTTCGACTGCGAGCTCATGCGAGGCACGGTAGGCATGGTATGCAACGGTCATGAAGTACATGTCGGTGAAGTCGAGGGCTTCCGGTGAACCGTACATGATCGATTCTCTGGCAAGGAATCCATGGAGGTTCATCTGTCCCAGGCCGATGGCATGACCTTCGTCGTTGGCGCGTCGGATGGATGGCACACACGCGATGTCCGTATGTTCCGACACCGAGGTCAGTGCGCGAATTGCACGTTCCACAGTTCGTCCCAAATCACCGTCCATCGCTTTGGCGATGTTAAGCGATCCAAGATTGCAGGACACGTCACGTCCCACGTGATCGTAGGACAGATCCTCATGATAGGTGCTTGGCTCCTGCACTTGGAGGATCTCCGAGCACAGGTTGCTCATGGCGATTCGTCCGTCGATCGGATTGGCTCGGTTTACAGTATCTTCGAACACCATGTACGGGTATCCGGATTCGAATTGCAATTCGGCCAAAGTCATAAAGAACTCTCGTGCGTCGATGTAGGTTTTCCCGATGCGTTCATCGTTCACCATATTCCGGTAGTTTTCGCTGATGGAAACATCGGCGAAGGGTCTGCCCATGACGTGTTCGACGTCATATGGACTGAACAGGGCCATACGTTCGTGTCTCTTCGCCAGCTCGAATGTGATGTCGGGGATCACTACTCCAAGAGCCAAAGATTTGATACGGATCTTCTCATCCGCGTTCTCACGCTTGGTATCGAGGAAATGCATGATGTCCGGATGATGAGCGTTGAGGTACACCGCACCGGCACCCTGTCTAGCGCCCAACTGGTTGGCATAGCTGAAAGAGTCCTCCAGCAGTTTCATCACAGGCACAACGCCGCTGGACTGATGTTTGATGCGCTTGATGGGCGCGCCGGTCTCACGCAGATTGCTAAGCAACAGCGCGACGCCGCCACCTCGCTTGCTCAACTGTAATGCGGCGTTGATGCCACGCGATATGGACTCCATGTTGTCTTCGATACGTACGAGAAAACAGCTGACCGCCTCTCCGCGCTGCGCTTTACCGAGGTTGAGGAAAGTGGGCGTCGCCGGTTGGAAACGCCCTGATACAAGTTCTTCGAAATACGATTCAGCAGCCGCATGGTCGCCGGCGGCAAGCGCGAGCGCAACGGCTGCTGCGCGTTGTGGGAAGTTCTCCAGGTATTGTTTGCCGTCGAAAGTTTTCAATGCGTATGAGCGGTAGAACTTGAAGGCTCCGAGGAATGTATCAAATTCGAAGCCGCACTCATCCACATTGCGGTAGAACCTGTCAAGGAATTCGGTGTCATATTGGGCAAATACGGATTCGTCGTAGTAGCCGTCTGCGATGAGCCGACTGAGTCTGTCTTGCGTGGAGTCGAAGTGGACGGTGTTCGGCAGCACGTGCTTTTCGACGTACTCGCGTACGGCTTGAAGGTCTTTATCGAATTGGATGCGTCCCTGCTTGTCGTAGAGATTCAGCATCGCGTTGAGCGAGTGCCAGTCATGGGCGCGATCGTAGGAGGCTGTAACGTCGGTTGCTGCGTGTGGTGTCGTTGAATCTTCTGGCATGGTTATCGTTGTTCCTGTTGTGTGTATTCGTCGAAAAAACTGCGCAGTCCTTCGCGCACGATCGTGGTGTCTTCCGGAGTGCCCATCAGTTCGAACCGGTAGAGTAATGGTACGTGGCATTTAGCCGCGATGATGTCGCCTGCGATGCCGTAGGCTTCGCCGAAGTTGGTGTTACCCGATGCGATGACTCCGATGATGCCTCTGCGGTTGCGTTCATCATTGAGGAATCGTTTGACTTGTACGGGCACTGCTTTGCCGATTGTTCCTCCGCCGTATGTAGGTGTCAGCAAGACGTAGGGCTCATCCACATGCAGCTCCGGCTCGTTCGACCGCAGCGGGATGCGCATTGCATGGATGCCGAATTCATCCAATCGGCATCCTTCAACGAAGCGTGTCGTATTGCCCGATGCCGACGAGAAGTACACCAGCGCGCTCACCGGCAGCGAGCCTCCAGCTCGTGGATTTTGTCTGGACGATACCCGGACCAGGATTCGTCGTCTGCGATGATGACTGGCATCTGCCGCCATCCTTCGTTCCGCAATCTGTCGGAAATACGTGCGTTGGCCGTAATGTCGACAGTCGTATACGGAAGGCCTCGTTTGTCCAATTGGCGTTTTGTCGCCGTGCATTGCGGGCAGTTTGCCTTGGTGTATAACGTAATGTTCATGTTCCACGTCCTTTCACGACCGTACGTCGTTGGTACGTGGCACACATTATCCGAACAAAAATAAAAATCAAGACCACAACATACAGTGTCTCGTCACATTTTCAAACACTATATACGGCGTGTTTCCAGCATTGGCAACAGTTTTGAAGTTCCAGAGCAGGACGTGGGCCGGATTTGTGGGATTTTTCACATCGGATGCAATCGTTCTTCACTAAAAGCCCCATGCCATAAAAGGCATATAGGAACCAGAGTCTTATTCCCCTTCGGGAACCCAGCCGTCACTCACTCAAGTTGACCTTGGACGACCAATCATGCACTAACCGCAGAAAAGACAGACGTCCCGCACCCCGGCAACACAGATTCAGGTTTCTTTGCAGAAATCTACAGAGATTCTTTCGGTACACTTTTCGACCGAGCTGGGAGGCATCCGACATACCATACCGACCAACGGTATGTATAATGTTGGTGTATTCGACTCCACCATTGAAGGAGAGGCATATGGCGCGTAATGCACACCCTGAGGTGACGCGACAGCGAATCCTTGACGCCGCGAAAAAGCTGTTCGCGCAAAAGGGGTATGAGCGCACCACGATTCAAGATATTCTCGACGAGCTCGAAGACCTCAGCAAAGGCGCTATCTATCATCATTTCAAAAACAAAGAAGCGATGCTGTATGCGCTGGTAGATTCCGACAACGAACGACTTCTTCCCCAAGCAAATCAAGAGGATGACTCACGAAACGGATTGCAAAAACTACGCAATTCGCTCATGATGCAGATTACCGACGCCGAACATATGACCCTCATGCGCGATGCATTTCCCCTGCTGAACGACCCGAAAATCCTCGCCGAAAATCTTCGCATCTGGCGAACCGACAGCACCAAAATCGCATACGACTTCATCCAGGAGGGGTTAAAGGACGGTTCAATTACAACCGAATACCCTCAAGAAGCCGCGGAACTTTTTTCACTGCTATTCAATTACTGGCTAGCTCCAAACTTCTACCCCATCACTACCCTTAGTGAATTCAAGCATCGCATCCACTGTCTTGGATTGATTATGGACTCGCTCGGAGTTCCGCTTATCGATCACGACAGTGATATGGAAGATCGGCTTGCGGAAGGCTTCTTCCTACTCGCCAGCAATCCGCAATAAAAGCTCGGCAATGTCAATCTATCTTTGTTTGCACTTTTTTACATACCGTCAGTCGGTATCGAAAGGAATAGTCATGAAAGACTCGTCAGAAACGATGCCCCAATCCAGCTTGCGCTCCGCAAACTTCATCCTGCTTGTACTCGGTCAAGGCATTTCCTTGTTCGGCAATACCATGCTCCGATTTGCCATGTCCATGTGGGTGCTGGACGAAACCGCATCATCTACGACCTTCGCCACCGTGCTGGCCATATCCGTCATTCCGACCATACTTATCAGCCCATTCGGAGGTGTTATGGCCGACCGAGTAAGCAAACGTGCCATGATGGTGGCGCTCGATATCATCTCAGGAATCGTCACGTTGCTCGCGACTGCGTTTTTCGCACTATCCGGATTCAACATTCTCGCCATCGCCATCATGCAGGTAGTATTGGCAGTACTCGATGCCATGGAAACTCCCGTCGTACAATCCGCACTGCCACAAATCATCGGAAGAGAGTCCTCCACTGACCTTCGCCGAGGCACGGCCATCATCAATCAAGTGCAGCAGCTCAGCCAATTACTCCCGAGTTTCCTAGGCGGCGTGATGTACGGGCTGGTTGGCATTCGACCGATGATGCTCATTACCGCAGCATGTCTTATGTCGGCAGCCATGGTTGAATGCTTCATCAGACTCGCGAAGCCCCTATCGAATCAAGATGATGCCGGCATCTGCCTGCTCGGCGTCATTATTGGCGATATGCATTCGGCGACCGCTTTCCTGCTTCGCAAGGAGCCGACCGTAGCACGATTAGCCGGTGTTTGCACATGGATTAATCTGATACTGACTGGATTCAGTTCAGTAAGCTTTCCTTACATTATTCGAACTACGTTAGGCTACGATGCGGCGACATATGGTCTATGCGATGGCATTATCGGCATTGCCGGCATAGCGGGAACATTCATTGCTGGATGTTTCGCCAACCGTTTGAAATCACAAAACGCCCCTTCGTTGTTGTTCGTGGAAAGTCTTATGCTGCTTCCGCCGGCCATCGCTTTCCTGCTTCCATGTTCAACGCAAACCAAGCTCATCATGCTGGTGCTCTGCACTGCGGTAGTCATCATCGCCGTTGATTTCTTGAACCTCATTCTCGTGCCATCTATTCAGATGAGGACGCCAACCGCGTTTACCGGCAAGGTCATGGCCATTATTTCATCGTTGACGATATGCACTCAGCCACTCGGGCAAATGCTTTACGGATGGCTGCACGCACATTGCACGGTTTGGCTTATTCTGCTGATTTCAGCACTGGCATCACTACCCTTGGCATGGCTGGCTCGCCCACTGTTTGCGCACCTTGACGATACGATTTCCAAGTAAGGCAGGGTGACGAACGAGCAGCGGTCATTTGGCTGCTTGGTTCAGCGGTCGAGGCAAATCAGCACTAAATTGTGCCAAGAGCCACATCTGCCGGACCAAGCTGAAAATACCCCATGAACAGATAGATGAATGCGATATTGAAACACTGATTCCCAAGCTGGCCGGAGCCACTTGGCTGAATCACTATCTTGAGAGCCTGCCGAATCTGGAAGCTTATAAACAGATGTGCAGACAAGTTATCAGCATGCGACGTTCAACGGCTGGCATCTGTTATACAGGAATGTTCGATCGGGGTTCTTTGGTACGACATAGCATGCACCGAGATTGAAGAGACAGAGCTCATCAGAACGTTCCTCCATTCAATCTCGGCGCAACCATGATACATACGCTTTGGCGTTCGCGATCTAAGAGGCCGATCAGTCGCCGACTGCAACCGGCCTCTCCTCGTTTCCTCCCGTCTCATCCACGCTTCCCATGTATGGATCCATCAGATCGATATATTCCTTCGCGTCATGAGCGAGAAGCGCACGCGTGGCACGTAGGGATTCGGTATCTCTCGGAAAGCGGTACAGCGCAACCATTGTCGACAGATCCCGAAGCCCGTTACAGGTGTCCATTAATTGTTTCTTCTCCTTCCGTGGTGCGAAAAGCACACCATCCCTGTTTTCCGGTTCCGGGAAGCAGATATACCCTCCCAATGTCATCACCAACCCCATCCCTTTAACGGATTCAGTCGTTCGTCTCAGACTTTCCACTCCCTGCTGGAACATCTTGTCATCACGGGTCCGGAACCCTTCAGTAAGGGGCCGCGAGCCCACTGCCCCCAACAGCGACAGGGCAAGATCATGCAGGTACAGCGGATCCTCCCAAATGTTCGCCACCTGATATGCGCCCTTCTGGTAAACGCGTTCCAGGATTTGCGAAGCTGATTCAGTCTGCTTGTTCCACAAAGCACGATACGCTTCCACGATTTTCCCCGCATCGTACAGATATCGCGCATCCATACACGCGGGATATTCAAGCAACATGGATTCGGCAAGGTCGGCATTGCAAGCATAGTCCAGATCGGCTTGAATTCTAAGATCGCGCAGATGGTCGCACAGATTGCGATAGGAGAAGTCTTCATCGCATCCGGAATCCACCACTTTCGGATCGTCCCTCAGCATGCACATGCCGATACCGCCATATCCAAGCACCATCAATGCAACATCGGCCGCACGCGGCTCTTCCTCACCCCAACGCAACAGACTGTACGCGGCCAGCCAGTATACTTCCTGCAAATATTCAGCCATGCAGGCCAGTCTCTTCTTTTTGCTAGTAACGTATTTTCTGCCTTTTTTCTTGCTTCTCCGAAACACATCTTTGGTGCAGGTCAATCCAATCTGGAATGGCATTCTGCTGCTAGGCCTTTGCAAAGCCACCGCCATCGAAGCGTCATTGATCATTTCATAGAGCCAAACGCTCATACCGTACTTACGCACGATGTTACGGCATCCATCAAGAAAATTCGCATCATGCTCAACCAGATCATAATCGAACGAAATCATGGCCCACGCCAGATTCGCCACCCATGATGTGCTGCAGAATAATTCCTTCCCCAGCTCACAGACTTTTTCGTCAAAAAGCGAAAGAGGCCCGATCTCACCGTATTCATCGTGGATTTTCCCCAATTCCGCAAGATATTTGCCAGAACTGTATCCATCGAAACGCTTGATAAGTTCTTCGATCGTTGCCAAAAATCCCTGTTCATCCATATGGAACGGGCCAGTGATTATTTCCGCCATGTGCAACTCCTTTGTTGTAGGGTGCACCTACTGTCTCATATTCAAATCATCTTGTGCCACCGAACCTTGAAAATCTGTGGATATGTGGAAAACTCCACCCATATCCACAGGCGAATAACGACTGTGGATAACTCACAATTCGCATGCAACAGATCTGATCTTACGAAAACCGCCATATGCAAAAAGGTCCCTTCCATCACTGGAAGGGACCTTTCAGAAAACATCAATGCAACGTTTCAGCTGTTAGTTGATGAGCTCCTTGACTGCCGCGATGACAGCCTGCAGGCTGGACTTGGCGTCGCCGAAGAGCATCTGCGTGTTGTCTTCGAAGTACAGTTCGTTCTGAATGCCGGCGTAACCGGTACCGCGACCGCGCTTCATGACCACCACGTTCTGGGACTTGTCGACGTCGAGGATCGGCATGCCGGAGACCGGGGTGCCCGGCTTGCGTGCAGCCGGATTGGTCACGTCGTTGGCGCCGACCACAAGAGCCACGTTGGCCTGCGGGAACTGCGGGTTGATGTCGTCCAGGTCGACGAGCTCCTCGTACGGCACGTTGGCTTCGGCAAGCAGCACGTTCATGTGGCCAGGCATACGACCTGCCACCGGGTGGATAGCATAGGAGACTTCGACGCCATGGTCCTTCAGGAGCACACCAAGATCGGCGAGCTCGCGCTGAGCCTGGGCCTGAGCCATGCCGAAGCCCGGTACAAAGATGACCTTCTCGGCATACACGAGCTGCACGGCCAAATCGTCTGCGGAAGTTTCTTTCATGGTGCCTTCCGGACCTTCACCGGCGCCAGCGGCGGCATTGGCACCACCGAAGCCGCCCGCGAGCACGGACAGCAGCGGACGGTTCATAGCCTTGGACATGGCGATGGACAGGGTCACACCAGCGGCGCCAACCAGTGCGCCGGCCACGATCAGAGCGATGTTGTTGATGGCCAAGCCAGACATGGCCACTGCAGTACCAGTGCAGGCGTTGAGCACGGAAATGACCACAGGCATATCGGCGCCACCGATCGGGATGACGAACACGAGACCGTAGCACAGGGCGAACACGGTGGTGAGCACGGACCACAGCAGACGCTGACCCGGCTGCACACACAGCATGATGAAGGATGCGACGGTCAGCACGGCGAATAGAATGTTCCAGAAACCCTTGCCCGGCAGGCTCAGCTTCTTGACCCACTTGATGCCCTGCAACTTGCCAGCTGCGATCAGCGAGCCGGAGAACGTGACGGAACCGATCATGATACCCAAACCGGCGGTGATCAGCACCACGATGGACGGCGCGTCTTCGGAAGTCAGAATGTCGTTCAAAGCCACAAGCGCGGCCGCGCCACCACCCACGGTGTTGAACACGGACACCAGCTGCGGCATGTCGGTCATCTTGACCTTCTTGGCGGAAACCACGCCGGTGACGGCACCGATGATGATGCCGGCGATCAGCAGCACAACAGCCACGCCATGCTGGAAACCATTGGAGATCTCACCGGCGAACAGCACGATGAACGCCATGACCACGGCGAGGATCATGCCGATGGCGGAAACCATATTACCCTTGCGGGCGGTTTTCGGAGAGTTCATCAGGTGCAGGCCGATAACGAACATCACGGCGGCCAGCAGATAGACAAACCATTCGACGACACCGAGCGGAGTGCTCAGCATTTCAGCCATGGTACCCATTTACTTGGCCTCCTCTTCCTTCTTCTTACCCTTGTCGGACTTGAACATTTCCAGCATGCGATCGGTGACGACGTAACCGCCGACCACGTTCATCGTGCCCAGCACTGCGGCCAGGAAGATAAACACCCAAGCGAGCGGGCTGGTGGCATGCGCGGCGACGATGACGACGCCCACGATGACGATGCCATGGATCGAGTTCGCGCCCGACATCAACGGAGTGTGCAAGGTGGCCGGCACCTTGCCGATAACCTCAACGCCGATGAGCAGCGCAAGGACGAACAGAGTGATCGCAACAACGATATCCATTGCTTACTCCCCTTCCTTTTTGGCTTCCTCGCCACGGCCAGCCACGACCATGGTGCTGTCAAGCTCTTCGTTCAAATCGATGGCCAGCTTGCCGTCACGTACGAAATGCGCAAGCACGTCGGCCACGTTGCGGCTCAGCAGGTTGGATGCGGTGGTGGAAACGCCGCTTGCCAAGTACGGAGCGCCGATGATGGTCACACCGTTCTCGGTGACCTGAGTACCGACAGTGGAACCTTCGACGTTACCGCCGAGATCACTTGCTGCGCAGTCGACGATCACGGCGCCTCGGTGCAGACCTGCCACGCCGGCCTTGGTCAGCAGAACTGGCGGTTTGCGACCAGGAACCTTGGCGGTGGTGATAACGATGTCGAAACCGGCGGCCTTCTGGTCGACGGCAGCCTGCTGCTGGGTCTGCTCTTCGGCGCTCAGCGCACGAGCATAGCCGCCCTCACCCTGACCCTTGGAGAAATCAAGACCCAGATCCAGGAACTTGGCACCCAAGGATTCGACTTCACCCTTGGAGGCCGGGCGCACGTCGTATGCGGTGACGACCGCACCAAGACGCTTGGCGGTGCCGATGGCCTGCAGGCCGGCGATACCGGCGCCAAGAATGAGCACCTTGGCCGGGCGGATCGTGCCGGCGGCAGTGGTCATCATCGGCAGGAACGAACCGTAAGCGTTGGCTGCCACAATAGCGGCCTTATAACCCATCACGGAGTTCTGGGAGGTCATCTCATCCATGGACTGAGCGGAGCTCAACTGACGCGGCAGCTTCTCCATGGCAACACCGACCAAGCCGGCCTTCTCAATCGCAGCGATATAACCGGTATCGGTGAACGAGCCAAGCATACCGATAATCCAAGTACCCTGCTTGACGCGAGCGAGCAGCGCACCGCTCGGACGATCGACAAAACCAAGCGCGTCAGCACGCGCAATCACTTCATCAGCGGAGACGACCTGCGCTCCGGCCTTAATATAATCCTCATCAATATAATGCGATGCAATTCCCGCACCAGTTTCAATCAGGCAGTTAACACCCGATTTACGCAACTTCGCTACGATATCCGGTGTCAGAGCAACGCGAGACTCGTGTTCGGAAGTCTCATTGAGAACTCCGAAGACCACGGTGGCTTCAGCTTTTTCAGCCATAGGTGCCCTTTCTTCCTCGTTAAAGAAATCAAAATGAACAGGTACAGCGCACCAGTGTAACGTAGGTCACACCTTTGCATGAAGAAAAGTTCACCTATTGAATGGCATTCCATGACGATTTCTTCATGCAGCACTTTATTAGCGCATACGCTTTCCCTACGCTACCGTAAGGTGACGTGTCGCGTTCAAGGGTCTATCATTCCTACAGATATTGGATTTAGATGTGTAGGAGAGTCACGTGTCCGTCATCACCTCTTTGAACAAGCGAGCTGCAAGTCTTGCACAGAAGGCACTACGCCTGGGCGGTGACTTCGTTCACCCCGTCAGCGACGATTCCGGTAACACTCCGGACTACAACAATCCGAACAACATCATCTCCCCCGACGGTCATATCGATCTTCCGCACACCGTCGAGTGGGGCAAAGGATTCCCATCCACCACGTTTCTTGACCCGGAAACCGGTTTGCTGACCACCAAAACCGAGGGCCAGCCGCCGCTGGACGAGGGTACCACCATTTACGACATCTACGCCAATCGTGCAGAACGTATGGGTGACGAGCCGCTCTATACCTATAAATCAGATAGCGAATGGGTAACCAAAACCGGTAATGAGGTGCTTGCTGACATTCGCCAGATCGCCAAGGGCCTGATGCATTACGGTCTGAAGAAGGGCGATGCCGTGGCGTTCATGTGCCGCACCTCTTACGAGTGGGATGTGTTCGACGCTGCCGTTATGGCGTGCGGCGGCGTGCTCGCCACGATCTATGACACAGATTCCGCGGAGCAGATTCGCAACATCGTCAATAATTCCGATTCACGTCTGCTGGTGGTCGAAACCACCGATATGCGCGCCAAGGCCGACGGCGCCGAAAAGGAATGCCCGACGCTGGAGCATATCATCTGCTTCGAAAACGGCGGTCTTGACGAGATCATGGCCTATGGTTCCGGCGTAAGCGACGAGGAGCTCGATGCGCGCATTGATTCCATCAAGAAAACCGACCTATGCTCCATCGTATACACTTCCGGTTCCACCGCCGCACCGAAGGGCGTAGAGATGACTCATGAGCATTACTGCACCACCGCGTTGAATCTTCCGGTATACATGCCGCAGCTGCTGCACGAGAAGAAGAACAGCGTGCTGTTGTTCCTTCCTCAGGCACACTCCTTCGCACGTGCCATCAACTACATCTGCGTGGCCAGCGAGATGCATATTTACATCGCGCAGGGTATCAAGACGCTAATCGCCGATCTGCAGGTCGCCAAACCGTCCGTTATGATCGTTGTTCCGCGTGTACTCGAGAAGGTATACAACGCAGCTTCGCAAAAGGCCGGACATGGCGCCAAGGGAGTGGCTTTCGCTGCGGCGGTTGTTGCAGCTCAGAATTATATGAAAGAAGTCAGCGCGAAGGGCAAGGCCAGCGCTTTGGCCAAGGCTCGCCGCATGGCGTTCGATCCGATGGTCTACGCTTCGCTGCGTGAGGTACTCGGCGGACGTGCCCAGTGGATTGTGGCGGGCGGCGCTCCTCTTGATCCGGAACTGATGGCGTTCTTCCGTGGCGCCGGTGTGCCCGTATATGAGGGCTATGGTTTGACCGAAACCACCGCTCCGTGCGCATTCAACCCGCTTGGTGTGCCATATCATCAGGGTTCCGTTGGTGTCGCCTTCCCTGGTTTCGAGCTTCGTATTGCCGAGGATGAGGAGATTCAGGTCAAGGGTACGGCGGTGTTCCCGAAGTATCACAAGAACGAAGAGGCTTCTGAGGATTCATTCACCGAGGATGGTTGGTATCGTACCGGCGATTTGGGACGTATCGATGATGATGGCTTCCTGTACATTATCGGACGTAAGAAGGATCTCATCATCACTGCGGGCGGCAAGAACGTTTCCCCTGGTCCGATTGAAGAAGCCATCAAGCGTTGCGAGTTCATTTCCCAGGCGCTGGTTCTCGGCGACAAGCGTCCGTTCATTTCCGCTTTGGTCACGCTCGACGAGGAATCCCTGCGTCCATGGCTGGAAAGCAAGGGTCTGGACCGTAACATGTCGATGGAAGACGCCGCCAATAACGCGGCCGTCCGCGCCGAAGTGCAGAAGTGGGTCGATCAGGCCAACGAAGGTGTTTCTCGTGCGGAATCCGTGCGCAAGTTCATTATTCTGCCGGAGGAATTCACTCAGGAGAATGGTTTGATGACCGCTTCCATGAAGGTGATTCGTCCGAAGGTCATCCAGCGTTACGCCACTTTGCTGAACACGCAGATGTATACTAAGAGGAAGTGACTCTTCGAAAATAGAATGAGGTCCGGTTCCCGCAGGAACCGGACCTCATTCTATTTCACCCGTTGCGAAACGAATCCTAAACAAATCAAGAACCTAGCTTTTCAAGCTGCTTGACTGCGAACGACCTTAAATGGCTTAGAAGCCTAACTTCTCAAGCTGTTTCGGATCCGACTGCCATCCTTTGGCGACCTTGACATGCAAGTCGAGTTTTGCTTTCTGACCGACGATGCGGTTGACCGGCGTGCGCAGCTTCTTTTTGACGCGCACGAGATGTTCCGCCCCCCTGCCGATGATAATCGGCTTCTGGGAATCACGCTCCACATAAATCGACACAATGACGTGGGCTTTGCCATCGTAAGCCGCTCCGCTATCGTTGTCTTCCGGATATTCAATGGAGTCCACGACCACGGCCAACGAGTGCGGCAGCTCGTCATCCAATTCTTCCAGGAATGCGCCACGAACCAGTTCCGCTATGGTCTCTTCCGGACGTTCTTCGGTGATCTGTTCAGCCGGATACATTTGCGGACCTTCCGGCATGTTTTCGATAAGCACGTTCTTGACTTCGGCAAGATTGTCATGCTTGAGTGCGCTGACCGGCACGATGTCGGTGAAATCGGCGAACTCGTTGATTTCGATAAGCTTGTTGATCAGTCCTTCGCGGCTTAATTCGTCGATTTTGGTGACGATGGCAATCAGCGGCACTTTCCATTTGAACGTGCCATCATCGCGCTTCACTGCGAAATCAGAGCGCAGACGACTCAAAATGCGCCTGTCGCCAGGACCGATCTCCTGGTCACCGGGCAGCAAGAAGGCGATGGCGTCCACGTCGGCAAGAGACTCATCCACAACATCATTCAGACGCTGCCCCAGCAATGTGCGCGGGCGATGGATACCAGGCGTGTCAACCAAAACGATCTGCGCATTATCTGTGGTAAGAATGCCACGAATAGCCTTACGCGTGGTTTCCGGGCGAGATGATGCGATGGCGATCTGCGTGCCGATCAACGCGTTGATCAACGTCGACTTGCCTACGTTCGGGCGTCCGACCACGGCAACGAAACCGGAACGATATGGAACGGGCGTAGTGGAATCGGAATGGTCGGAAGTCGTCTCAGTCGTTGCTGCGTCAGTCATGCTTGTCTTTGGAATCCTTATCGTTGTCGGATGCCTCTTCGGCATCATCCGCATGTTCTTCGTTACGTATTTCAGTTTCGTCTACGCCCTCGACGTGGGCCGGCTCCACCACGATGGTCGATACCTTCTTACGTCGTCCCGCGGAATCGACTGCGGTCATACGCAATCCTCGGGTGACTGCGGAAGAGCCGACGATCGGTACACGTCCCAATAATTTGGTCAACAACCCGTAAACAGTGTCGACGTCATCCTCGTCAATGTCGATTTCGAAAATCTCTTCCAGATCGGCGATCGGCGTGCGGGCTGGCATGCTCCATCTTTTGTCGCCGATCTGTTCCGGATCGGCATGTTGCGTGCGATCATGTTCGTCTTCCAACTCGCCCACGATTTGTTCTATGGCGTCTTCAATGGTGACCATGCCTGCGATGCCGCCGTATTCGTCCACGACGATGGCGACATGCTGACGTGTGCGTTGCATTTGATGGAACAGGTCGTCAACTGGTTTGGATTCGGGCACCAGCATCGGATCGCGGACTATCGATTCGACTTCGCGCGTCATCGCCGCATGGTTGAAAGCCGTCGCGCGTACGGCGTCCTTCAGATAGGCCACGCCGACCAGATCGTCCACATCGTCACCAATGACCGGCACACGCGAGAATCCGGAACGGGAGCAAAGCTTCAACATGTTTCCCAATGTCTCGCCTCGCTCAATGCAGATCATGTCGGTGCGCGGCACCATGACCTCACGGGTCAGTGTTTCGGAAAGCGTGAGCACGTTGCGCAGCATTTCGGAAACTTCAGGGTCGAAATCGTTGGCTTCGACCAGACGGTCGATGGTCGCGCGCCCCTGCTCGATCTGGATTTTTTCGAGTTCCTCGTCGTCGGAAAGATCGTTGCCACGACGCTTCGAGCCCTTTTGTCCGCCGATTTTCGCGAATGGGGTCAACAGCACCGCAACGGAGACGGTATCCGCATGCTGCAGCATGATGTCGACTGGCTTGGATGCCCCGGCACTACGCGGACGCACCAGCAGCGAAATCACCGCAACGACGATGGCAAAAACAAATCCGGCAAGCAATTCGGCCCATAGTGGAGCGTCCAACATGCCTGCGATCACAGTTACAAGCACACCATCAAGCACATTGCAGCAAATACGGAAGAACGCACACGATCCTGCGGTGGCATACCGGTCGGTCACCAACCGCTGGACCTTATGGATGCGCTTGATCTTCTTGTCGCGAATGAACTGCGAAAGTTCTGCATCCGTCTGAATCTCAAGAATCAGGTTGTTCAGGCTCGCCCGGGTCACACGGCCCACAGCGCCTTCGGTGGCAGCCATCGAAAGAGACAGCCAGACCAGCAGCAACGCTACCACGGCAAGTACCGCGACCACCGCAATCATTGTCCCCTGCATCATAATTCAGCCCCCATCATGCCGGACGATATGCTACCGGCAACGTCATCACTATTTGGCGACCTGACGCCCGGTACCATGCTCCCGATCCCATTCGGCAAGCGCATCCGGCGCTCCTGACGGAAGAATTGCCTGCGCTCCCGATCCTTGGCGGAGAGCAAAGAAGGTGAGCAGCAGTTGACGCTGCAGGCCGAACATCTGGCGCTCCTGTTCCGGTGTCGCGTGATCGTATCCAAGCAGGTGGAGAATGCCGTGGATCGTCAGAAGCATCATTTCCTCCATGGTACTGTGTCCAGCCGCAAGTGCCTGCTGGGCGGCCACCCATGGGCAGATCACGATATCCCCAAGCACGCCTTCCATCACGGTTCTGCCGTCTCCTGGGCGCAGTTCGTCCATGGGGAAGCTCATTACGTCAGTCGGTCCTTCAAGGTTCATCCAGCGCATGTGCAATTGGGCGATCGGATCGGGATCGACAAACATGATGGTCAGGTCGGATTGCGTGCTGACGCGCATCTGGTCCATCACCCATATGCCGAGATCGGAGAACACCTTGCCGTCGATCTGCCAGACGGTTTCGTTGGTTACTTCGACGCTCATTCAGCGTTCCTTTCGATTTGTTCGTCCATTTGCTTGGATGTGGTTTTGCTTACAACGCGCCGGCTATGGTCGCCGGCGATGGCCGCGTGTCGATCATAGGCTGCGACGATTTTGCCGACCAGCGCATGTCGTACCACGTCTGCCGGCTTGAGATGGGCGAACGCTATATCGTCGATACCGTCAAGTATGCGTTCGATGGTGGCAAGGCCGGATTTCGGTACTGTCAGATCAACCTGCGTCACGTCACCCGTGATGATCATTTTCGTATTGAAACCCAGTCGTGTCAAGAACATCTTCATCTGCTGTTCGGTGGTATTCTGCGCTTCGTCGAGGATCACGAACGCATCGTTGAGCGTGCGTCCACGCATGTACGCAAGCGGCGCGACTTCAATGGTACCGTCGTCCATGTAACGTTTGAGCTGGTCCGCTCCAAGCATGTCGGAAAGCGCGTCGTACAACGGACGAAGATATGGATCGACTTTTTCGTTCAGTGTGCCCGGCAGGAAACCGAGGTTCTCTCCGGCTTCCACCGCAGGTCTGGTCAGGATGATGCGCCGCACCTGCCGATCCTGAAAGGCTCGCACCGCCTTGGCTACTGCAAGATACGTCTTACCTGTACCGGCAGGACCGATGGCGAACGTGATGGTGTGTGACTCAATGGCATTGATATAGGTGACCTGGCCAGCGGTTTTCGCGCGAACCGGCTTACCAAGCGCAAAGGTGATCACTCCTGGCACGTGCGGCTTGCGGCGGTCTGCGGCATGCTCACGTTGTGAGGCACGTCCCTGCTGCCTATCAGCCAAACGTAGTTCTTCCACTACACGCCCATGCCCCGGGCGCGTGGCGCGAACGGGGTTTTTCAACACATTTTGGTCGAGCATACGCCGCACCGTGTCGGCGTCCATCGGAGCCGTATATGCGGCTTGAATGATGTTTTCAATCACATGTTCGGCCTGCGCAGCTTGGGATTCAGATTTGTTGGAACGTGACATGATCGCGATACGGTCGCCTCTGACGATGATGGTCAGGTCGGGGAACGCTCGTTCCACTTCCCGGAGAACCTCGTCGACCGGTCCAAGCACGGTTACCGGATCAAGCTGTTGGGGAATAGCAATGGTACGTGTAGTGGTGGCCACAAAACCTCTTCTAACGTTGATATATGGGGAAAAGAAAGCTACTCGTCGAGCTTTTCACCGGTCAGCACGTGGGCATGCACATGGAATACGGTCTGCCCCGCATCAAGCCCAGTGTTGAAGATCAGCCGGAAAGCGCCATGGAATTCCTTATCTGCGATGTTCTGCGCGACTTGAGCCATGTGGGCAAGCTGCTGCGGATCGGCCGCCGCAAGCTCGGCTACGTTCGCATAATGCTCACGAGGCACCACAAGCACATGGACTTTGGCCTTCGGATTGATGTCCTTGAACGCGTAGGTAGTATCGTCCTCATACACCTTTTCGCTTGGAATCTCTCCTGCGATGATCTTGCAGAACAGGCAATCCTTGTCGCTCATAATGCTCCTTTAATGCTGGGAAACCGTCATGACCATGCTATTGCGCAACCGGGATAATTCACGGCAAATCGCCGGCATATGGCATCAAACGAAACGTCCCAACGCCCGTGCGAGCAACGACAATGCGACCGGACCGGCCGTAGACGCCCGCAGAATGTTACTTCCGAGCACGCATGCTTCGGCGCCGGCGTTGGCGAAAGACTCGATTTCCGCGTCGCCGATACCTCCTTCCGGCCCGACCACCACGTACACGGTACGCTGGCGACCGTCTTGCAGACATTTGTCGGAAAGCGCCGCGATCGATTCCTCCAACTGGTCCCAGGTTTTGGTGGCATCCTGGTGCAGCACGATTACCATATCGCCGCGCACGCAGGCACGTTTGCATATGGCGACCAGCTGCTTGCTGGTCACGCACTCCCCCAATTCAGGCGTCCAGGAACGTCGCGATTGTTCGGTGGCTGCCTCAAGCACTTGCCTCCACTTCTTGTCGGTACGCCCCACCTTCCATTTGGCGATGGAACGATCGGCCTGCCATGGAATTACCTCGTCCACGCCGATCTGCGTTGCCGTGTCGATGGCCTGTTCATCATGCCCTGTTTTGGCCAGCGCCTGAATCAAAGCGAGTTTGGTGATGGGTTGCTGCTCCTTGCTGAAGCTCGACACTTGCGCGATTCCCCGCTGCGCGTCGCACAGCACCGCATGAATGCGCAATCCCTTACCATCGGAAAGCTGCAACTCATCACCGTCTTTCAGACGCATGGCCTGAATGGCGTGGCGACGCACCGATTGAGGCAACGTCAATTTCCATCCGGCGTTCAGCTCATCGCTGTTCACAGGCACATCATCATGTTCCGTATCAAGCAGAAAAAGGGCATCAGTCATAGCTCCAGAGACTACCAGCACCTCGGATACTAATGGCGAAATTCCGTGCGACACGCCGAGACTTGCATCACGCCGAGTATCTGCTATAGTTTTCATTCGTTGCCGGTGAGCAACGCACCTGTCCGGGTGGCGGAATGGTAGACGCGCTAGCTTGAGGTGCTAGTGCCTATTTATACAGGCGTGCGGGTTCAAGTCCCGCTCCGGACACCAGCAAAACCCCTTGGAAACAAGGGGTTTTCTTGTATTTGAAAGGCTATTCGGCGAAAGATCGGTCACATGCAGTTCATCCATCTTGATTCCATTGACGACGAGCGCGTGGCGGCATACACAAATCTTACGGAAATCCAGCTTCGCAACAAACTTGAACCCAGCAAAGGCCTGTTCATCGCGGAATCGCCAAAAGTCATTGACAGGGCGCTTGCCGCCAACCGAGAGCCGATATCGCTGCTGGTCGAAGAACCGTGGATTGAAGGCATGGCTGAAACCTTCACGCTCATCGACAACCGATGGGGCACCGACATTCCCGTGTACGTGGCCTCCCCCGAGCAGCTCAAGCAGCTGACCGGCTATCGGCTGCACCGAGGCGCGTTGGCTGCGATGAAACGTTGGTCTTTGCCCAGTGTCGAGGAAGTCTGCCGAGGGGCGCGCCGCATCGCGGTCATGGAAAATATCGTTGACCACACCAATGTCGGCGCTCTTATGCGCTCCGCGGCCGCGTTGGATGTCGACGCCGTGTTGGTGACGCCTTCTTGCGGCGATCCGCTGTATCGGCGCGCCGCCCGCGTGTCGATGGGCACGGTGTTTCAGATTCCGTGGACACGCATCGGCGGAGATGACAAGCATTACTGGCCGTTTACCGGCATGCAGGAATTGCACGATCTTGGATTCACGACCGTTGCTATGGCTCTTGAAGACGACTCCATTTCGTTGGAAGAGCTTGTTCGCCGCTTGAACAATACCGACGACGAAAAAGACCATATCGACAAGTTGGCGCTGATTTTCGGCACTGAAGGCGACGGCCTGTCGCATCACACCATCTCCCGTGCCGATCTGACGGTGAAGATTCCCATGAGCCACGGAGTGGACAGCCTTAACGTCGCCGCTTCGAGCGCCGTAGCCTTCTATTCAACAGCTGTTCACTGAAACAATCAGCAAATTTTCAAGACTCGCGGTGCAAACTCCTTGCATGTTGCAAAAAATATGCAATTATTGAGTGCGTAAGCGGTTTGCGATGATGCAGACCGACCAATGTGTGCGGTGTCGTAACGACGCTCTAGGAGAGGAGTTCTCATGGCGAAGAATCCGAAAATTCTTTCCATCGTTCTTGCAGGTGGTGAAGGCACGCGTCTGATGCCTTTGACCAGGGACCGAGCAAAACCGGCCGTTCCATTCGGCGGTGTGTTCCGACTGATTGACTTCCCGTTGAGCAATCTGGTCAATTCCGGCTACATGCAGACTGTGGTGCTCACCCAGTACAAATCCCATTCGCTCGACCGGCATATTTCTACAGTGTGGCGTTTCTCGCCGCTGCTCGGCAACTATGTCTCCCCTGTTCCTGCCCAGCAGCGTCTCGGCAAGCACTGGTATCTCGGCTCGGCCGACGCCATCTATCAGACCATCAACATCATCGAAGACGTGCAGCCAGATATTGTGGTGATCGTCGGCGCCGACCACGTCTACCGTATGGACTTCCAGCAAATGGTACAGCAGCACATCGAATCCGGTGCGGAGTTCACGGTTGCGGGTATTCGCCAGCCGATCAGCCAGTCCAACCAGTTTGGCGTGATCGAGGTTGATCCGGAACACCCGAGCATGATCAAAAGCTTCCAGGAGAAGCCGCAGACCACGACTGGCCTGCCGGATGATCCGAACTCCATCCTCGCTTCCATGGGTAATTACGTTGCCAACACGGACGCCCTGTTCGAGGCTTTGGCACTCGACGAAAAGGCCGAAGACACCAAGCATGATATGGGCGGCGACATCGCCCCATACTTCGCGGCTCGCAATGAGGCCGGCGTCTACGACTTCAATTCCAACGAGATTCCGGGAGCGACACCGACCGATCATGCCTACTGGCGCGACGTGGGTACTCTGAAGCAGTTCTACGATGCACATATGGATTTGATTTCCTATGTGCCGGAGTTCAATCTGTACAACACCGAATGGCCAATCTACACGCTGTCCGGCAATCTGCCGCCTGCAAAGTTCGTGCATGCCGGTCGTGACCGTCTTGGACACGCCACCGATTCGATCGTCTCCCCCGGCGTCATCGTGTCGGGCGGCGAAGTGCACCATTCCGTGCTTTCACCGAACGTGCGAATCCATTCGTGGTCACAGGTCGTCGATTCGATTCTGTTCGACGGCGTAACCATCAATCGTCGAGCACGCGTCTACAAGGCGATTCTCGACAAGAATGTTGTACTTACCGAGAATTCGACCGTCGGTATCGATACTGAACATGATCTAGCTCGTGGCTTCACCGTCACGCCGGAAGGCATCACTGTGGTGCCGAAGGGTACCGTGGTCGACGACTGACGTTCTGCCGCACACAGAACAAAAGCGTGCTTCCCAGCGTCGGGAGCACGCTTTTTTATGTTGTTTTTATGTCGCTATATTGTCAGTATTTCGGAAGATTATCGAAGTTGAAGCCAAGCGCAGCCAACTGTTCGCGTCCTTCCGGAGTGATCTTTTCCATGCTCCAACGCGGCTGCCATGTCCAATCGATACGGAATTCCTCAACGAGACCGGCAAGGGTGCTTGCGCACTCGTCTTCAATCAAATCGGTCAGCGGGCACGCCGGAGTGGTCAGCGTCATCGTGATGATGGCACGGCCAAGCTCATCAATTTCAATGCCATATACCAAGCCCAAATCAATCACGTCAATGCCGAGTTCCGGATCAATGACCTGATGCAGCGCTTCCTTCACATCGGCGGCGGTCGCACGTCCGATATCATCGACAGCCTTCAATGCGATGCCGTCATCCTGCTCCTCGGAACAGCCGCATACTCCAGCCTGATTGCCGCAGCCACAAGCATCCTGCTTGATGTTCTCGTGTTCGATTTCCACTGGTTTGCCGTCCTTGAATCCTTTGGCGAGATTAGGGTTAAGCATGACGCGACGCGCAGCGGCCTCGTCATTGCCCAATGCCTTGGCAACGGAATCGAAAATCGAGGCTTGCGGTTCTGGTACCAAGGTATCGCTCATTGTTGCTCCATATTTGATTCGAGTATATTTCGTTGAGTAGCCTATCGTGTTGGCTGGAGTTTGCCGCCGGTGTTTCGTTCACTGTAGACACAACGCACGAAAACACCGGCCCACTTGTGGAAAGATGCTTGTCACGCTTTCGCAGACAACGCCTTAGCCACGGAATCCTTCATTCCTTCCCAACCAAGCAATGCGCATTTGATGCGCATCGGATACTTGGACACTCCTTGGAAGACGATGCCGTCCTCAAGGGATTCTTCCGCGGATTCATCACCCAGTCCCTTGCCACGTGATTCCATGAGCTTATGAAAGATATTTGCCAAGTTCATGGCCTCATCCACGGTTTTGCCTTCCACAAGGTCGACCATCACCGAAAGGCTGGCCTGTGAAATGGAACAACCATGACCGTCCCACACCAGTCGTTCGATAACATGCGGCTCCTGGTCGGAAACCTCCACGTGCACGGTAGCCTCGTCTCCACAGGTCGGATTGAACTGATGGGACTCGCCAGGAGTGCAATACTCGTGAACCGCCTGAACCTTGGCATTTCCCGTTTGAAAGGCATTTTCAGAAGCCAGATCCGGAGCGAAATGCTCCTTGCCATGCGGATTCTTTGAGGCTTCGAGAATGACCTCTTGGTACATCTGCTCGAGATCGTCGCCAGACATTGCAAAATCACTCATATGTGTTACTTAACTCCAAAGAACGGACGGACCTTCTTCAACGCCTCAACCAACGCCTGTGCGTCTTCGACGCAGTTGTAGATGCCACTGGATGCACGGTTGGATGCATATACACCGAAATGGCGGTGTACCGGCTGCGCGCAATGGTGACCGACACGGATGGCAATGCCTTGCGCATCGATGAACTGGCCGACGTCATGCGGGTGAACGCCTTCGATTTCGAAAGCAACCGTGCCGATACGTTGCTCGTTGGCATGCGGTCCAAGAATGCGTACGCCCTCGATCTGTCCCATCTTGAGCAGTTCGCCTGCGATAACGTGTTCGTGAGCTTCAAGATTTTCCATGCCAATGTTCATTAGCCACTCGGCTGCAACACCTGCTGCCACGACTTGGGCAACCGGCTGCGTGCCCGCCTCGAAACGTGCCGGAGGTGCCATATATTGCGCTTCCTGATCCATCCAGGCAAGTTCTACCATGGATCCGCCGAAATTCGCCGGAGGCAACGCTTCGAGCATCTCACGCTTGCCATATAGGAAGCCGACGCCTGTTGGACCGTACATCTTATGCGCACTCCATGCGGCGAAATCCACGTCCAATGCGTGAAAATCGATCTTCAGGTGCGGCACGGACTGACATGCGTCAAGCACAACCACTGCGCCCACCTCGTGCGCACGCTTCACAATCGGTGCGATATCGGTGATGGCACCAGTGGTATTGCCCACATGGGTGACGGCCACGATCTTCGTGCGCTCGGTGATTACCTCATCTGCGGTGTTGGCAAGGATTCGTCCTTCATCGTCCAGATCAAACCATTTCAGTGTCGCTCCGGTACGTGCGGCAAGCTCCTGAAATGGCAGCAACACAGAATGATGCTCAGCCTTGGACACGACGATCTCGTCTCCCGACTTCACAGCGAAACGTCGTGCCGCTTCTCCCCCACGCCCTTGGGATGCGTTGCCGAAGGCGGTCGCCAACAGATTCAATCCTGCCGTGGCACCGGAAGTGATGACGATTTCTTCCTCGCCTTCAACCGCATTGGCGCCGACAAGACGCGCCACCTTAGCACGCGCCTCTTCGAACGCCATGGTGCTGCGTGCGGCAAGTTCATGCGCTCCACGATGCACGCCGGCGTTGATGGTGCGATAGAAATCGCTTTCGGCGTCAATCACGCATTGCGGCTTCTGAGAAGTCGCCGCAGAATCCAAATAAACGAGCTGATGGCCGTGAATCTTCTGATTGAGAATCGGGAATTCCTTACGGATCGCTGCGAAATCGGTCATGCCAGCGCGCTTTCGGAATCGGCGCCTTCCGGCAGGTATGCGTCATAGCCGAATTCCTCAAGCTCGTCGGCCAGTTCAGGGCCACCAGTCTTGACGAAGTGGCCGGCCGCAAACACATGCACGATATCCGGCTTGATGTATTTGAGGATTCGCGTGTAATGCGTGACCATGAGGATGCCGAACTGGTTGGCTTCCTTGGCGCGGTTCACACCCTCGGAGACGATACGCAACGCGTCGACATCCAAACCGGAGTCGGTTTCGTCAAGGATGGCGAACTTCGGCTTGAGAAGCTCGAGCTGCAGCACTTCGGCACGCTTCTTCTCGCCGCCGGAGAAACCCTCGTTCACGGAACGGGTGGCGAACTTCGGATCCATCTTCAGGCGCTTCATCGCTTCAGACAGTTCCTTGGTCCAGGTACGGATGGCTGGAGCTTTGCCGTCGACTTCGGTTTTTGCGGTGCGCAGGAAGTTGGTCATCGACACACCCGGCACTTCGACCGGATACTGCATGGCTAGGAAGATGCCTGCCTTGGCTCGCTCGTCCGGAGTCATCTTGAGGATATCTTCGCCATCTAGCAGCACCTGTCCGGAATCGACCACGTACTTGGGGTGGCCCGCTAGCGTGTATGCCAGCGTGGATTTGCCGGATCCGTTCGGCCCCATGATGGCATGGGTTTCACCGGAGTTGACGGTCAGGTTCACGCCTTTGAGGATCGGCTTGGTGCCGTCCTTGGTTTCGACGTGCGCGTACAGATCTTTGATTTCAAGAGTTGACATGGTTTTCGCTCCTACGTTCTACTTCTCTTCCAACACCTGGGCGATTGCGTCGTTCTCGCCGCGTGCCAGGCGCTTGTCGATAACGTTCATGAGATGTTCGCTGATTGCGGGAATGCCGATTTCCTCGACGAGTTCGCCAAAAAAGCCTCGCACCACAAGTTTGCGGGCTTCGGTTTCCGGAATGCCGCGGGACTGCAGATAGAACAGCTCCTCATCGTCAAAGCGCCCGACGGAAGAGGCATGTCCGGCTCCGATGATGTTGCCGTTTTCGATTTCCAGATTCGGTTCGGAATCGGCGATCGCACCCGGAGTAAGTACCAAATTGCGGTTGAGCTCATACGAGTCGGTACCCGGCGCAGTCGGAGCAATCAGCGCGTTGCCGACCCATGTGGAGTGCGCACCCTTGCCGTCAAGAGCGCCTTTATATACCACACGACTCTTGCACTCGGGATGGTTGTGCACAATCATGGTGCGATGTTCGATATGCTCGCCCGGATCCACAAAGTAGATGCCAAGCATATTGAGATCGCCTTGATCGCCGCCAAAATCCTGATCCATACGGATTCGAACAACATCGCCGCCAAGCGTGACCACGGAATGGCGCAGGGACGCACCCTCCCCCAAGTGGATACGCTGGTTGCCCACATGCTTGGAGCCCTTGTTCCACTCTTGAATGAATGTGGTGGACACATGGGAGTCCTTACCTGTGAGAATCTCCACACCTTCGGCAATACGTGCATCGCCGTCATGCTCTACAACAACATCAGCGTGGGCGCGGTCAGCTGCGATGATCACCAGATGGAAAGCATCCAAGTCGGTTCCGGCACCATGCACCTTGACAAGCACTGGTTGCTCGATTTCACCCTCAATACGCAGAATCCCAGCGCGGGACGTGGAATTCCATTGCACCGCGGACACACGATCGCAAGGTTTGGAAACAACGCCTGTATCGGCGTCGCCCGGCTTGCCTTCGCTATAGGTCACGCCTTCAGTGAGAGCCGTGCCGTCGATCATAGTGACGACAATCTGGGTTTCGTTCGACGGCGTAAACGGTTCAAAGAACTCTTCTACGCGTTTCACAGGGGTATAGCGCCAATCATCCTGTTTGCGGTCGGGCACTTCAAATGCGTCCACATCAAATGACCGCGGCGAGCGATCCGCCGAAGAGGGCATGGCTGCCGGATTCGCATACGGATCGTTCGGATCCGCAACGGGAATGTTGATTTCCTGAGTTTGTGCCATGGTGATCAGCCCACCGATCCTTCCATCTGCAGTTCAACCAGTCGGTTCAGTTCAAGCGCATATTCCATCGGCAGCTCACGGCTGATAGGCTCCACGAAGCCTCGCACGATCATGCCCATGGCCTCGTCTTCGGAAAGACCGCGGCTCATCAGGTAGAACAGCTGGTCTTCGGAAACCTTGGAAACCGTAGCCTCATGTGCCATGGAAACGTCATCTTCGCGCACGTCCACATGCGGGTAGGTGTCGGAGCGGCTGAACTCATCTACAAGCAGTGCATCGCATACCGTCGAGTTGGACGATCCTTCGGCACCCTTGACGATTTTGACGAGACCGCGGTATGCGGAACGTCCACCGCCGCGGGAAATCGACTTCGCCACGATGGTGGAACTGGTGTGCGGTGCAAGATGAATCATCTTCGCACCGGTATCCTGATACTGGCCCTTGCCTGCGAAGCCGAGCGACATGGTGCTGGCCTTCGCATACGGCTCGGCGAGAATGCAGGCCGGATACTTCATGGTTGCCTTGGAACCAATGTTGCCATCGACCCATTCCATGGTGCCGCCTTCACGCACGTAGGCACGCTGCGTCACCAGATTGTAGACGTTGTTCGACCAGTTCTGCACGGTGGTGTAACGCACGCGGGCATGCGGCTCGACGAAAATCTCCACCACACCGGAATGCAACGAATCGGTCGAGTAGATCGGTGCGGTGCAGCCTTCCACATAATGCACGTACGATCCCTCATCGGCAATAATCAACGTGCGCTCGAACTGACCCATATTCGGCGTATTGATACGGAAGTATGCCTGCAACGGAATATCGACATGCACACCCTTCGGCACGTAGACGAACGATCCGCCCGACCATGCGGCGGTGTTCAATGCCGAGAATTTGTTGTCGTTGCTCGGAATGCACTTGCCGAAATACTTCTTGACGATTTCCGGATACTTCTGCACCGCGGTGTCGGTGTCGACGAAAATCACGCCTTGGTCTTCAAGATCCTTCTGGATTGAGTTGTAGATGACCTCGGATTCGTACTGTGCCGCGATACCGGAGACAAGACGGCTTTTTTCCGCTTCGGGAATACCGAGCTTGTCATACGTCGCACGGATCTCGTCAGGCAATTCCTCCCAAGTCGTAGCCTGCTTGTCGATCGGCTTGACGTAATACTTGAAATCGTCTGCGTCGAAATCCTTCAGATCGACACCCCATTGAGGCATCGGACGATTGATGAAATCGCGATAGCCTTCCAATCGCTTTTCTAGCATCCATTCCGGCTCATTCTTATCTGCGGAAATGGCACGCACAACATCCTCGTCAATGCCTTTTTTTGCCGCTTCTCCGGCGAAATCCGTGTCATGCCATCCATACGTATAGTCGCCGAACTGCTGGATGATCTCGTCATCTTGCTTGATTTTGTCTTCGTTCACTCGCGTGCGATCAGCCACATACTGGCTCATCTCCACGTCAGCCGCGGCGTTGGGCGCTTGGTTTTCTGCCACCGTACGCTGCCTCCAATCACTCGTTTGTACTTATGACAACCTAACAGAACGTGGGACGAAATACTAGCGCCCCTTTCGTTATTCGGCAATGATTTGTCGTGATTTATCTTACATAGCGCAAAGGCGGAAGCCGAACATTCAGCCTTCCGCCTTCTCTTCTTTCTGTCGATAGCCCGCACATCAGGCCTGAACGTGAACCGTCGTTCCCATCAGGCACCAATTGTAAAACCATTCAGCCTGATCCCAGCCGACACCGACGCAACCATGGGACGTATTCTTCCCCATAGCCTGAATACTGCTGTCGTTAAAAGCGCTTTGCGTAGCGATGCGGTGAATCGCGCAACCTGTTTTCGAGAAATAGTTGACGAATCCAACATCCTTGACATCCCACTTCTCGGTGTTTCCGTCCGATAGGGTAAGCGTGCCGCTCATATCTTGGGACTGGTACTTGAGCCACACTTTGAAGTCACCGTCAGGCGTGCAGTTGTCATAGGAGTTCGGATCGCAGTAGGTTGGCGTGCACAAGTCGCCGCTCGGCTGACACTGGCCCGTCTGGTAATCATTGCCCTGACCAGCAGACATATGCATGACACGGACGGTCTGCCCATTTTCAATGGCTGTAACGGTATGTGAAGACAAGCTGACCACCACAGTACGCGTAGTTTTTTTCTCGTTTTGCGCGTCACAAGTGCCTTGAATACTTACTGAATCAGAGCCTTTGGCAAACGCCTCAGCGGCATCACGACCAACATTGGTGTCGCCACCATCAGAAACGGTTATACCATCATGCCCGTCTATATTGGTTTGCAGCACATCACCGACACTATTAACGATGACATCACCATCAACTCGATCCGCATGGAAGTTCGATTTGATGGAATCATTATAGTATTGCTGCAATTTGTCACCGTCGATGACCAAAGAGCCATTTCGGATTTGATTATCGCCGAGCTTCTCACTATCCGGTCCAAGCGTAATGGCCGATGCTATGGCTTGCGCACCGAATTCCGCCACTTTATGGTCGCCGATTTTGATAGCCACCGGCTTTGCTATCCACGCGTCAGCAGAAGCCTTGGCCTCCTTGGCTTGGTCATCCGTGAGGACGGGATCAGTAACCTTATTTTTAAGAGTCACCATTTGAGCAGTCTGCTTGCCAAAGGACTCAAGCACGTTCTTGGCTTCTTTGACGATATCCGTCACATCGATACCAGTCCCCTGTTGACCTGGCGTCACATCGAAGGCGGTACCATCCGCGTTGAGCTGTAGCGACGGATTGGTGGCGGACACGGACTGCACTCCCAACATGTCACCTACCGTCTGGGCACTGGCTTGGGAATCGTCGAAAGACTCGACGTCGACATCCTCACGAGCCCAGAATGCATACTTCTGGAAAAAGGAATCGTCACGTTTCGCGTTCATCACATTTTCGGCGATGGATTCCGCGTCAATGGCGACGCCGAGATCCTTCAACGTGACTTTCTTGCTCGTTCCCTCATAGGAAACGGGAACCGTCAATGACTCCGCCGTATCGGAAATCTCTTGGACGATATGATCTCGGGATTGCCCTGTCATGGACCTGCCCCAGAGCGTGACACCTGGCAACACATGTGACTGGAAGAACCAATATCCGCCGCCAGCCACGGCACCGAGAAGAAACATCCCCGCAAGAACAATCCACAGCCACAACAGGTGGCGCTTCTTGCTGACATTCACAGACAACGCTGCACCATCATCAATGGAATCGGCCGTTTCGGCAAACGAATCCAAGCTCACCTGCGAAATGACTTTTGGGTCATCGCCCATGTTCGGGAAGGCGAACTTACCGTTGTCGCTTTCCGGAGAATCCATATCGTTCAAACTCATGCCCCCTCGTAAAGGTTGTTCATTACGAATACGTCTTGTTGGCAATTCAAGGCCAAGCCCCTATTATGTAACATGGCCATGAACTCCTTTGGACTCATGACCATGTTGCATATCGGGTTATCTGACGTTAATCACAATTCGTCGATCTAGTGCTCCTGCTGGTGGTCCAGAGCGGCCTTGACCAGACCTGCGAACAGCGGGTGCGGCTTGGTCGGACGGGACTTGAACTCAGGATGAGCCTGAGTGGCCACATAGAACGGGTGCACTTCGCGAGGAAGCTCGACGAACTCGGTGAGTTCGCCGTCCGGGCTCTGGCCGGAAATGCACAGACCCGCTTCACGCAGACGGTCCTTGTATGCCACATTCACTTCGTAACGGTGACGATGACGCTCAGTAACATGCGTGGTGCCGTACAGTTCCGCGACGATGGAACCCTCTTCAAGCTCGGCCGGATAGGAGCCAAGACGCATGGTGTGTCCCATGTCACCATTGCCGGCGACGATGTCTTTCTGCTCCTCCATGGTTGCGATGACCGGGGTCGCGCAATCGGGCTCGAACTCGGTGGAGTTCGCATCCTCCAAGCCGAGGACGTGGCGGGCGTATTCGATGACCATGGACTGCAGGCCGAGGCACAGGCCGAGGGCCGGCAGCTTGTTCTCACGGGCGAACTTCAGGGCACCGATCTTGCCGTCGATGCCACGGATGCCGAAGCCTCCGGGAACGACGATGCCGTCGACCTGGTCGAGCGCGGCGGCCGCACCTTCCTCGGTCTCGCACTTATCGGCGGCGACCCACTTGACGTTCACCTTGGCATAGTTGGCGAAACCACCGGCCTTGATGGCTTCGGTGACGGACAGGTAGGCATCCGGCAGATCGATGTACTTGCCGACGATGGCGATGTTCACCTCATGCTTCGGGTGGTGCACGCGCTCCAGCAGGTCCTCCCACTCGTCCCAATCGACATCGTGGAACGGCAGGCCGAGTTCGCGCACGACATAGGCGTCGAGGCCTTCGTCGAACAGGGTCTTCGGCACGTCGTAGATGCTCGGGGCGTCCACACAGTTGACCACGCCTTCGGAATCCACGTCGCACATCAGGGAGATCTTGTCCTTGATGGACTGGTTCAGCGGGCGGTCGGAACGCAACACCAAGGCATCCGGGGAGATGCCGAGCTGACGCAGCATCATGACGGAGTGCTGGGTCGGTTTGGTCTTGAGCTCATGGGCGGCGGCAATGTACGGTACCAAGGAGACGTGCACGAACATGCAGTTCTCGGCGCCCAGATCGCGGCGGACCTCACGCGCGGCCTCCAAGAACGGCTGGGATTCGATGTCGCCGACGGTGCCACCGATTTCGGTGATGATCACGTCGACGTCATCGGACGCCTGCGCACGCATGCGGGACTTGATTTCGTTGGTGATGTGCGGGATGACCTGCACGCACTGTCCAAGGTATTCGCCGGCGCGTTCCTTGCGCAGCACCTCCTGGTAGATCTGGCCGGTGGTGACGTTCGCCTTTTGGCTCAGATACACGTCAAGGAAACGCTCATAGTGGCCGATGTCGAGATCGGTTTCGGCGCCGTCCTCGGTGACGTAGACTTCGCCATGCTGGAACGGATTCATAGTGCCCGGATCCACGTTGATGTACGGATCGAGCTTCTGTTGCAAAACCTTGATGCCGCGACTACGAAGCAGGCGGCCGAGAGAGGAGGCGGTCAGGCCTTTGCCGAGAGAGGAGACAACGCCACCGGTGACGAAAATATGCTTGGTAACGTGCTCTTGAGAATTGCCATGTTGTCTTCTAACCATGGAACTTCAGTTTATCAGCGGTATAAGACGCGGCGTGTTTCTTCAAACATTACTTAGCTTCCAACAGATGCGCCACGGCTTCCAACGCCAACTTATAGCCGTAGAAGCCCATGCCGGTGATGGTGCCGGTCGCAACCGGGGAAATCACGGAACGCTTGCGGAATTCGTCGCGCGCGGACGGATTGGAGATATGGACCTCCATCAGAGGCAGCCCCTCATCAATCACCATGTGCACGGCATCTGCCAGACCATAGGAATAATGGGTGAATGCCGCAGGATTCATCACAATCGGAGTCTTCTCGTCGGCGGCCTGATGCATCCAGCCGATCATTTCAGCTTCATCGTCGCTTTGACGGACTTCCACGTCAAGACCAAGCTCCTCACCCCACTGCGTGCACAGGCTACGCAAGGTTTCAAGATCCTGCTTGCCATACACGTCGGGCTGACGCACGCCAAGGCGACCAAGGTTCGGTCCATTGACGACTACTACTTTAGTCATATTCAAACTCCCCTGTTATTACTGCTGAATGCGACGGAACGCCTCTTCGACGGCGTCCGCAGGTGGATCCTCAAGATGAATAGGCTTCCCAACACCTTCAAGCACCACGAAACGAAGCTTGTTGCCGCGGGCCTTCTTGTCTCGATGCATCAAAGCGAGCACATCGTCCCACGTACCGTTGTTCCAAGATGTGGGCAAGCCCAGTGATTCCAGCAGCGAACGATGGTAGTCCACAAGATCCTGATCGATGTATCCCAGAAGATGCGACAGTTCGGCCGCATACACGCAGCCGACCGCAACCGCGTTGCCATGACGCCAACGGAAATGCTCAAGCTTTTCGATGGCATGACCAAGCGTATGCCCATAGTTCAGGAATTCTCGCAGTCCCGCCTCTTTGAGATCGGCGGACACATGGTAGGCCTTCACGCCCACGGTATGTTCGATCAGCTCCGCGACCACATCCTTCAGATCGGAATCCAGAAACGCCGACCCATCGAAGACACGCAGTTCATCAGCATGATCCTCAAGAATCTGCAGGATCTCCGGATCCATGATGAAACCGGACTTGGCAACCTCGCCCAAACCCTCGATGAAAATGTCGTTCGGCAACGATGTGAGTGACTTCAAGTCGGCGAGCACTCCGGCCGGAGTGTAGAACGAACCGACCAGATTCTTTCCCTGCGGCGTATTGATGCCGGTTTTACCACCGGTCGAAGCATCAACCATGGCAAGCAGCGACGTCGGGCAATTCACATAGCGAATGCCACGCATCCATGTGGCTGCCACAAAACCAGCCAAATCGGTTGCCGCTCCACCGCCAAGACCAACGATCGCATCGGAACGGGTGAAACCCTCGTCGCCCAAGCGCTGCCAAATACCGTTGGCCACCTCGATGGTCTTGCCAGCCTCCGCATCGGGAATGACAATGTCGTACGCATCATAGCCCGCCTGACGGAGCAGCGTGCGCGCACGATCCGAATGACGCTGCACCGGCTGGGTGTGAATAAGCGCCACCTTGACTGGCTTGCTGCCCAAAACCTGTGCAAGCTGTCCCATCACACCCTCGCCGATACGAACATCGTACGGTTCGATGGCGGAACCGGTGACATGTACTATACGTTGATCAATCATTTCCATCAGCTTTCTCGCAGCCACCTGCGGGGACTGGCCGCGTGTGCCCACATGCACGTTCGCCACGCGTCTGAACACCGGGTCACGTTCCTTATAGAGTTTCTTCCAACGCATATTGGCATCACCGTTGAGCATCGGACGACCTCCACCACGATTCGCGCGCTCCATGGCCTCTTCCGGATCAGCCATCAAATACACGACCTTGCCACCAGACTCAACGTATCTCGCCAATCCCTCCTGGATGGAAGGTGTCATCGGCGCGCCCCCGCCCAAGGAAAAGATGCCATCGAAATCCTCAAGCATGTCAAGCACAACGTCGCTTTCCAATTTACGGAATTCCGACTCGCCGTACTTTTCGAAATATTCGGGGATCCGCATTCCCGCATCATATTCGATCTCATTATCGGCATCGGCAAATGGCAGATTCATCATCTGCGCCACTTCCTTGCCGACACGTGTTTTGCCCGCGCCCATCATGCCGATGATCACGGCGACAGGCCTGCGCATACCAGCCATGAAACGAATCACCTCATATGCTCAGGCCAGGAGGCAATGTACTGCTCGGCATTGCGCTTGGTCTCGGCAACGCAGTCGCCACCAAACTTCTCAAGCACATACTGCGCGATGGTCAGACGCACCATCGCCTCGGCCACAACCGCGGCCGCCGGAACCGCGGTGTTGTCGGAACGCTGGTTGATGGCCTGCGCCGGTTCGCCTGTGGTCACATCAACGGTTCGCAGCGCCTTCGGAATGGACGGAATCGGCTTCATGGCCGCACGCACCACAATCGGCTGGCCATTCGACATACCGCCTTCGATGCCACCGGCACGGTTGCTCAAACGGGCGATACGACCATCCTCGCCCACCACCATCTCATCATGGGCCTGGGAACCAGGACGCATGGCTTCAAGGAAACCGTCACCGATTTCCACACCCTTGATAGCCTGAATGCCCATCACAGCGCTTGCCAAAGCCGCATCAAGACGGCGATCCGATTCGACATAGGTACCGACGCCCACAGGAACGCCGTACACCACGACCTCAATCACACCGCCCAACGTGTCAGCGTTCTCTTTCGCCTCATCAATGCGGGCGATCATCTGCTTTTCCGCTTCCTTGTCAAGCGTACGCACCGGAGAGGCATCCAATGCTTCAAGATCCTCCGGCTTAGGAAGCGTAGCTTGCTGCGGATCGGTAATGCCCGCACCGCCGATGGAGAGCACATGCGAAACGGTGCGGATGCCGAATGTCTGTTCCAGGAACTGCTTGGCAACCTCTCCCAGCGCCACACGCGAAGCCGTCTCACGTGCGGAAGAACGTTCCAGCACCGGACGAGCGTCATCAAAACCGTATTTGCGCATGCCGGTCAGGTCAGCATGACCTGGGCGCGGGCGGGACAGCGGGGCATTGCGCCCCTCACGAGCGATCTCATGATCAAGCGGGTCGGCGCTCATCACTTCAGTCCACTTCGGCCACTCGGTGTTGGCGATTTCAATGGCCACCGGAGAGCCGATGGTCTCACCGAAACGCACACCGGTAAGCATACGGACCTTGTCCTGCTCGAACTTCATACGTGCGCCACGGCCATATCCAAGACGACGACGCGCCAACGCGCCAACAATATCCTCCGTAGTAACGTGGACGCCCGCAGGCAGCCCTTCGATCATAGCGACAAGCGCCTCGCCGTGCGACTCACCTGCTGTCTGCCAGCGCAACATGCCGACTCCTTTTCTTCCGGATACAACTAGTGGACTATCTTAACGGTATGTGGTACATGATTTGCCTGCCGAGTCTGCTCTGTGGACTAGCCGTCAGCGTCGAAGACATCCGTTCACGTCGCATCCCACGCACATGGGTCGCCGCAGGATGCGTGGTACAGATTATCGTGAACCTCATATACGCGCTCTACGCCAACACACTATTCTTGGCGTTGCAGGCACTGCTCTTCGCCGCGCTGTCGGCGGCGCTGCAATGCGCTCTTGCTTTGATGAAACCTGGCTCGTTGGGATTTGGCGACGTCACGACCACGTTGCTTATGGGTTTGGCCGTCGGCATGTTCGGCCTGTTCGCCGTAGTGTCTTGGTGGCTTGCTATCGGCGTAGTTGGTTTGTGCTGGATTACCCTATGGACACGTTTTGATCCGCAAAAGCATACTTCTTACGCCGGCCGAACGCCATTCGCCCCGGCGATCGTGACGACCGGGGCGATAGGCATTGCGGTTGGCGTTATGTTCTGATTAGTTCGCGTTTTCGTTGTTGTTCTTATACTCGTCGCGAATCTTCCAGAACTCGTCTTCCGTTTCGACGAATTTCGTTTCGCCGGTTTGCAGATTGGTGGTGACGAAATACATCCACTTGCCTTCCGGAGGGTTGATGGATGCCTTGATGGCGTCGTCTCCCGGATTGCTGATTGGCGTCGGTGTCAGCCCCTTGTGAATTCGGGTATTGTACGGATTGCTATCATCGTTCAGCTGGTCGTCAGTAAGCTGGCTCGCGGAAATGCCTAGACCGTAGGCGACAGTCGTGTCCATGCCGAGCGCCATGTCGCTGTCGATACGGTTGAGAATAACCCTTGCGACCTGCCCGTAGTATCTGTCACTGCCCACTTCAGATTCAGCAATGGACGCAATGATCAAAATACGTTCGCGTTCGCTGCCGGTCGGCACACCCAGATCATCCAACTTGGCGATGCGCGCATCGACCATGCTTTTGATAATATCCTCAGCGGATTTGTTCTGCGCATTGTAGGCGCCAGGCTCAAGCCAACCTTCGAATTTGCCACCGGCTTCTTCAGGAAGGATTCCCGATCCCCCACCATCTATGATGGCTTGGAATTCCGAAACGTTTATGCCCGATACCTGCGCCGCATTTGCGATGACATCAGACACACGTTCACCGGCCCTGACTTCGACGAAGCCTCCGGCCTGGCTTTGGTCAGACAAAATCTTAACCACGTCGGACGCCTTCATATGCGTCTTCAAAGCGTACGATCCCGGATACAACGTGGCCGAAGCCCCGCTTACCGCGGAAGTAAACGCAGCAGCGGACTTGACAATCTTCGCTTTGACAAGGTTCTCAGCGATTTCGGCGGCGCCCTGACCGGATTCTACGGTAAAAGTCACTTTCTTATCGCCCGGTCCCGTGTAATCCTCGATTTGGCTCTGCGAATTCGCTTCGTTCGCGGCCTTCCAATGTTTCAACGCACGTACTCCGAAGAATCCGCCGACACCGATCAAAACGACTACCACAAGTGCGGCAATAATCGTGATGTACAAACGACGACGCTTTTGTTCTCTACGACGACGCATGTCTCTACGCGATTTCGGCGGCTGCGGCGGCATTGCCGAATTGAAGGATGTGTCATCCGACGGACCCACCCATTGCGCGTTATCGGAGAAAAAATCATCGAGATTGTCAGTCACAGGTCCCTCTCCTCTTGTCTCTCTCTTCTGTCGATTGCTGTCTGCAGTATCACCACCGCCGACTGTTGATCGACCATCGGACGATGCTCACGTCCACCGATTTGCGCATCAAACAGCTGATGATGCGCAGTCACCGTGGTCAGTCGTTCGTCAACCAATTCGATGGTTGGGACTTGCGTCAACGAGTATTCGTCATCCTCCACCGCGGCACGCAGTCTTCTCTCAAGATTCACGGTCCACCGCCGTGCCTTCTTCGCGCTTTTGCCTTCTTCTCCGCTTAACAGCAACGGCAACCCGACTATCACATGGTCGACCGATTCGTCTTCGATGACGTCGACGACCTCATCCAATGCGCGAAATGAATCCCCGTAGACTTGGATGTTGCCTGCGGGGTGTGCAAGGGTGATGCCGGGGTCAGACAATGCGAGTCCGACTCTGGCATCACCCAAATCAATGCCAAGCCAAACCATGTTTGGTGGTTCAGCCCTTCATGGCCTGATGGACCAGCGCCTCGAGAGCCTCGTCAATCTTGGTGGCGTCCGAACCGCCACCCTGAGCGAAGTCCGGCTTGCCGCCGCCACCGCCGCCGAGAATCTTGGACGCGCCTCGAACGAGATCTCCCGCCTTAATACCCTGCTTGCGTGCGGCTTCATTAGTGGCTACGGCAACCATGGGCTTGCCTTCCTCATTCACGCCAGAGAGGGCCACCACGACCGGGTTTTCCTCACCGAGCTGGCCACGGACGTCAAGTACGGTCTTGCGTAGCGCGTCGAAGGAACCGAAATGCTCGACGTTCTTCGCAGCCACCTTGACCGGAGCTTGAGAAGCCTTGGTCTCAGCAACCAGAACCGGAACGGAAGCTGAAAGCTGGGATTCATACATAGCCGCAAGACGGCGATCGGATTCCTTGAGCTTGGCAAGCAACGCATTCACGCGGTCGGCCAGCTCATCCGGACGGGCGTTGACCATGTCGGAAAGCTGGGACACCAACGCATGCTCGCGAGCGTTGAACTCGTAAGCGCTTTCGCCCACGACCGCATCAACACGGCGCACTCCGGAACCGATGGAAGCTTCGGACATGATGTTGATCGCGCCGATCTTACCTACATGATCGATGTGGGTACCGCCGCAAAGCTCACGGCTCCAGCCGTCTTCACCAATGGAAACCACACGCACGACGTCGCCGTACTTCTCTCCGAACAGATGCATGGCACCCAGGGCGATGGCATCATCAAACTTCATTTCCTGAGTGGTGACGGCGAGGTTTTCGCGCAGCTTCTCATTAACACGGGCTTCCACGGAGTTCATCGCATCCTTGCTCGGAGCGCTGGACCACTGGAAGTCGAAGCGCAGACGGTTCGGCGCATCTTCGGAACCGCGCTGGGTAGCCTGAGGACCAAGCTCCTCACGCAGCGCCTTGTGCACCATGTGGGTAGCGGTGTGCGCGCGGGCGATGGCACCACGGCGATCAAGATCGATGTTGGCGTTGACCTCGGCACCGACAACCAGCGTACCTTCGGTCAGACGGCACTGGTGCACGATGAGATCCTTGATCGGCTTCTGCACATCGTCGACCTCGAGCACAGCGCCATCGTCGGAGAGGATCTCACCCTGATCGGCGAGCTGGCCACCGGCCTGCGCGTAGAACGGGGTACGATCGAGAATGACTTCGATATTGGCCGGACCGGTAACTGCGGGAACGGAGCCCTTGCCTTCCTGCATGATGCCCAGCACCTTGGCACGCGCGGACATGTCAGTGTAACCAAGGAAGTCGATGGGCTGAACCAGCGTCTTCTTGAAATCGTCGTAAACGGAAAGATCCACATTGTGGCGCTTCTTAAGAGCATCGGCACGTGCGCGGCTCTTCTGTTCGGCCATAAGCTCACGGAACTTGGCCTCATCGACCTTGACGCCCTGATCTGCAGCCATTTCGAGGGTGATCTCAATCGGGAAGCCATAGGTGTCGTGCAGCTTGAACGCATCTTCGCCGGAAACGGCGTCGGATCCGGATTCCTTGGCCTTTGCCACAGCGAGATCAAAGATTTCGGTACCGGATTCCAACGTGCGGCGGAACGCATCTTCCTCGCCGTAAGCCGCCTCGGACACATCATGGAAAGTGTTATTGAGTTCCGGATAGCTCGGCTCCATAGCCGCCTTGGAAGTCGGCAGCAGAGTCGGCATGACCGGACCGGTCACACCGAGTTCGCGCATGGCCTTGACGGTACGACGCAGCAGTCGGCGCAGCACATAGCCACGACCGTTGTTGGATGGGCGCACGCCGTCAGACATGATCATCAAGGCAGAGCGTACGTGGTCGGCCACGATGCGGAAGCGCACGTCCATGGATTCGTCATCGCCATACGTACGGCCAGACAGCTTCTGAGCTGCTTCGATGACCGGGAAAACCTCGTCGGTCTCATAAATGTTCTGCTTGCCTTGCATCAGATAGGCAAGACGTTCCAGACCAGCGCCGGTGTCGATGTTCTTGTTCTCAAGTTCGCCCACGATGTGCAGGTCGGTCTTAGACTTGACATTATCGACCTCGTAGTTTTCGAACACGAGATCCCAAATTTCAATGTAGCGGTTCTCGTCGGCGATCGGGCCGCCTTCCACGCCATATTCCGGTCCACGGTCCACGTAGATTTCGGAGCACGGGCCGCCAGGGCCAGGACCACCGGTCGTCCAGAAGTTGTCTTCCATGCCCATGATCTGGATATGTTCGGGGTCAACACCCTCGTTCTTCCACATCGAGCGGGCTTCCTCATCGTCGGTGAAAGTGGTCATCCACAGTTTCTCCGGATCGAAGCCGTAGCCGCCCTTGTCTTGCGGGGTGGTCAGCAGCTCATACGCATAATGGATGGCTTCTTCTTTGAAGTAATCGCCAAAGGAGAAATTGCCCAGCATCTGGAAAAAAGTACCGTGACGGGTGGTTTTGCCGACCTCGTCGATATCCAAAGTACGCACGCACTTCTGATTGGATGCCATGCGGCTCTTCGGCGGAGTCTGCTCACCCATGAGGTAAGGAATGAACGGGACCATGCCTGCGATGGTGAACAGGGTGGTCGGGTTCGGAGAGATCAGCGATGCCGAAGGCACGATAAGATGGCCGTGCTTTTCGAAATAATCAAGATAGCGCTTCGCGATTTCAGAAGTGCGCATTTGAGATTGAGCTCCTTTTTTGTTGGAAGGCCTAATGCCTTCCAAAGAATTCGTAATTGTTGTCTGAACTTGTGTCACGCTGAAGAATCAGCTGATTTTGCTCGCATATTTGGTATTAAGTTCAGCCTCGCGGGCTCGGCGTGCTTTGTCGAACTCATTGAACAAGCCTTCAAGGGTACGTACGGCCACATGATCTTGGTCTGGTCCAAGCAGGAACTGCCTGGCCGCGTCAGGAGTGTTGGCCTTGACGTATGCCTGTGCCTTGGTCACGGCCACAGCACCGATGCCCACACCGATGGAAATCCAGAAGAGACGCTTGAACATCACTCCCCCTTGTTGCTTGCTGCGCTGTTGACGTTCTTCTTGTTCATGAAGGACTGCGCAGTGGTTTTCAGGGCATATGCCGCGGAAGCGACCTTGATGACCGGCTTACCGAGGAACGATCCATACAGATCGGTCAGCGCACCGACATTATTGGCCGTCGTGGAAGCCGCTGCGGAGATCTTGTTGACGTCTTCCAACGATTTGTTGACCTGCTGGACGGTGACCACACTTTCGTCAAGCGCGGGAATCGCATGATCCCCCGTATCTTTGACGGTTTCGGCGATCTGGTCGAACAGCTTACCGAGACGAATCAACGGGTAGATCATGAAACCAGCAAGAATCGCAAAAGCGATTGCCGCAATCAGACCGGCTATTTCTCCAACACCCATCTTGAACCTCTTTTCAGTCCCACGGTTGCCCGCGAACACAATACCCGCATAACAGTAGTAAAAAGCCCCGACCTAAGGCAAGCTATGTTCACTGGTTGTATGAAATGACGCTTACCGCTTCTTCGATGGGTTTCGTCGTATCGAAGTCAAGAACGGTCACAGACCCATTGGCCGGACGTTCACTCAAATCGTATCCTTCCGGAGCAAAACGGTGCATAAGGCTCAGCAGCGTGTTGCCGTGGGAAATCTGCAGCACATCATCACCGTCCTTCAGCTTGGGATTGGATGCGATCAAAGCAAAACCGGCTTCGACCCTCGCCCAATACTCGGCATCGGATTCGGCGTCATGGAACGGATCAGCCTCTTTGAGGAAATCACGCGTCGCACCAAGGCCGTACTTTTCAACGATGTCATTGTAGTTCTTCGCACCGTGGGGTCCTCCAGCGGCGGTCCACGCCACGCCCATATCCTGGCCTTCGAAATAGCCGTAGAACTGTTCACGGAAATGCATGTCGCTCATCAATTGAGGGCGAACATGCCCGGATGCCTCGTTCGCATCGAGAATACGCTGGGCGGTCATCTGCGCACGCGTGGTGTCGGAGCAATATGCCGCGGCAAAATCGAACTCCTTCAATTTGCTTGCGGCTTTGTCTGCATCGGCGATGCCGGATTCCGTCAATGGAGAATTCGACCAGCCCTGCAACCTGTTATATCGGTTGAAAAACGTCTGCCCGTGTCGGACGAGATGAAGATGAAGCAACATAGGTCCCATGCTACCCTCACGGTTTGAGCAAATTCGTGCTATACGATGTTGTTATGGGTCATTTTATTTCTCGTTGGCTAATTCTTACCGTCGCGGCGGGCGTTATGGTCGCGGTTCTCCCCGGCATGCATGCCATCGGAGAGCCTCCCGTGCTTGGCGTTGCTGCGTTCGCTTTGTTCATGGCGCTGATCAACGCTTCCATCAAGCCGATCATCCACATCATCGCATTGCCGTTGTCGATTATTTCGTTCGGATTGGTCGCATTGGTGATCAACTGGCTGTTCATGCAGCTCGCATCATGGTTGGCGCTGTCGTTTTTCTCTGTGGGCGTCACTATTGACGGATTCGTATGGTCTGTGCTCGGCTCTCTTGTCATGACGATTGTCAGTGGCATTGTAGGAGGCATCATAGGCGACTAGGCGTTAACAGTTCGTTTACTAGATAGCGAAGAGCCTCGCAACCGTTGGGATTGCGAGGCTCTTGCTGTATGTCCTTATACTGTAGGTTCTTACAGTATGTAAATCCAGATCAGCGGGCGTAGAATTCGACCACGTACTGGATGTTGACCTGCACCGGGATCTCCTCGGCTTCAGGCTTGCGAGTCAGGGTGGCCTTCAGAGAAGGCAGGTTGACATCCAGGTAGCCCGGAACCGCCGGCAGCACATCGCGGTGCACGCCTTCGGCAGCGGCCTGGAACGGAACCATGGTCTGGCTCTTGGCCTTGACCTGAATGGTCTGGCCAGGCTTGACACGGTAAGACGGGCGGTCGACGACGTTGCCGTCAACGAGGATGTGGCGGTGGACCACGAACTGACGGGCCTGGGCGGTGGTGCGGGCGAAACCTGCACGCAGAACCAGAGCGTCAAGACGGGTCTCAAGGTCGGTCAGCATGGCGTTACCGGTCTGACCGGCGGTGTGGGTACCCTTCTCGTAAGCGGCGCGAAGCTGCTTCTCGGAGATGCCATACTGAGCGCGAAGACGCTGCTTTTCGCGCAGACGCACTGCGTAATCGGACTCAGTGCGACGGCGGGTGCGACCGTGCTCGCCCGGAGCATACGGACGCTTTTCGAAAATGCGCTGAGCCTTAGGGGTCAGTGCGATGCCGAGGGCGCGGGAAAGACGCACCTGGCGGCGAGAACGCTGAACGTTCGTCATTGGTTTAATCCTTTGTTTGTTCTGTCGTTGTCTGAACGGAACGCAAACCGGTTTCCCGATATGCGCTGAGCCAGCCTCTCCAGTGCTTCTTCGTGCAGAACACGAACGGCTTGAACACATGCCATAGTACAGCTCGTATCGGCCGCCGACCCACTGATGGGCTAAGACTCCAGACGGTGCGTCCCCTACGGGTGCACACCAATCGTCAATAATACACATGAGGGCGGGACGAGCTTGCCGTTCCGCCCTCTTCGGCATGTCACGCCGCCATTTCGACGCTATGCCTCAGACAGTACGCCTCTGTCCATGCGGTAAGTTCGATCCACATATGCGAGCGCATCCGGATCATGGGTGACCATGAGTACGGCCGTACCGTCTTTGGCGGCTTCCTGCAGTAGCCTCATAACGATGGCAGTGCTTTCGGCATCCAAATCGCCAGTGGGCTCATCGGCAATCAGTAGTTTCGGACCGTTCATCAAAGCTCGCGCTATGCTGACACGTCTCATCTCACCACCGGAAAGTTCTTTCGGATAGCATTCCGCCAAGTCACCGACCTGCAGTCGTCGCAACAACGAGTGCGCACGTTCCACGGCATGATCCTGAACGAGATTGTTTTGCGTTTTTGCCGCCGGAACCGCCGCGATGACATCCGGAAGTCCGTCATCGACCGTCTGTTCGGAAGGCGAATCAGAAGCGTTCTCTTCCGTCGCTTTCAAATCGTGCGAATCCGCAAGTACCTGGGTATCGCACTGCTCTGTTTTGCCGTTCTGCAGAACGGAAGGAAGAATCACATTGTCAAGCGCCGTAAGATTCTGCAACAACGTCTGGCTTTGCGTGACGAAACCGATGGTGCGATTGCGTACGATCGACATTTGCCTGTCATTCAGCCGTGTCACGTCGTTACCATTCAAATCGATGGATCCGGACGTGGGTTTGAGCAGACCGGTTATAAGATTCAGCAACGTGCTTTTACCATTGCCGGAACGTCCGACGATCGCCACGAACTCGCCTTGATTCAAGGTGAAATCGACATGATCCACAGCCGCGAACGGTTTGCCACGACGCGTGAACTCGCGAGTGAGCTCTTTTACTTCGAGAACCGTGTTTTCCGCCATCATTCACCTTCTCTCAAAGTCAGATAGGTTTCGGGAGCGGAGAGTTTCGCCGCCGTCGCCACGGAGGCAAGTAGTCCGGTAAGCACTGCAAACACGAAACTCACTGCGATCAATGCCAGCACATTCCATATGTTGGTTTGCAGATACGGCAACTGCAGCTGCTGTCCTATAAGCGTACTGAACGGGAAAATCGCAAGCGATGCGACCGCAATGCCAACGACTCCACCCAAAGCTCCAATCATGGCTGATTCCTTCATGATGATGCCGACCAAAGTGGAACGATTGGCGCCAAGAATGCGATACGCGGCGAATTCACGCTTACGTTCGTTCATGGCGGACGAGAACACCGCAAGCAGCACGATCAGGCCCATCACCCAGAACACCGCGACGAAAAGGGTCACGTAGCGAATAATCACGTTCAGATTGGATTTCGTGGTAGCCGTAATACCGCCTGGATACACGTATCCAAGGCTTTTGATTCCGGTCGTTTTGGTGATGTTCGCAGCGACCTGCTGAGCGGAATAACCGTCTTTGACCTTGATGAGCACTGCTGAAACGGCTTTGTCAGCATGTTCTTTCGGAATGGCGGCATGACCCACCTTGGCGGAATAGCCAACCACGTCGGGAACGGTCTGCATGTTCACGAATACGGAATTGTCGAGTGACGTACCCGTGTTGGCGAGTTGCGCCGTCACTGGGAATTCATGTCCGTACAGCTTGACCGTGTTATTGCTCGACACGCTGATGCTGGCTCCGGCAACGATCTGACCGCGTTGGAGCGTGCCGTCGAACTGCGATGCAATCCAAGGGGTGATTACGAAGTCGGTCTCGGGATTGAATCCGATGATCTGCACTTTTTCGTCACAGCACGCGGCGGCCAGCGATGAGATATATGTTTGTTCCGTAATTTCGTCGATGCCGTCGGCTTTCGCCACTTCATCGGTGATGTCGTTGGTGAAGTAGAACGTGCTTGCTGATCCATTGGTCAGCAACGCCTCGGCCTCGTTTTTGGTGTTTTGCGGCGTGACCATAAGATCGGCGCCCATACGTTCCTGCATGCTGTTCAAACCAGCTTCGAGATTCATGGACAGCAGCGAGCCTCCATAAAAGGCCATGGTAAGCATGGTGACGACGATGGTAAGCGCTGCAGTACGAAACGGTTTGCGTTTGAGGTTGACCAGCGGCAAACCGGCAAGGGTGATATGATTCGCCATCATGAGATCAGGCGCGCTTTGCCGGCTTGAGATCAAGATACGCAGCGATTGCCGCGAACACGGCCAGCAGCACACCAAACACGATCAGCGTCGGCAAGGTGACCATATGGCAGTGCATCATGGCGCCCTTGCAAACGCCGATAAGCACGGTCGGCACAGTGATGGTCAGCACACCAAGCACGGCATTGGCAATGTCAAGACCAGCACGGGTCTGATCGGAAACGAACAGCCCTGCGACGCCAAGCACCGCAATCACAATGCCGATGCCGAGCGCAGCCTGAGCCGTGTAATGGCATGCCATCGGCGTTTCTTTGACCTCGCACACATGGGCGAAGGTCTGCGGTGCGCTGGCCACCAAAGCACCAAGCAGAATCTGCGAAATACCGGCATACAGTTTCTTATTCATGATTTTCCTCTCAAAAAAGACAAACATCGCCGATTATTGCAAGGTCCTTTTGAAAAAGAAAGTCTTGTTTTTTCTTCCACTTCGTGCTATAGAGAAAGGCTTCATACGCTTTCCAGCTTTATCACAGCATTTCGATGGGTGCCATACGCAGCAGCAGACGTTTGACCTCGCCATTGCCAAAATCAACGGTAATGACCGAATTCGCGCCTTTGTCCTGTGTTTCGATGACCGTGCCCATGCCGAAATGGTCATGTGTGAGCCTGTCTCCGACATGCACGTCCGAGATGCTCAAGCCGCTTCGATTGTCGGTTTGGCTTGCTTGCGAGGATTTGGTCAGATCCACAGGTTTGGTTTTCGGTTTGATGCGCCTAGTAGTGACCTTGCCGGATTTTCCGCTGGGCTTGCCGGAGCCGTACGAACCGTACGAAGAGCCATATGAGGAGCTTGATCCTGCTCCTGCATACGAACGTTGCGAGCTGGAGCCGTATGAGGATGATGCGCCGCGCGCGGATGAACCACCGTATTGCGCGCGACCCGACCCGTACGAGGATCGCGATCCATACGTACCGGAACCATATGAGGAACCACCGTAACTCGACTTTCCATATGAGAAGCCACTGAACGGCACTGATCCGAAATCATCGTCATCGTCCCAGCCGCCGAACTCGTCGTCATCATTCCGCCAGCTGGCACGCATGCGTTCGACTCCGGCCTCACGTCTTTTCCAATCGATCAGCTCGTCGGGAATCTCGTCAAGGAACTGGCTGGGCATCATATCGTTGGCTTGCCCCCATTGCGCGCGCACGGCCGCACGCGTCACATACAGGCGACGCTTCGCGCGGGTGATGCCCACATAGGCAAGGCGACGCTCCTCGGCAAGCTCACTGGTGTCCTCCATGGCCCGCTGGTGCGGGAATGTTCCCTGCTCCATGCCGGTCAGGAATACGTACGGATATTCCAGGCCCTTAGCCGTATGCAGGGTCATCATCGTTACCTTGCCGGAGTCCTCGTTCTCCCCCGGCAACTGGTCGGAATCAGCCACCAAAGCCGTAGTTTCCAAGAATCCCGCCAACGTGGCATCAGGCGTGTTCTGCTCGAATTCCGCAGCCACCGACTGCAGCTGGGAAAGATTGTCGACACGGGAAGCGTCCTGCGGGTCCTCGGAGCGCTGCAACTCCTCCAAAATTCCACTCTTGGAGAGCACTTCGGCAACCACTTCGGATGGTTTCGTATCATGGTCCTTCGCGAAATCCGCAAGCCCATGCATCATGTCGCGGAACACGCTCAACGGCTTCGTCGTACGAGCGGACATGCCTTCAATCTGCTCCATATGTTCAATCGCACCAAAAAACGTAGTGTCGTGAGTATCCGCATACGAGGCAATGAGGCCTTCGGCACGAACGCCCAATCCACGCTTCGGCACGTTGAGGATGCGGCGAACGTTCACATTGTCCGCAGGATTCACGATGGCTTGCAGATATGCGAGCGCATCCTTGATTTCCCGACGCTCGTAGAATTTGGTGCCACCGACCAGCTGATATGGAAGATTGGCGTTGATCATGGCCTCTTCAAGCGAACGTGATTGCGCGTTGGCACGGTACATGATGGCGATGTCGCGGTATGCGACGCCTTCCTCTTCGTGGATTCGCGCGATTTCGTTGGCTATCCATCCTGCTTCCTGTTGTACATTGTCGGCCGCGTATCCGACGATTTTGTCGCCTTCGCCAAGTGCCGTCCACAGTTTTTTCGGCTTGCGATTTTCATTTCTTGCAATCACCGCATTGGCCGCGTCGAGAATGGTCTGCGTCGAACGATAATTCTGTTCGAGCATGATGGTTTTCGCATTAGGGAAATCCTGCTCGAAATCCTGAATATTACGAATATCAGCGCCTCGGAACGCATAAATCGACTGGTCGGAATCACCTACCACCGTAATCCAAGACGGTCCGACACGGCCCGCTCCTCGCATATGCGAATCGGGCTGTTCTCCTGAATCAATGCCGGAAAGCTCACGTACGAGCACATATTGCGCATGGTTGGTGTCCTGATACTCGTCCACGAAAATATAACGGAACTTGTGCCGGTAGTATTCGCTCACCTGTGGGCAACGCTGGAACAATTCGACGGTGCGCATGATCAGGTCGTCAAAATCCACGGCGTTCGCCATGGCCAGACGGTGCTGGTACTCCGCATACACCACGGCGACCAGCTCGTCGACGTCGCCGGCCGAAACCTGATATCCGCGTTGGCCTGGCTTGTAGTCGCAGTTCACGCTTTTCAACTGGTCCTGCCATGAAGTCAATGAATTCTTGCAGTCGGAGATTTTGCCGAGCAGCATGCGCGGCGTATACCGTTTCGTATCGATGTTCAAATCGCCGCTGATGAGCTTGACCAAACGTTCGCAATCAGCCGTGTCATAAATGGAGAATCCTGAGGTAAGGCCGATTTCCTTGCCATCGCGTCGGAGGATACGCACGCACGCGGAATGGAAGGTGGAGATCCACATATGTTCGGCTTCAGGCCCTACGAGGGCAGCAAGGCGTTCACGCATTTCCGCTGCGGCCTTGTTGGTGAAGGTGATGGCGAGAATGCTGCTCGCCCAAAAACCGTGTGCCAGCAGCCATGCGATGCGTCTGGTGAGCACGCGGGTCTTGCCGGAGCCGGCGCCGGCGCCGATGAGCAGTGCCTGGCCGTAGTACTTCACTGCTTCCATCTGTTGCGGATTGAGGTCCTTGATCAGATTTTGCGGATCGCACAGGCCTGGCTCCATATTCTGCTCCACCGGTTCCTCTTTCCATGAAGATTCGAAGTCGATTACTGCGAAATTCATGTCTACCACACATACAGGTCAGCACAACACTCGCATGGTCAATTGACACGCGTATGCTGAACGTTTATATGCGGTTCACCGTATGTCAACATCAACGCCGCCTTATGCGGCCAACAATCTAAGGGGATTCATGAAGGAGCTCGAAGAGCGCATTCGCCTGCAGGGTACCGTCAAGCCGGGTAATGTGCTGAAAGTGGACGCTTTCCTCAACCACCAGTGCGATGTCGAATTGTTCGATCGCATGGGCGCCGCTTGGGCGGAGCATTTTGCCGGTAAGACCATCAATAAGATCCTGACCATTGAAGCTTCCGGCATTGGTATCGCCTGTGTTGCCGCGCGTCATTTCAGCAACGCACCTGTGGTGTTCGCCAAGAAGGCGCAGTCCATCAATCTCGATGGCGACCAGTACACCACCACCGTCTACTCCTTCACCAAGCAGAAAGAATTCCCCGTCATCGTGTCCAAGAGGTATCTCAACGAAGGCGACCATGTGCTGCTGCTTGATGACTTCCTGGCCAACGGCAAGGCTCTGAAAGGCCTGATCGATCTGTGCCATGATGCCGGAGCGACGGTCGAAGGCATCGGCATCGCGGTGGAAAAGGGTTTCCAGGGCGGCGGCGATGAGCTGCGTGCAGCGGGATACGACGTTGATTCCCTGGCAATCGTGGAGTCGATGGATCCGGAAACCGGTACCATCGAGTTTCGCTCCTGATCGTCGCATCTCACGGACGCGCATCAGAAACCATTACAACCTGTTGCCCATCACAGTATGAATAAGAGAGGATTCATTGTGAGCGAAGAGAAGAAAGACAATACGAACGAAAAGAAGGGCGTTTCCTTTGAAGCGTTAAGCAGCTTGGACGCACCTGTTTCGTTCTGGAAGGGCATCCCGTTCGGCCTGCAGCATGTCATGGCGATGTTCGTGGCCAATCTGGCTCCGATTTTCCTAGTGGCTTCCGCCGCCAACATGAGTGCCGAGCAGTCTGCCACGATCATTCAGGCCGGTCTGCTGGTGGCAGGTCTGGGCACCTGCCTGCAGCTGTACGGCGTGTGGCTGATCGGCTCCCGACTGCCAATGGTCACGGGCATTTCCTTCACATATGTGGCCGCCGCCATGTCGATCTCCCAGAATCAAGGCTATGGCGCGGTTGCCGGCGCGGTCGTGCTTGGCGGTCTGTTGGAGGTAGTGCTTGGTTTGACTGCCAAGTATTGGCGTCGCTTCGTGCCGCCGATCGTATCCGCGATCGTGGTTACGTCGATTGGCTTTTCGCTGCTTTCCGTTGGTGCCACCAGTTTCGGCGGCGGTTCCGGTGCTAAGGATTTCGGAAGCTGGCAGAATCTCACGCTCGGCCTGATTTCGCTGGTCGCCTGCTTGGCTTTCCAGCTGCTGATGAAGGGTACCGCCAAGCAGCTTTCCGTGCTGTTCGGCTTGGTTGTCGGCTATGTTGCAGCGATTTTTATGGGCAAAGTTGATTTCTCTGGATTCTCGAATCTGCAGGCCGTGTCTGTGCCGCATTTCATGCCTTTCCAGCTTGAATTCGATCCGGGTGCGATTATCTCCTTCGCCTTGCTGTACGTCGTGTCTTCCGTAGAGGTGCTCGGCGATACCGCGGCACTCACCAAGGTTGGTCTCGACCGTCAGCCTACCGATAAGGAGACTGCAGGAGCCATTGCAGGAGACGGTCTCATCTCCTCCGTCTCTGGCCTGTTCGGATGCCTTCCGTTGACGTCGTTCGCACAGAATATCGGCTTGGTCGCCATGACCAAGGTCGTCAATCGTAAGGTGATTCTTTCCGGCGGTCTGATTCTGGTGATTGCAAGCTTCGTCCCTGCTGTGGCGGAAGTGTTCAATTCCCTGCCGCAGGCCGTGCTTGGCGGCTGCACCATCATGATGTTCGGTAACATCATCCTGTCTGGCTTCCAGATGATTTCCGAGGCCGGCTACACGCAGCGCAACATCACCATTGCAGCGTTGAGTCTCACTATCGGTATCGGTTTCACGCAGGTCGGTGACATTTTCGTCAACTTCCCCCCGCTGTTCCAGTCCATCTTCGCATCCAACTGCATCGCTGTGTCGTTCGTTGTGGCCGTGCTACTGAATGCGCTGCTGCCGAGCGAAGAGCATTTCCTGTCGGCTCCGCAGCATCAGGAAAACTGAGACTACAGTCTTAAGATGATATGAGGAATCCCCCTGACTCGTTTGAGCAGGGGGATTCCTCATATTCATCGCAAAACTGCTTTATCGCGATTCACGAGAAGCTATTCTCAGTGTCCTTGCTTGATCCAATTCGTAATCGCATCCTTAACGGCTTGGGCGTACAGCGTATTGGACATGTCAGGGTGAATACCATCTCCGGCAAGCTCATCAGGATACGCCGAAATCGTAGCATCCCAGTCAACGAGAACAACGTTGTCGGAATGGGCGGCCGCGAAGTTACTCAACGCGTCGTTCGTTCTGGGGACCCAAGACACGGGTGCATGCGCGTTAATCAGCACAAGCACATGATTCGGTCCAATGTCGTTCAGTATGTCATTGAGCTGGCCATCGGTCACCGCTGAATTCGTAGCCAAGCCGACCAGCACCCATTGGCGCAAACCTTCCGGCTGGCTTTTGGCTTGATCTATAAGTCCCAACGCCTTGGTCATCGAACGTGAGGTTTCCGCATCAACAGTGATTCCAGGGAAAACGGATTGCAAACCTTTACTGGAGGCGAGCATCACCGAGTCACCGAATGCGACCATCTGCTGTCCATTAGGCATGGTGTGTACGGGTTTCCTGGGCGTTGGTGGATGCTTCCTATCGAAGTCGAGATTCATGCCCTGCTGCTCTTTCAGCATTCTCGCATTCTCTTCCAGCGCGCGTTCCACACTGGTCTGCTTTGGCGCGTTGTCCACCGCGTATCCAGACATCAAGCATGTACTCAATACCACGACAATCGTTATCCAGCATCTGGCAGCATCCCACATGCCATTTTCCGGAAGAGGACGAATCATGGCGATGAATCCGCCTCGGGCAACAGGCTGTTCCACCAACTTCCACGACATGGCGGTACAACATGCGGTAAGAGCGAGTGTGATTAGCAGCATCCATCCAAGATGCCGCGCACCCCACTGGGGGAACATCGCCTTGGTGAACAACCATAAAGGCCAATGCCACAGGTAAATGCCGTATGAATATCGGCCGACCACATCAAATGGTTTGAACACCAGCAGATCCTGCATCCAAGATCCAAAAGGAATGGAACCAGCGACCAGAACCACTGAAAGTAGCGAGGCCGCGAAAATCCCTCCATAGAAGGCAGCAGGACCCTGTTCAACGTGCTGCATCATCCATAACAGAATCAGTAATGCCACAAAAGCCGCCGCAGGGCCGATCTTGCTCCAGACCAGACAAGCGCGTTCCATGATCGCCGTTTCTTCCGGACGACCGTTGCTACGCCGTATGATCATCAGCAGCCATGCCAGCATGGCACCTAGCCAAAGTCCCATGGCATGCGTGTCTGAACCGAAATACACTCTGGTTGGATCGGTTCCCGGGTGATACTGCAATCCCATGGAAAGCGCACTACACACGGCAAGTCCGGCAAGTACTGCCACTGGTACCCAACGTACCAGAATTTTTCGAAGCAGGTAGATCAGCAAAGGAGCCAGCAGATAGAACTGCATCAGCACCGACATGAACCACAGATGACGGAACATGTCTGGGTTCATCTGCGAGAAATAGCTGGCGCCACTGCCGATGGCATACCAGTTGTAACAACCCAACATAGCCGTCACTATCTGGTTTTTAATGCCCACCAACATGTCTTGGTTGATGAACCATGCCAACGATACGGTGACGGGAATCATCAGAATCAACGCCGGGTATATTCTGTGCAGACGCTTGAGGTAGTATTCCTTGAAACCTATTCCCTTGCCGGAATCAATATGATTCAGCAACGACGAGAAAATCAGAAAACCTGAAATGGTGAAGAATATGTCAACACCTAGGAATCCACCCCGTAGCGTGCCCTGGTCGCAGTGATACAACACTATCGCGATCAAGGCGATGCCTTTGAGGCCATTCAGACCGACAAAACGACGTCTTACCACAACAATCAACCGCTTCTCTCAACATGCGACGTATGCGCGTAATAGTCACAACGTCTCGTATCGTACTACCAGCCCCTCCCCCATTATGCGGATTATGAACAGGCATGGAACGCTGTTGTCTGGAATGAGTGGAATCCGTTTGATGGACGACGAAACCTCGGAAAACGGCGAAAGAAATATTCAGACGAAAAAGACCGCATGTCCATCGGTATCAATGCCGATACCAATGGACATGCGGTCCCTTTTACGCTGTCCCGTCAATCAGCATGACTGCGAGACCTCAGCATCACTTGGAGAAGACGTTGCCGTAGGTGTCTTCGCCTGCTTCTGCGATTGCCGCGGACTTGCGGGCGATTGCCAGCTCCTCGTTGGTCGGAATGACGCAGATGGTGATCTTCGAGTCCGGAGTGGAGATGATGCGCGGTTCCTTGGAACGGGTCGCGTTCTTCTCTTCATCCAGCTTGACGCCGAACGGTGCGAGCTTGTCGCAAACCATCTTGCGGACCACGTCATCGTTCTCGCCAACACCTGCGGTGAAGGTAATCACGTCTACGCCACCCATCTGAGCGGTGTAGTTGCCGATGTAGCCGACGATACGGTGCACGTAGACGTCGAGAGCCAGCTTGGCGTCCTCGTTGCCTTCGGCGACCAGACGGTGAACCTCACGGAGATCGCCGAAGCCGGTCATGCCCATCATGCCGGAACGCTTGTTGAACAGAGCGTCGAGCTCGTCCACGTTCATGTGGGCGTTGCGAATCAGGTGGAAGACGACTGCCGGATCGATATCGCCGGTACGACCACCCATCATGAGGCCTTCGAGCGGGGTCAGACCCATGGAGGTCTCGACCGGCTTGCCGGAAACCTCGGCGGAAGCGGAAGCGCCGTTACCGATGTGCAGCACGATCTGCTTGAGACCTTCGGCCGGCTTGCCGATGACGCTCGGCACCACGGAGGAGATGAACTCGTGGGAGGTGCCGTGGGCGCCGTAACGGCGGATGTGGTACTGGTCGGCGATTTCCTTGTTCAGCGCGTAGGTGCTGGCGGCCTTCGGCAGCTGGAAGAAGAAGGAGGAATCGAACACGAAGATCTGCGGAACATCCGACAGGAGCGCACGCATGACTTCGGCGCCCTTGGCTTCCGGACCGTTGTGCAGCGGGGCGAGCACGGCGAGATCCTTGACCTGGTTGATGGTCTTGTCGGTGACCAGAGCCGGGTTCGGGAAGATGGAACCGCCCTGCACCACGCGGTGGCCGACTGCCACGATGCCGGCTTCGTCCAGCTTCGGGCCGAACTCGTTGAAGAAGCCGAGCACGCGCTTCAGACCCTGCTCGTGGTCGTGAATCGGCTCTTCAAGCTCATGCTTTTCGCCGTTGAACTCATGCTTGTAGTGGCCGTCAACCGGCTCGCCGATCTTCTCGACCAGACCGGAAGCAATACCTTCACCGGTTTCAAGATCAACCAGCTGATACTTGATAGAGCTGGAACCGGAATTGATGACAAGGACGGTTTTCGCCATTGTGGGCATCCTCCATGTGTTAATCGATGTGCCGCTTGCGCGACTTTCCAAACTTTAGATTACTCTTTGCTTGCTACAAAATAGCGTTTTACTGGGCTTCGATGGCGGTCAGGGCAACAGTGTTGATGATGTCTTGCACGGTCGCGCCACGGCTCAGGTCGTTGACCGGTCGGTTCAAGCCCTGCAGCACCGGTCCGACGGCCACTGCGCCGGAGGAACGCTGGACGGCCTTGTACCCGATGTTGCCCGCGCACAGATCCGGGAACACGAACACGTTGACGTGGCCCGCCACATCGTTGCCCTTGGCCTTGGTGGCTGCGACGGTCGGCGACCAAGCCGCGTCGAACTGGATGGAGCCGACAACCGCGAGATCCGGAGCCTTCTCCTTCACGAGTGCGGTTGCTGCTTCCACGAGGTCGACATCCGGTCCCTTGCCGGATCCCAGCGTGGAATACGACAACATGCCGACCTTCGGATCGAGGCCGAACGCCTTCGCCGTTTCGGCGGACTGGATGGCGATTTCCGCCAGCTGTTCCGCGGACGGGTTCAGATTGATGGCGCAATCCGAGAACACGGCGACATGATCCTTGAAGCACATGAGGAACGCGCCGGACACGAGGGAAGATCCCGGCTTGGTCTTGATGACCTGCAATGCCGGACGTACGGTGTTGGCCGTGGAGTTGATGGATCCGGAAACGAGACCGTCTGCTTTACCGAGCACCACGAGCATGGTGCCAAAGTAGCTGTCATCGGTGAGCTGCTTGCGTGCCTGTTCCTCGGTCATGCCCTTCTTGGCACGCAGCTCGCACAGTTTGGCGACCATCGGAGCGAGTACTTCCTCGTCGTCCTTGGCCTGGAACTGCGCCTTTTCAAGGGATTTGAGTCCAAGCTCCTCACCGCGGGCGAGAATGCTTTCCTTGTCTCCGACGATGATCAGATCGACGATATCACGCTCGAGCAGATAGTCGGCTGCCTTGATGATGCGGTCTTCGGTTCCTTCCGGAAGCACGATGGTTCTCTTGTCTGCCTTGGCCTTGCCCAGCAGGCTGTACTGGAATGCGTATGGCGTGGTCGGAGCCTCGAACGGAGCCTCGACAGCGGAAATAAGCTCTTCTGCGTTGACATTCGCCTCGAATGCTTTCGTGGCCTTGGCCACGGCGTCTTCCTCGTCGAAATCAACGGCGGGTAGTGTCCACACCGGCACCTCGTAACTTGCGAACTCCTCCTTGAGGGGTTCCACCTGCTCATCTTTGCATCCGGTGACGAACACGCCGGCGACCGTGCTTCCTGCATTCTCAATGATGGCCTTCGACGCCTCGACGGTGCCCAGGACCTGTTCCGGAGTGCGGTTGATGGTGCATACGGCAAGAAGCACGACGGACTTAAGATCTGCAGCTACGTCAGCGTTGAACGCAAAGATGGACGGGTCGTTGATGGCGGATTTGTCCGTTCCGACAATAACCACGGCTTCGGGCTGGGCGGTTTCGATGGCTTCTGTGTAGGCGGCCACGATATCGGCCCGGGCACCTTCCTTGTCGGTGCGTGCGCGCTTCGGGCAAACACCTACGGATTGTTCACGCCCCAGCCCCGCGTTGCTTGCTTCAAGAAGAACGTCGGTGAAGGTTTCCTTTCGGCAAACCGCCGGGCGGAACACGGCCGTTTTCTTGGCAGCCGATAATGCCTTGGTGACGCCAAGGGCCACGACGTTGCGGCCGTTTGCGGCTTCAGGGCTGATGATGGTGACGCTGGTTAGACTCACGATGTCTGCTCCTATTCGTTGTTCAGGTGTGTGACTGCGTTGTTTCGCACCACGTGCAATTCTAATGCGTAAGCAGTAACAGACACGCATTTCAGAAACGGTGTTGTGGACAGACGGTGAAGAGAAGACAGAAAAACCCCAGAGGACGAATCCTCTGGGGTTTTCTTCAAGCAATCAGCCTATAAAGGCTAGACTCACTCGTTATCGCCAGCAGTTGCGGCGGTAGCGGAGACAGCACCCTGCTTGGTGGTGTTGACGCCGGAGTAGACCCAGTCGGTGTAATCCGGGTGATCGTAGCCGTTGTCGACTGCGAACTGGAAGGCTTCCTGACGGAAGGCTTCCAGCTCGTTGATCTTGTCGGCGTACTTGTCAGCATCGATCATGCGCAGAGCTTCGGCAACGAGCTCGTAGCGGTCGATGTTGTTCACGCGAACCATGTCGTACGGGGTGGTGGTGGAGCCCTGCTCCTCGTAGCCGTGGACGTTGAAGTTGTCGTGGTTCGGGCGATCGTAGATCAGACCACGCACGTCGCGGGCGTAGGAGTGGTAAGCGAACAGGACCGGCTTGTCTTCGGTGAACAGGTCAGCGAAGTCAGCGTCGGAGATAGCCTGATCGTTCTCCTTGGTGGACTGCAGCTTGACCAGATCCACAACGTTGACGACCTTGAACTTGATGCCGAGCTCGTTGAGCTTGTCGGCAGCAGCCATGATCTCCTGAGCCGGAACGTCGCCAGCGGAGGCGAGAACGATCTGGGCTTCGTCGTTGGACTTGGCGGTGGAAGCCCACTCCCACTCAGCAGCACCCTTCTCGAGCTCAGCGCGAGCTTCGTCCAGAGTCAGCCAGGTAGCGGCCGGCTGCTTACCAGCGATGATCGCGTTGATCATGTTGGTGGACTTGTAGCACTTCTCAGCCACAGCGAGCAGCATGTTGGAATCCACCGGGAAGTAGATGCCGATCACGTGATCGTTGTTGAAGCACTTGTTCAGCAGGACGGAGGTGACACCCGGATCCTGGTGGGAGAAGCCGTTGTGGTCCTGACGCCACACGTGGGAGGAGACCAGCAGGTTCATGGAGGCGATCGGCTTGCGCCACGGAATCTCGCGGACGGTAGCCTCAAGCCACTTGGCGTGCTGGTTCAGCATGGAGTCGATCACGTGCACGAAGGACTCGTAGGAGCTCCAGATGCCGTGACGGCCGGTGAGCAGGTAGGCCTCGAGGAAGCCTTCCATCTGGTGCTCGGAGAGCTGCTCGGTGACCTGGCCGGTGACAGCCATGTGCTCGTCAACCTGGGAGGACAGGTAGCCGGCATCCCACTGCTTGTTGGTGACGTCGTAAGCGGCCTGCAGACGGTTGGAAGCGGTCTCGTCCGGTCCGAAGATGCGGAAGGAGTCCGGGTTGTTCTTGATGATGTCGCGGGTGTAGACGCCCAGACGACGGGTGGCCTCGAGCTGGCCCCAGCCGTGGCCGTACTCGGCGACTTCCTTGACCTCGTAGTCTTCGAGAGCCGGCAGGTTCAGCTCTTCGCGGATCACACCACCGTTAGCGTTCGGGTTGGCACCGATGCGCAGTTCGCCAGTCGGCATGAAGGCGGTGACTTCCGGCTTCACAGCACCGTTCTCGTCGAACAGCTCTTCCGGGTTGTAGGACTCGAGCCAGTTCTTGAGGACTTCGAAGTGAGCCTCGGTATCGCGGGCGGAAGCCAGCGGGACCTGGTGAGAACGCCAAGAGCCTTCGGTCTTCTTGCCGTCGATGAACTTCGGGCAGGTCCAGCCCTTCGGGGTGCGGAAGATGATCATCGGGTAGAACGGACGAGTCATGTCGTCGGTCTGAGCTGCGGCCTTGATGTCGCAGATCTCGTCGAAGACGGTCTCGAACAGCTCGGCGAAACGACGATGGATCGACAGGTGATCCTCGTTGTCGAAGCCAGCGACGAACTCGTACGGCTCATAGCCCATGCCGTGGAAGAACTCGTGGAGCTCTTCGTCGGAGATGCGGGACAGGATGGTCGGGTTGGCGATCTTGTAGCCGTTGAGGTGCAGGATCGGCAGCACGATACCGTCGGTGCGCGGGTTCACGAGCTTGTTGGACTGCCAGCCGGTAGCCAGCGGGCCGGTCTCAGCTTCGCCGTCGCCGACGATGGCCGGAACGAACAGGCTCGGGTTGTTCATCACAGCGCCGTAGGCGTGGGACAGGGCGTAACCCAGCTCACCACCTTCGTGGATGGAGCCCGGAGTCTCCGGAGCGTAGTGAGACGGGATGCCGCCCGGGTAGGAGAACTGGCGGAAGAACTTCTGCAGACCAGCTTCGTCCTTGGTGATCTTCGGGAAGGTCTCAGTGTAGGTGCCGTCCAAGTAGGACTGAGCGGTACCAGCCGGGCCGCCGTGGCCCGGGCCCATGATGATCACAGTGTTCTGCTTGTGATCAGCGATGAGACGGTTGATGTGGCCGATGAGGAAGTTCAGGCCCGGGGTGGTGCCCCAGTGACCGACCAGACGGTGCTTGACGTCTTCGCGGGTGAAAGGCTCCTTCATCAGCGGGTTGCTACGCAGATAGATCTGGCCGATGGAGAGGTAGTTGGCTGCACGCCAGTACTTATCCACGCCTTCGATAGCTTCCTCGGAAACCGGAGCGTTCAGCTTCTTCCAAGGGGTGCCAATAACAGGACTCGTCATGTGTACTCCTGTACTCCTGCACTGTGTTGTGCGATTGTTTATTTTCATTCGGTCCTGAATCTTGCAAAACCTTGCGGTTCCGCGGAACGATTCATTCCCAATCACTTGAGCATATTACGAGCGAGGTGCGACTTTTTGCTGTTTTTTTGCGACTGTGTGCGTAAGTGTGTCGTTTCTGTTAGAAAATGAGAGCTTTTATCGGGAGATTTGTGAATACTTCACATGCTATCAAAAAGATTGATAAACGGCTCAATATCAACGATTTCAAGCCATTATCGCACCTTTTTCACGTTCGTTTTGCAATACTTGCATGCGGCGTGTTGAACCATGCGTAGTAAGCAATTGTGAGGTTTGTTCACTTTCTGTTCACAGCGTTTCCAATGTCTGCTAGCGTCGCCACAATAGAACAGTTAATATTGTTGCTTCTTCATACCTCATATCAAAAGGGAGAGTGTTATGGCTGCAGGTCCTGTGCTCGTTGTTGATTTCGGAGCCCAGTACGCCCAGCTGATCGCACGTCGCGTGCGTGAGGCCAATGTTTATTCGGAGCTTGTGCCGCATTCCATGCCGGTCGACGAGATGCTGGCCAAGGATCCGCAGGCCATCATCCTTTCCGGTGGTCCGGCTTCGGTGTTCGAGCCGGGCGCGCCGCGCGTGGACAAGAAACTGTTCGAGGCCGGCGTGCCCGTGCTGGGCATCTGCTACGGCTTCCAGGCCATGGCCTATGCCTTGGGCGCGGATGTCGACAAGGCCGCTCTTGGCGAGTACGGCAAGACCGAGACCTTCATCGACGAGTCGAAGGGTCTGCTCGAAGGCTCCCCCGCCGATCAGAACACGTGGATGAGCCATGGTGTGGCCGTTAAGACCGCGCCGGAAGGCTTCGAAGTGCTGGCACACACCGAGGGCGCCCCCGTTGCCGCCATGCAGGATGAATCCCGCAAGCTGTATGGCGTGCAGTGGCATCCTGAAGTCAAGCACACCCCGATGGGCCAGCAGCTTATCGAGACGTTCCTGCACAAGTGCGCAGGTCTCGGCAACAACTGGGATGCCTCCAGCATCATCGAGGATCAGGTTGCGAAGATCCGCGAGAAGGTCGGTGACGCACAGGTGATCTGCGGCCTGTCCGGCGGCGTTGATTCCGCCGTGGCCGCCGCCCTGGTACACAAGGCGATCGGCGACCAGCTCACCTGCGTGTTCGTGGACCACGGTCTGCTGCGCAAGGGCGAGGCCGAACAGGTCAAGCATGATTTCGTCGAGGCGACCGGCATCAAGCTCATCGCCGTGGACGCCTCCGAAGACTTCCTCACCGCCCTGAAGGGTGTGAGCGAGCCGGAGAAGAAGCGCAAGATCATCGGCGAAAAGTTCATTCGCACGTTCGAGAAGGCTCAGCGTCAGGTCATCGAAGAGGCGGGCGCTTCCGGCAAGGAAGTCAAGTTCCTCGTTCAGGGCACTCTCTACCCGGATGTTGTGGAATCCGGCGGTGGCGACGGCGCAGCCAACATCAAGTCGCACCACAATGTGGGCGGCCTGCCTGACGACATCAAGTTCCAGCTCGTCGAGCCACTGCGCACCTTGTTCAAGGATGAGGTTCGTGCCATCGGTACCGAGCTTGGATTGCCGGACGAAATCGTCTGGCGTCAGCCGTTCCCTGGCCCGGGCCTCGGCATCCGCATCATCGGCGAAATCACCAAGGAGCGTCTGGATCTGCTTCGCGAGGCCGACGCCATCGCTCGCGAGGAGCTTTCCAAGGCTGGTCTTGACCGCGATATCTGGCAGTGCCCGGTCGTGCTCCTTGCCGATGTGCATTCCGTGGGTGTGCAGGGCGACGAGCGCACGTATGGTTCGCCGATCGTGTTGCGTCCGGTTTCCTCCGAAGATGCCATGACCGCAGACTGGTCTCGCATTCCGTACGATGTGCTTGCCACGATTTCGACGCGTATCACCAACGAATGCCGTCAGATCAACCGTGTGGTGCTCGACTGCACCTCCAAGCCGCCGGCAACCATCGAGTGGGAGTGATTCCAAACTGATTCGTTACTGAACGCAAAATCACAATCAATATGATGAAGCCGCCGGAAGCGTGAAACTTCCGGCGGCTTCATCATGCCTTCCGTCTTCTAGGCTCGACGCCCCTTCACATCAAAGCCCAAAACCAAAGATGCGCAAGAAAACGGCCGCCATCAGGCATGGAGCCGCCCGGAGGAATCCGCAAAATGCGAGCAGGTAGAACTGCAGCACTCAATGCTGTTTTCTCGTCATCTTTCCGGGCGGCTTCGACGTCTTAAGCCTTCACTGCCGTACTGGTACGTTGTTCGCACGTTGTAGTGGAAGTCATTCCCGCGGATTATCTTTGACAATCCTTGCTAGGCAAGCATGTTGGTCCACATATTCGCGAAATCGGGAAGCGTTTTCGCGGTGGTCGCGATGTTCTTGACTTGGATGCCGTTGATGCTCAGACCAAGCATTGCGGCGAACGTCGCCATACGATGATCCGCGTAGGTTTCCATTTTGGCGGGCTTAAGATTCGCTGCCGGCACTGGCACGATCTCCAAACCGTCGGCCAGCTCACGGGCTTCTCCCCCGACTCTGGTGATTTCGTTGACCAATGCTTCCAGACGGTTCGTCTCGTGGCCGCGCAAGTGGCCGATGCCCAGCATGCGCGTAGGCTTGTCAGCGAAAAGCAGGATTGCGGCCAGCGATGGCGCGATCTCGCCTGCCGCGGTCAGGTCGAAATCACCCAAGCCGTTGATATGGCCGCTGCCGGTCACTTCGCAGTACCGGACGCCGTCGATCACGGGGAAGCTGATTTCAGCGCCCATATGTTCCAAGTATCCGGGAAGCAGGCCGCCCGGCTGGGTGGTGGATTCCGGCCAGTGAGGCACGCGAACGGTTCCGCCGGCGATCAGTGCGGCGCCGAGGAACGGGGCGGCATTCGACAGGTCAGGCTCGACCGTCACGGTTTCGGGTAACTGCACGGCTCCCGGCTGCACGGTCCACACGCGGGCGTGTTCGTCTGCGTTGGCACGCACGCCGGAACCTTGCAGATCGGCCACGGTCATGCGAATATGAGGCAAACTCGGCGTCTTCTCCCCCGTGTGATGCAGTTCCAACCCGCCTGGCACTCGAGAGCCGATGAGCAATAGTCCGGAAATGAACTGCGAGGATCCCGAAGAATCAATGCTGACTACGCTCGGCTCGGCGCACTGGCTCACCGTTTGTGGTGGAGTGATTGTAAATGGCAGGCGACCTTCCTCGCCGTGGTATTCGATACATGCCCCCAACTGTTCAAGACCGTCCAACACGGGCTTCATCGGACGTGCGTACGCCTGCTCGTCACCGTCGAAATCCACAGGACCGTCCGCGAACATGGCAAGACCGGGCACAAAGCGCATCACCGTTCCCGCAAGACCGCAGAACACCTTCGTACCACCGTGGAACCGGCCGTCGGACGGCGGCACCACCGTCACCGTGGTGTCAACCTGCTCATCGATTTCGCAGCGCACTCCCAACGAACGCAGCGCGTCCATCATCAGCTCGGTATCACGCGAGCGCAACAGCCCGACCAATCGCACAGGACGATGCCCGAGAGCCGCAAGAATGAGATAACGGTTCGACAGGGATTTGCTGCCCGGCACCACAACGGTGGCGTCAAGCGACTTGCTGGCAAACGGCGCCGGCCAAAGATTCTCTTGAGATGCGTTCATAGGGTTTATCGTATCCAAAACCCGTGGCAAACAACGCTTCAATCTCGCCATGTAGCGTGCGTATCTTGCTCGATCTCGGCAATTGGACTCCGTCCATACCATTTCCGTTTGAAAACCCAGACGGACGAAACCATGTGAACATCGCAAAAGGTCACGAGGTTTTTCTGCGTTGCCATGTTTATACCGTTTTGTATCGGAAACCGGAAACGGGATTTTTTATTCCGGCTGAAACGCCTTTTCCAACGGTTTTCGTCGGGCTAACAGGATGTGAACCTGCGACATTCCATTTTGTCATGGAGCATTTGCTGGTCACAACTGGATTGGCATAGTCGATTATCTTTGCAATTCAGTCATTTTCGAATTTCGGAATTTAGGTTCTCTTCGCTGAACCGACTGGAATTGACTAAACGTGACGGTCATCGTTACGGAATCGTTGCGGGAAAACCGTAGATTATAACCTTGAAAACCACGAGCCAATGTTATGGGATGCACCCTGCGCAATCGCATATATCAGGATGAAACGAAGAATATCCGGAACCGTTACCGTAGTTGCCGATCTTCCTGATTATGAAAGCGTTTCCAAAACCCCGGATGAGGACATAGACCATCAATCAAATCGGATGTCACATCGGCTTAGCGTCGTTCAAGAAGATCATCCGTGGTTCGTGCCACCAGTAGATCATGGCTGGCGACGTAACGATGGTTCTGCACGAATGCGTTTCTCTGCTCGTGCGGTATGTCACCGTGAGGAAGTAGCAGATGCCCGTCACCACCCTGACTATTCTCCCGGAACGAAGTCAGGACAAGCACTTTGTATCCTTCCTCAGCACCGGTCCATCCATGAGCCACGCGACGTCCTTCTTCGCTCAATCCCCAGTGAATCGCCCTGCCAAGTTTCCTGTCCACAGCATCGTCGGAAGCAACAAGCCGCTCGGCACTATCCTCGGTCCACTCAACCCGGTCATACACCCGCAGGATACGTGGCAGCTGACTGCGGATACTCTTGCTCTCGTAGAAACCCAGATACTTCATGTCACGGAAGAATCTGCCCGGACGACATACATAAATCGGCTGGTACCGATAAATGTCCCACGCAACACGGCCAGGAACAATCAACGTATCGAGGTCGATCTGCGGGCATTGATCGTAGATTTCACGCCATTGGCTGTGCTGACGCATCCACTCACCGTACATCGGCGAGATAAGATCGGCCACCGCGAACACATCGGACATGGCCTTGGGCACATCGAAGGACTTCATGTAATTCTGATGCGCGACACGATTGCGCGTGATGCGGACGCTTTCCAACAGGGCGGCCACGGTCTTTCTCGTCACGGATGGGTTGTTGCCCTCAGCGAAGACCATGTGCAGACACTGCTTCCACATCTCGTCGTGCCGCTTGTTAAACAAGCCTGTCCAGAATCCGAACGTCAGACTCGCGACGATGCGATCTCGGGATTCGGGATAACGACTCGAACAAATGCGTTCGCGAGCGCCGATGACGCTGTTCCGATCGTCATCGTTCAGTCCGGAACACAGCTGGAGGAACCACGGTATCCGCAGTTCTTCTTCGACGTAATATACGGAGCAAACCCGATCCACACGATTGCGAAGCAGGATCTCCAGATGCCCGACATCCGCGAAGCATTCCGCGGCAAGCCTGCTGTTCCACGCATACAGTTCGATCGCGCGCTCCGCATCCCCGCCCACCTCGGCGAGGTACTCCGCCAGACGCGTATCACCGATGCCAGCACGCACCGCCTCAACCATTTCCATATTCACGATTGTAATGGTATACTTTGCAGTGGATGCCCCGGATAAGCCTCTGATCTCAGAATCAAGCCCCCGGGGCTTTGCTTTACAAGCAAGAATGATTAGGCCATATTAAGGCACTTGCCTGATAAACAAGCGATTCTCAAGGCGTTGAAGAAGGCGGCATCCACTTTCCCACCGTCTATGTGCGGCATGCGGATTAAGGAATGCGCCAAACCATCAGCCAACCTTGTTCCTCAGATAAAACACTTGTAAATGAGCAAGCGCCTAGACTGCATCGTTCTATGCTTCAGATACTTCTGCTTTCACAAACGCATCATCTACATCGGAACCAGTCAGCATGGCAATGCGCATCTGCTTTTCAAAAATGAATCGCTTCTGATAGAAGATATTGGCGTAATCGATGCATCGTGTAATCTGCCATGTATCAACACCGGCACCAATGACTCCGCCAATAATGGGGACACCTTTCTGCACTGTTTTCAATGGCAGTTTGCGTCTAATCATCTGGAATACCCTGCTGAAGACACCTCCCATGTTCTGCGTCTTGACTAATCCCAGTACGGCTGACTAGCACACCACCTAGTCTTCTGGTGGTTCTTTGTTCGGAATACGGATACTTCTGCGTGGAAAATGATGATACGACGGATGATACAGAAAAGCAAAAATAAGAGGGCAAAACGTTGATTTTCCAACGTTTCACCCTCATTTGTCGGGCTGACAGGATTTGAACCTGCGACATTCTGCTCCCAAAGCAGACGCGCTACCAAACTGCGCTACAGCCCGTTCCTGCTCGCTTTCAGCGAACCCGCGTCGCGGAATCGCATCATGTGAACACGAGTTTCTATTATAGCGTATGGTTGGACAACGACAGGCTTACAATAGCGTTTCGGAAGGGAGAGTGGCATGGGACGTCATCAACAGGCTGAATCATCGGGCATCATCTCCTTTGTAATATGCGCCATCATCGCTTGGTTTGTCATGAACGCTTACATGCAGTTCGCTCCTGCCATTTGGCGTGTCACGCAACGACTGTTCACCGTCTGCTCGGGAATCGTGGCAGGATGCGGTGTTATATCATTCAGTCTGGGGTATGCACGAAAATCACGCTCGCTGACGCTCAAACATGGTTGGACTATTCCTGTCCGTCGTATTTTCGAAATCCTCGCGCTTTCCATGGTGTATGCCTCGACCATTTTCGTCACGTCGTTCATGATGTTGTCCATCATCAACAACATGATGGGCATCCGCACGCTGAAAGGCTATCTGCCGATTCTATGCGCGGCCATCGCAGGCGTTGTAGGCTATATAACTTTCGTGCAGGCGGAACTTATGAATGCCAAAACGATCGCTTCCCTACTGCCGTTTTTCGTGGTGTCTGGCGTGAGCATCGCAGGATTGACGTCCGACGATCCATACTGGTACAACAATAATTTCTCCCAACTGGGCGACCGTACGACGTTCGCCGCGCGTATGTTCAATTCGACGCTGATGCTCGCGGGCATCTGCATTGTGATCATCAGCTATTTCGCCGTTTCCGAGCTCATCACCACGTATCGTCTGCAATTGCAGTATCTGGATTCCAACTCCATCAATGAAACGCCGAAGCATTTCCGTACGAGGATTCTGCTGCTGTCGATCATGTTGACGTTGGCCGGCATCGCCTTCGTAGGCATCGGCATGTTCCGTTACACACCGCATCCGATTTTGCACAACGTGTTCGCCCGCGGACTGCCATGTTTGATGAGCGTGCTGATGATTGCCCTGCCTTGGCTTGCCCCGCAACTTTCAAAGGTCGTATACGTGGTTTCCGATCTTGCGATTGTGATTGGCGCTTATGCCGGATTCCAATGGCTGAGCGGGCATAACACGCTGACGAATGTGGAGGCGTTGGCCGGCATGATATTCCTTGGCTGGTTCATCATTTTCTCGCGTCAGATCGCCGCCATCGAAGCGGATCGCGTGCAAACGCAGCTGGTGCTGGCGCAATCCGAGAGGCCCCGCTCCGTCGAGGATCTTGCGGAAGTCAGCGAAACCGTTCCCGACACGGTTTCGAGACTCGCCGCACAAGTCTGATGCAAGGCTGACCGGCAATCGCCGGATTTCAACATATATACCAGTGGGGTGGAGCCAGCGCATTGACGATGGCTCCACCCCACTAGATGCTGACGGCATAACGCGAGTGCGCCGTCAGAAGTTGTAATGCTTGTTGGATGGCTTCTTGTCGCTCATCAACAGCAGGAAGCTTCTTGATTGCGCAGTAATCGCAAAACCGGCCTCATAATTGAGTTCTGGCCCCTTTGGATTATGCGTGTCGACAATTAGACGCCATTTCTTGCCATACTGCTCATCGGGCAGGGTGAACATGATCGGCTCATAATGCGCGTTGAAAATCAGAATGAAGTCATTGTCGACCATCTGATTGCCGTACCAGTCGGTTTCCGGAATATCGGAACCATTCAGATAGATCATCACGGTGAAAGCGTGTGTGTTCGACCAGTCGTCCATATCCATAATGGAACCGGTGTGATCCATCCATTCGACCTGCGGAATCGCAGTACTGTCGTCTCCCTGCTCGCGACCGGAGAAGAAGCGGCGACGATGCAGCACAGGATGCTCAAGTCTCAAATGGATCAGCTTCGATACGAATTCGAGCAGGTCCTTCTGATCCTCGTCCAAATCCCAGTTCGTCCAAGAGATCGCATTGTCTTGGCAGTAGGCGTTGTTATTGCCCTGCTGGGTGCGCGCCACTTCGTCGCCGCCGCAGATCATCGGAATGCCTTGGCTGAGCAGCAGTGTGGCGAACATGTTGCGCATCTGCTGTTGACGAAGCTCGTTAACATCCTTGATGGTCGTAGGACCTTCGACACCACAGTTCCAAGAACGGTTGTTGCTTTCGCCGTCGCGATTGCCTTCGCCGTTGGCCTCATTATGCTTCTCGTTGTAGCTCACCAGATCGTTCATGGTGAAGCCGTCGTGCGCGGTGATGAAGTTCACGGATGCGACCGGTCGGCGACCGTTGACCTGATACAGGTCGGAACTGCCCATAAGTCGGCTGGCGAATTCCGGCAAGGTAGACGGCTGCGAACGCCAGAAGTCGCGCACGCAATCACGATAGCGGCCATTCCATTCGGACCAGCTGGACGGGAAGCCACCCACCTGGTATCCGCCGGAACCCAAATCCCATGGCTCGGCAATCAGTTTGACGCGGGAGATGACCGGATCCTGTTCGACGATGTCGAAGAATGCGGATAGTTTGTCGACTTCCTGGAACTGACGCGCCAATGTGGCTGCAAGATCGAATCGGAATCCGTCGATGTGCATTTCAGTGACCCAATAGCGCAGGCTGTCGGTAATGAGCTGCAACGCATGCGGCGAACGCATGAGCAGCGAGTTTCCGGTGCCTGTGGTGTCGAAATAATGTCGGCGGTCGTTGTCTACCAGACGGTAATAGGCTCCGTTGTCAATGCCTTTGAAGCTGAGGGTCGGTCCGCGGTTGTTGCCTTCGGCGGTATGGTTGTATACCACGTCGAGGATGACTTCCATGCCGGCATGATGGTATGCCTTGACCATGGATTTGAACTCGTTGACCTGTTCGCCGCGCTGACCGGAGCTGGAGTAGGCGTTGTGCGGGGCGAAAAAGCCGATGGTGTTGTATCCCCAGTAGTTGCTCAAGCCTTTTTCCTGCAGGAAGCTGTCGTTGACGAACTGGTGGATGGGCATGAGTTCGATGGCTGTGACGCCCAGCTTCTTCAGGTATTCGATTACGGAGGGGTAGGCCAGTCCCGCGTAGGTTCCGCGAATGTCCGGCGGCACGTCCATGTTGAGGTTGGTCATGCCGCGTACGTGGGCTTCGTAAATTACCGAATCGTGGTATGAGATGTTCGGATGCTGGTCGTTGCCCCAGTCGAAATAGGGGTTCACCACGGCCGCTTTCATGGTGTGTGCGGCCGAGTCGAGCGTGTTCATGCTGGTAACGTCGTCAGGGCTTTTGAACCAGTACGAGTAGAGACTTTCATCGCCGTCGATGTTGCCTTCGATGGCTTTAGCGTAAGGATCAAGCAGCAGCTTGTTTGGGTTGCAGCGCAAGCCCTGCATCGGGTCGTACGGGCCGTACACGCGGTAGCCGTAACGTTGCCCTGGTTGGATTCCGGGCAGATAGTTGTGCCAGACGTACGAGTTCTGCTCGGTCATTTCGATTCGAGTTTCGTTGTCTTCCTCATCGAAAAGACAAAGCTCGACCTTTTGTGCCACTTGGGAAAAGAGGGCAAAATTCACGCCGGCGCCATCATAGCTTGCGCCGAGCGGATACATCGATCCGGGTCTGATTTGCATGATTCAAGTATCTCACGTTTTAGCCCCCAGATCGTAATTTCGTGTTATTCGGCGATTATTTTTACGATTCGAAAGAACTTTTGACTGTATTTTACCGGTTTCGCCTAATTTGCTCGTGAAGAATGGCGATCATGGAATTGGATGCAGTGATACGAGTGTCGCGTAGCCGCTGCCAAGAGATCCACGCCGATTCGACATGCTCATCGCCATCGAAGTGACGTTCGACGAGATGCCATGCGTGCAGGTGAAGCACCATGATGTTGGCGAGCTCGTCGGTCATGCCTTCGGACGAGTAGAACTGCCCCACATGGTCAAATTCAATGCCATCATGCCCGGTGGGTTCCACACCGGTCTCCTCGCGAAGTTCGCGCAGCGCGGCCTCTTCAACGTCCTCTCCCCTGTCGATGAGTCCGGCCGGCAGACCGTAGGCGAAAGCATCGCAACCGATACGATATTCGCGTTCGATCAGGTACCGGTCGTTCGCGCAATCATGCACCAGCATAACCACGCAAGGCGCGTGACGCATCACCTGCCGACGAATCACCGTTCGCCCGCCACCACGCATCGGTAATGCGATCCGCATGTCGTCGACACCGAAGATAGCGCCTTGGTACACGTGCTTGCTGTCAAGCACCGTGACCGTACCGGACATGTCCACGCCATCGCTGGATTCATCCAGCAATACGTCCATCTGGGTTTCGTCTACCGTCTCGTCACACATGACGTGTCATCGTTCCTGTCCGCTTGAGGGGATCACCATGTTCCATGGATCGGTGTTCATGGAAATCCAACGCACGTCGGGAGTGTCGCCGGTCACGGACGCGACCGCCTGAGGAACGTCTTTCATCGCATACTGGAACCACATAGATTCTATGGCGCTGTGTGGAGTGTTGATGAACGCCGGACGCACATGCTCATCGCCATGGCCCAGAACGATGCCGGAAGCGCGCATGGACGCCTCATAGCGGGCCTGTTCAATGGCGTCCGTTACGGGATGATGCCTCAGATCGCTGGTCACATACACATCGGCTCCGGCCGCACGCACCTCATCGAACAGCGAATCACCGGATCCCGGCAATACCGCCACCGTATTGACGGGAGCGTCCAGATCACCGCAAACCTGCACGCCAAGTTCGGTATACGGCAGCACGTCGGCCACACGGCGGGCGAAATCACGCAGCATCACAGGCTTGGCAAGCCGCCCGACACGTCCCAGGCCGACCGGATGCTCGGCGTTCGGATCGTCGATGGGCACGAGCGGATGCTGGTCCACCAAGCCAAACATGTCAGCCGCAGCCATGCCGACACCACGATATGCCGCATCGGCATTCGTATGCCCCACCCACAGCGCGCATCCGGCACGATTGAGCTTGCGCACGATCTCACCGCGGAAACCCAATCCCGACACCGCATGAACGGAACGGAAGAACAACGGATGGTGGCAGACCAGCAAATCAACGCCCCCGGCAATCGCCTGATCAACCACCGCCATAGAGGGACCAGCCGCAAAAGCGATATTACGCACAGGCTGACGCAAGTCACCCACGATAAGACCAGGCTCATCCCACTGTTCCGCATAGCGAAGCGGATATAGCGTTTCCAACACATCAACGACCTGGCTTAACGCAGCCATCGCAACCTCCTCATCATCCGCGACTTCATATACGTGGCATCATCGCACGGCAACCGACATGTCCCAAACAGGCGGCATCAGTGCGCGGCAAGCTGCCAATCCGAACCAATACCCGTGGAAACATCCAGCGGAACCGCCATGTCAACCGCATGTTCCATGGCATCCTTCACCAACGCGGTGGCCTGCTCCGCCTCGCCCGGCGCAATCTCCACCACAAGTTCGTCATGAATCTGCAGAATGATACGGCTGGCAAGACCAGACTCATGCAACGCATCATCAGCCCGAATCATGGCGATCTTCATAATGTCCGCGGCGGAACCCTGAATAGGCGCATTCAGCGCAGCACGCTCCGCAGCGTCACGTACCGCACGATTCGGCGACTTCAGCCCCGGGAAATACCTACGACGACCATAAATCGTCTCCGTATATCCCTTTTCACGGGCCGTGGAAACCAACGACTCCAAATACTCATGGACCTTGCCGAACGTCGCAAAATACTGCTGCTTCAATGACTCGGCCTCACCCGGCTTAATGCCAAGCTGCTGCGAAAGCCCATACGTGCTCAACCCATACGCCAAGCCATAGCTCATCGCCTTAACATGACTGCGCTGATCAGACGTAATCTCATCAACAGGAACGCCATACACCAAGCTCGCCACATACTTATGGAAGTCCCTACCGGAACGGAACGCCTCAATCAGCGCCTCATCACCGGAAAGGTCGGCCATAATACGTAACTCGACCTGAGAATAATCCGAACTCAGCAACGACTCAAAGCCCTCACCAGGCACAAAAGCCGAACGAATCTCACGTCCAGCCGGATCGCGATTCGGGATGTTCTGCAAATTCGGATCGACCGAGCTCAATCGACCGGTCGCGGCCACAGTCTGCTCAAACGTCGTATGAATGCGTCCGTCAGACCCGTTGGTCGCATCGATCAACGTCTGCACAATCTGCTTGAGCTTGTTCTTTTCGCGATGCAGCAACAATGCGTCAAGGAACTGGCATGCGCTGTCATTATCATACGAACGATCGCGCAACGCCTGCAAAGCCGCCGCATTCGTGGTATACGAACCGGTTTTGGTCTTCTTCGTGGGTTTCAAACCCATATCCTCAAACAGGATTTTCTGCAACTGTTTGGGACTTTGCAGATTCACACGCTCGCCCGCATACTGCCATGCCGTTTCCTGTGCATGATTCGCATCGGAGGCAAGCTGCTCACGCATGTTCATCAGCCTGTTCATGTCGACTTGCGCACCGGCATGTTCCATGCCATAAAGCACACGAGATACTGGAATCTCCACGGATTCCAACAAGGCGAACTGTTCACGCTGATCCAGCGAATTCGCCAGATTTCGCGCCAGCAGCCCCACAATCGCCGTGTGGCGCGGAAGCTGGTCGTCTTTCCGCTGCACGGATTCTTCAGGCTCGTCGAAATCAAGTGTTCCTTGCGTCGCGCTTTCGGGCTGCTCCTCGATATGCAGGTCCAAGAAATGAGCCGCCGCCTGTTCCAAAGTGTCTGCATGGAAATCGGGATGGACCAGATACCCGGCAAGTTTGGTATCGAACAGCGGTTCCGGCAGTTTCACGCCGGTGCTTCCCAACAGATGGGACTGTTCCTTATAGCCATGCACCACCATGGATTGGTGGTATTCGTCAAGTAACGTTTGCAGTTGTGATGCCATATCGCGATCAATATGATTGATGCGAATCGCTTTGCCTTGCGATGCGATCATCAGCGACGAATAGGCCGCGTTCCCCGGCTTGCTTGCGCCTTCCACCTGCAACACCCATGAACGGGCCACGGATTGCGCGCACTCCTTCGTATGATCAATGGCGAAACCGGAAGGAGTTGTTTTCGGCGCGGTTTCTCGCTCATCATGCAGATGCTTGTTCGTCGCCTGCAGACTGGATTGCGCCCATGATTCCAGCGCTTCCGGCGAATCAATCGTTTCGTATTCGGGTATTTCCAGTTTGCTGGACTCGTCTTGCGGCACGAGATTGTTCGTAGGCTTGCCTGCGTTGAATGTTCTTAGCACACGGTTTTTGGTACGAATGCCGAATTCAAGCTTGGTGAACAGTTCGTTCAACTGGTTGGCATCCACCTGACCGAAGGTCAGGTCTTCAATGGACACGCCAAGGTCGAGGTCACGCACCAGGGCGTTCACAGAACGGTTCAGCTTAACCTGGTCGATATTGGCCCGCAGTGCCTCGCCTTTTTTGCCGCCGATCTCGTTGGCGTGCTCGATGATTTGTTCAAGCCCGCCATACAGGTTGATCCACTTGGCTGCAAAGCCATCACCCACGCCTGGAACGCCTGGAATGTTGTCAGCAGTTTCGCCGCGGAGCGCCGCCAAATCCGGGTACTGTTCCGGGGTGACATGGTATTTCTCCACTACCGCATCGGGAGTCATATGTTTCAGGTCTTTGAAATGATGCCCCGGATACAGCACGGTGATGTTGTTGTTGATGAGCTGGAACGCGTCACGGTCGCCAGACAATACCAGCGTGCGATAGCCAGCTTCGTCTCCCATGCTCGCCAACGTGCCGATCACGTCATCACCCTCATATCCGGGTTTTTCGATGAACGTGACGCCCAACGCATCAAGCATCTGTTGAATCAGAGGCAACTGCGTGAGCAGATCTTCCGGAGCCGCATCTCGCGTGCCTTTATACTGCGGCAGCATCGTATTACGGAACGTACCGCCTTTGACGTCGAAAGCGACGGCAAGATGATCGGGATGCTCTGCATCGATCACTTGCGACAGCATAGTGGCGAAACCCCAGACGGCATTGGTTGCCTGGCCTGCGGATGTACTGAAATTCTCTACGGGCAAGGCAAAAAAAGCGCGGAACGCCAGGGAATGGCCGTCAACGACCAATAGCGTCCCGCGTGAAGTGCCTTCCACAGTTGCTGTGTTAGCGCTCATCCTCTGCTTCCGACTTCTGATCACCATACTTGGCAATGATGGCCATGGCCAAGCGCTTCTTCGGAATGCGCTGGTCCATGGAGGTCTTCTGAATCCAACGGAATGCGCCTTGCTCGGAGAAATCGGCCTTGTCCATAAGCAGGCCCTTGGCACGGTCGACGAGCTTACGCTCCTCGAGGGTTTCCTCAGCCTTCTTCAGCTGCTCTTCCGCCTTCTTGAGACGCTCTTCGGTTTCATGCAGTTTGGATTCGCTGCGCTCCACATTGTCGAGCAGATCGTTGATTTCGGCGAAACGGCCCATGGCCACTTCCAAAGCCGGCAAGAGCTTGGACTCCTCATACGGCTTGGTAACATACGCCATGGCACCGGCGCCGGTAGCCTTCTTCACCAGATCGGACTGGGAGAATGCCGTAAGCATAACAACCGGTGCGATGTTCTCGTCGCAGATGATACCCGCCGCCTCGATGCCGTCCATACGAGGCATCTTGACGTCCATGCACACTACACTCGGACGGAACTTGCGAGTCAGATCAACTGCCTCTTCACCGTTAGCGGCCTCGCCCACAACCTCGTAGCCATTATCTTCCAGCATGGCAACCAAATCCATACGGTTCACGGATTCGTCTTCGGCCACGACGACGGTACGCTTGCGCGGCTTCTCCTCTTCGAGGGGCCGCTCAGGCGCTGCGGCAGCCTGAAGTTCATCGTCGGTGAGCACTTCGTCCGGTTCCGTGGTCTTTTCTGCAGACATGTCGGTCTCTTTCCACTGTCACACCCAAAGCCGGCCTTGCACGCCCCAACTCACTTCCAGAATGATTCGATGCAGTTACTTGCAATCGTTCGGATTCTGGGAATTCTCAGCTTTTCACAGCCTTGATTCACCTTTCATAACGCAAGTTGAAACGAACCGGCTATCTTCCTTGTACTTTCATGGATGATACTAGCAGAAGCCTACAAGCGCGTGTTGCAGCAATCCTCATTCCTGCCTTGCATATCAAGCTAGAAAATTCAGGAAATATCGCAATCTTGCAAAGTATCTTTCAGGGAATCATGTTTCAATGTCACCTTGTTTATACTGGGCGTATGAGTAGCACTTTCACTATCAGAGATATTGTCAATGAAGACGCAACGGCATCAGTCAGCGATTACGGTGCGCATGTGCTTTCCTGGGCACCTGCCGGCGAACAGGCTGTGGTTTGGCGACCAAAGGCGATTTACCTTAAGGAAGGCACTGCCATCCGTGGTGGTGTTCCCATTATTTTCCCCTGGTTCAATTCCGGTTTCGAAGGCGGCCATGTGGCTTCGAAGACACCCAAGCATGGTTTTGCCCGCAATAGTTTCTGGCATTATGACGAGGAAGGTTCTTCCGATACCTTGTTGCGCTATACATTGGATTCCAGTGAGATCGACGCAGACATACTTTCCCAGTTTGTTTCTGGCCTGAATCCTCAATTTCATGCCGTTTACACCATTGAGGTCGGCCGTGAATTGACGATGTCGCTTACCGTATATAACGATGGCGACGAGCCATTGTCTTACGAAGAGGCACTGCATACGTATCTGCAGGTTGGCGACGCCGAACAGTCGCAGGTGTGCGGACTGGAGGGCGCGGACTATCTCGATACCGTATTGGATGGCGATCCGCGTTGCAGCCAAGGTGATGAACCTGTGACCTTCCAAGGCATGGTTGACCGCATCTACTATTCGACGGATACGCTTGAGCTGCGCGACCCCGTGTTACAGCGCACCATCATTGTCTCCAAGCAGGGCGCAGCACAGACCGTGGTATGGAATCCGGGAGAGCAAGCCGGCAATGCCATCGGAGATTTGAGCGACGGCGAATGGCGTGGCTTCGTGTGCGCGGAAGCGGTCAACAATCGCGATTGCGCAGTCGTCGTGCCTCCACACGATTCGCATACGCTGCAGCAGACCTTGGCTGTAAAACACTGAGCGACAGGCAGTTTCAGTCGTTTAGACTGTCTCCGAAGGCGCTTGTTTTCGCTATAAACGCAAAAGGCCGTCCAAGACGACCTTTTTCTTCACGGGACCAGTACCAGAAATTGAAGACGTATACCCTTGGCTGGATTCATTTCCAATGCTAGTATTGCTTCCGTAGGCACGGGGGTGCCGGCATGAGCCGGCTGAGAACATACCCGTTGAACCTGATCCAATTCACATTGGCGGAGGGAGTGCGACATCATGAGCAATGATGCGTTGAACGTGGATATCAATCAACAGCTTGTCCTGGTGACGGGTGGAGCGCGTGGTCTTGGCGAAGAGATCACCAAATCGGTGCTCGCCCATGGAGGCAGCGTCGTCATCAACTACTATAGAAGCAGGGAACGCGCCCAAGCCATCGCCGACGCCCACCCAGGCAAGGCATGGGCCATCCAGGCGGACGTGACCGACCGCGCGTCGGTGGACGGGCTTTTCGCCGAGGCGGAACGATCGGCGAGGCGTCCGATCACCAGCGTGGTCAACAACGCCTTGGTGGACTTCTCGTTCGATGGCGATGCTCGTCCGAAGGCCGAAGATATCAAATTCGAGCGGTTCGACCAGCAGTTCCGTGGTGCCGTGGGAGGTGCCTTGAACGTGATCCAAGCTGCACTGGATGGTTTTGACCGCAATGGCGGCGGACGAATCGTGAACATCGGTACGAACCTGTTTCAGAACCCCGTGGTCCCATATCATGACTACACGGCCGCGAAGGCCGCGCTGCTGAGCCTGACTCGCACCTTCGCGGCTGATCTGGGGCCGAAGAACGTCACCGTCAACATGGTCTCAGGCGGTTTGCTGCGTGTGACGGACGCCAGTGCCGCGACTCCCGAGGCGGTGTTCGATGGTATCGCGGCAGGTACGCCGCTCGGCCATGTGACCACGACCGCCGAATTCGCAGATGCGGCACTGCTGTTCCTGAGCCCGTTGTCTCGCGCGGTGACCGGCCAGAACCTCGTGGTCGATGGCGGACTCGTCAAGGATTGACCAGCTCATAATCCATTAAAAAGGGGCATGTAAAATAAGTGGGCTCATCCATCAGGAAGAGCCCACTAAATGAATCAGTCCATATGAACGGCATCTCACGGATGCGAGACAACTCCCTTCTTGCTGATTTCTCCTAGCCATTCAAGAGATGGCTTCGGTAATCGCTCGAACGTGTTCTTATCCCAACCAACAAGACCGAATGTAGGCGTGAACGAGCCCCACTCGTAATTGTCCAGCAGCGACCAGTGCAGGTAACCAAGAACGTCGATTCCCTCCTCCATTGCGGAATGTAATCCTGCCAAGGCATCAAACGTATAGTCAATGCGACGAGAGTCGTTCGTCGAGGCAAGCCCGTTTTCGGTAACGAATATCGGCGTCTGTCGGGCGACTTCCCATGTATGCCGCACAGCTATGCCGAGAGCCGGAGGGAAGTATTCCCAACCTGTAAGGGTACGTTCCACCTCATCAGCAACTGGCACCGGACCATCTTTGCCGATAAAAGTGCGCAGGTACGCTTGCACGCCGACGAAATCATCACCTGCGGCCGCTTCCGTGAAGAAATCTTCTCGCGGGTATTGATTCATTTCGGATTCGCAGCCGGGCATCGCATGAAAAGCCTGGCATGCGATGGTCCATCCTGACTTTACTTTTGGCAAGGCAGTCAGAACGTTGCGGGCCTTTCGATGCGCTTTCACGAGCATTTCCGAAATCTTTGGATCGGGCTCGGGCAAAGTATGCATCGGCGTCCGGTTTTAGCCAGCCTCCCCTGTTGGCGAACCATCTGAGGGAAGTACAAGGCAGGCTGACAGAGCTCGCGCCATATGCTTTTCCCGGTGAAGAAACGCCCGAACGGGCCGAAAAGCCAAGGAATACCGAAGCGCGCTGCACGAACACCAACATCTGAGGGACGGATACGATCCATGGTTGTACAACATGCCTCCCTAGCGCATCACGGATGGCATGACGATCTGGTTTAAGAGCTCGTTATATGAGCGTGAGGACCCCTAGCTGTTCGACACGGATGAGGAAACCGTGGCAAGAATCACGTCATCGGGGAGCGAACGCTACGAAGTGTTCGCATACGAAAATGACGTCATCCACGAACAGTACCCGAACGCCGCAATGGACGCCGCCGCAAAAGCCATCCACCAGCATTTGGACAAGATCATGGATTCTCGGGAACGCACGGACCTGATCCACGAGAACCTATGCAACGTAGCCAAGGAGGACCTGAAGATAACCAGCTCGCCCACACCCTCAAAACAAGAAATACTTAAATCCTCAGAACCGCAAAGGCACACAATCTCTCGAAAACCGCATTCCGTCAACCGAAAAGCAGGATGCACAGACTCTCCATACCAAACGTAAGACATTGAGCTATAATCGTCTTACAACAATCAGCAAAAGATGGAGGTCGAGATGACCATGACTTCAGTAACGGTCCGCGTGGACGACGCCACGAAAAAACAGGCTACGGACATCGTGGAGGATCTTGGACTTGACCTGTCCAGCGTGACTCGCGCGTTCTACCGGCAGATCGTCAGGGAGAACCGTATCCCGCTCAGCCTATCGAGGCAATCCATTCCGGCTGAGACCCTTGATGCGCTCGACGAGGTGCGCGAGAAGGCAGGGAAGGTTCCCCCGCGCTTCAAGACCGCCGATGAAATGTTCGAATCGCTGGGAATCTGACCGTGCTGCAGATCGAATACACCAAAGCGTTCCAACGGGACATCAAACGACTGAAACGTAGGCATGCCGATTTTTCGGACTTGAAGGAAGTCATTCGGCTTGTCGCCGAGGATACCGACACAGCAAAGGAGACGTTGCGGCGTCGCCACCGCGCACACAGGCTACAGGGTGGCGACTGGGACGGCGTTATCGAATGCCATGTCGGCAACGCCGGCAACTGGCTCGCCATATGGATCAAAGAAGACGGCACCGCCTGGTTCCTGCGAACGGGAACGCATGCCGAAATCCTCGGTAGATGATGACATACGCGTTCCGGCATATCAATCGAACATCAAGAGGCAAAACAACATTGGGTGCGCATCGGTCTTGACAGGCGTGCGGGGACGCAGAGTAACCTACAATCTGGTGGATGGCAAGGTACTGAGCTCCCACGTAACGGCACATGCGCCAGATGGGTTTTCAAAGAGAAAGCCGCGGCTGGAAATCTCCAACCACGGCTGTTCATCAATCCGGTGCCCCCGGTGGGACTCGAACCCACACTGTACAGATTTTGAGGCTGTCTCCTCTACCAATTGGGATACAGGGGCTTTCGCACAACTTAATTATGTTAACACAGAAAAGATGATTTTGCAAAGTCCTTGAGCGGTCGGCGTTTCGCACCATGTGCAACACCTTGATCGCAACCTGTCGCAGTCTGCAAATCGGCAACATATCAACATCATCCAAAAACAACGGGAGGGCTTCCATCCAAACGGACGGAAGCCCTCCTATTCGCTAATCAGTCAGTCACTGACCGAAATGCATCTCAGTCGCAAGCACCAACGGTGTGGACGTAGATGGAATCGGTGCGACCCGGCTGGTGCTCGCCCTGGGCGGAGCTCAGCACAACGATCTTGTCACCATCGGTGACCTTGCCGGCATCCTTCAGAATCTTATCGGTGAAGATCATCAGGTCCTTACGGGACTTGTCGTGGTAATCCTCATCAAGCAGGAAGGACTCGGTGCCCCAAGACAGAGCCAGCCAGTGATAGGTGTGCTCGTTGTTGGTGATGCCATAGATCGGGGTGGCCGGGCGTTCGCGGGACACGCGGTGCACGGTGGAACCGGTCTGGGTGTAGGCAACGATGGCCTTGGCGTTCAGCTTGTCAGCCAGATCCACAGCTGCGGAAGACACGGCGCCGGTGGAAGACATATCCAGGTTCTTCAGTTCCGGGATACGGTCGAAACCGTGCTCGGTGGCGAAGGAGGAGATGCGGCTCATGGTGCTCACGGTGACTGCCGGGTACTTGCCGACGGCGGTCTCGTTGGAGGTCATGGTGGCGTCGGCGCCGTCGAGGACGGCGTTGGCGCAGTCAGATGCCTCTGCACGGGTCGGGACCGGAGAATTGACCATGGAGCCAAGGACTTCGGTAGCCACGATGACCGGCTTGGCGTACTGACGAGCCAGCTCGATGCAGCGCTTGGTAGCCAGCGGAACCTCTTCCAGCGGGCACTCGACGGCCATATCGCCACGGGCGACCATGATACCGTCGAAGGCCTTGACGATCTCTTCAAGGTTCTCAAGAGCCTGCGGCTTCTCGATCTTTGCGACGACCGGGATGCGACGGCCTTCCTCGTCCATGATCTCGTGGGCGCGGTCGATGTCGGTGGCGAAACGCACGAAGGACATGGCGATGATGTCGGCGCCGGTGCGGATAGCCCAACGCAGATCGGCTTCATCCTTCTCGGTCAGAGCCGGCAGGGACACCGCAACACCCGGCAGGTTGATACCCTTGTGGCTGGAAACCGGTCCGGCCACGACAACCTTGGTGTACACGTTGTTGCCCTCGACCTTGGTGACCTCAAGACGGACCTTGCCGTCATCGATGAGAATCGGGTCGCCAGCATGGCAATCACCCGGCAGACCCTTGAAGGTGGTGGAGGTGATATGCTCGTCGCCTTCGATGTCGTCGGTGGTGATGACGAACTCCTGGCCTTCGGTCAGCTGGATCTTGTCTTCACCGTCGGCGTTCTTCTTAAACCAACCGCAACGGATCTTCGGACCCTGCAGATCAACCAAGGCTGCGACGTTGCGGCCGGTGGCCTTGGCGGCGGCGCGGAGGTTGTTGTAGACCTTGAGGTGGTCTTCCGGAGTGCCGTGGGAGCGGTTCAGACGAGCGACGTCCATACCTGCTTCGACAAGGCTGGTGATGCCTTCCAGGGACTCGGTAGCTGGACCGATGGTATCTACGATCTTGGCTTTACGCATGAATGCCTGCCTATTCTTGTTGATATTGATTTGGGATCTGACGACCCTGTTTCCAACCGACCAGTCTACTAGCAAAAAGCGCTCACTTCCACCCTGAAACGAGGCGTGTTGTGAGCGCTCACATTTTTTGCTAAAAAGAAACCGCATGTTTCCATGCGGTTTCTCAAATCGTCACTTTTCCTTTGCTTCGATGGCACGCATCTTCAGCACGCTGGCCAATGCGGCACCACCAATCGCCACAACGATCACCGCTAAAGATAGCCATGTAGGCACTTCAGGCACCCAAGCGATCGGTTGACCGCCATTGATGAACGGCAACGAATTGCCGTGCAATGCCTCCATAATGAGCTTGACGCCAATGAAGCCCAGCACCACGGAAAGTCCAAGCGGCAGATACACCAGCTTGTCGAGCAGCTCGCCAAGCAGGAAGTACAGCTGCTGCAAACCGAGCAACGCGAACACATTGGATGTGAACACGATGAACGGATCCTTCGTCAAACCGAAAATCGCAGGAATGGAATCAAAGGCAAACATCACATCGGTGGTGCCGATGGTCAGAAAGACGATCAGCATCGGAGTCCAATACTTGGCACCATTTTTGACGGTACGCAACTTTTCTCCGTCATACTCATCGGTGATCTTGATGACCTTGCGCAATGCGCGAATCAAGCCATTCTCATGATATTCCTCATCTTCATCTCCCCCAGTGACCAACTTGATGGCGGTGACGATAAGAAATGCGCCGAACAGGAAGAACACCCAGGTGAAGCGGGAGATAATGGCCGCGCCGATGAGGATGAACACGCCGCGCAACACCAATGCGATGGTGATACCGATGGACAGCACGAATTTCTGCAGCTGTTTTGGCACCGCAAAATTCGACATAATAATGACGAAGACGAATAGATTGTCAATACTCAGCGAATATTCCGTAAGCCAGCCCGAATAAAATTCGATGGCCGGTTTCGATCCCGCAAAGAACCACATAAGTCCGCCGAAGATCAACGCCATGACCACAAAGAACGCGATATGCTGCACGCATTCCTTGGTGGAGGGCACATGGGGCTTACGTCCGATGATGAACAAGTCGACCACGAAGAAGACGGCAAGCACCGCGAACGTGGCGATTTCAAAAACAAGTGGTGTTTCAGCCATAATCCACTATGGTACGGATGCCGTATGACCAGTCGAGAACTATTTGCTCGCCTCCGTCATCTGCCGAAGTTCCTTTTTCAGGTCACGGATCTCGTCACGCAAACGAGCTGCAAGCTCGAATTGCAGTTGTTCGGCGGCGGTATGCATCTGCTCGGACAGTTGCCGAATGAGATCAGCTAGATCCTGCGCGGGCAGTCCGGCCTTGAGAATCTCCTCATGCCGTCTGTCGGATTCCTCCTTGCTGGTGGCAGGCACGCCAAGATGAGAATTGCCGGCTTTGTCCGCGTTGCGGTATCCGGTACCGAGCAATGTCTGGGTGTCGACGTCCTCTTTGGCAAGCATGTCGTTGACATCGGAGATCTTCTTGATGAGCGGCTTCGGATCGATGCCGTGTTCCTTGTTGTAGGCGATCTGGATGTCACGACGGCGATTGGTCTCGTCGATGGCCTTGTGCATGGCTTCGGTGATATCGTCCGCATACATGATGACGGTGCCGGACACGTTTCTTGCGGCACGTCCGATAGTCTGAATGAGCGAACGATAGGAACGCAGGAAACCTTCCTTGTCCGCATCAAGAATGGCGACCAATGACACTTCCGGCAAATCTAGACCTTCGCGCAGCAGGTTGATGCCGACGATGACGTCGATTTTGCCTTCGCGCAGTTCGCGCAGCAATTCTACGCGTCGCAGGGTGTCCACATCGGAGTGCAGGTATTCGACTTTGATGCCACGCTCCAGAAGATAATCCGTCAGATCCTCAGCCATCTTCTTGGTAAGTGTGGTGACGAGCGCACGCTCGTTTCTGTTCACACGGTCCTTGATCTCCGCAAGCAAATCATCGATCTGCCCGTCAACCGGGCGCACGTCAATCTGCGGGTCGACAAGACCGGTCGGACGGATGATTTGTTCGACGACTCCATCGCTCAGACCAAGTTCATAATCACCCGGCGTTGCCGACAGATATACCGTCTGGCCGACGCGTTCCTGGAATTCCGGCCATTTGAGCGGTCGGTTGTCCATCGCCGAAGGCAGACGAAAGCCATGTTCGACCAACGTGCGTTTGCGACTGGCATCGCCTTCGTACATGGCTCCGATCTGCGGCACGGTAACATGCGACTCGTCAATGACGAGTAGGAAATCGTCAGGGAAGAAATCCAATAACGTATGCGGCGGCGTGCCCGGCTCACGTCCATCGAAATGCCTTGAGTAATTTTCCACTCCAGAGCATACGCCAACTTGGGAAAGCATCTCCAAATCGTACGTGGTGCGCATAGTGAGACGTTGTGCCTCAAGTTCCTTGCCTTGTTTGCGCAGTTCAGCGGTACGTTGATCAAGTTCCTGCTGAATGGTAGACAACGCTCGCTCCATACGTTGCGGCCCTGCCACATAGTGCGATGCGGGGAAAATATGGACTTGCGGTTGATGCCCGATCACATCTCCGGTAAGTGGATGCAGGGTGGAAATACGGTCGATTTCATCACCGAAGAATTCGATACGAATGGCCAGTTCCTCATATACGGGGATGATTTCGACGGTATCACCACGCACGCGGAAAGTACCTCGGGTGAAGGCGATATCGTTGCGCTTGTACTGCATGGCAACGAAAGTGCGCAGCAAGTCGTCACGGTCGATCTGCTGGCCTTCCTCGAGAAACAGCATACGCCCAGCGTATTCCTCAGGCGTGCCCAAGCCATAGATGCAGGAGACAGTGGCCACGACCACGCAATCACGACGCGTCAGCAGGTTCGCCGTGGCCGCATGACGAAGCCGCTCCACATCGTCATTGATGTTGGAATCCTTTTCAATATACGTATCGGTTTGCGGAATATAGGCTTCCGGCTGGTAGTAGTCGTAATACGAAACGAAATAGCTCACCGCATTGTCTGGCATGAGTTCACGGAACTCGGCGCACAGCTGCGCTGCCAACGTTTTATTCGGTTCAATGATCAACGTCGGGCGTTGCAGACGTTCAATAAGCCATGCTGTGGTGGCGGTTTTGCCAGTTCCGGTGGCGCCCATGAGCACCACATCGTTCTCACCGTTTTCAATGCGTTCCGCAAGCTCTTCAATCGCCTTGGGCTGGTCGCCGCTCGGCTTATATGGCGATTTGACCACAAACGGTTTATCCACGCGTTCGATGTTGAATCCCATGCCTACCTCGCTTCCGTGTGCCATTGTTTCATCAGCATATCAATATGCTCGAACATTTGTTCCAACGGCTGTGTGGAATCGATGATCTCATCGGCAATGGCAAGACGCTGTTCCACACTGGATTGATGGTTCACACGATTCCATGCCTGGCTTTCGCTCATGCCTCGCGTTGCCATCATTCTGCTGACCCTCACCTGTTCAGGCGCTTCAACAGTCACGATATGGTCGAATTCAAAAGGAATGCTGTCAATTACTTCGGCGAGTAACGGTATGTCATGCACTACTACTGCTTGGCAATCAACTTCAACAGCCTCATGTTCGAGTTGCACTGCAAGTTCATAAATCAGTGGATGCTCGATTCTGTCCAGCATCTTACGTTTTCGTTCCGCATCAGCGCCGGAAAACACATGCTCTGCCATCCACGCTCGATTGAGCTCGCCTCGATCGGTCAAAGCATCGGAGCCGAAACATTCCGCTATACGCTGAAGACCAATGCTGCCTGGTTCCACCACTCGACGCGCAAGCAGATCATAATCGACAAGTACTGCACCAAGCTCACGCAGCTTTGCAGATACCGTGCTTTTGCCAGCCGCTATGCCGCCGGTCAATCCTATTCGAATCACCACAACCGCCATTGTAATGCGCTTCGCATGCACGCTTGCCATACACATACGAAAAGACCCCAAACCTGAATCAGGAACGGGGTCTTTTCTAAGATCTAGCCTGAGCCGGATTGAATCCTAGCTCAGGATACAATCACTTGCCGAGCAGCTGGTCGCGCAGAGCGGCAAGCTGGTCGGAGTCGGCGAGGGTGCCGGCGGAAGTATTCTCGGAGGAGTAGTTGGAAGACACCTCTTCGACCTTCTCTTCCTTCGGAGCCTGACCATCTTCAGCGGCGGAAGCTTCAGCGTTCTCGAGCTCCTTGGCCACAAATTCCTTGTGCTGCTCCCACAGATCGTGAGCGGCGGCGTACTGGGACTCCCACTCCTCACGCTGCTTCTCGTAACCAGCGATCCACTCGTTGGTTGCCGGGTCGAAGCCTTCCGGATACTTGTAGTTGCCCTGCTCGTCGTACTCTGCCGGCATGCCGTACAGAGCCGGATCGAAGTCCTCGGAAGCCGGATCGACGGAATCGTTGGCCTGCTTGAGGGACAGGGAGATGCGGCGACGATCGAGATCAACGTCGATTACCTTGACGAACACTTCTTCGCCCGGCTTGACGACGGTCTCCGGGTTCTCCACGTGGCGGTTGGCCAGCTCGGAGATGTGCACGAGGCCTTCGATTCCGTCTTCGACGGAGATGAAGACACCGAACTGAACGATCTTGGTGACCTTGCCCTTGACAATCTGGCCAGGAACGTGGGTGCGAGCAAAACGCTGCCACGGATCTTCCTGGGTGGCCTTGAGGGACAGGGAGATGCGCTCACGATCGAGATCAACGTCGAGCACCTCGACGGTGACCTTGTCGCCGACCTTGACAACCTCAGACGGGTGGTCGATGTGCTTCCAAGACAGCTCGGAAACGTGGATCAGGCCGTCAACACCGCCCAGATCAACGAATGCGCCGAAATTGACGATGGAGGACACGACGCCTTCGCGAATCTGGCCCTTCTTGAGCTGGGACAGGAAGGTCTCGCGAACTTCGGACTGGGTCTCTTCGAGGTACTGGCGACGGGAGAGCACCACATTGTTGCGGTTCTTGTCGAGCTCGAGGATCTTGGCCTTGATGGTCTGGCCGATGTACGGGGACAGGTCGCGGACGCGACGCATTTCGACCAAGGATGCCGGCAGGAAGCCACGCAGACCGATGTCGACGATGAGACCACCCTTGACAGCTTCGATAACGGTGCCTTCGACAACGCCATCGGCTTCTTTGATCTTCTCGATGTCGCCCCAAGCACGCTCGTACTGCGCACGCTTCTTGGACAGAATCAGACGGCCTTCCTTGTCTTCCTTAGTGACGACAAGAGCCTCAATAGTGTCGCCGACCTCGACGACTTCGTCCGGATCAACGTCCTTCTTGATGGAAAGCTCGCGGGAGGGAATGACACCCTCAGTCTTGTAGCCGATGTCGAGCAGGACCTCGTCATGATCGACCTTGACGACGGTACCTTCGACCAGATCACCATCACCGAAGTTCTTGATGGTGGAATCGACTGCCTTGATGAAGTCCTCTTCGGTGCCGATGTCGTTGATGGCGACCTTGGCGACTTCGTTATTGTTCTCTGCCATTAATTTGGTTTCTTACAAATAGTGGGTGGATAAAATCGGTCTTCAATTATGTGCATGCAATGTAACACACGCAAGGCGTAAGTTTACATGGGACCATGCACAAAAAAGACGTGTCACAACACGCGACACGCCCGAAATCATCTCACATCGTGTATAAAGCGCAATTACAGCTGACGCTCGGCCATCTCGACCACATTCTCCAACAACATGGCACGGGTCATAGGACCGACACCACCCGGGTTCGGTGTATATGCCGAAACCTTCTCGTAGCAGGCTTTGTCAACATCGCCTTTCACGCGATAGCGGCCAGCCTCCTCGTCAAACACACGGGAAACGCCGACATCGACCAGCACCGCGCCTTCCTTGACGTCTTCCGGCTTGACAAAGCCCGCGGAACCCATGGCCGCAATAATGACGTCGGCCTCGCGCATATGCTTGCGCACATCCTTGGTGCCTGTGTGGCACAGCGTGACCGTGGCGTTCACCGCCTTGCGCGTCAGCAAAAGACCAACCGTACGCCCGATGGTGATGCCTCGACCGAGCACGCAGACCTCTTTGCCGTCGAAGTCGATGTCATAGGCATTCAGTAGTTCGATCACGCCTCGCGGAGTACACGGCAGCGGCGTGGTGATGTCACCTCGCGCATGCAGCACAAGTTCGCCAAGATTGTACGGATGCATGCCATCCGCATCCTTCTTGGGGTCGATCAGATCAATGATGGCGTTTCCGTCAATACCTTTCGGCAAAGGCAGCTGCACGATATAGCCCGTGCAGGCAGGGTCAGCGTTAAGTTCCTGCACGGCTTCAGCAATCTGTTCGAACGTTGCGTCGGCGGGCAACTCCTTCCGAATGGAGTTCACGCCGATTTCAGCGCAATCGGTGTGTTTTCCAGCAACATATTTGACGGAGCCGGGATCGGAACCAACCAAAATGGTGCCAAGGCCGGGGTTAATCCCCCGCTCTTTCAACGACGCGACGCGCTCGGCGAGATTCGCTTTCACCTGCGCGGACACCATCTTTCCATCGATTTTCACTGCCATGCCGGCCACTCCCCTCTTTACTGGATTGCTGTTGTATTGGCATTTGCATGTATCGTAGGCTATCTTGGTTTCAGTCGTAAGTCGCACACGTATTTATGAGATGAACACGATTAAGGCGGTTCAGGAAGAGGGCAACTGATATGCGCTTGCACAAACGTTCTTCGTTACGCGCTTTTGCCGCAGGACTCGCGCTTTGCATGACGTTCGGCACGACAGCATGCTCCGGAGAATCCTCTTCGCAGAACGATGATGCTTCCGCCGATTCCGGTGCCCAGACCGAACAGATCACGCCGATCGAGGTGGTCGCCTCGGTCAACCAGTGGGGATCTCTCGCCGAGCAGATAGGCGGCGTTCACGTGAAAGTCACGTCGATTCTGTCTTCGACCGATGTTGACGCGCATGATTTCGAGCCAAAGACCGACGACATCGGCAAGCTTCAACAGGCGCAGGTCGCGGTGTCCAATGGCGCGGGCTACGATGCTTGGGCCGTCAGAAATCTCAACAAAGACACCGTTTCCGTTTCCGCGGCACAGATGGTCGGTGCCATCGAGGGCGACAATCCGCATCTGTGGTTCTCCAGCGACGCCCGTAACGCTATGGCCAAGGAATTGGCCGACACGTACAGCCGCATCATGCCCACGCAAAAGAAGTATTTCAGTAACAAACTCACCGCGTGGAACAGACGAGAAAAGAAAATAGAGAAGGACATGAAGGCGTTCAGCGACACACATAAGAACTCCTCCTATGCCGCCACCGAACCCGTCGCCTACTATCTGCTCAGCGACATGGGGTTCACCGACAACACGCCGGAGGGATACCTACAATCGACAGGCACAGGCTCTGAACCAACCCCTGACGATCTTCAGGAATTCCAGGAATTGCTGGAAAAACATAAGGTCGACGTGCTTATCAACGATACGCAATCCGCAAGCGACGCCACGAACACGCTGACCGGCACCGCTTACAAATCTGATGTTCCCGTACTTGACATCAGCGAACAGATGCCTTCCGACTGCAAAAGCCTGACATCGTGGATCAGATCACTCATCCTCTCGCTGAACGACATGTTCGCCGAGCAATCCGACGCCAACACCAGTTCCAACGCCGACTCGGGAAGTACGGATTCGACGGATCCTGCGAATTCCTCCGCTGCCGACGATTCGCAAACGGCGAATGAATCGAATGATGAATCAAACGACGCCCCGCAGCCAAATCCGAGAAAATAACCCTTCAGCATCATCTTCAAAGACCGTTTCACCGTTCGATCGAACGTGAGACGGTTTTTTTCTTGCTTATGAAGGTTTCTGACATCGTCTTGGGATTTCTTCAACGAGTCGCTTTGGATGCCGGCCTGCATCGCCCTTATTGAGAATGATTGTCAACACCATTTGCGAGTATGTACGTACATTCAAACCAAGGAGAAGCCATGCACGACGAGACACATGCCTGCATCGAATTCGATGACGCCTGCGTCAAGCGAGGCGATCGCGTCATCTGGCAACATGGCACGTTCAGCATTCCGCAAGGCTCGGTAACCGCAATCGTCGGCACCAACGGCGCCGGCAAGACCACGATGATGAAGGCCGAGCTGGGACTGATCCCGACCGCGCACGGCAGCATCAGGGTGCTCGGCCAGCCTGCAGGTTCCGCGAACAGCCGCATCGGCTATGTGCCGCAAAGCTACGCTTCCGACATCGAATCGAACATCACCGCGGAACAGTCAGTGCTCCTCGGCCTGACGGGAACCAAATTCGGCATCCATCCCGTCACCAAAGCACTTCGAGACAAGGTCCGCAAGGCCATGGACTTCGTCGGCCTGCAAGACAAAGCGAACTACCGTCTGTCCGAGCTTTCGGGCGGACTGCGCCAAAGGGTCGCCATCGCGCAGGCGCTCGTGGATGATCCAAAACTGCTGATGCTCGACGAACCCCTCGCCAATCTTGATTTGGCAAGCCAACGCGCCACCGTGCATGTGCTCGCCAAACTCAACCGCGAGCTCGGCATGACCATTCAGGTGGTGGCGCACGATCTCAACATGTTGCTGCCGATCCTTACCGGAGCCGTCTATCTGCTTGACGGGCATCCGCACTATGCAGGCATGAATGAGGTGCTGGATTCCCATCTACTCACGCATTTGTATGGCACGACCGTACAGGTGGTCACCACTCCGCAGGGAGATATGTTCGTGACGCCAAGCGAGGACGAGCCTGAAAACATGAGCATCGATGCGCATGCTCCAGAAGAAATCGCGCAATTTCACCATCACAGCCATACCACACAGGAGGACTGAGCATGGACGGCACCATATTCGCTTTCGACCCGGATTGGGTTTCCACGCTCAACGCCCCATTCATGACGAACGCGTTTCTTGCCGGCCTGTGCATCGCATTGGCGGCCGGCGTGATGGGTTATTTCACCATCGCCAGACATTCCACGTTCGCAGCCCACGCCTTAGCGCATATCGGACTGCCAGGCGCCACCGGAGCCGTATTGCTCGGCCTGCCTGTTTCCGCAGGTCTTGGCGTGTTCGCTCTCGGCGGAGCACTGGTGATCGGTGCGCTCGGCAAGAAGGCTTCACAACGTGAGATCGCCACTGGAACCGTGCTCGCCTTCGCCACCGGCCTTGGCTTGTTTTTCGCACGTATGTCAAGTTCGGCCTCACAACAGATGCAGTCGATTTTGTTCGGATCGATTCTGACGATTACCGACGGTCAGATCATTGGCTTTGCGATTTTCGATGTGCTGCTGTTGGCGGTTCTGGCCGTTATTTATCGTCCATTGTTATTTAGTTCGCTCGATGAGCAGGTAGCGCAGGCAAAAGGCGTGCCCGTCGGTTTTATGAATATCTGTTTTATGGCGATTATGGCCGGCGTCATCACAATTGCAGTTCCAGCAGTTGGCACATTGTTGATTTTCGCATTGGTGATCACTCCCGCCGCCACCGCCAACATCATTGCCCGCTCACCATTCAAGGCGATAGTCGTCGCCACGGTAATCTGCCTGATTTCGATTTGGGGAGGACTGGTGCTTTCCACCATGTTCCCAGCTCCCCCAAGCTTCATTATTGTAACGATTTCAACGCTGTTCTGGACGATTGCGAAAGCGGTTGAGTCCTTCAAAAGGAAATAACGAAACAGCCGTAAGGAAAAGAACTCAGGCTTCCTGACGTACCGGCTCGACCGGCTCGACCAAAGCATTGGCGATTGCGGCGACGCCTTCGCCGGAACCAGTGAATCCCATACCATCCGTAGTGGTGGCGGTTAACGACACGTCACAGCCCACAGCCTCGGACAACGCTCGCTCGGCCTCTTCCCTACGTTTACCGATTTTCGGCCGATTGGCGATCACGACCACACTGGCGCTCGACGGCCTCATGCCATGTTCGTTCAGATAGTCGACCGTGGTCCGCAGCATCTCGACACCATGTTTGCCGGCGCCGTCGGACTGCGAGCCGACACCGAACAAAGTGCCGATATCGCCAAGACGCGCTGCAGAAAGCAATGCGTCAATCAACGCATGTGCCACGACGTCGCCATCCGAATCACCCTCGATACCATTGCCATCCCAACACAAACAGGCAAGCCACAACGGCTTGCCTGCATCACGGGATGCGAATCGATGAGCATCAAAACCCTGACCGATACGCATGAAAACGCCTTACTTCTTCTTAGACTTCTTACCTTCGGCTTCGACTCGAGCCAACGTATCCGTAGCGGCTTCCTCAGGAGCCTCGGTATGATGTTTCTCATCGCCAGGCTGAGCAGGCTCATATCCGAGGTTCACATCCAGCAGACGCTGGGCTTCGGCTTCATCGAGTTTTTCAGACAGGGAAATCTCCGAGGTCAGAATGCTGCGGGCCTTGGTAAGCATACGCTTCTCACCTGCGGACAGACCATGCTCGTCGACATCACGCTGAGCGAGATCGCGCACCACTTCGGCGATCTTATTGACGTCGCCAGTGGCGATCTTCTCGACGTTCAGCTTATAGCGACGAGACCAGTTCATCTCCTTCTCAATGATTGGAGTACGCAAAATCTCGAATACTTTGGCTACTTCGTTGGCGTCGACGATGTCTCGCACGCCAACTTTCTTAGCATTGTCGACCGGAACGTTGATGACCAGACCGTCAGACGAAAGCACCGACAGCTGCAGATATTCGCGGGTGATTCCCTTGACTGTCCGTTCGGTGATGGCCTCCACCTTCGCAGCGCCGTGACGTGGATAGACGACCATGTCGCCGACTTTGTAACCCATGAATCCTCCGTGAAAAGCTTACACAAAACCCGAATTATTGTGCCATCAGGGGTGGACTTGACCAAAAACGCTTGAAAAAACGAAAAAATAGGCGCGACACGGGCCACTTTTCTTGCATTTCGTGCTTACACTTTTGCCATGGCTACAGAATCCAAGATCAATGAAGATGTCGTTGCTGTTCCTGTTTCCCAGGGAACACTGGATGCAGTAAGCAACGGTACGTTTTACAATCCTCACGAGGTGCTCGGTGGACACCTCGGCTCCGGCAAGCATGCGGATGTCGTCACGATCCGCGTCTTGCGTCCGCTGGCAAAATCCGTGACGATCCTCACTGAACAAGGTCAAACACTCGCAATCCATGAATACAATGGTGTCTTCATGGCACTCGTTCCCGCTGTCGCCACCGATGATGGCTACGGCGTGCCGGATTACCGCATTCGCACCGAATATGAAGACGGTTCCGTTGTTGTTTCCGACGATTCCTATCGTTATCTGCCGACCATCGGCGAGATGGACATGTATCTGTTTGGCGAAGGACGCCACGAGCGCCTGTGGGATGCGCTTGGCGCGCATGTGCTCCGCTACGACGACCCGATGGGTTCCTCCGAAGGCGTAAAGGACGAGCAGGTGATCGGCACCGCGTTCACCGTGTGGGCTCCGAACGCCCACGCAGTGCGCGTGGTCGGCGACTTCAACGGCTGGAATGGCCGTGCCCACGCCATGCGTGAACTCGGATCCTCCGGCATCTGGGAACTGTTCATCCCGGGCATCAGCGCTGGCGAGATCTATAAGTATGAGATTCTCAACGCCAACAATGAGTGGACCATGAAGGCCGATCCGATGGAACGCTCCCATGAGATTCCGCCGCGTACCGGATCCATCGTGGTCGAGTCCACCCATGAGTGGAATGACGCCGATTGGCTAGCCGAGCGTGCGGCCAAAGACCCACATAACGGCCCTGTCAGCATCTACGAGGTGAATGCCTCCAGCTGGCGCAAGGACGTGAACGACTACCGCGAACTCGCCGACAAGCTGGTTCCCTACGTGCAGAAGGAAGGCTTCACGCACGTGGAGTTCATGCCGCTGGCGGAGCATCCGTTCTCTGGCTCTTGGGGCTATCAGGTAACCGGTTACTACGCGATTGATTCACGTTTGGGAGGTCCGGACGACTTCAAGTATCTCGTTGAGAAACTGCACGAAGCCGGCATCGGCGTGATTATGGATTGGGTTCCGGCCCACTTCCCGAAAGATGCGTTCGCACTGGGTCGCTTCGATGGCACGCCGCTGTACGAGGATCCGGATCCGACGCGTGGCGAGCACCCAGATTGGGGCACGTACGTGTTCAATTTCGGGCGCCGCGAGGTACGTAACTTCCTAGTGGCCAACGCCTGCTTCTGGCTGGATGAATTCCATATCGACGCTCTCCGCGTGGACGCGGTCTCCTCCATGCTGTACTTGGATTACAGCCGCGAGGCCGGCCAGTGGCATCCGAACATCTACGGGGGCCGCGAGAATCTCGAGGCCATCGACTTCCTCAAGGAAGCCAACGCCACGGCATACAAGAACAATCCGGGGATCATGATGATCGCCGAGGAATCCACGGCATACCCGGGCATCACCGCGCCGACCGACGCAGGCGGCTTGGGATTCGGCCTCAAGTGGAACATGGGCTGGATGCACGACACCCTGCAGTACCTGCATGAGGAGCCGATCAACCGCAAATGGCACCACAACGAGATCACCTTCTCCATGGTGTACGCCTATTCGGAACACTATGTGTTGCCGATCAGCCATGATGAAGTTGTGTACGGCAAGGGTTCCGTGTTTGGCAAGATGCCGGGCAACGATTGGCAGAAGTATGCCGGTGTCCGTGCGCTGTTCGCCTACCAGTGGGCTCATCCAGGCAAGAACCTCACCTTCATGGGCAATGAAATCGCTCAGTATGGCGAGTGGGACCACGACGGCTCCATCGACTGGGATGCCCTTGAATGGCCCGATCATCAGGGCGTGCAGAAGCTTGTCGCCGACCTGAACGAGCTGTACAAGACATCGCCGGCATTGTGGAGCCAGGATTTCGATCCCGCAGGCTTCCAGTGGCTCACCAGCGATGACGCCGACCACAACACGCTCAGCTTCGTGCGTATCGGCAAGGATGGCGAGCAGATGGTCGCCATCGTGAACTTCTCCGGCGAGGCCTGGTCCGACTATCAGGTGCCGCTCACCAAGGGCGGAAAATGGACGGAAGTGCTGACCACGGACGACGAGATCTACGGCGGCTCCGGCATTCATAATGGCACGGTCGAAGCAGTCGAAGGCGAGTATCATTCACGAGATTGGTCCGCAAAGATCACCGTTCCGGCACTAGGCGCAGTATTCTTGAAGCCGGAACTCTGAGAAAGGCGGGAAGCTATGCTCAACTCATCAGCACAACCCACAGCGACTCCACGCACCGTTCTGGTGGTCGAAGACGAGCCGACACTGGCCACTGCCATTGCCCAACGCATCACAGCGGAAAGCTGGACGGCACGTGTGGCATCTGACGGTGCCAGCGCAGTTCAGGCCGCCGCGACCCTGCGTCCTGATCTGGTCATCATGGACATCATGCTGCCTGTGATGGACGGGCTTGAGGCCACGAAACGCATTGTGGCGGAGCGTCCTGTGCCAGTGCTGATCCTGACGGCACGAGACGACGAGGCCGATAAGGTCATCGGCCTCGGTGCCGGAGCCGATGATTACATGACCAAGCCGTTCTCCATGCGCGAGCTCATCGCCCGCTGCAAGGCGCTGCTGCGCCGTGTGGATCGCGCCAAGGTCATCGCCAAGAATTCCGAAAACGAGAAGCTTCTCGATTTCGGTTCCTTGGTCATCGATCCGGCGCAACGCATCGTCACCGTCAACGGCAAGCAGGTGCATCTGACTCCTACGGAATTCGATCTGCTGGCCACACTGGCCCGTAAGCCGAAGTCCGTACTCACCCGCGAGAAACTACTCGAAGAGGTGTGGGACTGGGTGGATGCCTCCGGCACCCGCACGGTCGACTCGCATGTTAAGGCGCTCCGTCACAAGCTCGGCTCGAAGACCATTCGCACCGTGCATGGCGTCGGTTACGCATTCGAACCGCCGGAACTCCAGGACTAATGATCAAGGAGCTATTGCGCTAAGATTCGGTAGTATGCGTGCTACTGATATGAAATCAGGGCGTTCGGTTAATCCATTGGAAACCGAACGCCCTATTGGTTTGTTTTCATCGCTCAAAGTCGAATTGAGCGTTCTTATCACCCTCTCCACCGCCATCGCGTTCATCATGGCGTGGTTTCTGCTCAAAGTCGGTCTGAGCGTATGGATCGCCATGCCAATCACCCTTGCCGTGGCTTTGGGCATCACCTACTTCTTCTCCAGAGGCCTCACCTCTCCCCTGCGCCAAATGCGTGACGCGGCCGAAGCGATGGCCGACGGCGACTACACCGTGCGCGTGCATGTCGATTCCAATAGTCGCGACGAAGTCGGGCAGCTTGCCCTCACCTTCAACGAGATGGCGGAAGAACTCCAGCATGCCGATCAGATGCGCCGAGATATGGTGGCCAATGTAAGCCACGAATTACGCACGCCGGTATCGGCACTGCAGGCCATGGTCGAGAACATGGCGGATGGCGTGGTCGAACCCACTCCTTCGAATCTGGAAAGCATCCTCAACCAAACGTATCGTCTATCCGACCTGATCGCGTTTCTGCTTGATCTTTCGCGCATGGAAGCCGGTGCGGCAAGCCTGCAGATCGAAATGTTCAATTTCGCGGATTTTCTCGATGAAACCGTTGAACCTTTGGAGATCGCCGACGCGGGGCATGCGCACGACATTGAAATGCATGTGCCCGACGATATCGAAATGGAAGGTGACCAAGACCGCTTGCGCCAACTGTTCACCAATATCATCGCGAACGCGCTCAAACATTCCGCAGACAACACCAAAGTGCTTATCGAAGCGCATGAAAACAAGGATTTCGGCACCATCGTCACGAATGTCGTCAATTTCGGCTCCCAGATTCCACAGGAGGCCCGTTCCGATATCTTCCGTCGTTTCGTCAAAGGAAAAACAGGACCGGGCACTGAATCGGGCGGAACCGGCCTTGGACTGTCAATCGCACGTTGGGCCGCCCAATTGCATGGCGGTTCGGTGAGTGTTGTCGACGATCCTCGCGGCGCCGATTTCGAAATCATCTTGCCGAAATATCATATTTCGGATGACGAATAAATATTTTTCTGCGATTATTACTTTGCTTGCATTGGCTCGTCCATCTGCTTTCCCGCCGGAGTGTGCGCCAGCGCGAGCACGGTAATAACCGTGGCACCGTTCTTCCGCATCGTCTCGACGCAACTGCGCATGGTCGCACCGGTCGTGACGATATCATCCACCAAAATCACCATCGTATTCTGCAATGAAACCGAAGAACGCACCGAAACGTGCCCTTTCAAGCGCTGCGAACGCTGTGCCGCGCCCTTGGTCTGCACTGATTTTCCTTTGATGCCCTTGTTTTCCAAGGCGTCGCATACCGTCACCTTGTAACCTGTTTGCCGTTGAAGAAAACTTGCCAGCCGTTTGACGATCGGTATCATGTGCCTTCGTCCTCGACGCCGCATCGAAGCGTGCGACGACGGTGCCGGAACCACGAAAACGGCACGGTAAGAGTTTTGTTTGTCGTGAATGAAATCAATGACGCCAGACGTTTCAGCAAGTCTGCATATGACTTCAGAAAACGGCCTGTCGCATTCCTCATCCCCATGGTCCTTCCATGCGAGAACCGCTTGTCTGACGGTGCCACGGTACCATCCGCATGCGAACCAGCTTCCCATCGCAACGCCATCGAAGGTCTGAGCGGAAGAACGGGAGAACAACGCCATGCAGTCTTCGCACAGCACGTCATCCGGCCTATCACAGCCGGCGCAGCCTCTGGGAAACAGCAAATCGGCAACCTGCGAACATGCCCTCGTCATTGAGTTCATACGCGGACTTCCACCCGGTTCTACCGTGACAGACTGGCGATGATTCCACCGCACAGTCTCACGGTATCGTTTGGGCAAGTGACCTTCACCGCCCTGGTACCGGCCCGCGCCGCAGGGTAATCATTGCCATCGGGATCCATACGGTCCCCTACGAATACGATCTGGTCCACCTCGATGCCAAGAATATCGGCCAATTCCCGGACCGCAAATGACTTGTCTACGTTTTTTTCGGAAATATCAACGCTGCTGGCTCCACCTGGACGCACCTCAAGATGCGGCAAATCGGCGGCGACGGCCCGCGCCAAACGATTTTTCTTCTCGTTGGTCGGATCCCATGCCTCCTTGGCCTCAATGGGTGCAAGCTGTCCCAATGCGGAGAACGTGATCTGGCTGCCGCGGTTTTCGATGCGCTCGCCCCAAACATGGGTGAGCCATATGTTCTGCTCGCGCGCATTGCGTTCCAACGATTCGTAGGCTTTCGCACGATCCTCTTCACTGAGGTCGTGGGCGAAGACCTGCATCCAATTCGCACCATCCCAACGATAGTATCGCGTGCCACTGGTCGGCATAAGATGCAGATTCGCCCGGTTTGCCTGCCCGGTCAGCCGTTCCACCACCTGGCTTTTCAGCAACGCGTACTTGCCTCCGGTGATCACCGCGACGTCGATCAGTGATGTCAATGCGGAAAAGCATTCGGCCATATCGTCCTTCATCGGTTTTTTTGACCTTGCCAGTGTGTTGTCAAGATCGAAGGCGATAAGTCGTGCCCCAGCGCACAAATCATCGATATTCACGTCATTCCAACAGGGCACGGAAATATCCGCCATGATCGTTCCTCCTATGTCGGTGCAATGAACAATATGGTATCGCATGATTCGTGCAAAGCCCTGATATGGTAGAGGCCATGTATCAATTGCCTTGGGAATCAACCGTGTATAGAAATCGCCATGGTCGTGGAACGAGAACACCGATGTTCGGTACGAGACTTCCACGGTATCGCACAAGAAGCGGCATGTTCGACGATATGCTGGTGGCGCAGATCCGCAGGCTCAACGATGCGTGGCCGGAACTAGTGGCGCCGGTGCAGTTTGCCGTCGAGGATGTGCCGCCATCCGACCCGGCGCCTTGGGAGGCCACCCCGCGTTTGGGGTCGCAGTCGTTTCCTGCCGAGCATGGCATACCGCCGCGCATAGTGCTGTATCGTATGCCTTTGCAGTCGCACGCGCGCAGCCGCATGGATCTCCAGTTCGCGATTCGAGACGAAGTGGTGTTGCGTCTTGCGGAACTGTATGGGCGCCGTCCTGAGGAGATCGACCCGGATTGGGGTATGTGATCAGCGCACGATGGTCATGTTCTGATTGGACCACACCTGTTCGCGGGCTTCCTTCAGATCAGTTGCGCTAATAATGGACATTCCGGCCAGCTTTGCATCCGAAACGTCCTTCTGGCTTACGCGGATGTTCCACACCATGGATTGATCCGGATCGGCGAGACTGACCGCGGCCACGTCTCCATCATTGATATCCGCCAATTCGACCGTAGTTGAAGCGCCAGCTCGGATGGTAAGGTCATTTTGATCCACGATATCGCCGTCTCCGTTATATGACGTCAATGTAGCCGTGCGATCGTCGTCCGATGTGTTGGTGACGCTCACTTGCGCTGTGGCATGGTCGGGAACGGCCATGGCGGAGACGTTCATTGGCACCGAGGCATTGACCAAAGCGAAATCAGCCTGATCGCCGTCTCCATCATTGGTGACTTTCGCAGCAGCCGTTACCGGCTCAGTGGCGTTGATGGTGAGGCCGGTCGCCGACTTGGGAACGGAACCCAAGTCGATGACCGAAACACGATTCGCCTCAAGCGTCTGTTGATTGGTGTTCTTCGTTCCTGTTCCGTCCGTCCAAGATACCGTGACGTCGGACTGCTGGGACGGATACACATACAGATTGACGTCGTCGCCTTCCGACAGTCCGTTAATCGCCAGCGTTTTCGCAGAAACATTGTTGGGAACCGCGTAATCCGACCCTTTCGAAGTCAGACCGTCCATTGCTATCGTGCGGACTACGGCAGCGACCGGAGTATCCGCACTGGACACGGTGACATACAGGGCATCCTGTTCGGAAGCCGCCGCGGCAAGGTTCAATATGGATTCCTTGCCCGCTCCCACCGTCAACGTCGAACCTGTAGACAACGCCAGAGCGCCGGCCTTGTCGGATCCCCAGACCTTGATGTTCACCGATGTGGCTTTGGCTGAAGGATTGGCCACAACCAGTTGTTGGGTTATGCCTGTTTTGGTGCCCGACACTATCAACGACTGCTTCAAAGCCGGCGTGACGCAGGAAGCCGCGGAAACGCCTTTCAAATCTCCATCAGAGGCCCAAGACATCATCGAGGAAGCCGCTCCCGTTCCATCGGAAGCCGACAACAAACGGGTGTTCTGCAACTGGGAACCGTCGTCGACCGTACCAGACGCAATAAAAACATCATCGTCCGATCCCTCATCATCCTTGTTCAGCACCAACGCCGAAGTGGTCTCATCAGCGCCAAGAAGTCCTACGGAGGAACGGAACACCGTGCCGAATGCCGTGTAACGCACCGACGATGCGATATTGCCGTTGGACGCCTGATATTCACTGTCACCATACGCATCGGTATCGGCAATCGTCATTCGCGCAGGGCAATACGTTTCCAGTTGGCGGGGGCTGACCGTACGAGACACGGACGAGCGTTGCGTCATCGGCGAATCGGCATGAATCCATGTCGGACGATATACCGCAGCCACAACCACCAATGCGACGATAACCAGCACCGACACAACCGCCAGCACCATACGCCAAACCGTTTTGGAACGGGAATGCTTACTCATGCTTCCTCCTGACCCTGACGCCTCATGCGCGGAAATGCAACCAAGCAGTACGCGGCAATAACAACACCCATGCACCACAGCCATGCTTGGCGCCAAACGCTCGACTCCGCCTGGCGATACCCCTTGCGGTCGATATGTTGCTTGGCTGTGTCTTGAATGGTAAGGCGATAGTACGTCCCCGCATCAGTGCTCACAACGTTCTGCGTACCATCGGAAGCGCTGATATTAGAGCTCAACTGGTCGGATATCTGCCTTTGCGCCTTGTCATCACCGGAACGCACCACATAGATGCCGCCGAATCCCAATTCGCTCAGATCGGTGACGGCATCGGAATCAGCATTCGACAATAGTTGAGCACAATCCTTCGCAATCGCCTTGCTCGCATCATCGGAACGTCCGAAAGCCACTTCGACGCGCTGCGCCGGAGAACTGTCAATCAAATCACCTCGACGGGTGCGCATCACACTGTAGCTGATGGAACCTGTGCTATCCGCACGTACGGCAAGCACACGCCTCGCCTCATCCTGCGCAAGAAAGTCGGAAGCGACGATCGGCAGTCCCGAATCGCTGGCAGCGACCGTGTCATGATCTCGCGTGATGAAATCGAAACCGGCACTCGTCACAACGGATGCGGCGATCAAGACGACCAGCACGATTCGCACGGCATGACCGGCAATAATGCCCTCAGAGGATCCATGATCCTCAATCCCAATATCACCGGCGGGCCGCTGCCACAGCATGACGAATCGTTGCACCGCACTACCGGCGACCATGCACACGCAAGACAGCAATCCCATCATCGTGAACGAAACACCTGGAAGCACGGAACCGGCCACGGCTCCGTCGGAGTCGACCGCAACCACAACCGCAGCGGAAAGCAGCGAAGTGGCTAAGCCCGCAACCGACACAACCCACATCATACGCGACACACGAAGCACAAACGGCAGGAACAGCGACACCGCAGCGAGAAGCACGATCAAAGCCAATATCGCCACAGCCGCATACTGCCATGCCTCACCTGATAGGGTAACGCCAAACGCACGGGAGACGATATCCGAAAGATTGACGATCATCGGACGCCCATCATGCGCCGACGACGGCAACATCACGCTACCGAAAATCTGACGCCAGGTACCAGCTCCCGCGTAACGCACCGCATTGACCAACGTCGGCGCGCATACGAACGCAGCCGGCAGCGGGATCAACAGCAAGGTCGTTCGATGAGAGCGCACAAGCATCAGGAACACAAGGAACGACAACATCAACGGCAGCAACAATTGCGGTTCGGAGGCCACAACGGGAATGAAGCATAACGCAGCAAGAGCGGCGGCCTGCACGGAAGCCTGAGGCTTGAGCAAATCCTCCGTTCGATACATGCCCACAGCTCGGAAAGAGAACGCGAAAGCCGCGGGGAGGAACACCATAACCGTTATCATCGCCACATCGGCATCGTTATATACGCTCATTGACAACGCTATGGCGAACCATGCCAATGCAGTCACGCAACGTACCGTATCAGAGCGGGTGAAGATTCCAGCCAAAGCCCAAAACGACAGCACCATCAACGGTGCGGACAGGAAAAACACCACAGCGACGGCGGTCGCCACATGCCCCGCTGTGAACACGGAAACCACCATGAGCACCAACAGCCATGGCGCACTCGGCGCGCTGACACCAGTTCCCGCGATATATGCCCACGATGTAGTGGCGGCACGGACCAGCTGGGCAAAGTCTGCGTCGGTAGGCAGCAATGTATGCGAATACATCGACGCGCCGGAGAGCACGCTACGGAACACATTCCAATACAGGAAGACGATCCAAGCGAACGCGATCAGCGCAGAAGTGAGGGCGAATCCCCATCTGCGCATCAGCCTTTTGCGCAGATGCGCCTTGGCGAGGGGGCTAAGAATCACCGTGCCACGCTGGTCGAGAAAGGCTCGCTTGCGATCGTTCCATTGTTTGATTTGTTGACGGCTCGCCTGCAATGCCGACAATGATTTCAGGGAAACCCTGCTTTGCTCGCGCAGCCTGGCACGAGCACGCCATGCGCCCGGCAGACAAAGCAGCGAACGCCACGGCAAAGCCAGCTCACAACAGGCATGGTACGGCTGCTTACGGGTGAGGCAGAGCACGGCCAAGCCCAGCGCCTTGATAATCGACCAGATCCACAGCAAAAGCCACCAGGAACGGTGCACATCCGTGTACGCATATTTCGTATTCGCTTCACGCTTCGCGAGATATGGATCGATGCGACCATCCTCGTCTTCGACCTGCTGGCCGCTTTTGGAGCGCACGCCTTCGAACCGTGCTCTCCTATGGGCAATCCGAGCCTGCGGCACCACCACCACACGACCTCCACCCAAGCAGATGCGCCGGCATAGATCCGTGGACTCGGCGAATGTGCCAAACCAGGAATCAGCGCCCTTCCACGTTCTCAAGCTGGCCAATGGAACCAACGCGCCGGAAAGCGAGACTGCCAGCACATCCTGCCGGCCATCATACTGTTCCTGATCGGGTTCCCCATCCACCACCAAAGATACGAGATTGTGATGCCCCGCATACAAGCCGACGTTATGCAGGCTCTTCGCCTGCCAATCCAGCTGTTTCGCGCCGAGCAAAGACGCCGTCGGCGTATTTCTCCAAGCATCAAGCAATGCTTCGAGGCATGACTCGTCAGCCGGCCTCGAGTCGTCGTGCAAAGTCCACAGTGCGCTGATCTGGGCGTCAAGGTCGATCTGCCGCATCGCACGAGACACGGCGTTCGTGAATGACGTCGCCCCTTTCACCCCTACCAGAACGACACGTATGGTCTTGCTTTCAGGAACTTCCGTAAGCACGCCAGCCGGCGACGGAATGACGTCAAACGTCATCTGCATGGGCTGTTCGACCTGATTGGTGCAATCCGCAACGATGATGGTGCCCGGAAGCACACGCTGTGCGAGCACCGCCGCAAAGGTGGAGGGGAAAAAGCGTAAATCGCTCTGCGCGGTAATCACCGCAGCCACGGACGGATCGGCATCCTGCCGGTGAGAGTACGGCCTGCTGTTGAGCAGATCGGTCACGATTCCCTGAATATCGCTGCTGGCATTAGAATTCATAATTTCCAGTGTACGCACGGGGCACGCCGTACGTCATGCCCGTTCCTTGTGTTCCTTCTTGTAACGACGACGCTCGCGTTCGCTCAAACCACCCCAAATACCGAATCGCTCATCGTGTTCAATGGCCCATTTCAAGCACTGTTCGCGAACCTCGCATTGGGCGCACACGCGTTTGGCGTCCCTAGTGGAACCGCCCTTTTCGGGGAAGAACGCCTCCGGGTCGGTTTGGGAGCATAAGGCCCTATGTTGCCAGGAAACATCGTCATCACGCTTGAACAGACCCCACAACTCCGCAAGCGGATTGTCGGAGGACTCATCGATCACACCCCACATGCGTCCTCCCCTATCCATACGTATGCGCACTTAGTCATGTTGAATTACACACATGCAATTTCTTTTTGTCAAGTTTTCCGCCGTGTCAATAACCTTGATTCAAGAAAAATGTGGTACGAGGAACGACCAAGATGACGGGGTCTGAAGCAAAATCAGCGAAAATCGGGGAACATCTCTATAATCCCATAACAGCGTAGTGGTATGTTCTAGAACGCGTTGAGATATGGCGTGATCTTTTGTATAAACAGGAAGGCGATACCGTGACCACATCACCAGCCGGCGATAAGCTTCCTAACGTCAATGGACTGCGAGACGCACAGCCGCGTCACAGCCTTGGCTATCGAGTGCAACATCGCGCGAGAACGATAGTCGCTTCGGTCATCGCGGCGATGCTGGTGTTCTCAGGAACCGCGGCAGCCGCGACATGGCTGGATGTGAATGGCATCATCAAAAACCATTCAGTGGAGATTATCGGCCAAGGTTCACTTGACGCCAACACGTCGATCATTGACCCGAATTCCGGCAAGCCCATCGAATTCGTACTCATCGGGCAGGATTCCCGCGACGGCGAGGCAAACCAGTCAGTCGGAGGCAATTTCGACGATGTGGTGGGCAACCATCAAGCTGACACCACGATGGTGGCGCAGATTTCCGCGGACCGCACCAAAATCAACCTGGTTTCCATTCCACGCGATTCCTTGGTGGATGTGCCTCAGTGCGAGACAACCAAAGGTACGATTCCCGCGCAATACAACGTGATGTTCAATTCGATTTTCGCGAACGCATATCAGACCGGCGGTGATCTCGCTTCAGCCGCAAGCTGCACGTTGAATGCAGTGAACAGCCTCACCGGATTAAACATTCAGAACTTCATCGTCGTGGATTTCGCAGGTTTGGTCAAGATGATCAACGCCGTGGGAGGCGTCGATCTGTGCATCCCGCAGGATGTTGACGATCCTTACACCAGCCTGCAGCTCACCAAGGGACTGCACCATCTGGACGGATATCAGGCGACGCAGTACGCGCGAACCCGCCATGGTTTGGGAGATGGTTCCGACACGTCGCGCACGACCAGGCAGCAGTACCTCATCAAACAGTTGCTGAACGAGGCGCTCAGCAAGAATCTTTTCACCGATACCGCACAGCTATATCAGCTGGCAAAAGCGGCGTTGCAATCACTGTACATTTCGCAAGGCATGGCCGACACCGCCGCACTTGCAGGTCTCGCCATGAGCCTTAAGGATTTCAATCTGTCCAACCTGTATTCGCAGACCGTTCCAGTGGTGTCCGCGCCGTCGGATCCGAACCGTTCGGTCTGGGCCGATGAGGCGGAGACGCTTTGGGAGAAGATGCGCATGGACAAGCCGATTTATGGTTCTGATGAGTCCGATACGAACGCTGATGCCGACAGCGCGGGCAATCCCGGCGATTCCACCGATAATTCGACTGAAGGCACCGGCAACACGGGTTCCCAGGAAGCCGCACCAACACCCGATCCGGTCACTGGTCTGATCACGCAGGCCGATGGCACGCTGATCGATCCGAACACCGGCGGCACGGTCGACCCTGAAGATGGTTCCATCCATGACGCTCTTACCGGGCAGTACATCGGACTTGCCGACCGTTACCTCAACGCAACGGTTTGTGCCGTTCCCGCAAAGAACTAGACCGCTTTCACCGAATCCGTTCCTACACCATTTACACCGTGTAGGAACGGATTTCTTTTGGAGGATATTTGTATGAGTGAAGAGAACGGCGGCAAGGATCCCATGTCCGTACCACCGAGCTTCATCCCGTCCGCAGGACGGAAGAAGACGGAACCACAACCTCATAAATCCCCGGTTCCTCCGAAATCCGGCTCCCCATCGATTCCGAGTTTTTCTCCTGCCTCGCAACCGGCCCGTTCTAGCGTTTCGCATTCAGCCAGACGATCTACGCAATCGTCTTCCACAGCTTCGTCGGGCACACCGCAAAGCTTCCGTCCTGTCGCACGTTCCGCCAGCGGAACACGCAAACCGGCCACGTCCTCTCCCGCATCATTCGCACCTGCTTCGGCATCGCATAATCCGAAACGTGCGGCACAACAGGTACGAGGCTCCTCCTCCATACCAGCAAGCACGCCACGAATGACTAACCAAGGCACCCCAAACCAAAACATGGCCAGCTCCGGCACATCGGCATTGCGATCCGTCGCAAAAGCCGCTCGACCGCATGGAAAGCGACATATGGGAAGAACCATTCTGATCATCTTCCTTGTCATAATCCTCGCTTTGGGATTGTCGATATTCTCCTCATGGAATTGGGTGGACGGGCAGCTCAACAAACAGTCCTGGCTGACCGACAAAGCCGATACTGCCGGCGAAAGCTGGCTGATTCTCGGTTCCGACGAGCGCGAAGGCACCATTGGCGATGCGGGAGACGTGACCGGTTTCAGAACGGACACTATTCTCGTGCTCACCAAGCCGAAATCCGGCCCGTCCTCACTGATTTCCATTCCGCGTGATTCCTTGGTGGAAATCGACCAAAGCTATATGAAAATCAATGCGGTCGCGCAACTATATAGCGGAAAACAGCTAGTCAACGAGGTTGAAGACATCACAGGGCAGAAAATCAACCATGTTACCATGGTGCAGTTCGGCGGCCTTGTCAAAGTGGTCGACGCCCTTGGCGGCGTCGAATTGTGCTACGACCAAGATGTGAATGACCCGTACTCCCAACTGAACTGGACTGCCGGTTGTCATACTGCCGACGGCACCACCGCGCTTGCGTTCTCTCGTATGCGTTATGCCGACGCGCAAGGTGATTTCGGGCGTGCGGCCCGTCAACGCCAGGTCATCAATGCCATAGTGAAAAAAGGCGCATCCAAGAATACGCTTCTGAACTTCGGCAAGATCAAGAAAGTTGCGGAAGCGGCGTTAAGCTCCGTGACCGTGGATGAGAAGGCTTCGACCTCATCGCTGATGCGCATGGCCTTGGCCTTCAAAAGCGCTTCTGGAGACCAAGGCATTTCGGGAAGCGTCTACTGGACCGACCCCGGCTATTACGTTGATGGCGTTGGCTCCAGCGTGCTGTTGGATGAGGAGAAGAATCTCGAATTGTTCTCCGAGCTGGCCAAAGGCACCCACAAGGCAGGCACTGTAGGCACGCTTGCCGAACAGCAAGGCTGACATTCCGGTCGGGAGATGTGGATAACTCATCCTCCGACCACAACTCTGGTTTCAGCTTGCACCCGCTCATCTGCATTACCCACTATGGCGTGTATGAAGGGCAAGAACAAACGCAAGCATACCGATGGATTCAATGAAGACCGGCTGATGCTCATCAGCTGGGCCGCACCCGTGCTGGCGCAGCTCGTCATGCTTGTCGTGATGGTCGCGCAACGACAATGGCTGTACGTGGCTATGCTCGCCCCGGGGCTTATCGGCAGCGCGATGTCGTTGGTATCCATGGCATTGCGGTCCCGTCAGAAACAGCAGTATGACGAACCTGCGGACGCCACACCGGCGAAGGTTGCGGAAACGTTAGAGCGGACCATTGACCGACCATCATTCGCCGCGATGCCCCGTGTATGTTTCGAACACCTCTACGGTTTGAACGACGACATGCTGCCGTGGCGTACCATCGCACGAACGTGGCTCTCCCCCACATCCTCCTGCCTCTTAGGAATCACGCAACATGGCTTGTTCCGTACGGATTTGCAACGATCAGGCCCGCACGCGATGGTTGCAGGCACCACGGGATCGGGAAAATCGGAACTGCTCATCAGCTGGTGTCTATCGCTCGCCATGCAGTATAGCCCGGACGATCTGCATTTCGTGTTTCTGGATTTCAAGGGCGGATCGACATTCAACGCCTTGGAACAGCTTCCACACACGGTTGGCAACGTTTGCGATCTTGACCTGTCCCATGCGGTCCGTGCACTGAACGCCATCGAACAGGAGCTGATTCGGCGTGAGGCTTTGGTAAGCTCCGAACGTGTCTCCCGTTTCGATCAGCTGGCCAATCCTCCGGCAAGACTGGTCGTGGTCATCGACGAGTTCCATGCGCTTCGCGACCGTCTGCCCGACTATATGCAACGGTTGAACCGTCTTGCATCGCTCGGCCGTTCCCTTGGCATGCATTTGATTGTCTGCACGCAAAATCCCATGGGCCAAGTCCATGCCGATATGAAGGCCAACATGTCGCTAAGCATATGTTTAAGGGTTACGGACCAGATGCAGTCGAACGAATTGATCGGTATACGCGACGCGGCGTTGATTCCTCCCAATATGCCTGGCGCCGCCTATTGCAATGACGGACAGCGCACCACGCCTTTCCTGTGCAGCGCGGTTCGAGATGTCGACCGGCTTATCCGCAACATCAACACAGCCGCACGATTCCATGCTTGCGAACGCCCCGTTCTCTTGTTTTCCGATCCTCTCGCCCGGCATGCGACGCAATCCGATCTGTCGACCACAACGAACCGGCCATGGAACGAAATTCCTTTCGCTCTTGCCGACGATGGCGTGCTTGTACATACCGCCGTTCTTAACGTGAGCCAACAGAACATCGCCATTATCGGCGCTTATGGCAGCGGTAAAACCAATTTGCTGCTGCATTGCGCACGTTGGCTGTACGACACAGGTCGTGCCAATATTCGTTTCACACGCAAAAGCGAGCATGGCATGGTGACGGATGACGGAAGGCCATCGCCTTTGCATGAACGCACCATTTGGATTGTGGATGATGCGGACGAGCCACTCAATCCTTTTTCCACTTCGCCTGAAGCGAACGAGCTGCGGGAGGCATTGGCAAATCCCAATATCACCGTGATTGCAGCTACGGAAAAACCCACTTCCGCACTGTTGGACCGATGCCCCACCCGTGTGGCATTTCCCTGCGGAGAACGTTCCAATGATCTGATGCTAGGCATTCCCGGCGCAATTCTGGACGGATTCTCAGCGGACGACTATACCCTTCACGGTCGTGGCGTGCTCATTCAGCAAGCCAAAGCCTGCCCTATTCAATGTGTGGAATTTCAAGGTTTTTGACGATTCGTGGGATTCTTTTCGTGAAGACTCTTGAAAAGTCGTACGATTCGTGGTTATCTGAGTAACGGACTTACATGCCGTACATGGCAAGAGGAAGGCGATTATATGAGCAGTGCTTTTGACTGGCGCGCCAAGGCCGCATGCCGCGACAAGGATCCGGAGCTGTTTTTCCCGGTCGGCAACACAGGCGCCGCCTACCAGCAGATCGAAGAGGCCAAGGCCGTCTGCCGCACCTGCAAGGTGATCGATGCGTGTCTGAAATGCGCTCTCGACACCAATCAGGATTACGGTGTTTGGGGCGGTCTGAGCGAGGACGAGCGCCGCGCGCTTAAGCGTCGTGCCATGCGCGCCCGTCGTTCCCAGGCCATGCAGATGCAGATCTAAAGGTTTTTCGAAGATCCGTCATTCGCATACGCTCTGCGAATAGCAGCTTACAAAAAAGTCCGGTTGACTGCTAACAGTCTCCCGGACTTTCTTATGCCTTCCGAATTGCTTTCGCGTTCATCAGCCTTACGCCGCACGCAGCTTCATGTCAAGTACCACTCGGGTGCCGCCGCCGCGGCGAGGTTCCCAACGGACCGTACCTCCGAAATCGTTGTTGACGAACGTGCTGATGATCTGTGTGCCCAGGCCTGACCCGGAGGAACGCGCCATACCGTCATGCTCCTCATTGGCCAAGCCGGTGCCATCGTCTTCGACTACGACATTGAGGTTGTTACCGCCACGGCCCACGGAAATCGTGATGTGCCCGTCTTTCCGGCCTTCAAAACCATGTTCCACGGAATTGGTGATCAGCTCGGTCAGCACCAGAGACAGCGGCGTGGCATCCTGCGCCGGCATCATGCCGAATCGGCCGATGAAATCGATGTCGATGTGCTGGTCGCGCATGGTGGCCAGGTCCACAGCCATCTTCAACAGACTGGAAATGACTTTGTCGTAGTCCACGATCTCATCGGCGGTCTGACTCAAGCCTTCATGGACCATGGCGATGGTCTGCACACGGCGCTGTGCCTCTTTCAGCTCTTTCTTGACTTCTTCGGACTTGGTTTTACGTGCCTGCAGCCGTAGCAATGCAGAAACCGCCTGCAGATTGTTCTTGACGCGATGGTGGATTTCGGAAATCGTCGCATCCTTGGTCTGCAGTTCCTTTTCACGACGACGAAGCTCGGTCACATCTCGGCATAGCACGACAGCGCCAACACGGCCATTGGCATCCACCAATGGCAGCGAACGCATGGACACTGCGGACTTGTTGGCGTCAAGTTCAGAATCGACGGCAGCCTTGCCACTGAGTACCAGAGGCAGGGTTTCCAGCACGGGATCGTTCTCACGCAGCAGTTTGGTGCCGATTTCGCTCAAGTACTCCCCCTGCATGGTGCTGACCGATCCCAAACGTCGGAAGCAGCTGATGGCGTTTGGCGAAGCGTATCGCACGATGCCGTCGACGGTGAGCACGATGAAACCGTCCGCCACACGCGCATTATGACGCTGGTTCATGATCGGATTGCGGTACGGGAACTGGCCGCGCGGAATCATCTCATACAGCTGCTTGCCCGCGCTGATGCTTTCGGATTCGTAACGTCCATTCGACTCTCGGGTGGCCATGTTCGTCTCACGTACCACCAGTCCCAGCGTCTTGCCGTTGTGTCGCACCGGCGCATACACGTTGCATACCGTGGACCCACCCACCGTGCGGAGCACCGTGGAACGAAACACCGACTCGGAAACCATCGCGGCATCCAATTCAGCGCTCATCTCCTCCTCAACAACATCGCCAACGACGTCATCGGTTCTCAGGCTCATCACCGTGGATGGACGACACTGCTCGGCGATAATGTACTTGCCCTCGCCATTTTGCAAAATGAGCAGCAGGTCGGCAAAACTCAGATCGGCAATCACCTGCCAGTCGGCGACCAGATGATGCAACCATTCACGATCTTCGTCGTCGAAATCAGGGCGGGTCGTCAAGATATGTGAGAAATCAGCCATGCGTTCCATCATACGCATCACGCCAGAGGTTTTGTACGACACGTACGCATATTAGACGCATATTATCGGAAAGGGATATTGACATATCCATGAGTTACGGTAACGTAGGTTACGGTTCCGTAACTTACAGTGGAGGCACGCAGATGGCGAAACCCACAGACACTCAGATCGAGGAAAAACGCGCGATCATCGCAGAAGCACACGAACAGGCTCTTCAAGCCAAGGCCGATATAATTCGCGTGAAGGCACGCAACAAGGCCGAGAACATCCGCAAGAAAGCCGATGGCAAGGCGAAAATGGCTATCGCCAAGGGCGAAGCTCGTGCCGCGAAAATAGAAGGCATCACTCCGGCGGAGATCGAACGCAAGATTCGTCTTGACGTGCATGGTCGCCCCAAACCGGCGATGCGTGGCTGGATTCATGCCGTAGCCACTCCTCTGGCGTTGGCGGCCGGCATCGTGCTGATCTGCCTGGCACACGGTACCGGTTTGAAGTGGGCGTGCGCCGTATTCATGACGTGTTCGCTGGTATTGTTCAGCAATTCCGCCTGCTACCATTTGGGCGATTGGTCACCTCGCGTTACCGACGCGCTACGACGCATCGACCATATGAATATCTTCCTGCTGATCGCAGGAACTTATACGCCGGTCTCCTTTGCACTCGAACCATTCTGGCGCCATTCAATCATCGCGGGCATGTGGATTTGCACTACCGTGGCGCTCATCATTCACGTCATCTGGATCAGCGCCCCACGCTGGCTTTACGTGATTGTGTATATTATTTTCGGTGTTTCCGGCGTGGCATTCATGGGATTGTTCTGGATTTCGCCATATGCCGGCCCGGCGGTTGTGGTGCTGTTGGCCGCAGGAGGCGCCTGCTACATCGCCGGAGCCATCGTATACGCGCTACGTAAGCCTGATCCATGGCCGAAGGTGTTCGGCTTCCATGAGATTTTTCATTGCGGCACCGTCGCCGGTTACGCATGCCACATGGTAGCGATCTACATGGTGATCGTGCAGCTATGGCCGTAAGTTCAAATCATATCTGATTGCAGTTTGACGAAATATACGACAAGGCTGGCTCATCATTGTATTCGATGAACCAGCCTTGTTATATCGCTTTATGTCGTTGGAATATCAGATTCAGCTTATGACGAACATCACTCAGGCGAGCGGCTTGGCTTCCTTGATGGTCACGGAAATCTCACGGCCGTTCGGAGCCGTGTACGACACCGTGTCTCCCTCGTGAGCGCCGTTGATGGCTGCGCCGATCGGGGATTCCGGGCTGATGATGCTGTAGTCCGTGGCGATGGACAGGTCACGCGTGCCAAGCACGTAGACCATTTCACGGCCGTTGACATCCAGTGTCACCAAAGAACCGTCGCCGACTTCACCGGCCTTGGGCGCGGTCAGAATCTTCGCGTTGCGCAGCTTGACGGTCAGTTCCTCGATGCGTCCCTGATTTACTCGCTGAGCCTCACGAGCGGCCTGATAGCCGCCGTTTTCGCTCAAATCACCCTCGGCGCGTGCCGCGGAAACCTTGGAAAGGATCTCGTCGCGATACTCGCCTTCGCGCCAAGCGAGCTCTTCCTTCATCTTGTCATAAGCTTCCTGCGTCAGCAGAAGCGTTTTTTCTTCGGCCATGTTGCCTCCTTGACCTTGGAAATTGCTCTATACCGTTTAGTTTCAGCGGGTAGAGATGATGTCAATCACGAACACCAGGGTGTCTTCGCCACCGATGCCGGCCTGTGGGACGCCACGGGAACCATAGCCATACTCCGGCGGGATGGACACCACCAAGCGGGAACCGACGTTGTGACCCGGAACGGTCTGGTCCCAACCCTTGATGACCTGACCAACACCGATGCCGAAGCTGGCCGGCTGGTGACGGTCGAAGCTGGAATCGAACGGGGTGTCTTTGCCCCAGACCACACCGTGATAGTTAACGGTGACGGTATCGCCGCGACGAACCATCGGGCCATTGCCCTCGAGCAGCTCCACAACCTTCAGACCTGCCGGAGCGGTCTCGGACGAGAATTCGATGGTCGGGCGATCGCCGAACTCAACATTGACAACGGGCATTTGAGATGCCATGGTGAACCTCCTTGAAAAGCACAATGCCACCTAGACTAGCACCAACCACCGCTAGCATTCAACGACATTGACCGCCAAACCACCTTTTGAGGTTTCTTTATACTTGGCCATCATGTCTTCGCCCGTGTCTTTCATGGTTTTGATGGCCTGATCCAAGGTCACGATATGCGTTCCATCTCCCAGCATGGCCATACGAACCGCATTGATAGCAGTATTCGCCGCCATGGCGTTGCGTTCGATGCATGGAATCTGTACTAAACCTCCCACGGGATCACAGGTCAGTCCCAGATTATGCTCGATGCCGATTTCCGCAGCGTTCTCCACTTGCTGTGGAGTACCACCCATCACCGCGCACAAACCGGCCGCAGCCATCGAACATGCCGTACCGACTTCTCCCTGGCATCCGACTTCCGCACCGGAAATGGAGGCATTGCGTTTAAACAGGTACCCTACCGCGCCTGCAGTGAGCAGGAAGGTAATAACGCCCTCTTCGTTCGCATGGTCAACGAAATGCCAGTAATAGTGAAGCACTGCCGGAATGATTCCTGCAGCACCGTTGGTCGGTGCGGTGACGATTCTCCCACCACTGGCGTTTTCCTCCGACACCGCCAAAGCGAACAAATCCACCCATGCCGCATCCGACGATTCGAGCACCGCATCCACGCGCTTCTTGTCTCGCGCAAGCACATCACTGTTGGAGGCAAGCCTTGCATACATTTTCGGTGCCCTGCGGGGCACATCCAAACCGCCGGGCAGCACGGTCTGCGACGTATGACATCCGCGCTGTACGCAACGACGCATCACCCGCCACACGTTATCCAGTTCGCTGCGAACCTGCACCGCCGACTGCATGGACGTTTCGTTGGCCCACACAATGTCGGCAATACTCATATGGTGCTTCTCGCATAGCGCAATGAGTTCGTCACATGACGTGAATGGATATGGCACATCCGAACCGTCATCAAGTGAGGAATCACTCTGCTGATCGGCGAAAGACGTTCCGACCGGCGGACGCTCATGAATGCCGACCATCAGATCCTCGGCATTGCCTTGCCGTACGAAGCCTCCACCGATAGAATACCAGACCTGTTCATCAACAAGATTGTTCTGCTGGTCAAATGCTTGGAAACGCATGCCATTAGGGTGCGCGGCCATGCGATGCCACACGTCCATCACCACATCATGCTCATAGTCGAAATCGATGCGATGCTTACCCGCCAGCAGCAGTTCCCCACTCGTCTCGCATTCATGACGAATGATGTTCACATGGTCCGTATCGACGGTTTGCGGCATGTTGCCTTCCAGACCTACCACAGTCGCGCGATCGGTACCGTGCCCCAAGCCCGTCAACGCCAGAGACCCATACAGTACCGTACGCACGCGGCTCACACGGCCAAGCGTTCCCGCATGGTCAAGTGATTCGACAAATTTGCATGCCGCCACCATCGGACCAACAGTATGTGAGGAACTTGGCCCAACGCCTATCTTGAACATTTCGAGAATACTGAACACGCCAATCGCCGCCTTGCTTCTCAGGTGCCTTGCTCAGGCTGCATACAATGCACGGAACATGAGAATCATAATAATCAAACCAATGATGGCAGCCGCAACTTCCACCACCAGCATGATGATGGCCGTGGTTTTACGATTGCCGAGTTTAACGTCAAGCAACTTGGCGAACAGGAAGGCGACGAAGCCAAGAGCTGCGCCATTCAGCGCAATCGCACCAATCTGGCCATTGGAGAGCACACTCTCCCCCACCATGGCAAGCACGGAATTGATGGTGGCGGAGAACACCAGCAGGCTCCATACACCGTAACCGATAAGTCCAACAATCGCATACGCGAACGGGCGGAACCGCTCACGCATCTTGAGCGTGAACGATTCGGCGCACCACAGCAACGCAAAGCCCACAACGAACGTGAACGCCACTGCCATGAACACCGCTTCCATAGCCCATGGAATCAATGCCAAAGACGCCTTCAACAACGAGAAATACAGCGGGGAGCAAGCTAGTTCGCCCACAGCCAAAACTCCTGCGACGATAATCGCTTGAGAGAGCATCAGCGGAATTTCCGTATCGGGCTGTTCGATTACTGGCTTGATATCTTTCGACGTCATACTTTTCCGTTCCGGTCGGCTACTCGGGGTTATCAATGCCGCCAGTGTAATAACGGATTGTTTCGTACATGCTATCCAGCAACGTATTCACAGCGTTATTCGGTGCCGCCAGCGGGAATCGAACCCGCAATCCGAAGAGACCGATTTTAAGTCGGTTGCGTATACCAGTTTCGCCATGGCGGCAAGGCGTCGAACAAGCCGACACCCAAGTTATTATGCCACGTTAACGTTCGGCAAGCAATCGCGTGCCGTAATCCAACACAATGCCATCAAGCAAACCGTGTTCGCTGGCCATGAAGGAGTCGATACGCTGACCATGGTCGGCATAGGCCGCTTCGCTGACTTTGGCGAGCACACGATTCCACACCAAGGCACCGCCGCCAACCACGTCAACACGACCCGGATGAATGGTTTTGTAAGTCAAGCGCTCTTCGCGCGGCATCTTAAGGAACTTGTTATCGACCGCATAAGCGTCTTCCAGCGAGCAGCTGGCACCATCTACCGCGGAATGGTCATATTCGGTCAATCCCATGGCCAGAGCGGTCATGGTGGTCACTGTGCCGGACACGCCGATGATAGTGCGGGTTTTGCCTGCAGGAACCGTTTTGAACGCTTCATCGATATGCTCGTCGATGTCGGCAATAGCCTCTTGGATCTGCGCCTCGGTAGGCGGATCGTTCTTCAAGTGGCGTTCGGTCATACGCACAGAGCCAATGTTCATGGAGAACGCAGCCTGCACCTGCGTGTTCGGATGGCTTACACCGTCGCCGCCAAGCACCAGTTCCGTAGAGCCACCACCCAGATCAACCACCAGATACGGGGCCTCGACGTCGCGACGAACCACGCTCGTGGCACCAAGGAAGCTTAGATCAGCCTCTTCCGTACCGGGGATGACTTCCGGACGCACGCCGAGGATCTGCTCGATATTGTCTTCGAATTCCTCACGGTTCTCAGCATCACGAGTGGCCGAAGTGGCAACGAAACGAATGCCGTCCACCGGATGCTCTTTCAGCACCTCGGCGAATTCGCGAGCAGCGGCGTAAGCACGTTCCAATGCCTCATCGGCGAAACGATGCGTCTTATCAACATCCTGACCGAGGCGAATCACACGAAGAATACGCGGAACAATATCTTCAACGCCGTCTTCACTGACACGGGAGACCTTCAGACGAATCGAGTTCGTACCACAATCAATGCCGGCAACAGTAACGGATTTCATTGCTTCTTCTTTCTGTCTGAATATGGTTCAGTCTTCGTTTTCCACCGTGCAACGACATACACTGGGGTCGAATTCATGACGAATCGCTTCCAATGCCATGTCTCCGATCGGATTAGCGCCCTCGCCCATCACCAGAGTTTGCGCCAACAGGGCATGCAGACACTTGACGCGCACAGGCATGCCGCCAGCGCTGGTGCCTTCGATATGCTCCTCACTGTCTCCCATGGCAACGGCGATTTCATGCCGAAAGGCCAAATACAGTTCGTGCGCACGCTCGTAGGCGGCTTTCAGATCGTCATCTTCAGCCAAAAGATCGTTGTACTCCTTCATCTTGCCTTCGGCTTCGATGTGGGAGATGGCTTTCACCGCTTCCGGACCAGTCAAATAGCAAGTGGTCGGGAAAGGCACGTCTCCCGGCAGCAGCGGACGCGTGACCACAGCCAAAGGCCTGCCGCACACGCAACGTGCTCCGACAGCCACCATGCCACGCGGGTAACGACCCAACTGACGCTCGACCACAGCAATATCATGCTCGGTAGCAGGCTGGTCGAGAACCTTCTTCGCCAAGATTTTGGCCCGTTCGCTGATTGTCATACCCTGTGTCACTCCTGCTGATCTCCTGATTGCTGTTGGTTATTGTCTTGTGAAGTTTGCTGCTGGTCACCAGATTCCTGGCCTGTTCCATTCGCATCCGATTCGCCGGCTGACGGACTTCCGGACGTTTCCATCGACTTCGCTTCATCCGACTGGTCGGCTTGTTTGAACGAATACGCCATCTCCTTGTACCAAGGCAGTACGGTTTTCTGCGATTCGTCCGTCGTCTTCTTATCTTCTGTGGTTTCGCCGGTTACCGCTTCGGGATGTTCCACACGAATAGCCTGTTCTCCCGGAAATACGAATCCCAGACGATCCCTCGCCTGCGCCGTAACGTAGGCTTTATCATTCCAACGCGCGATGTCGTTTTCCAATTCCTGCTTTTGCGCTATCAATGAGGCTTCCTGCTTCTTCAAGCCATTCAATTCAGCCATATTCAACGCATAGACATGGAAGGTCGACGCCAACTGGATGATCCCTAAAGCCACGATAAATAACGCCACAAAGAACGCGATGGGACCAGCGCTGCCTTTTTTGGATGCTTTCTTGCGTGACTTTGAACTCATAGCAACGAAAATACCCGTCGCATTCGACGAGGAACACGACGGGCATTCTATATCAGCGCATATTCAATGCGCTTACGCTCACTTGGCGATGTACTTCTTGCAAGCCTTGAAAGCGCTGTAGCCAGCATACTGAGCGGTGGAGCCAAGCTCCTCCTCGATCTCGAGCAGGCGGTTGTACTTGGCGATACGCTCGCCACGAGCCGGAGCACCGGTCTTGATCTGGCCGGTGTTCTTTGCCACAGCCAGGTCGGAGATGGTGGTGTCCGGGGTCTCGCCGGAACGGTGGGAAACCATGGAGGTGAAGCCGTTCTTGGTGGCCAGCTCGATGGCGTCGAGGGTCTCGGTAACGGTACCGATCTGGTTCAGCTTGACCAGCAGGGAGTTGGCGGCGCCGAGCTCGATGCCCTTAGCCAGACGTGCCGGGTTGGTGACCAGCAGGTCGTCGCCGACGAACTGCAGGCGATCGCCGAGCTTGGAGGTGATGGCAGCCCAGTCTTCCCAGCCTTCTTCCTGGAACGGATCCTCGATGGAAACGATCGGGTACTCGTTGATGAGGTTCTCGTAGAAGTCGAGCATGTAGCCGGCTTCACGATCATCACCTTCGAAGTGGTACTTGCCGGTCTCCTTGTTGTAGAACTCGGAGGAAGCCACGTCAAGGGAGATGCCGATCTGCTTGCCCGGCTCGTAGCCGGCGGCGGAGATGGCGTCCATGATGTAGTTCAGGGAGTCCTTGTTGGACTTCATCTTCGGAGCGAAGCCGCCCTCGTCGCCGAGGCCGGTGGCCAGGCCTTCCTTCTTCAGGACGTTCTTCAGGGTGTGGTAGACCTCAACGCCTGCACGCAGAGCCTCGCTGTAGGTGTCGAAGCCGTACGGGGAGATCATGTACTCCTGAATGTCGGTGGCGAAGTCAGCGTGAGCGCCACCGTTCATGATGTTCATGTTCGGAACCGGCAGGATGTGGCCGTTGGTGCCGCCGATGTAGCGGTACAGCGGCTGGCCTGCGGACTCAGCGGAGGCGTACAGAGCAGCCAGGGACACGCCGAGGATGGCGTTAGCGCCCAGACGACCCTTGTTCGGGGTGCCGTCGAGCTCGATCATGACCTCATCGAGAGCGCGCTGGTCGGAAGCGTCCATGCCGATGACCTTCGGAGCGATCTCTTCATTCACGGCCTTAACGGCGTTGAGAACACCCTTGCCCTGGTACACGGACTTGTCGCCATCGCGACGCTCCCAAGCCTCAGCTTCGCCGGTGGAAGCACCGGACGGAACGAGACCCAGACCCTGGGCACCGTCTTCGGTGTCGAGGACGACCTCAACGGTCGGGTTGCCGCGGGAATCGAGAATCTGACGCGCGTAAACGCTTTCAATTACTGCCACAACTACTCCTTATAAACGTTAGGTTGTGATGACATTGCCTAGAATAGTGCGTTTTGTGGACGTATGGCAAACTTATCCGACACGATTTATGTGAACGCTCACGTAAATCGTGTCGGATGTGTCCGGAACTTCAACTGTTATTTCCCTGGCGTCGGCTTCCAGTCAAGATCGTCGAGAAGCTGGTTCGTCCATCCAACGACCTCATCGGAACTCATTGGCCCGGATCCAAGCGAACCCGCAAACGGGGTGGGGATCACATACGTTTGGGTGACTGGCCTGTACTGGATGCCTTTGTAGATTCGTGCCATGCGCATCTGCACGGATTCACGTGGCTGGAATTTGGACACGCGAATGTTACGCCCTTGACCGATGATCTCCGTAATGCCAAGCTTTCTTGCTTTGAATCGCAATCTCGCCACATCGAACAATGCTTCGAAATCGACCGGGGGCTTGCCGTAACGATCCGTAAGCTCATCGCGCAACTCGTCGAGATCGGCTTCCGTACGTGCCCCTGCCAGCTTGCGGTAGGCTTCCAATCGCAACTTGTCGGAATCGATGTAGCTGACGGGAATGGACGCTTCGATCGGCAGATCGATTGTGACAGCAACCGATTCCGTACGTTCCGGCTCCTTGTACTGTTCGACAGCTTCGGAAACCATGCGCACATACAGATCGAAGCCAACGCCCTCGATATGCCCGCTCTGCTCGTCGCCCAGCAGATTGCCGGTGCCACGCAGCTCGAGATCCTTCATCGCCACGTCAAAACCTGAACCAAGCGCAGTGTTCTGCGCGATGGTGGCCAGTCGGTCATGCGATTGCTGGGTCATCGGCTTGGTCGGATCGTACAGGAAGTACGCGTAGGCACGTTCACGGCCTCGCCCGACACGGCCACGCAGCTGGTGCAGCTGGCTTAGGCCGAAACGGTCGGCATGATCGACGATCAACGTATTCGCATTGGAAATATCAAGACCGGTTTCGATGATGGTGGTACACACGAGCACATCAATGTCGCGATGCCAGAAGTCTCGGATCACACCGTCGAGCTGCTTCTCCCCCATCTTGCCATGGGCGATGCCGACATGCGATTCCGGCACCAGCTCGTGAATCTTCGCGGCAACCGAAGCGATGTCTTGCACTCGGTTATGCACGTAGAACACCTGGCCACCGCGCAACAGCTCACGCCTGACCGCAGCAGTGACCTGAGCATCCTCATACGCGCCAACGTAAGTAAGCACCGGCAAGCGGTCTTCCGGAGGCGTGGCCAACGTGGACATTTCACGAATGCCCGTAACGGCCATCTCCAGCGTACGCGGAATCGGCGTTGCCGACAGACTCAGCACATCCACATTGGTACGCAGCGCCTTCAACGTCTCTTTGTGTTCGACACCGAAACGCTGCTCCTCATCGATGATGACCAGTCCCAGATCCTTGAATTTGACCTTCGGCCCAAGCAGTTTGTGCGTGCCGATCACCACATCGACGGAACCGTCTTCAAGTCCCTTGATGGTGTCGCTGATCTCCTTGGTGGTTTGGAAACGGCTCATCGCCCTTACCTCCACCGGGAATCCTTCAAAACGTTCGGTGAACGTCTCGAAATGCTGTTGCACCAGCAATGTGGTCGGCACCAGTACAGCCACCTGTTTGGAATCCTGCACCGCCTTGAATGCGGCACGTACGGCGATTTCGGTTTTGCCGAATCCCACGTCGCCGCAAATCAGGCGATCCATCGGCACGGACTTTTCCATATCGGATTTGACTTCGTCGATGGTAGTCAGCTGATCGGCGGTTTCTTGGTATGGGAAAGCGTCTTCCAATTCTTTCTGCCAAGGGGTGTCTTTGCTGAAGGCATGCCCCTGCATGCGTTGACGTGCCGAATACAGTTTGACCAGATCTTCGGCGATTTCGTGCACATGCTTACGCGCTTTCGCCTTGGTAGCAGCCCAGTCGGATCCGCCCAGTTTGTTGAGTTTCGGAGCGTCGGCACCGATGTATTTGCTGACTTGGTCAAGCTGATCGGTGGGGATGAACAGTTTGTCGGCAGGGGCGCCGCGTTTGCTGGATGCGTATTCGATGACCAGATATTCGCGTGTGGTCTGGTTGGCACCCGCTCCGATGGTACGCTGGCGCATTTCGAGGAACCGGCCGATGCCATGCTGCTCGTGCACCACGTAATCGCCGGCCTTGAGCTCCATTAGGTCGATGGCCTTACGGCGGCGTTTCGGTGTTTTTGTCTGCCCCGCAGCCGATGTGCGTCCGGTCAGGTCGCGCTCGGTAAGCAACGCGACCTTCGCCGCGTTGTCAACGAATCCGTCGATGGCACGCGATCTGATGCAGTCGAAGTTGGCGATTCCCGTTTCGTTGATGGCACGCTTGAGTCGAACAAGAGTGCCTTTCGCTCCTGCAGTGACGGTGACGGCATAGCCGGCATCGAGAAGACCTTCGATGCCGGATGCGGCTTTGGCTTCATCCCCGCGATATTCGCCGGGATTGGAAGCGTCGAACTGAATGTGCCCTTCCCTGCTTGGATCCACACCGAAACTCGTAAGCTTCCATACGTCGTGCCTTGAGAAAACCAGCGATGAAATCGTTTCTTCAAAATCGTAGAAATTCGCCTGATCGAACGTGATCGGAGCGCCAGCACCATGACCGGATGCTGCGACATGCCAGCTGGCCGCAAGAAACTCGTTAGCGGTTTTTGCGAGATCGTCAGCCGAACGACGCAATTTTTCCGGATCGGATAGCATGACCAGCGCATGCTTGGGCAACATGCCCTGCACCGGCTCCATGTCATCGACCAATGCGGGAAGCAACGATTCCATACCTTCGACCGGAATGGCGTTGGCAATGGACTCTAGCATGTCTTCGGCATTGGGAATGGATCCAATCAGGGATTTCGCACGCTTGCGCACCTTGTCGGTCAATTGCAGTTCACGGCATGGCGTGGCCCAAACCACAGGAACGTCCTCACCATATGTGCGCTGATCCGAAGCGTGGAACTCCCTGATGGTATCGATCTCATCACCGAAGAACTCAATACGCACCGGATGCGGCAATGTCGGCGGAAACACGTCGATAATGCCGCCTCGCACCGCGAATTCACCACGATCCATCACCAAGTCGACTCGAGTATAGGCGTTTTCCACCAGTCGACTCGACGCCTCTTCGAGCGCCAATTCCTCGCCTTGAGAGAACACCAAAGGCTCCACGTCGGCCAAACCTGCAACCACTGGCTGGATCAGGGATCGCACCGGCATGACGAGAATGCGGATGGGTCCGAACAGCTTGCTTCCCTCTTGAGGGTGCTTTAGCCTGCGGAACACCGCCATGCGGCTTGCCACGGTATCGGCACGTGGCGAAAGGCGTTCATGCGGCAAAGTTTCCCATGCTTCAAGCTGTGCCACGTCGTTTGGATCGCCGGAATACCACGAACGAATCGCCTCGACCGTTTCCTCGGCTTCGCGGCCAGAGGCCACCACAAGCACAACCGGCCGCGTTCCCGATGCTCCAGCGGCCAGTGCCGGGCGCAATCCTTCGGGAATGCCAACGGTAATGCTGGGGTCTATGTCGGATTCCGGCACCTCGATCTCACCGGAAATCAGTGCACGAAAATCCTCGTCGGTTTCGAGTACGTCAAGAATGCCAGCCAGAGAACCTGAAGTCGGCAACTGCACCGGTTCAGCGGCCATTGAACTGCTCCTGAGCCTTGGCGAGGCCATTGAAGATGATGGTTTCAGCGGCATCAGCGCCATCGGCGAGAAATTCCGGAAGCTGCTTGCGCTGATCCGGTCCGAATCCGCCCAGCACCCAGTTCACAGTGTTGTCGTGGGCGTGGGCACCTCGCTGCGCGTGGCCAACGCCCATGCGTACACGGGCATACTTCGGTGTTCCCAAGGCGCGATCAATCGACTTGATGCCATTATGGCCGCCTGCGGAGCCGCCTGCCTTGACTTTGATACGTCCGAAATCAAGATCCATGTCGTCGTGAATCACCACGATATGGTCCGGTTCAATCTGGTAGTAGGCGCTGATGGAAGCCAATGCATTGCCTGACTCGTTCATGTAGGTGAGCGGCTTGGCCAGGAAGAATTTGACGTTACGACCGGACAGGTTCATCACACCCTTGCCGAGCATGGCAAGCCCTTTATGGTCGGAAAAGTTGACCGACCAACGTTCGGCAAGCAGATCAGCTGCCATAAATCCCATATTGTGACGGGTGCCTTCATATTTGGAGCCCGGATTGCCAAGTCCTGCGATCAGCCAGAAATCAGATGCCATTGAAATCGTTCCATTCATTCATACATACGATTGCGCGCATTCATATTGCGCCACGTTGTCTCGTCTTGATAACCGCAAAGATTGTACTTACAGGTCGAGATACCAGTAACTCATGTCACGCATGGTGCCGGTGGAATCGGTGGCGGCGGTTGGCATGAGTCCAAACTGTGTAAAACCGAACCGTTTCATGAGCGCGATCGAACCGGCATTGTCTGCGAAAATAATGCCGCATGCCTTACGCATATTACGTTTCCGGCATTCTTCGAGCAGTTTGGTGAGCGTATACGTACCGACTCCCCTGCCCTGCCATTGCGGTTCAATGTAGTAGGCAAGATCAGTGACGCCGTCATATCCCGCGCGATCATAGAAAACGGAAAGCGCGCTGAATCCAATGATCTGCTTCTTTCCGTCATCATCTACCGTTTCCGTGACGAACACCGCGTACGGATCATGATGCGATTCAACCCATGCTTTGCGCTGTTCGTATGTGCGTGGGGTTGTATCGGCTGATGATCCCCCTCGTATGACTGCCGCATTGTAAATGTCGGTGATTGCTTGGATGTCGTCTTGCGTTGCGACGCGATAGAAATACTCGGTCATGCATTTGAGCATACCGGGCATACGCATAAGGCAGAAGGACGGTTCCATATGAGGAACAGTCCTTCCGCCTTATGCAAACAGCGCTCGTTCGGAAACCGTGCGAAAACTACTGTTCGAGTTCGAGCGCCTTGTTCAACGCTTCCTGAAGTTTCTTCTGCGCTTCGCCATAAGCGGACCAATCGCCCTTCTTCATGGCCGCGTCGGAATCCTTCATGGCCTGAGAAGCGTCGTTAAGCGCGCTCTTCAGATCGTTGCTCATCGTGCTGGAACCGCCAGTGCTGTCGGAACTGCCGCCATTGCCGGAATTCGATCCAGATGACGAGTCAGTGCCGTCCGTTCCGGAAGAACCGTCACTGGTATCGCTCGTGTCGGTCTTGCTGCTGGTGGAACCGTTGACGTTTTCGGCGTCGCCCGCGGACGCGCCAGAGTTGCCGCCGAACACCTGATCAAGCGCTTCGTCCAGCGTGTTGGCGAATCCGACCTGATCGCCGAAGGCCACCAATACCTTCTTCAGCAGCGGGAAGCTGGTGGAACCGGAGGACTTGACATACACCGGCTGCACGTACACCAGTCCACCACCGAGCGGCAGTGTGAGCAGATTGCCTCGCTGCACATTGGTGGAGCCGGATTCGAGCAGGTTAAGTTCCTTCGATACGTCGGCCGACGCATTGAAGTTGTTCTGTGCCTGGCCCGGGCCTGGAACATTGGAATCCTTCGGCAGCTCCTGCAGTCGAAGCGTGCCGTAGTTCGCGCCGATCTTGCCTTTTTCGTTGCCCGCATCGGAATCGACAGACAGGAATCCCGTCAAAATCTCTCGGGTTGACGTACCTGCGGGAATATACGACGACGTCAATGAGAACACCGGCTCGTTGGAGCCGCCGGTCTGCAGCGTCAAATAGTAGGGCGGTTGCAAAATGTCACGTTCCTGCGCCTGCTGGGATTCGGTCGGATCGACCGGGGTCTGCCAGAAATCCTCACCAGAGAAGAACTGGTTGGCGCTCGACACATGATATTTGGTCAACAGTTCGCGCTGCACCTTGAACAGGCTTTCCGGGTAACGCAGGTGGCTCATCAGATCGCCGGAAATCTCCGACAGCTGGTGGTACTGGCCGGGGAAGATCTTCTGCCATGCCTTAATCACCGGATCGGATTCGTCCCACACATACAGGTCCACGGAACCGTCATATGCGTCGACGGTGGCTTTCACGGAGTTACGAATATAGTTGGCGTTCTTCGAAGCCAACTCGCTCACGGTGGCAGAAGATTCCGTGGTGGAATCCTTAGAGGCTTCGCCCAGATCGGTCATCTGCGAATACGGGTAGGCGTCGGAAGTGGTGTAGCCGTCGACGATCCACTTGACGCGGCCATCCACAACCGCCGGGTACACACGACCGTCAAGCGTCAGGTATGGTGCGACCTTGGCCACACGCTCCTTCGGGGAACGATCGTAGAGGATTTGCGATTCGGAGTTCACACGGTTGGAGAACAGAATCTGGTCGGAGCCGAAACGGATGGCATACAGCAGTCGGGAGAAGACATTACCGATCTTTGGACCGCCGTCGCCGTCGAAGGTGTTCGTGGCTCCTTCGGAACCGGTCGGGTAATCGAACTCCCACGACTGCGTGCCTTCCGGAGCGCCCACAATCGAATATTCGGAAGCGTTCGGCGAGAAGTAGATGCGTGGCTCATACTGTTCGGATTCGGTGAGCTTGCCTTGGGTTGGGATGCCCGCCTCAAAGAACTTCGGCTGGCCGTCAGCGGTCACCTTGTTGCCGTAGGCGGCCACCACACCATAGCCGTGCGTATACACGGTATGGTCGTTGACCCAGTTGCGATTGTCAAGACCGGCAAGGTCAAGTTCGCGTGCCGCGATCACCGTGTCTTGGCTCACGCCATCGACCTCATATTTGTCGACGGCAAGAGTGTCGGCAAACGTGTAGTACTGCTTGGATTGCTGCAACTGCTTGAACGTTGGGGAAACTATCTGCGGATCGAGCAGTCGGATCTGCGCGGTCGATTCCGCGGAGTCAGCCAGTGCGCCTTCCTCGCCTTCGGTGGTGGCCTGATATTGTTCCGTCTTCACATTGTTCAGACCATAGGCTTCACGAGTGGCGTCGATATTGCGCTGAATATATGTTGATTCCATCTCCTGTGCATTCGGGTTCACACGGAAACGCTGCAGCAGCATCGGCCATGCCACGGTAAGCACCAGGCTCACCACAATGGCGGATGCGATGGCCACGGTCGGCACTTTCCACGCCTTGAGCGCTTCGGAGGCGCGCACCGCGATCGGAGCCTGGCCTTCCAGTGCATGCGATTTCATGATCCACACGCCGAGAACCACACCAAGAGTGGCGGTGATGGCGGCCATGATGAAGGTAACGGGAATCGTGGCGTTGACCGTGGTGTAGGTGGCGCCGGTAATGCGGCTACCCTCTTGCGTGAGGTGAGAGAACACACCAAGCACCTGATTCGCCGCCCATGCGAACATGTTGAGCATCAGCCAAATGCCGATCTGCCTACGCGCACGCTTGGTGATGTGGAACAGTCCACGACCATGCACTGGCATGGTGATGCGAATGCCACCCATCATCACATGCGTGACGACGGAGAAGATAATGCCTGCAAGCAACAGCAGCGACACCGCCGACATAATCAACTTCAAACCAGGCAACACGAATACGTAGAAACCATTGTCAATGCCGAATTGCGGATCAGTGGTACCGAAACTCTGCGCATTGAACATCAGCAGAATCTCAGACCAATTCGCATTAAACTGCGATCCGAACATCAAACCGACGATCAATGAAATCACCACTGCCACACGACGTGCACTCTTTGAGCTCACGCCCTTGCCCACTTCGATGGTGTCGCCATTAATACGAATGGTGGAACCATCGGCGGCATCGGGGCGAGCCCAGATCGCCAGCGACGCGGAAAGGAACCCGACCGCGGCAATCAGCAGCGCATACGCCACCCACAGACCTACCCTGGTACCCAGCTGCGTCCAAATCACGCTTTGGAAGCCAAGCTGCGCATACCACATGACGTCGGTAATGAACTGCGCCAGACCGAAGAACAGTCCGACGATAATGGCGAGCGCCAGCACCACTCCGATCAGAATTTTGCTGCCATTCGACGGTTTTCGTGGGCGGTTCGGCTTGCGTGTGATGCGCGGACCGGACGGGCCTCTTGGAGGCATGTTCGCCGAAGACCGGGCGGTGTTGTCGCCATCGGTTTCGACATTGAGAATGATGGGATCATCGTTACCGGATTTATTGGCACGCTGCCCTTGAGGACGGTTCGGGCCGCTTCCCGGGTCAAACATGGGACCAAACATATCAAAAAAAGACATGCTAATAGCCTATCGATAGGCACAGAACGGCTTTACGCCGCCAGCCTAACGTTTACGCAATCCACGAACACGAATCCGCCTGCATTTCCCCATGCGAGAGGATTCGTCATCACCGGCATGTGATAATGACACCATGAAAAGGGTCCACGTTCATTTCGCTCGTTTTGCTGTCGCACTGTGCGCCATAGCACTGCCGCTATCGTTCGCCGGATGTTCATCCAACACGGATTCGAGTGTTGGTTCCAGTCAATCCGAGCAATCGAATTCGCAGCGATCCGACGCATCGCATGATTCGCTTGACAAATCCAGTGTGCCGAGCGTGGTGGACGACTCTCCGCATGGCAAAGCCGTAGCTGCAGTCAAGGCCATGAGTCTTGCAGAGCGCGTCGGTCAGCTTGTCATGGCACCCCTCTACGCGGGATCTGATCCTTCCTCATTGCAGGATCTCATCGTGAACCAGCATGTCGGTTCGGTGCTGATCATCGGCAACTGGAATTCGGGAACGGCCGGTGTCGCCGCAGCCACATCCGCATTGCAATCGTATGCGCCGGACAATAATCAGCTGTTGATGACCACCGATCAGGAAGGTGGTTTGGTGCAGCATCTTCAGGGCTCTGGTTTCGACCAGATTCCTTCCGCCACTTATCAGGGAACGATGTCGACCGATCAGCTTCGTCAGTCGGCGGCCGTATGGGGTTCCCAGCTTAAGTCGGCTGGCATCAATGTCGATTTGGCGCCGGTGGTGGGCACGGTAACGGTAGATAGGGCTTCCAATGACCCGATCGGCGCTCTGTATCGTGATTTTGGTCTTGATGCGAACGGCAATGCCGACCATGCCAAGGCGTTCATTCAGGGCATGGCGGATTCGGGTGTAGGCAGCGCCATCAAACACTATCCTGGTTTGGGTTCGGTGACGGGCAACACCGATTTCACCGCCGACGGCATTCTTGACACCACCACCACGTTGGATGGTGCGGAAATCAACGCGTTTAATAGCGTGTTGGAGGCGAACCCTTCCATGGTGATGATGTCTTTGGCCACCTATCAGTCCATTGATCCGAATAATCCTGCCGTGTTCTCCAGCGCTTTGGTAACGGATTATTTGCGCAATACGGTCGGATTCCAAGGTGTCATCACTTCGGATTCTTTGTCCGCCACTGCGTTGGGCGGCATTCAGCCAAGTGATTTGGGGGTGCGATTGGTCGATGCCGGAGGTGATCTTGCCTGCATTGGCGCTTCCGATTATGTTCAACCGATTTTGGATGGGCTGAATGCAAAAGCCGCGGCCGATTCCGCTTTTGCAGACAAAGTAACGCAGTCCGCGATTCGTGTGATGACATTGAAATACAGCATGGGACTCGCTTCTTGATTGCGAAATATTGATTGCGGAACATGCAATCGAATATCTTCAGTATAGGAATAATCGCAAGCAAGCAACATAAATATAAGAAAAACAATCCCCGTCTTCCGAAATGAAAGACGGGGATTGTTTATGTATGGCCGTTAATTTCAGCAACAGCAACTGGTGTTGGGATGCTTGCGATCGTATTCCTCTCGCATGCGCCAATATTCACGTTCGGTCAGCGGGGTTTCGCCGGGATGTTCGCTTGCGAAATGCTCCAGATAGTGGTCGTATTTCGCTTCTCCACTGAATTCGCGCACATACCAGACGAATCCGGCCTTGGCTTTCAATAAGGCGGACCAGATTCGTCTGACCATGGTGGTGAGTCCCTGCATCAGGCTGCGGCCTGTTCCTTCTGCGCCAGCTCGTAGCTCTTGGCGGCGTATTCGCGCTGCACCTTCTTTTCGAGCTTGGTGGCGATCAGGCTGGACGGTGCGAACCATTCGGATTCCACGAACGGCTCCTCGGACGTGGTTTCCACACCGAACTTGCCCTTGGCAAGAATCTTCACGGTCTGGTAGATACCGATGACCAGGAAGACTCCCATCATGACCATGAAGAACACGGAGAGCACGCCGTCAAGGTACGCATTGGAGAGTGCGGCCTTGGCGTTGACCAACGCTTCGCCTTCCAAAGTGCCGCCATCGATCAGCGCCTGGTACTTGGAAGCGGTGGCGAAGTAACTGATCGGTCCGACGATCTTCTGGAAGTCGGCGGTGAAGGTCACGGCCACATCCCAAACGAGAGGAACAACAGGAATCCACAGGTACTTCTTATAGCCAAGCTTGGCCACGCAAACGGTGACCAGCATGAAGCATGCGGCGGCAAGCAGCTGGTTGGAAATACCGAAAATAGGCATCATGGCGTTGATACCACCATTCGTATCGCACACGCCGACCCACAGCAGGCCACCCCACAGGGCGGTTGCGATCAGCGTGGTGATGATGTTGCCCGGTTTCCATGTCGGATCAGCGAACTTCTTCAGCTTGCGCACGTTGCCCAGCAACTCACCAATCTGATAACGGGCCACGCGGGTGCCGTTGTCAACGGTGGTGAGGATGAACAACGCTTCGAACATGATGGCGAAGTGGTACCAGAAGGCCATGGAGTCATGACCGCCGAGGTAGGACTTGAGGAAGTTGGCCATACCCATAGCGAACGTGGTGGCGCCGCCGGTGCGGGAAACAATGGTGTTCTCGCCAATGTCGGAAGCGGCCTGCTTCAAAGCGTCGGCACCTTCATAGGTCTTGGCATTGCCGTTCTCGTCGACAGAATCCCAAGTGACCTTCATCTGGCTGCCTTCAATGTCGGAAACCTTCATCGAATCCACGGCCTTGACCGCGGCCTCAGCCTGCTCGTCAGGAGTGGAAGTGGCGGTCAGGGTCACGCCGGAAGCGGTGGAGATCTGCGAGGCGGACATGTTCGTGGAGAAGTAGACGCCCTGGGAAATGGTGATGGCTGCAATCAGTGCGATCACGGCGGTGAAGGATTCAACCAGCATGGAGCCGTAGCCGATCATGCGGATCTGGTTTTCCTTCTCCACAGCCTTCGGGGTCAGGCCGGAGCTCACTGCGCCGTGGAAGCCGGAAAGAGCGCCGCACGCGATGGTGATGAACAGGAACGGGAACAGGTCGCCTGCAAAGGTCGGTCCCGTGGAGGTGGACGCGAATTCAGTCAGAGCCGGCATCTGCACGGACGGATTGGCGATGAGAATGCCGAGCACGAGCAGCACAAGCGTGCCGATCTTCATCAGCGTGGACAGGTAGTCACGCGGGGTGACGAGCAGCCAGTGCGGCAACGCGGCGGCGGCGAAGGAGTAGATCACCAGTGCGATAACCAGTTCCTTGGCGTTCAACGTGAACACGTCGGCGATTGCCGGAACGCTGGAGATCCAACCGCCAGCGATGATGTCGATCACGAGAAGCACGAAGCCGAGCACCGTGGTTTCGATAACGCTACGATGCAGGAAACGCTGGAAGCAGCCCATGATCAAGGCGATCGGAATGGTCATACCAATAGAGAACACGGCCCACGGCGAGGAAGCCATGGCCTTGATGGCCACGAGCGCAAGGAATGCCATGGCGATGGCGGTCATCACGATCAGGAAGATCGATAGGATAGTGCCGCCGAACTTGCCCATTTCGTCGGTTGCCATCTGGCCGAAGGAACGGCCGCGACGCTTGGCGGAGATCCACAGCATGAGCATATCCTGCACGGCGCCGGCGAAAATCACACCGAGAATGATCCACATCACGGACGGCAGATAACCCATTTGGGCGGCCAGAATAGGACCAACAAGCGGGCCCGCACCGGAAATGCCGGCGAAATGCTGGCCGAACAGCACGCGACGGTCGGCACGTTCGAAGTTGGCGCCGTCATGCACGCGCTCGGCCGGCGTCGCGTTCGCATCGTCGGTACGCATGATCTTGATCTGAATATAATACGCGTAGAAACGGTAAGCGATCGCGTAGGAGCACAATGCCACAACCACGAACCAGATGGCGCTGATCTGCTCGCCACGGGAAACCGCCAGAATAGCCCAACCAATAGCGCACACAATGGCGATGGCGGCCCACAGCAGGGCCTTCGGCCACGTCCACACCATCTTCGGCTTCACACCGACAGGGAGCCCCTTCGAATTGCGGATGACGCGTTCCGCCTCCTCAGGCGTGTAATCATCCTTGAACTCCAGTTTGCCGGGCGCTGGAACCGCGGCATTGGCAGTGCTTGCTGCACTAGTCATATTGTTCTCTCTCGTTAGATATAACTCTTCGATACAGCCAGAGCCGCTCAACACAGCTCCTTATCGGCTAAAGAAAAAGAGTAGGCTCGTCAATCGCATCAACGCATTTCTTCTCACGATATGGGATATCAGCAATAACAACTGTGGAAAATCCCTATAAAACGCACTTCAATTTTGAGGAATCCTGCAAAATGGATAATCAAACAAAAACAAGCTGAAGCAATGCCATATATATGGCGGTGCCTCCGGCGATGGAGAGCAGCATATTACGTTTCCATATGTGCAGTATGACGATTACGGCGATGGCGATCGCTTCGGGAATGCCATGGCTTCCGGCAAAAGGATTGACGTTTTTAAGCGAATACACCACCAGCAGTCCGGTCATGGCGTACGGAAGCACGTTGCCGAGATAGTCGACGATACGCGGCGGCTTCTTTGATTCCGGGAAAAGCATGAACGGCAGAAAACGGGTGATGATGGTGCCAAGTACCGCCATCAGTACGGTAACAATGCCCTGCCATGTGGTCATGATCATGAACGTGCCTCCCCCACTTCGTTTCGGTCCGCAGCAAATCCGACCTCACCATCGGCATCATCATGTTTCGGATCATCCAAATACGGACGCAACACAATGAACATCACCAGCATGGCGATCAACGACGGAATCATGAAATTATCAGCGCCAAACAGTGCCAGGCAGATCACCGGCACCACAATGCCCGTCAATGCCGCCATATGGCTTTTGCGTTTCGTAGTCAGCCATTGATCTACGAAAATGACCACGAACAGCGCGGTCATCACAAAGTCCAAACCGGTCATGTCGAACGTCAATCGCCCGCCGACAATGCCGCCGAACGTCGCCCCAGCCACCCATGAAACCTGATTCAGCAGCGACACGAAGAAATAAAACCAGCCGCGGTCAACGTCTGCCGGTATCTGCGTGCTGTTGTTGACTGCGAATGTTTCGTCGCACATGGCGTAGATCAAATACGGTTTTTTCGCCTCCATGTTTTTGAAGCGCCCCAGCATGGACAGACCGTAAAACAGGTGCCTTGTTCCCATCATCAGCGCCAACATAAACGTGGCGAACGGATTGAATGCGGAAACCAGCAGATTCACTGTAACGAATTCCATGGAACCGGTGTAGATGAACGTGCTCATGCACATCGGCCACAGGAACGAAAAACCACGCGTGCCCATAAGCACGCCGTACGACATGGCCAGAAAGAAGAAGCTGATGCAAATCGGCAGCACTTTGGGGAACGCGGCTTTGAACGCACGCGTCTTCACTCCCCCACTCTGCTGGCTCATCCGCATTCCTCTCTGCCTTACACGGCAAGCTTCATATATGGCTGCAATACCTTGCGATTGCTTAATTGTTCAACCGCCCAATTTATGGTACCGACATTCATGTTTCGCAAACACCCGCTTGCATATCGGCATTGCTTATAACGCGCTTAATCCTCTCGTTCCATTCCGCCGCCTGCGAAACATGGCCATGCGTTTGACTTCAAGTACTCGAGGTTTCTATCTTGGCAACAGAGCGTTTTCCCAAGGAGAGTTATCAATGAGCGACATGCAAGAGGTCCGTCAGGCATTGCTGACCGGCGAACGCGCCGAATTTCAAGCATCGGACAAACGGTATATTGACACGATTTTCGACGATGGCGAGTCGCCATTGAAGCATGCACATGCTATTGAGCTTGAGTCGAGTTCATTCAAATGGAAGTATCCGCTGTGGTATTGCTCGGATATTTCGGCGAAGGATTGCACGTGGTTCGAGATGGCACGCGCAGGCGTGTGGTACACAGACAACATTCGCGTCGAGGATTGCACATTTGAAGCGCCGAAGAATTTCCGCCGTTGCCATGATGTTTTGTTGAGGAACGTTGATTTCGTCAATGCCGAGGAAACATTGTGGGATTGTTCAAATGTTTCACTGAATAATGTGAGTGCGCGCGGTGATTATTTAGCAATGAATTGTTCTGATTTCAAGGCTGATAATCTGCGTTTGGTTGGTAATTATCCGTTTGATGGCGCACGCAATATTGAGATTTCGAATTCTCGATTGATTTCCAAGGATTGCTTCTGGAATTGCGAGAATGTGACTGTGCGCGATTCGTTTATTGCTGGCGAGTATTTGGCTTGGAACTCTCGTAATGTCACGTTTGAGAATTGTACGATCGAAAGCCTGCAGGGCTTGTGCTATGTGGACAATCTCTTGTTGCGTAATTGTCGTTTGATCAATACGACGCTTGCTTTTGAATATTCGAATGTGGACGCTGATATTCACAGCACCGTCGACAGTGTGTTCAATCCTTCGTCTGGCACGATTCGCGCGGATGCCATCAAAGAATTGACGCTTGATCCCCTGAAGATTGATCCGAACAAGGTGACGATAATTACCGACAACAAGTAAACATCATTGTCAATCAAAAAACAATATTTGAGGAGCTGCAAATTATACTACAGCTCCTCAAATATTTTTTATATCACCAAGCAATCGTCGCTTTACTATTGATCACAGATTGTCCGTGTCAATAACAATGGTGACCGGACCATCATTGATCAGTCCAACGCGCATGTGCGCTCCGAAGCGGCCTTCGCGTACTGGCACACCGCCGGATCGCAGCGCTTCGTTGAATTTGATCCAAGTAATGTTGGCATGTTCCGGCTTGCCCGCTTTGACGAAGCTTGGGCGGTTGCCTTTCCTCGCGTCGGCAAACAACGTGAACTGTGAAATGGACAGGATTTCACCGCCGATGTCTTTGATGGAACGGTTCATTTTGCCTTGCTCGTCTTCGAAAACACGCAGGTTGAGGATTTTGTGGGCAAGCCAAGAAATCTGCTCCTCACCATCCTCATCGGTTACGCCTACGAGCAACATGAATCCGGGTCCGATCTGCTGAGGTTCGAAGGTGGGGTCAATGGTGCCAAGTTCGTTGACAACGTCAACACTGGCTTGGCTCACTCGTTGCACTACTACTTTCATAAAACCCACCTTACCGCGCGATCAGTTTCGCCTTGGTATCGGCCGGCTTCAGTAGAGCTTTTCGCCGTTGAGCTGCTGGCCCACCAAAACCATTCAGCAGATCGTCCCTGCCTCATGTTTGTCAGTGTGTGCTATGCGTCGATGTCGCGCGTCGCACAGCGACCGAAGCCAGCAAACCGATGAGCAGCATGCAGCCTGCCACCAAAAGTGTCCAACGGTTGCCCCCGATGAACCCGGAAGTCATCGCATCGGCGATTTTCGGCGCTTCGTCACCGAATTGGGCCGCCGGTCCATCTCCGCTGCGGAACGAGCCAATTACACCGCCAGCCGAGCTACTGACCGCCTTGGCCAGTCCTAAGCCAACACCCATAGCGCGCCCCATGGCGGAGTTTGTTCCGGATGAGGTGACGGAGACATCGTGGAAGACGATGGCATATCGGGCTGAAGCTGATGTTGGAACTTAGATGGCTGTTCCATGATGACGTTTCCTCTCCTAGTCATAATGCAGGGTCTGGCATGTTTGACTGCCGCCATACTACTACGCATGGCGTTGCGCGCTCACTCATCCAGACGATTCAGCCTTGATGTTTAGCCATGGAAGTAATCCATGTCAGACATAGATTTAGGTGACGTGCCCGTCACGGAGCCAACGGAACCCGGCTATCGGGATTCCATGGTCCCGGTTCCTGCATCACAATCTGGAGGCGGCACCCTCGTCGATGAGCCAGAGCAGTTCCTCACCATCGGCGTAGGAGCTTGGCGCATGCGGGTTGTTGCGTTGCGCGAATGCTGCAGCAACCGCGTCCGCCTTGCGCGCTTCGGATGTGAACACCCACGTGTGCTTCGATCGTGCGATCATCGGCACGGTCAGTGTCAGGCGCAGTGGCGGCGGCTTCGGTGAATCGCGCACACCGGCGACAAGCACATGCGGATCGTCAATCTCCAACTCGCCATGGTCGGGGAACAGGGATGCGAAATGCGCGTCCGGTCCCATACCGAACATGGCGATGTCCAAAGCTGGATTCTCACCCAACTGTTCAATGAGTTCACGCTGGTATTGCGCGGCGGCTTCAGCCAGTACCGCATCAGTCTGTTCGGGTGATGCTGCCGCGACGCTTTCCAAGTTACGCTCATCGGACGGCATCGCATGAATGTTGTCTGCCGGCATACGGCCGTCGTCAACCAGTTTGCCATACCATGCCTCACGCGCCTGCTTGGCGTTGCGGTCGTCACTGTCGGCTGCCACGAATCGTTCGTCGCCCCACCATACGTGCACGCGGCTCCAGTCCACGGCATCGTTCAATGGGCTCGCGTTCATGGCGTCGAACACTCGGTTGCCGTCGGTTCCACCGGTCACGGCAATGTCAACGCGCGTGCGATTCGGTTCCGACAGATAATCGGTGATGGTCAGCAGCGTGCGTGCGGCCACGGCTTCAGCCAGAATCTGAGGATTAGGATATACAACGGTGGTACGTTCTGCCATATGCTCTTCCTGCATTGTTCCTTTATTGTTTGGGGGAATCGATTCAGTGCTTCGGATTGATAAGATCCCAGCCTTGAGTCACCACTTCGGCATAGATCTCGTCCGGATAGAGACGCCCCAGCTCCTCGCTCAGACATTCCTCAAGCGTACGCGCGGGTACGCTGATGGTCTGAGGCGATTGACCGGGCACGTTCTGCACTGCAATGCCATCATCGGTGGAAGGACGTTCCAGACTCAGCACGCCATCGGAACGGGTCAGATACACGCCGGTCACCGCAGTTGCGTTCGGATCGTCTTCCACCACAACAGGCACGTTCAAACGAAGACGAAGCCATGCGGCCAGCAGGTCCATCGGCAGATAATCCTTCTTGCCGGTCACGCGTACACCGCTTACCGGCAGATGCGGAGGCTGGTCGAGCATCGAAGCCAGCATGGCACGCCATACGGTGAGCCTGGTCCACGACATATCCACGTTCTTCGACGACCAGTTACGACGCAAATCATCCATCGTGCGCATCGGATTCGAGGAATGCATGGCATCGGTGATGCGGCTACGGGCCATTGATCCCAACAGGTCGGTGGACAGGTTCGCCGGAGCCTCGTTCGGCCACCAGGCCACCACCGGAGCGTCCGGCACCAACAGCGGAATCACCAACGTGTCAGGGTGGTGCACCAGCCCGCCAAGCGGACGCAGCACAATGATTTCGCCCGCACCGGCATCGGATCCGAAACGCACTTCAGCATCGAGGAAGGTGCGCTTCTTACCATCTTCCGCATTCATGTCAGCCTTGCGCGAGTTCGGTGCAATGGCGATCACACGGCAGGGATGCTCACGGCTGGCGTTGTTCGCCACGGCGAGATCATGCTCCAGCGACGTCTCATTCGTGGAGATCAGCAGTGTGAGCACGCGCCCCAAAGCCGCTTCGCCACGTTCCTCGTGTAATTCATCGATTTTCGCCGAAATCTCACGGGTTTCGGTGTTCTTCATGGTAATGATCACGGCATCCTCCAACGGTGTCCATCGCGGGCCAGCATTTCAACGGCTTCCTGAGGGCCCCATGTTCCGGAACGGTACGGTTGCGGCTGGCCCAGCGTAGACCAGAACTCTTCGATCGGATCGAGGATCTGCCAGCTCAATTCCACTTCACGCGTGGTTGGGAACAGTGGCGGGTCGCCCAGCAATACGTCAAGAATCAGACGTTCATAGGCTTCCGGAGACGATTCGGTGAACGAACGGCCGTAACCGAAGTCCATCGACACGTCACGGACCTCCATCGACGTGCCACCCGGCACCTTCGCGCCGAACCGCATGGTCACACCTTCATCGGGCTGCACGCGGATCACGATCGCATTCTTGCCGAGCTCCTTCGTCGCGGTCGACTCGAACGGCAGATGCGGGGCGCGCTTGAACACCACGGCAATCTCCGTGACACGCTTACCTAGACGTTTGCCCGTACGCAAATAGAACGGCACGCCGGCCCAACGGCGCGTATCGACATCCAAACGGATCGCCGCATACGTCTCGGTCGTCGACTCCGGATCGATGCCCTTCTCATCCAAATACCCCACGACCTCATGCGAACCCTGCCAACCGGCCGCATACTGGCCACGCGCCGTATGCGCCGCCAGATCCTTCGGCAAGCGCACTGCGGACAGCACCTTCGTCTTCTCCGCCGTCAGATCGGAAGCGGAGAACGAAACAGGCTCCTCCATCGCCGTCAACGCCATAAGCTGCAGCAAATGGTTCTGGATGATGTCACGCGCCGCGCCGATACCGTCGTAATAGCCGGCACGACCCGCCACGCCGATATCCTCGGCATGCGTGATCTGCACGTGGTCGACGTAATTGTTGTTCCAGATCGGCTCATACATCGCGTTCGCGAAACGAAGCGCCAGAATATTCTGCACCGTCTCCTTACCGAGATAATGATCGATACGGAACACGCTGGACGGGTCGAACACCTCGGAAACCACACGGTCAAGCTCTTTCGCGCTTGCCAAATCGTGACCGAACGGCTTTTCGATGATCACACGACGCCAAGCACCCTTGTCGGACTTCGCCAAACCGCAATCCGCCAACTGGCGCGATACCTGCGGGAACGCGCGCGGCGGCACCGACATGTAGAACGCATGGTTGCCTCGCGTGCCACGATCGCGGTCGAGCTCGGCGACGGTGTTCGACAGTCGTTCGAACGCCTTCGGATCGTCGAACGTGCCTTGCACGAAACGAATGCCGTCGGCGAGCTGTTTCCATGTCGCCTCCTTGAATGGAGTACGGCAGTGCGCTTGCACGTTTTCCTTCACGAAATCCTTGAAATGATCCTCGGTCCAATCACGACGTGCAAAACCCGTCAAACCAAAGCTCGGCGGCAACAGGCCACGATTAGCCAGATCATAAATGGCAGGAAGCAGCTTCTTGCGTGACAAATCGCCGGTCACGCCGAAAATCACAATACTGCACGGGCCTGCAATGCGCGGAAGTCGAAGATCGCGCGGATCGCGCAGCGGATTCGTCCACTCTTCAGGCGTGCCAAGTACGGATGAAACAGTTTCAGTCATGTGCTTCATAGTATCGCCAACACGTCACGGACGGCAGTGACCATCCGAAAAACGTCCTTTCCATATTTTGTGAAAACCCACAAAACCAGCCGTTCCTTGGCCGCTGTGAGTAATGTCACAATCGATAGCCGCTGTATTAATCCGCAGAAAAAACACATAATCCGGCGAACAGACGGTTGAATCCTTCTCGCATGGTGCTTCGCGGGCAAGCCACATTGATGCGGATGAAATCACGCCCATTGCCGCCATATTCGGCACCTTCGGAGAACATCACCCGGTGATTGCGTTTGAGATGTTCGCACAACAGAGCGGTATCATGCGTCAGTTTCGAACAATCGACCCACAGCAGGTAGGTGGCATGGCTTTCGATCAAGGTGATGCGTCGTTCCGGTGCGGCGGAAGCGTTGTATTCGTCGATCATGGCTCGCGCTTCGGCTTTGTTATCGGCCAGATATGCGCGCAATTCCTCAAGCCATGGCTCGCTTTCGTTGAAGGCGGCGAGCGTGGCGGTCATGGCGAAAGCGTTCGGCTCGGCCACTTCATCGGTATTGAGCGCGCGCCATACTTTATGCTTCAGCACGGGATTCGGGATCATTACGGCAGCCGTGTTAAGACCAGCGATATTGAACGTTTTGGTCGGTGCCATGCAGGTCACGGAGTTCATTGCGCACTGCTCATTCACCGAGGCAAAGGGCACGTAATCATATCCCGGATCGGTAAGATCACAATGAATTTCGTCGCTGATTACGGTCACATGATGGTTCCAGCAAAGCTCACCTATGCGTGCGAGGGTGTCGCGATCCCAGATTCGGCCTACGGGATTGTGTGGATTGCACAGGATCATCAGCGTGGTTTGCGGATCGGCCAACTTGGATTCCAGATCGGCCCAGTTGATGGAGTAATGTCCGGAACCGTCGTATTCCAACGGTGATTCAAGCACGCGGCATCCATTATTGATAATCGAATTGAAGAAAATGTTGTAGACCGGAGTTTGGATAAGCACGTTTTCGTTTGCTGTGGTGAGTTTTCGTACCATGCTGGAGATTGCCGGCACCACGCCGGTGCTGAATACGAGCGATTCCGGGTCGATATCAAGATTATGCCTACGGTGCCACCAGTCAACGTATGCCTGATTCCATTCAGGAGGGACGATGGAATATCCGAAAATACCGTGGTCAAGACGCTGCTGCAGTGCGGCTCGAATCTGTGGAGCGGTTTGAAATTCCATATCCGCCACCCACATGGGCAGCGCATCTCCTGCCTCTTCCCACTTGAGCGAATACGTGCCGGATCGGTCTACGGGAGTGTCGAAATCGTAAGTCATGCCATCAAACTTAAGAACTTCAAGTGGACGAAGTCAAATGCAAGCTGTGAATGATCCCGGTTTCACGACATGCATTGTAATGACTTTGTCGGTCGGGCCGCCCTGTTGTATGAGTTCAAAAACATGGCCTTTCGAACATTCCATACTGGTTCTTTCACATTCATGCTGACGCACCCATTGTGAACGAACCAAACCAAAATAACTAATGTAAATGATGTATTACTTTCCATGCGAGAAGTGCATGAAAACTGTCAATCAGCCAGCCCAGTCGAAAAGTTCCGGACCATTGCGTTGCAAATGGCGTTATTGCATGCGTATTGACTACCATGAACATCAATACTTAAGAAAGGTGGTTTTATGGCATATGCGTTGATAACGGGGGCTTCGAGTGGCATTGGGCGTGAGATGGCGGCATTGTTTGCGGCCGACAGGCATGATCTCATCATTACGGCACGCAGTCAAGGCAAACTTGATGACGTGAAGCGCACGCTGGAACATCGCTATGGCGTGCATGTGGAGACGGTTGCGCTTGATCTAAGCGAGTCTGACGCACCGCAACAGTTGCATGATTACACAGTTTCGCAAGGTTTTGAAGTGGATCATCTCGTCAATAACGCCGGTTTTGCGGATTGGACGGGTTTTCTCGACGCCGACTGGCATCGCCAGCATGAGATGATGCAGCTCAACATGGCCGCGTTGGCTGAACTTACGTACCGTTATGGTCGTGATATGCGCGAGCAGGGTCACGGACGCATATTGAACATCTCTTCTGTTGCTTCAATGATGGCAGGCCCATATATGGCGATATATTTCGCGTCGAAAGCGTTCGTACGATCGCTTTCGGAAGCGGTGTCGTACGAATTGCGAGATACCGGTGTGAGTGTGACCTGCGTATGCCCCGGACCGACATCCACAGGGTTCGCCAAGGCCGCGAACATGCATGGCATGAATTTCTTCACGCTGACCAAACCGGCCACCGCCTACCAGCTTGCCACCTACGCGTATCGGAAGATGAAGCAGGGGCGCACGCTTGCCTACCACGGCTACCTCACCAAAGCCGGAGCCGCAGCGGAACGACTACTCCCCCGCGCTCTGACGCGACGGGTCGCCGCAATCATGAATGGCGGCAACCCACGCAACCAGCATCGCGAATAATTCAGGAGGCAACTCAACGAGTTTCCCTTGCGGCTGATCATATTTGCCGCAACACAAAGAGCCGCACACTTTTCATAAAGCGTGAGGCTCTTTTCATCTGTTAATCCGCTAGATTCGTTGCAGAAATACGTCTATCAGGCTTCGATTTCCTCGCGGCCCGGCTCAGCCCACAGCGTGTGGAATGCGCCCGGCTGATCCACACGCTGGTAGGTGTGAGCGCCGAAATAGTCGCGCTGACCTTGGATCAGGGCGGCGGGCAGGCGCTTGGAACGCAGTCCGTCGAAGTACGACAGCGAGGAAGCGAACGCCGGAGTAGGCAAACCGTTGACGGCGGCCTGAGCCACCACGTTACGCCAAGACTTTTCGGCGGTTTCGATGGCGTTCTTGAAGTACGGAGCGAACAGCAGCGACACGTTGGCTTCACCTGATTCGAACGCTTCGGAAATACGGTTGAGGAACTTCGCACGGATGATGCAGCCGCCACGCCAGATGCGTGCCACGGCAGCCAGATCGATATCCCAGCCATATTCTTCGGCAGCAGTGGTAATCTCGTTGAAGCCCTGGGCGTAGGCGACGATCTTGGAAGCGTAGAGTGCCTGACGAATGTCTTCGATGAAGGCCTTCTTCTCATCGTCGGTGAGGTTCAGGTTGCCGTCAGGGCCATTGAAGCCCTGCTTGGCGGCTTCCTCACGTAGATCAGCTTCGGAGGAAAGACCACGGGCGAACACGGCTTCGGCGATGCCGGTGACCGGTACGGCCAGAGACAGTGCGGTCTGCACGGTCCACGTGCCGGTGCCCTTCATGCCAGCATGGTCGACGATCACGTCAACCAGCGGCTCACCGGTCTTCTTGTCGGCCTGATGCAGCACTTCGGCGGTGATTTCGATCAGATAGGAGTCGAGTTCGGTCTTGTTCCACTCTTCGAACACGTCACCGATCTCAGCCGGAGTCATGCCAAGGCCACGACGCATCAGATCGTAGCTTTCAGCGATGAGCTGCATGTCGGAGTACTCAATACCGTTGTGCACCATCTTGACGAAGTGGCCAGCACCATTGAGACCGATATGGGTGACGCACGGTTCGCCTTCGGCCTTGGCCGCGATGGATTCAAAAATCGGCTTCAGAGTCTTCCAGGATTCTTCGGAGCCACCCGGCATCATGGAAGGTCCAAGCAGAGCGCCTTCCTCACCGCCGGACACACCGCATCCGACGAAATGCAGTCCGCGAGCGCTGATTTCCTTCTCGCGGCGAATGGTGTCCGGGAAGTAGGCGTTGCCTGCGTCGACGATGATGTCGCCCGGCTCCATCAGGTCGGCGAGCGCGTTGATCATGGCGTCGGTCGGCTCTCCCGCCTTGACCATGATGATGGCGGTACGCGGCTTGACGAGGCTGTCCACGAACTCTTCGAGGGTTTTTGCCGGGAAGAATTCGCCTTCGTTGCCGTGTTCGTTCATGAGCTTTTCGGTACGGCCGTAAGAGCGGTTGAACACTGCCACCTTGTTGCCGTGGTGTGCGAGGTTACGTGCGAGGCTACCGCCCATTGCGGCAAGACCGACTACGCCGACGTTTGCTTCAGCTGACATGCTGGCCCCTTCCATCAGGAAAAGTAGTACTTTATGAACCGTTCTTTAGTGTAGACCCGAGCTACCCCAGAACCATGGACCGTCTCAAGTCTGACATCATGTCAATCACGCGGCGCAATCGTACGTACGAATCGCATGGCTTCGGCAGGTGTGAGCGACGGCACGTAGGCTTGTGCCACGGCAAGCGATATTTGCGGCAGTTTGGCTGCGTCGGGATAGCAGATATACACTTTCTCTTCATCGGGGTGGAATTTCAGTTTGAAACGGAATAGTGAGTGGAATCCGTATGCTGGTTCCATGATGTCTGCGACCATTTGCAGTGCATGACGCAACACTTCGCTTTCCTCGTGTTCGCCTTTGTTGGATCCCATACCGGCCAGCGGCGCCGCCGATAAGCTCATGAATTCCACGTTGCCTTCGTCGCGTAGTCGTTCAGCCATGCGTGCAATCAGGAATTCCATGATGCCGTTGACGCTGTCGGTGCGATGCCTCATGAAGTCAAGCGTCCAACCGATGATCGTACCGTCACGATAGGTGGGCAGCCAGCTGGTTACGCCAAGGACTTTGCCATTGCCGTCAACCGCGTAGAGTAGGCGCACCCGGGAGTCGATCAGTTCGTCGACGCCTCCCAAGGTGAATCCCATTTCCGGCAGGGCCTTTTTGCCGGCCCACTGTGCGGAGATCTCACGAATCTGCGTTTGTACTGAGAAGGGTGCCTCCTTGAAAGTGGTGAGCACGTCGGTGATGCCGTCTCGTTTGGCTTTGTTGATGGCGGTGCGCACGTCCTGCCATTTCTTGCCTCGGGTCTGCCATTCGTTGGGATTGACGACCATTTCCGTACCGACGTCAAGCGAATCCCATCCGGCTTTGGTGAGTTCGGCTCGCTGCGATTCGTGCACACTGTAGAACACGGGCGTCCAAGAATGCCGTGCGCAGAATGTTGCGAAATCAATGAGATCATCCGCATATTCGCTGGGATCTCCGAATGGTCCGGTCACGGTCAATGCGATGCCGTAAGACACTCGATAGGCGATCGCGGAACGTCCGGTTGCGGAAAACCAATAGTCATTGCCTTCCCAAGTAGTCATGAACGACATGGATTCGCCGCCAAGAGGAATGATTTCATCAACGCGATGACGTGAAGCATCATTCACCATGGAACGATCTCGCAGACAATCCCAAGCGCAAAGCAATGCAATAATCCAAAACACCGGACCGACGCACTGATATACCAGCAAGGAAATTCGGCCGACGGGCACAAACTCAGGTTCGATACCACTCAACAGACCAATTGGTAGCAATCGCTGCACATAATCGGCAAGCAATGCGATCAATTGCGGACTTTCATTGAAATCGTCGGGAGAGGCAAGCCCATATCCGGCATACATCAATCCCAACAACAGAAAAGCCGACAATGCACCTGCCGCAGCACGCAACATAATCTCACTTCTAGTGCGAATCGTAAAACACTGACGGAACGCAATGACGATAACGATAAAAATCAACGGCAATGCCATAGTGGAAAACATCGCATGAAACGCACCATGACGAGCCAACGCAGGCAACGCATCAGCCTGCGAATCGCCAACATATTGCAGCGGAAGCACCACATAAAACAGCATCGCAAGCACCACTGTGCACGCATTGAACAGCACGCTCAACGCTGCGGCAATACGGCGTCCGCGATACAGACCCCATGCGATCAACAGCAGCATCAGCGTCGGCATCAACGACACCAGCCAGTTTCCGGGCATGGTGAATCGCATCATACGATATTGCGCGAAACAGTTGGCATGCGAGGAACCGTTGAGGCAATCCAACACTTGTTCCGTGTCGAATTCCGTGGAACCTGTCAGCAAGCCGAACATGGAGAGCAATCCGAATGATTGTCTTGAGGAAACGGCAACCAGCGAACCGACCGCCTGTACGCCGGCAGCCATACCAATCAGCCTGCGCATCTCATACAAGGCACCATGCCTATACACATCACCTTGACTCTCGGAAGCCATCAAATAGCCAAGCACATGGCCAAGCAACGCCGACGCCAGCAAACAGTAATCGCCGGCTTCACCACGATACAGGAACAGGATCAGCACCACGCTATAGCCGATCACACGAATACGCCGACGCCACAGCATGGCGGTGAACGCGCTGGCACACATCAGCGTGCCCACCACAACAACCAGCGGCCCCAAAATCGCACCATCATGCGAAATCGCATGCCATTGCGGACTTTTGCCTGCGAACAGCGAGCATAATCCCATACCGAGCGCTATGCCGCCAAGCGTGGTGATCAGCGACACCCATGCCGTCTTCGCCTTTCCAATCACCGTTTCGCATAAGCCGAATGCGATGAGTATCAGTGGAATGTCGATCAGCAGACGACCCAACTGAGGCACCGACAGCAGTGAAATCGGCGCGGTATACCAGCGCCCATGCGCGAGCGCGTCAAAACTCACGCGCGACAATTGCGGCGGAAATTGCGTATGTCTAATGCCGCATACGAGCTGCATGCCGACATTGAACAGCGTGATGAACAGCACAAACCCCAAGGTCATGCGATGCTCACGAATCCAGTCGGCAAGATCGGCCATAAGCGCACGAAAGCCAAATAATGGTTTCACTGTTGATTCCTGCGATTGCGTCATAATACAGTACTTCCGTTCGATGATTCAGATTGAAATGCGTTTGAGATTCGGATAGTCGACCAATTTCGGCTTGGCATCGCTCAGTCCCGTGTTGTAGCCGAATACGGCAAGTCCGTACCGCAACGTGTCTTGCACGGCATGCCAGTCATGCGCATTGTCAAGCGATTCGACTGCCGTAACATGCATGCCCGCCTGTTGAGCAACCGGTGCGATGCGTTCGACATTGCGCACGGACTCGCGATCACGCTCCCCCGCACCGATAACAAGCGTCTGGTTCGAAGGCGCATGGTTGCGAATGGCGTTGATGGGGATCTGCTTCTCGTATGCGGTGCGATCGCCGTGGAAGAACCGGCTGATCATACTGCTTTCACTGCCATTGGTCGGTTTGAGCTCGCTGCCGGTGGGAATGATGGTACCGAACAAATCCGGATGGTTCGCACCGATCTGCAGCGAACATGTGGCCCCCTGTGAAAAACCTGCGATCGCCCAGTCCTGCGCTTGCTGTGCCGCCGGAAGATTGGCTTTCACCCAGTCGACCACGTCTTTCGTCAAGTAGGTCAACGCATTGCCGTACACCGGCGAATCCACGCATAGGGTGTTATGCGAATCGTCTCCCAACTGGTCGGCCGCAATAACAATGGGTGCGAGTCCGCCATGATGCTGCGCATAATCGTCCATCATGGTTTGAATGCCGCCCGCGGCAAACACGCGACCCGGAGAGCCCGGCTGGCCGCTCATCATCAGTATGACCGGCAACGCCGGCTTGTGTTTGGCTGTGGCAAGCGCTGCAGGCGGCAGATATACCAGCGCCTTTCGCGCTTCGAAATGCGATGCTGTGGCTGGAATATTTACTTTCCTGACTTCGCCATGTGCGGGAATATTGCTGACGCTACCGTCTGCTTTTTTCTGCTTCCATTGCGTGACGCTAATCAAATCGCTGCGTTTCGCCATTCCCGTCAGGTCGGCTTCACGATAGGCGTCTTGGCCGAACAGTGATCCGATGGTGGCATATTCTCCATACGCCTGATCGATGCCGGTGGCGGCGGAAAGCACCGCGAATACCGTCAATACAACGGCGACGGCACGCAACACTCCCCTATGCTGCACCGCATAGCAAATCGCGAATCCAATGATCGCGCAACCGCAGCCAGCCCATGCGATCACACGCGGGCCTAGCTCAACACCGAACACCACAAACACGTCCGACAGCAACCAAGCAATCACCAATCCGACAATGCCGGCAATAACCGCAATCACCATCGGACGCGCAACTACGGCAATTGCACGGTTACCGCCGACACGGCTTCCACCAACCGTCTCCCATATTGCAATACCCAGCAGTATCGCCGCCAGCACCGCGGTTACCGAAAACAACGTTGCCGGAAACCAACCATCCACCAAACTTATGTTCATCAACCATGCACGCATGCTCACTTCTTGCTTTCATATTCTTCATTTCCAATGTGCCAGTTGTAGTCCATGAAACGTTGGCACGACCTCATCCTTGAGGCTGATTTTCCTTGGGATATCAACGAAGAATACTGTGAGTAAGCTGAATGGATGATGCTATTGGGCAGCTCTTACCTTTGATAATCATGCCTTGAACGCACGTTCCAATACCCGCCCTACGCATGGAACGAACCCCAAGTCGGGATCGCCTTCGATCAACAGCGCATTGGGAAGTACCAGTCGTGCTGGATCGGTTTGATACTCTGACTGCGGCACGATTTCCTCCAATCGCGCTTCCTTGCGCATGTTCCCTGTACAGCAGACGCAATATTCCCATGCAATGTGATTCCAGCTAATAAGACACTAAGAAACGCATCCAATACTTCCGACCGGCAGTCAAGCGGTATGGTGTTGGATTATGCAGTATGTTTTTTCGGCTTCGAATGTTTCCTGTGTCGTGCCTGTCGATGGTGAGCAATGCACGATTTTCAGCGGATTATCCGTTGATGTGAAGCAAGGTGAGATTGTGGATTTGGTCGGCCCTTCCGGATCGGGCAAGAGTAGCCTGCTTACCGCTTTCGCACGATTGAATCCTAATGCGAACGGCGATTTTCAGCTTGAAGGGCGCTCTGCCAGCGAATTCACACCGCAGCAGTGGCGTAGTCAGGTGGCGTATTTGCCGCAGAAGCCGGTATTGATCGGTTCGAGTGTGGCCGAGGCGATTCGTTTACCGTTCACATTGGCTATTCGTGCAGGCGAAGGCAAGCAAGGATTCGGCAGGAAATGGTCGGCCGGTAAGTCTCTCAAACCCGCAGATCTACTGCCGGATGCTCGCATTCGAGCCACGCTTGACGCCATTGGCTGCGCAGATATTGATTTGGGGCGCGCTCCGCATAACTTGTCTGGAGGCCAGGCCGCCCGCGTGAGTTTGGCGCGCACCTTGCTTACTTCGCCGAAAGTGCTGCTTGCCGATGAGGTTGATGCCGGTTTGGATGATGAGAACGCCGATAAGGTAGCGTCCATCATGGCTCAGGCCGCAGAACAGGGCATGACGGTGATTCGTATTCGCCATCGCCCACCGGATGGGCGAGCCACGCGTATTCTCACACTGGCCAATGGCGTATTGCAGAGTACGAATGCTCCGCGCACCGTAGCAACCAATGATTCCAATAATTTCGCGGCACAGTCCGATCCGATGCAAGGAGCGCAGGCATGAACGGCAATTACTATTCCATTGATATTTGGGGTCTGCTTATCGCATTGGTTATGGTCGCCGTAGCCGCAGGCATTTCCGAATCGATGCGCATGGGCATTGGCAAGACACTGCTATGGTCGGCGTGCCGCGCGTTGCTGCAATTGTGCGCCATGGGTTTCATTATGGAGTTCGTCATCAAGTCGAACAATCCATGGCTGGTGCTGCTGCTGGTGATGTTCATGCTGATCGCGGCCGTGCAAATCACCCTGTCTCGTGCCAAGGGTGTACCGAAAGGCTTGGTCGGTCCCGTGTTTTTGAGCTTGGTCATCACCATGCTCATTATGATTTCGTTGGTCACCGAATTGATCATTCGCCCGCAACCATGGTATGCGCCGCAATTGGTGGTACCGTTGACCGGCATGCTGCTCGGCAATACCGTGTCCGCTTTGGCAGTTGGGTTGAGCCGGTTCTTCGAAAGCATGAAAGAACGCCGTGACGAAGTGGATACGCTGTTGGCGTTGGGTGCGACCGCTTGGGAGGCCGCGCGCCCGTCCATCGTCTCGTCGATTCGTTTGGGTTTGCTGCCGACTACCGCCTCGCTGGCTTCCAGTGGCATTGTGACGGTACCTGGCATGATGGCCGGTCAGATCATCGCCGGCGGCAATCCTATCGATGCGGCGAAATACCAGTTCCTGATTCTCGCCGTCATCGCAGCGTTGACGCTTCTGGCTGACAGTCTCATTATGGTGATGGCGTACCGTAAGTGCTTCACTGCAGACGACCAATACAATCCGATTACAGGATGAGTAATTTTTCATATCGCCAAGCAAATTAATAGACAATCAGATTTAACAGAAAACGGTGTCCGCCAAGTGTTCATATACCTTGTCGGACACCGTTTTCTATTGTCTACCAGCTATGCAAGCTTTGATTTTGCTTTTCAGCGATCAACGCGTGCGGAATGGCGTTTTCCTGATGTTCGCATGGCGATGGCGTGACTGCCCTGCATGCTTGTCGTGACGTTCACCACGGCCACCACGCTTGACCTCCGTATGACGGTCATAGCGTTTCACATCCGAGGAACGCTCGTCATGCTTCTTGCCTTTGAACCGACGATTATCGTCATATTGACGTTCGGCACGGGCTTCAGACTTGCGCTGCTTCTTGCTTGGCGCACCCTGTTTTTTCGCAAGCTGTCCGGACTTCTTCTTTCCCAGCTTCCTGCGATTGTCGGTATTGCCGTAATCGCCGTCGTTCCTACGCCTATTCGTTGTTTCGCGCTGTTCGTTGTCGCTGCGCTGCTGCTCATGCAGGCGCGCGTACTTTTCACGACGCTTGTTGTTGCGCTTTTCCTCGTGCTGTTCGCGGCGTTCCTCCTGAATTTCAGGATGTTCCCAACGCTGTTCACGCGCTTCGAATTCACGATTGTCACGACCTTCGAACTTGGCGGCACGGCGTTCCGCACGGTTCTTCTTCGGTTCGAACTTCTTCGCGCTGTCGTTACGCTCCTCACGCTGGTCGCGATCACGACGATCCTTACGCTCGGACTTAAACGGCTTGCCGCCCTTGTCTTTGCCGCGATCCTTGTTACGCCCGCCGGAACGGTTCGACCTGCCGGAACGTTCGCCGTCGGCACCCCCCTTGCCATTCTTCCTGCGGCGCGGATTTCCCGCCGGCTGCGACTGTTCAAGCGTCCAGCCGAACACCGGCTCGGCCACTTCGCCTACGAGTTCCAACACTTCCGGCGAATCAGGGGTCACATCGATCGGTTCGACCGTCAGTCCGGCCTCACGCATCATGCGACGGGTCCTGCGGCGCTGGTTCGGCAGAATGATGGTCACCACGTCACCGGAATGACCGGCTCGCGCGGTTCGTCCGGAACGATGCAGGAAGGATTTCGGATCTTCCGGCGGTTCGACCTGCACCACGAGTTCCACACCGGAAACGTCGATGCCTCGCGCGGCCACATCGGTGGCCACCATAACGTTCACATCGCCGGAGTTGAAGGCGGCCAGATTGCGGTCACGCTGGTTCTGGCTCAGATTGCCGTGCAATTCGGCCGCAGGAATGCCGTTCTGCGTTAAATCCTTGGCAAGCTTCTGAGTCTGGAATTTGGTACGGGTGAACAGAATGCGACGGCCCTTGCCGGAAGCGAGGGTGCGCACCAGCTCGTGACGGTTGCCCTGCGTGGTTTTGAACACATGGTGGGTCATCTCGTCAACGGTCGCCGTCGCGGAATCGACGCTATGCACCTTCGGATCGGACAGGAAGGTTTCCACCACTTCGTCCACGCCATGGTCGAGCGTGGCGGAGAACAGCATGATCTGCGCGTCGAACGAAATCTGGCCGAGCAGTCGCTTGACTGGCGGAAGGAAGCCCATATCGGCCATTTCGTCGGCCTCATCGATAACCGCGACCTCAACCTTGTCCAAGGTGAGCGCGCCCTGTTCGATCAAATCCTCAAGACGACCTGGGCAGGCCACCACAATATCGGCACCGGCCTGAAGGTCACGGATCTGGCGGGCATAACGTACGCCGCCGTACACGGTGGTGGTGTTGATGCCGTATATCTGGGCAAGTGGCATCAGCACGTCGTTGATCTGGTTGGCAAGCTCACGTGTCGGAGCAAGCACCAAGCCACGCGGATGAGGCACGAAATTGTCGGCACGACGCTCCTTGGCATGAGCCTGCTTCACACGATCAACCTCATGGCGGAACTGGCTCATGTTCTCATATTCGTTGGCATCCACTTCACCCAAGCGAGCGACCAGCGGAATCGAGAACGCCAACGTCTTACCGGAGCCGGTACGACCGCGGCCGAGAATGTCTCGCCCAGCCAACGAATCGGGAAGCGTGTCGGCCTGAATCGGGAAAGCGGTTTTCTTGTCATCGGCCGCAAGCACGCGGACCAGCGGGCCAGGAACGCCGAGCTCGGCGAACGTCAGCGGGCGTTCCTCTTCCTCGCCCATCGCTTTGGAAGCGGCTGCGAGGGTATCTTCATCAAAAACGGTATCGGGCACAATGGCCTTTCATGTCAAATATTACGCACGTTGCGCAAACCTGATAACTGTAGCCTATGCCCGATACTTTTTTACGTTCCTTCAATCCTTCATATCCGTTATATTCACGCCGGATTGCGGTTGATTTCGATATCGGTGACGGTCAGATTCGCTTCGTTGACCAGATTGAACAGAATCACTTCGGCCAGTTGGTCGGCACGCATGAAGGTATGCTGCTTTTCTTCTGAAACGTAGTCATGGCTGTCACGGTAGAACGGGGTGTCGATGCCACCCGGATAGACACCCACGATTTTCACACTGGTCCCCTTGTATGCGGCCTGCAAACTCTTGGTGTAGCCCTTCTCGCCCCACTTGGTGGCGCAGTACACGGATTCGTTGGGATTGCCTCGCGTTGCCGCAGTAGACATAACGTTGGCGATTTTGAGATCCCGCTCACCGTCTGCTTTCAGCGTTTCCACACTCCACAACACCATGCCTTTCAGCCCCTTCAGACACTTGTCCACATCGGCCGCCTCGTATGCGGTCGGGACTTTGAACGAAGGCTGCCCGGCATTGTTGATCAGCAAATCGATATGACCGATTTTCGAGATTGCGGCAACAGAGTTCTTCACGAACGATTCGTCGGAAATATCGCCCACAAAAGCTCTGTATTCGTCGGCAGCAAAAGTCTTTGACAACTCCGCCTGGCGTGCGCCATTGAAATCAATACCAGCAACGAACCATCCTTTGGCGATCAGCTGTCGAGTCAGCTCGTATCCCAATCCAAGCGCGGAACCGGTGACGATAGCGATTTTCTTTCCTGCTGCGGTACTCATATGACGAACTCCTCACTCAAAAATGAACACAATCCCTCTTGCACCATCATAACCGTTTAACCTCACATGAAGTCAAACGATTGACGTTTTCTTCTGTGTTACATTCCGCAATCTGCTGACCTCTTCATTACATCTGGTTTCAGCGCCGTTTTCAGCGAGTTCACATATTCCGCATCACCGTGCAGTTTTGAATGGACATCATGAAGGTTAATAAGCGATCGAACCATGGAAACCCTGCAGAGAAGCGGTATTGCATGAGAGGCATGATTATTGGATGCCTAGGACTGATCAGCATTCCTATTCTGGACCATCGCCGACCTGAAGTGGACGTTATGCTGATTCTGAACTACATTGCCATAATTCGTCCCACACTTTTCCCAGTTCCACACCAAAAGCCGCTGCCATAGCTTCCACTTTCGGTTTAAGCATCTGTGCGAGTTCCCACGCATCCGAGATGGCAGTGCTGTACAAAACCTCCTCATCAATGGCATCGTACTCATGAATAATGGCGTTTCGCATGCCGCGCAATTCACGCCATGGCAATTGCGGCGTGACATCACGAAACTCATTGGACAACCGACGTGCGCACTCCTGTGCTTGAGTAAGCTCCATAGCAACAGAATTAAACGATCTCCGATCGCAAGCCAACTCTTCCGCAGCATCAAAATATTGCGCATCACCATACGCATGGACCAGATGCTCTACCATGGCGGTCAATGTCACAAAGTCACGATACCGCCAATCCTGATGCACAACCATGCTCATGCCACCTTGATTAAATCAGGTTTTATCCGTTCATAGAACAGACGACCTGCAGCACTACGTTCGGCACGACGCTCGACTGTGTCGAGAGCCATTAACGAGACTTCACGCCCCAGACAAGACGATAATTCATCTGTCAATGTCTGAGTTTGCGTCAGACCGAGCCGCTCACCGGGTTTCAAACGATACAACAAATCAACATCAGAATCCGGTCTTGCATCCCCTCGAGCCACGGACCCATACAGCCAAACTTCGGCAAGACCGTATTCTCGCGCAATTTTGCCAACAATGAAACGGACCATGGTCAATTCCAAAGGGCTATCGTTCGAAGCGACCTGCTGCAACGCAGAACGATATCTTTCCAGAAAATCCTGAGTGGGATTCCCGTTGCGCTCAGCACGCGATAACGCCGATTGTGTAGTGCCCATGGCTTCGGCAATTGCACGTTGCGTCAAACCACGCTGGATACGCTCATCCTTAAGCTCCTCAATAATCGACATGCCTATATCATAGCATAAACGCTATATATCGATTCAAGATCCAGCCAGAATATCCGCCTTTCCCCCACTCACACATAAAAAGACCCTTCCGGAACAGGGAACGTTTGGGAAGGGCCTTCAGAGCGATGCAAATGATTATTGCATCACAGGATGTCGGGGTCGTTCTTGCCGATCGTGCCTGTGGCCTTACCGATGGCCTTCAGGCCGTGGTAGGCGACGAGGATCACGATGGTGCCGATGGCGATGCCGTTGAAGGAAATGCCATTGAACGCGAACGCGAACTGTCCGATGGCGATGATCATGGTGATTGCGGCAACCATAATGTTCAGCGGCTTGTCGAAGTTGACCTTGTTCTCAACCCAAATACGGATACCGACCATGCCGATCATGCCGTACAACAGGGTGGTCACGCCACCGAGCACGCCAGCCGGAATCGTGTTGATGATGGCACCGAACTTCGGGCACAGGCTCAGCAGCAGTGCGAAACCTGCCGCGCACCAGTAGGCTGCGGTGGAATACACCTTGGTGGCTGCCATCACACCGATGTTCTCACCGTACGTGGTGGTGCCGGAACCGCCGCCGAAACCAGCGATGGTGGTGCCAAGACCGTCGGCGAACAGGGCGGTGCCGATCTGGTCGTCATAATCGCGGCCGGTCATCTGGGAAACGGACTTGACGTGGCCGACGTTTTCGGCAACGAGCACAAGCACCACCGGAACGAACATCGGCAGAATCGTGAAATCAACCTGTGGCAGGTGGAAAGTCGGCAGACCAACCCAAGCAGCATCGCCGATGGCGGAGAAGTCAACCTGGCCACGAATGCAAGCGTATGCGTAACCGATGATCACACCGATCAGAATGTTGAGTCGGCCAATCAGACCCTTGAACAGCACTGCGACCAGCAGCACGGCCACCAAAGTCACGATAGCGGTGTCGGGAGCGACCTTGAAGTTGTTCCACACACTCGGAGCCAAGTTGAAGCCGATGATGGCCACAATGGCACCGTTGACAACCGGCGGCATGATGATGTCGATCCACTTGGCACCCGCGAAGTGCACGAGCACACCGATCAGAGCCAGCAGCAAACCAGTGACGAGAATGCCGAAAGATGCGACGGCGATGCCCTTGTTTGCCGTGGTGACGGCAGTGATCGGGGCAATGAAGCCGAAGGACGAACCCAGGTAGCTCGGCAGCACGTTCTTGTTGATCAGCAGGAACAGTGCGGTCGACATGGCCGTGAAGAACAGGGTGGTTGACGGGTCGAAACCGGTCAGAATCGGCACCAAGAACGTGGCACCGAACATGGCGATGACATGCTGTGCGCCGATTTCGGCAGTGCGCGGCCAAGTCAGGCGCTCATCAGGCTCAACGACTTCGCCCGGCTTCAGCGTCTTGCCGTCACCGTGGACCTGCCACGTGAACAGATTGGACATGCGATTGTCTCCTTAACTCTCTTTCGCGGCAAGCAAAAACGCGCCGCGTGCCACAGCCATTGTAGTGGGGCGTGGACACGGGCGCGTTGCGCACGCAAGATGGGGGCATCAATCGTCGATATCAGCCAATCCGATCATGCAATCAACAGACCAACACACATCACAGGTGACGGTCAACCGCATGAACAACGTCCACCAAATCGCCATTCGACAGCACTGGACGCTTGAATTCACGCCAATCTTCGACCTTCACCGTCCAACGACCTTCTGCATCGTCAAACACCGGACGGGCGGTCTGTTCCCAACGGAAACGCTTATGCGTACGCCCGGTCGCCGGATCACGACGCGAATAATGGAAGCACGTACAATTAGTGATCTTCCATTCGTCGGACGCCGCACGGTGCATGAATTCCTCGTCGGACAAGTCCTCCAAAGTGAGCATAAGCGCCAGCATGAGGTCGCCGTGACTGACCATCACCACGGATTCTGCGTCCGACTTGCGGTTCAGGGACGTGAGCAGATTATGCACGCGGTTTTCGGCCACATCGGCGATTGATTCGCCCGCCGGCGGACGCCAATACAGCGGATCAGTGTTCTTGAACATCCAGTTGCGCGCGTAATTGGTTTTGAAATCGTCTTTCGTGATGGTGTTAATCTCACCCCAGGAGCGTTCGCGCAGCACGCGTGTCTCCTCCCATTTCGCCTTAGGCAGGGCCATCGTGGCAGCCGTCTCACGCGTGCGCACGTACGGCGAGACGAGGTAACGGTCGAACAACGGCTGCTGCGAGACCAGCCAGCGGCCGATGCAGTCCGCCTGCTTGCGGCCGGTGGCCGTAAGCCTCCACGAACGGTCGGGCACGGTGACGTTGTCCTGCGTATACAGCGAGTTGTCACCTTGTTCACCGGCACTGATAATCACGTTCGCTTCGGATTCGCCATGTCGAATCACATACAAATCAAGGGGCATTCCCATATTCGTTTATTCCTTTGCTTTCATCCACATCCTGCGCGCGTTTCTCGTTCCGCCGTTCATTCGGCCGGCGCGCATCATCATTGAATGCTTCCACCGTAGTCGATTTGAACGTATGCCACACGCGAAACCACGTCGATTTCACGATTGGCACACCCGAATTTCGCAATGCCGTCACGTCCGGTTCACCGCATCGCCCGCGACACGCCAAGGCGCTACTACTCCGGCCAGATGCCGCTTTGCGCGTACTTGGCGCGGTACTCCCCCGGCGTCATGCCGGAATGCTTCTTGAACACTTTCGAAAAGTGGCTTTGCGACCGGTATGCGAGGATCTGCGCGATCTCATTGAAGCTGTATTCCGAATATTTCAGCATGTTTTCGGCGGCTTCCATACGTTTGTCGGTAATGTATTGCGACAATGACGTTCCCGTTTCGCGTGCGAACAGTTCCGACAGATACGTGGGATTCAAATGCACGTGCTGTGCCAGAATCGCGACAGTGATTTTCTCATGCAGATGATAGTGGATGTAGTCCATGCACTCGTTGACGGCTTTGGAATGGGTGTCGGTTTTCTGCATATCGGCCATGGCCCAGGTGAAGAAGGTCATCATGTCGGTGTGCAGTCGGCGCACGTCTTCCGGGGTCTTGCAATTGTCAAGATCTTGAATGTATAGATCGGAGGCGTTGTATGCGTCTTCCTCGTCCATGCCACCTTCAATGGCGAAACGCGTGGCCAAAGTAATGGTGGTGATGAAACGGTATTTTGCGTTTTTCAGAGAATCGTCCGACAGATGGCCGTATAGTCCGGAATCCCACAGTTTCGCGCTTTCCGAAATGGCATTGATGTCGCCGGAGCGCATCATGTCATACTGCTTCATTTCCTCAACGTAGCGATGGTGGCGTACCCGATCCTCACGCGAAAGAAAGTCCAGATACCCCAGTTTTGCTTCATCAACAACCGCCATGATTCTCCCCCTGTTTTACTGCCGTCCGCTATCTGCGATCGTCCAGATCGAATACCTTCAAGAATAGATCTTCTCGACAACTACTATTGATCCGCGCGATTGAGCTTCTTTCGAGTGAGCATCAAAGAGTAACCGAGCAGATTCTCGCCGCGCCATTGCGCTGAATCGAGTCTGTCTGGATCATGCATCGACAGGCCGATGCCCCAGATGCGGTCTTCGACGGCGCATTCCGCCAGCAGCGCGGTGCCGGTTACCTCAAGCCGTGCCCCAAGTTCGGCGTTCTGGCTGAATTTGGCAAGTAATCCTTCATAGACCTCGATTTGGCGAACGCCGTTCCATACGTGATCGTCATAACCGGCCACCCGTCGGCCAAGGCGTTTGATCTCGGCCACGTCATCGGTTTCGAGGATTCGCGCTGCTGTTTCGGCATCGTTAAAACAGCATGCCTTGCGGTACATCATGTACTGTTCCATTGAGGAAAACTCAACATCATCCACAACGAAGTGCGACGGATACCAATTGCTCAGGTACCCGTTCTCCTCATCGGGATTATGGAAGCAAACGATGCCTGTCATTCTTCGCCGACTTTCCGCACCGCAAGTTCCAGATCTAGATCATGCAGCCCGAAATAGGCTTTCTTCAGGAAGTTCAACGGCACCCTGGTAATCACTTCAGAACTGGGAAGACCGTAGAACCATTGGTAGTAGGCATAGAACTCACCGATCCAATCGGGCATGAACCCTTTAAGCGCCTTGCCGTCCTTCAATTGGTAATGCTCGGTCTCAGTGAAATACTTCCATAGCTCTTCCGCATCCATCGTATTGACGTAGGCTTTGGCTTCATCAATGCTTTTGCGTGTTTTGCTCGTCATATACGTGGCGATGAAATCCTCCGTGCTCTTGTTAGGGAACGACTGTGCCACGTAGTCGAAAAGCTTGCCTTGGCTTTCCACCACACCATCCCGGTAGACCTCTGGATATGCCCGCATTGTCACCACCCCCTAGAGCAACGTACTGAACACGTTGGTCACCGTATTGGCATCGGAATCGATAAGGTCACGCATGTTCTGCCGCGCCTCAACATCCCTCTGATTGTATTTGTCGTTGAATTCGCTGTAGATGACGGAAAGCAAGCCATCTTTGACTTCTCGCAATTGACCGTATGCCTTTTCGGTCTTGACACAATACTGAATTCCCAGACCTCCAAGCGACAGCAGTTCCTCCAAGATATCGACGTCCACATTGTCTCGGACGAATTCTTTAGCGATGTAGAAGTACGAGGCGTTCGCACGCCAGCCTTTGATGATGTCATAACCGCTGGTATCAATGCCGTATTGGGCGATGAATTTTGCGGCAAGCACACGATAACGCTTGGAATCGGCGGCATCACGATGTTTCATCAGCTCGGCCAGCCAGGCAAGCACGCTATGCTCCTGAAAATCCAGGATGCTCAGCCCATTCGTGTTCAGTTCGTACTGGTGGCCCCAGCCATTGGACTCATCCGGCCTGCACACGGCCCATTCCTTGGCGAGCTCGACACTTTTAGTCAGATAAAAACCACGACCGTAATCATGCTTGTCGTTACCCAAACCATACTCGGGGATCATGGATTCGTATGGGGAACCGTGAAATAACGTGATTGTTGCCATGACCACCCCTATACGAATATCTTGTCAAGCATGGATTTCTTGACATTCTGCAGTAATTCGAGCTTATGCTGTTCGCCGGCGTATCAATCGCCAGCGTGTCGCGCCACCTCGGCCACGCCAGCATGACCACAACACAGGAAACCTATCTTCATGTCATTCGCGAATTGGAAAACAAGGATGTGGATATTGTAATGCGAGCACTGTCGACGCTTATCTGACACGATGCTGTTTTGCGAGATGCCGATAGACAGCTCGCAGGTCCTTCAATCGCAATGCAGCCAGGAAAAGAAGCTCGCTGGAGGAATCGGTTCTTCCAGCGAGACTTCGCATTGCGAATCAATATGCACTTTGCAAACTTCGCATATAGGGGCAATATCCGGCCATAAATCGTCTGTCACCTGTCGAAATGTATGTCGTCACCGAACAGGTTGATCCACAAACGCAGAATTTCGTCAGTATTCTGCTCGATGACGAACTGCAACTGACGAATCGTCTTCTTCGTGAGCCTGCCATGATTATGCGAAAGTAGCGCGCGCCCATCAGCTGTAATGATGAATCGAGCCAAGTCAAGGTTATGACCTTGCCGAACATGGACATGCACTCCATGCTCAATGTCCAAAGCAGAAAAATAAACGGTATAACCGCCAAGACTGAATACCTCAGGCATTGGCATATTCCCGATCGATGGCACGCAACCCATTCACCATCGGAACGATTTTCTGAAAATATTTTTTCAGGAAAGGCTTGCCCGCATCTGTGAATGTGGAAGACAACACGTTGCCATCGTTATCGAACGTCGCTGTATGGTCAAAGCCCATTTCGGTGACAGTGATGGTATTGCTGTCCCATTCGGTTTTAATGCCATCCTGCACGAACACATTATTCTCGGAAGTCATGGTACGCCGCCTTTCATCTTTCACCATTCTATAGAAACACAATGTCGAACATCCAGTTTCTCGATTGACGAAATCGAAAAGCCATACATAACAAATCGCAAGGCAGCAAGAAAAAGAAGCCCGCTGGAGAAATCGGTTCTTCCAGCGGGACTCGCATTGCGAATCAATGTACAGCGCATGTCACAGGTAGGTGCTCCAGCCGAGTTTGACGGCTAGGATGATGCCGGTGAGCACGGCGGCGGCACGCATGATGTTTTCGGGAATATGCCGGGTTATGGGCGGTGCGATGGCACTGCCGATGATACATCCGATGCACATCATGATGGCGAACGGCCAATACACGGATCCACGAATGATGAACATGATTGCGGCGGAAATGTTCGCACCGAAACCGATCACCGTTTTCAACGCATTAATCTGATGGAACGGACCGATCTTACCCAAGTCGAGAATCGCCAAGGCAAGCGTACCTGCGGCGGCACCGAAATATCCGGAATAAATGCCGACAAAACTTACGCCAAGCCATAGCCACCACGGATCATGCAGTTTGCCATCATCTGTTTTGTCGGCGATCTGTGCAGCCCTTTCGCCTTGCTGCAATTGAGGAAGCGCTTGTGCGACGGCATCTCGTGCAGCAGCTTTTTTCCGAGGATTGATAGCTATGATTAATGCGCTGAACAGGATCAGCGGTGGCACAGCGCATTCGAACACTTCTGCCGGCAGTTCCAGCAGCAACAGTCCGCCGATAATGCCGCCGGCCAGTCCGATGCAGGCGTAGACGGCCACGCGCACGCCTTGGCCTCTGAGCTCCCTGCGGGCGGAAAGCAGTCCGCCGATGCCAGTACCGCACACACCCACCGTGTTCGTGGTGTTGGACAGCACAGGCGGAATGCCGAACGCCAGCAACGCCGGATAGGATATCAGCGAGGATGCGCCGACCGCGTATCCAACGAATCCCGCCCCGATGCCGGCTGCGAGCACCAGCAGCAATGTGGTGATGGACACTCCCGCGATCATGACCGTTTCTCCCGATTTCCCGACTGATATGACAACGGGAGCCAAGCATAATGGCTTGGCTCCCGAGAATATCGGTTTTGTTCAGAACGTGGCTGACTGCCGCGTTTGAACTATCGTTGTTCAGTGATTGCGCTTGGCAATCTGCGACTCGGTCCAGTAGGCGGCGAGCGGGATCAGCGCCCACTGCAAGGCGAGTCCCGGCAGACCGGCGGCGCTGAAGTCATCGCTTTCCGCACCATACCGATGTCCGAACCGGCCGGAACACTTAAGGTTCGTGATTGATTTTTGCAAAACATGGTGGACTCGCATAGCCACCAAGGAAATGGTTTTCGTCGGCATCGTCACTTTGGCCGCCTCACTAGTGGCTTCGTGGCTTAAACAGTTTCCGGGATTCAGTCTGTTCGGCGCGCTGATCATCGCATTGCTCATCGGCATGGCGGCCCAGTTTCCGATTCACAAATGGTATTCCAGCCGTTCCGCGGAACACAGGTCCGGCGTGAAGGACGCAGCAGGACTTATTTCCAATAAACTGTTGCGTCTGGGAATCATTCTGCTCGGATTCAAGCTCAATCTGACCGTATTGTTCACCCAAGGCATCAAGTGTCTGCCCATCGCGGCCGTGGTCGTGACACTCACCATCGTGGTGTGCTACGCCATCGCCCGCAAACTCGGCGTCGATCCGCAGCTCGCCATTCTGGTGGCGGGCGGCACCGGCATTTGCGGCGCGGCCGCCGTCATGGGATTGTCTGGCTCCATCAAAGTGCCGCCGGAAAAAGAGGATGAAAAAGCCAACAACGAAGTGATGGCCGTGGCCATCATCGCCATCATGGGCACCATCTTCGCATTGTTGGAAATCGCCCTTGGACCATTGACCGGCTTAAGTAAGACACAGCTGGGCATTACCGCCGGAGCCTCCTTGCACGAAATCGCCCATGCCGTGGCAGCCGGCGACGCGTTCGGCGCGGTGGACATCGCAACCATCATGAAACTGTCGCGAGTGCTGATGCTGGTGTTCGCAGCCATCGTCATCGCTGTTTGGTGGGATAAAAACCATTCCGAAATACCGACGGACGGCAAACGCAAAGTGTCATTCCCATGGTTCATGCTCGGCTTCATCGGCGCTTCCATCATCGGCACGTTCGTGCCGTTCATCGGTGCCATCACACCGAATCTGGTCGATTTCGCATACATTGTGCTCGGCATGGCCATGGCCGCGCTTGGCATCAACGTGAATTTCAATGCCATCGTCAGGAAGGGACAGAAGGCGTTCCTCGCCAGTTTCATCACGTCTGTGCTGCTTATGTGCTTTGCGGCCGGAGTCTCAGCGCTGTTCTTCTAATCGGTCTTGCGAACCCGATCGCCTAGGATATGGACGGGCGACCGGGTTCGCAAACGCTATGTTTTTCCGACGGCCCACACCCCGATTTCGCCATTCGTATCCCTTCTTACGCTTCCATCCGTCATGGCGTCATATTCTCTGATGCCATAATCGTCGACGTTTTTATGTTAACAATTACATCTTGAATACATTGTCTTGCCGTAATTGGTTTTTCATCTTCGATATGGCTTAGCCATTGTTCAATAATAGAATTAATCTTATTTTCATTATCCCACTTCGCATGATAGGCAATTAATCGCAATCCTCTTGTACGAATAAAAGAATTTGTTTTATTATTCATCATATCAACAAATTTATCAAAAAAAATCCGGGAAACTTTAGACGCGCGTATGGAAGCAACACGAGGGAGAATCGTCATTGCGCTTTGGACGCCTGTCTGTCCACCCAATTCTCGGCCACATCGATCGCCTCATCGAGCGTGACTTTGGCTGCCTTGTAGTACTTGGAATCCTTGATATTGCTGTTTTCAATGAGTTTTTGACCGGAATCCACAGCTTTGGACAATGCGGACAGCAGTTTACGGCCAGTCAACGTCAGTGTTTCGTCCTTGCCAAGCTTGTTGACCAATTTGTCCGCCTTGTCGAGCGACTGCTGCAGTTCCTTCTTCGATTCATCCAACGATTCCGTTGCGGAAGAACCGTTCGAAGGAACGTCGAGCAATTGCCCCGATGACGTATTGGACTGAGTATTGGAGGATGGTCCGTTCGTTGTCGTGCCATCCGAATCGTTCCGCGAATCCTGCAGCGCATTCGTGCCGTTCTTCTCCTGGATGTCCTTCAGGCTGTTATTCAGGGAGTCCGTGGCGCTGTCTAGTGTTTTGGCGATGAGATTGAGCTGCGTGATGGTGGCGTCCGCCTTACAGCCTTCCGTATCGACCGTGTTCTCTGCGCTGGTGGCCGCGTCCGCGAACGCGTCGATGATGCCGTTCACGCCGAGCGCACCACGGATCAATTTCTGCAGCTCGCTACCGTTTTCGGATGTGTCGAGCACGGCCTTACGGGCCGAGCTGAATTCCGCAAGCGATTGCCGGCATGTGTCCAACGCCTCCTGCCGTTTGTTGTGGTAGACGTACACTCCTGCGCCGCATGCCACAGTGAGTGCCACGACCACGGAAAGGACAATCGGCCAGGTTTTGCGGGGATTGGAAGGCTGTTCAACGGCCTGATACTGATAATCCATATGCGTCCACCCCTTGCGAATCGACGGATGTCATCGTTCTTCGTCTTGTTAACCTCGCCTATTTTACGAGTCCGAAGATGGGAAAAACCTGAATGGACATCCCACGCACACCAACGAAGCGGGGTCGGGTCGGCATACCATACGCGGACAAAGCAATGAGGCTTCCCCCGCGAGAAGGGAAGCCTCATATTCCATTC